>Ga0182034_10000031_pt1 | contig 54856 bp, 44 predicted proteins | sample flu12Cox44000172_FD_125972 | JGI IMG/M metagenome (GOLD analysis project Ga0182034, IMG submission 125972) | Lab enrichment of tropical soil microbial communities from Luquillo Experimental Forest, Puerto Rico - flux4day.12C.oxic.44.000.172 | ecosystem: Environmental > Terrestrial > Soil >... | reverse complement strand
GCCGGTCATGAATGCAGTATTGAGCGAAACCGCAATATCGTCCTTGCCGGGGGCATTGCCGAGACGGTAGTCCGTCTCCTCGCCAGCAAAAGCGAAAAGTTCGCTCAACACGATGCCGGGATCGGTTGCATCGATATTGCTCCAGCCCGGTTCATATCGCCCGTTGACGATAGCGATCCGGCTTGCCTCAACGCCCGACAGAGCCGGCACAACGCCTTTCGAGCCGACAGGCTCCGCAAGCGGCTTGGCCTCGCGCATCAACGCACGCAGGTCGGTGTATTTCCATTCCTCGATGCGACGATGCGGTAGGCCGCTTGCGTCGAAGCGCCGGAACGCGTCGTCACGTAGCGCAACGACCGCTCCCTTGCCGGGCAACTTGCAGCGCGTGGCCGCAAAAGCAGAACTGAGCGCCTGTTCGGCCGGCGTCTTCATGGCGCGCACATCCGCGGACATTAGGCCGCCTCACCCTGGAACTGGGCATAGCCTTTGGCCTCGAGCTCGAGCGCGAGCTCTTTGCCGCCGGACTTCACGACGCGGCCGTTGGCCAGAACATGCACGACATCGGGCACAATATAATTGAGCAATCGCTGATAGTGCGTGATCACGACCATCGATCGCTCCGGCGAACGCAGGCGATTAACGCCATCGGCAACGATCTTGAGCGCGTCTATATCGAGACCAGAATCGGTTTCGTCGAGCACCGCCAGATTCGGCTGGAGGACCGCCATCTGCAAAATCTCGTTGCGCTTTTTCTCGCCACCCGAAAATCCCACATTGACGGCGCGACGAAGCATCTCCTGGCTGATGCCGAGATGATTGGCGGTATCGCGCACGAGCTTCATGAATTCCGGCGTGGAAACCTCGGCTTCGCCTCGCGTCTTGCGCTGGGCGTTGAGCGCCGTGCGCAGGAAGGTCATCGTGGCAACGCCAGGCACTTCCACCGGATATTGAAAAGCAAGGAAAACACCCTTGGCCGCGCGCTCGTCGGGCGACATCTCGAGGATATTTTCCCCGTTCAACAGCACCTCACCTTCGGTGACCTTGTAGTTGTCCTTGCCGGCCAGCACGTAAGCGAGCGTCGATTTGCCGGATCCGTTCGGGCCCATGATCGCCGCGACCTGGCCCTTCTCGGCCGACAACGTCAGGCCATTGAGGATCTTTTTGTCCTCGACCTCGACATGCAGATTTTTCACTTCAAGAAACGACACGTCTTCATCCTCACACGATTAAATGCCTTCATCGCGGCGCTGACCCCAACGCCAACACCATTCACCATTGGTTCGCTGTCGGCTGATACGAACCATCCATAACACCGCGATTACAATGAACGCCGCCCATGCGAGCCACGCATCGTCATTCGATCGGTCCGCCAAAAGGTTCATCGCCACGACCGACAGCGCGACGACGGCCGCAATCCCGACGGTCAAAGCCCAGCCTTCCCACGTGATTTGTGTCGCACCGTAGCCGTATCGTCTTGGTTTGAACCTATAGCGCGTCATCGCTTAGCCCACCGAGCCTTCCAACGAGATTGAGATCAGTTTCTGTGCCTCGACCGCAAACTCCATCGGCAGCTGCTGCAGGACGTCCTTGACAAAGCCGTTGACGACCAGCGCGGTCGCCTCCTCCGCCGACATGCCGCGCTGACGGCAGTAGAACAGCATGTCCTCGGAAATCTTCGAGGTGGTGGCCTCGTGCTCGAACGTTGCTGAAGAATTCTTCGCTTCGATATAGGGCACCGTGTGCGCGCCGCACTTGTCGCCGATTAGCAGCGAGTCGCAGTTGGTGAAGTTGCGCGCGCCTTTGGCTTTGCGATGCGCTGAAACAAGACCGCGATAGGTGTTGTTCGACTGTCCAGCCGCGATGCCCTTGGAAATGATGCGGCTTACCGTGCTCTTGCCGAGATGCAGCATCTTGGTGCCGCTATCGACCTGCTGGTGACCGTTGGAGATTGCGATCGAGTAGAACTCGCCGCGCGAATTGTCGCCACGCAGGATGCAGCTTGGATATTTCCAGGTGATTGCCGAACCTGTCTCTACCTGCGTCCATGAGATCTTCGAACGCGCGCCACGGCAGTCGCCGCGCTTGGTCACGAAGTTGAAGATGCCGCCTTTGCCCTGCGCGTCGCCCGGGTACCAGTTCTGCACGGTTGAATATTTGATCTCGGCATCGTCGAGCGCGACCAGTTCGACCACGGCGGCGTGGAGTTGGTTCTCGTCGCGCATTGGCGCGGTGCAGCCCTCGAGATAGCTGACATAGGCGCCCTTGTCGGCGATGATCAACGTGCGTTCGAACTGACCGGTATTCTTCTCGTTGATGCGGAAATAGGTCGAGAGCTCCATCGGGCAGCGCACGCCTTCCGGCACGTAGACGAACGAGCCGTCGGAGAACACCGCCGAGTTCAGAGTCGCGAAGTAGTTGTCCGAAGTCGGCACCACCGACCCGAGATACTTCTTCACCAGTTCGGGATGCTCGCGGATCGCCTCCGAGATCGGCATGAAGATCACGCCGGCTTTCTTCAATTCTTCCTTGAAGGTCGTCGCGACCGAAACGGAGTCGAACACCGCGTCGACGGCGACACGCGAGCGTGTACCATCGCCACGCTCCACTCCCGCCAGGATCTCCTGTTCGCGCAGGGGAATTCCCAGCTTTTCGTAAGTGCGGAGAATCTCGGGGTCGACCTCGTCGAGCGATTTCAACGACGCCTTCTTCGGTGCCGCGTAATAGTAGATGTCCTGATAATCGATTTTCGGATAGTTCACGCGCGCCCAGGTCGGCTCGCGCATCGTCAGCCAGCGGCGATAGGCCTCCAGTCGCCAGGCCAGCATCCACTCCGGCTCGTTCTTCCTGCCCGAGATGAATCGGATCGTGTCGTCCGACAGGCCCTTTGGGGCCTTTTCGGATTCGATCTTGGTCTCGAACCCATACTTGTATTGATCAACGTCGATACGGCGGACCTGTTCGACGGTCTCTTGTACGGCCGGCATTCTTCCCTCCGCTCACGGTTGCAAGGACCGCGGGTTGGATTTGTCGGTTATGGTGCTCGCGCTATCGTTCGGCGCAGGTTCCCATGGGTTGATGAAGCGCGATTTGCGCGGTGGCTCCCGGTTCAGGCAGCGACGCCGCTTCTCTCCTTAAGTAGTGATCCGGCAACGGTATTCCAAGTTTCAACGAAGCGATCGACCTCAGCCTCAGTGGTGCTGTGTCCGAGACTGGCCCGGATAGCGCCGCGCGCGAGTGCAGCATCGACACCCATGGCCGCGAGGACGTCCGACGGCTGAACTTTGCCTGACGAACAGGCCGAGCCCGATGAGACGGCTATCCCATTGAGATCGAAGGCGATTATGGCGGTTTCCGCCTTCACCCCTGGAACCGCGAAAAAAGTCGTGTTGGGCAGGCGCGTTTCGCCAGCACCGAAAATCTCGGCCTGCGGCGTAACGCGTCTGAGGCCCCGTTCCAACCGATCACGCATCGCCGTCATACGCTTTGGGTCACTCATCTTCGCGCCGGCGGCCGCCGCGCCAAATCCGGCGATGGCGGCAACGTTCTCGGTGCCGGCCCGCTGGCCACGTTCCTGCCCGCCGCCCCTCATCAGCGGCTCGGCAATGTGGATGTCGGCACGGCGAACCAGTGCCCCAGCGCCCTGAGGACCACCCAACTTGTGCGACGAGACGCTCACGAGGTCGGCGCCAAGGCTCGCGATGTCGCAAGCGATTTTGCCGGCGCCCTGCACCGCATCCACATGAAGCACGCCGGACGCCGCGTGCACGATTTCCGCGATTTGCGCGATCGGCTGTATGACGCCGGTCTCGTTGTTGGCGAACATCACCGAAACCAAAGGCCGCGCGGCTTTCTTTAGCGCGAGTGAGAGTGCAGCGCGATCGACAACACCGCTGCGGGTAACCGGAAGCTTTTCGATGCTCTCGCGCGGAAATCGTCCGCCGGCGCGAACTGAAGGATGCTCGATTGCGGACACGAACAACCGGTCGCGCGGCTCCTTGCGCCCCGCAATTTCCAATGCGGGGGTGAGCGCGAGCATGTTCGCTTCGGTTGCGCCACTCGTGAAGGTAATGTTCTTCGCGTCGGCTCCAAGCAGGTGGGCAACCTGCTCGCGTGCTTGCTCAATCAAACGACGGACGGCCCGGCCCTCGGCGTGCACAGACGATGCGTTGCCTGTGAAAGCCAGGGCCGCGCTCATGGCGGCTTGCGCCTCGTCCCTGAGGGGGGCGCTGGCATTCCAATCGAAATACGCTCGTTCGGCCACGATCCTCACCAATACCTAATTACCGTTTTCAGGCCTATACCCCGCAAAAAGCTTGCTTTTTGCCCTAGGGATTGTGTTAGAAGCCCGAAATCGCCCGGCCCTTATAGCGTGTGTTGAGGCTGGGAACAGCGGAATTCGTATAATTAGAATAATTCCAAACTAAATGCCCAGTTTTGTCAGCGCAGCCAGGCGACAACACACCCCGCTGCCGCCTCGCGGCGCGGCAAGCCCGGTCCGAGGTCGATAGCCATGCCTGAGATTATCTTCACGGGTCCCGCCGGACGCATCGAGGGGCGGTACCATCCCGCGCGACAGAAGAACGCACCGATCGCGATCATCCTGCACCCGCACCCGCAGTTCGGCGGGACGATGAACCACCCGATCATCTACCAGCTGTACTATGCCTTTGTGCACCGCGGTTTCTCGGCATTGCGATTCAACTTCCGCGGCGTTGGGCGCAGCCAGGGCTCGTTCGACCATGGCCAAGGCGAATTGTCCGATGCGGCCGCGGCGCTCGATTGGGCGCAGACCATCAATCCTGAGGCGAAAAGCTGCTGGATTGCCGGCTTCTCGTTCGGTGCCTGGATCGGCATGCAGTTGCTGATGCGCCGGCCGGAGATCGAAGGCTTCATCTCGATCTGCCCGCCTGCGAACCTCTACGATTTCTCCTTCCTGGCGCCCTGCCCTTCGTCGGGCTTGATCATTCACGGCGACAAGGACGCTGTGGTCCCGCACAAGGACGTCACGACGCTGGTCGACAAGCTGAAGACCCAAAAGGGCATCGTGATCGAGCAAAAGGTTGTGCAAGGCGCCAATCATTTCTTTGACGGCAAGGTCGAAGCGCTGCTTACTTCGATCAGCGCCTATCTCGACAAGCGGCTGAAGACAGAACGCAAGCCGGCAGCGTGAATTTGGCCGGAGCGCCCGTTGGCAGCGCTTGTGCTGATGGGCGAATTGGCGATACGCGGCAATCGGTCCGCGAAATGACCCATGCTCCTTGTTAAGACTTACCTCGATAGAAGTGCCATCCACGGTCTTGGGGTTTTTGCGGGCCAGGCTATTCGGAAAGGCACGAAGGTCTGGCGTTTCGTCGATGGCTTCGACAGAGTCTATTCACCGACGCAATTTGCCAAATTGCCGAAGCCGGCCCGGGACTACATCTGGAATTACGGATACCGCGTCGACGGCGAGATTCTGCTCACCAGCGACCACGACCACCACATGAACCATTCGGACAATGCCAATACGCATTGGCGGAACGGCCACATCGTCGCAAGGCGCACCATTCGCAAGGGCGAAGAGATCACCAATAACTACCGTGAATTCGATGCAGGTTTTTGCGCGGCCTTCCTGAAAAAGAAGAAATGACGCAAGAGTGTGCCGCGCGGGGTTCCGGCTACACGGCTCTCTTTTCCCGGCCATGCATTATTGAATCCGACGCCGGACCTGTTACACCACCCGGCGACGGACCAAGAAGGCCGCCCGAGCCCGGCAATGAGCGCTTATAAATCCGACTTTCTAAACGCCCTCGCGGAGCGCGGCTTCATCCATCAGGTATCGGAGCCTGAAGCGCTGGACGCTCGCGCCAAGGCGGGACAGATCACCGCCTATATCGGCTTTGATTGTACGGCAGCGTCACTGCACGTCGGCTCGCTGCTGCCGATCATGATGCTGCACTGGCTGCAGAAGACGGGACACCGCCCCATTGCGCTTATGGGTGGCGGCACGACCCGCGTCGGCGATCCGTCAGGCAAGGACGAGACCCGTCGCGTTCTCACTGACGAGGCGATCAACGAAAACCTCAAGGGCATCCGCGCGGTCTTTTCGAAATTCCTGAAATTCGAAGACGCCGGCGGCACCGCCATCATGAGCAACAACGCCGATTGGCTGAACAAGCTCAACTACATCGACTTTCTGCGGGATGTCGGCCGCCATTTCTCGGTCAACCGCATGCTCTCGTTCGACTCGGTGAAACTGAGACTGGATCGCCAGCAGGAATTGTCGTTTCTCGAATTCAACTATATGGTCCTGCAGGCTTATGACTTTGTCGAGCTCAACAAGCGCTACAATTGCATCCTGCAAATGGGCGGCTCGGATCAGTGGGGAAACATCGTCAACGGCATAGATCTTGGCCGCCGCATGCAGAACGCACAGTTGTTCGCTCTGACATCGTCGCTAATCACGACTTCATCCGGTGCAAAGATGGGCAAGACGGCGGCCGGCGCCATATGGCTCAACTCCGACCTGGTGAGCCCTTACGACTATTGGCAATACTGGCGCAACACCGAGGATGGTGACGTCGTCCGTTTTCTCAAGCTGTTCACCGTGCTGCCGCTCGATGAGATCGCGCGTCTTGCCGCGCTCGAGGGCAACGAAATCAACGAGGCGAAGAAGGTTCTCGCCACCGAGGCGACCGCCCTCGTGCACGGCCGTCAGGCCGCAGACCAGGCCGCCGAAACCGCACGAAAGACATTCGAAGAAGGCGCGCCGCCGATGACATTGCCAACCGTGCTCGTCGAGCATCCGATAGGTGTTCTCATCGCCGCTGTTCAGACGGGTGCCGTCTCTTCGACCAGCGAAGCGCGCCGTCAGATCAAGAATGGCGGGATAAAATTGAACGGCGTCGTCGTGACCGACGAGAAATTGACTTTAACGACCGACAATGCCACGCCCGAAGGCGTGCACATCTTGTCGATTGGCAAGAAACGCCATTTCCAACTCAAGCCGAAATAGCCCCCTCACCGTGAGGGCGGGAGGAAATTCGGATCGAATGTCCCAGGCGAAGGAATGAATTTGCGCAACAGACCGGGCGCTATCGCGCTGACCGGGTTGACCGTGATGCGCGGCTCACTTGGCGGGCCGACGGCTTCGTAGGTGATGCCAAGCAGCCCCTCCTTGTTGCCCCCGCCGAGGAACAGCCCAACGATCGGTATCTGCCCGAACATGTTGTTGAGGCCGTAGAACGGGACGAATGTGCCGCGCAGGTGCACCTCATCGCGCGCATAGTCGATGTTTCCTTCGACCGTCGCGCCGACCAGCGGCCCGCGCACGACGCCTTCACGGACAGACATCTTTCCTGGGAAACGCGTGAAATCAGCGCGCATCTCCGAGAAATCCACGCCGCTCGCGCCGGCCGCACTCGGCGCGCCGGACACGACTTTTTCCAGCGCCGGCTCCCCGCGCACGACAAATCTCCGAATGAAAAGCGTGCCGATCTGCGGCGTCTGCTCCTGCGTGGGTGGATCCATCGCGACCCACATCTGCCCGCCATACATCCTCGGATACATGTCGGTAAAACGAAACAATGCACCGGCATCGTCGGTTTCGAAAAAGATGACCTGATGATTGTCACGCGATCGCACGCGCAAATCCCCGTTGAGCGGCGTATCGCGCCCGATCTTGCTCGCCATGGCAAAGCTGCGAATGTGGCCCGCGCGCCGCGACATTTTCAGATCGAGACCTCGCAACGTCTCGCCGTTATGGCCGGCCACCGTGCCGAGTTTGACGTCAAGATCAAGGTCAATCTGCTTCGGCTTGTTCTTGTCGGCGGCCGAACCCGCCATCGATGATTTGACGAAATTGCGTCCATCATAGATATCGCCGCGCATCGCGACGCGAAGCGTCCCGTCGCTGGCCCGGTCGGCTCTCAATGTAGCTTTGTCGCCTTCGGACAGCGCAAAGACCGAAAAATTCGCCGACGAGACTTCGTTGTTGCTGTCAAATTCGATAGAGCCCCGCACCGTCGCGCCAGAACCGTCGATGCTCAAATCATCAAAGCGAACGCTCTTCCCGGTTTTCATCATTACATAACTGGCGCGTGCGGGCCTCCCGGCCGCTTTGAGCCACCCTGGCAGAAGATTGTCGATCTTGACTGGCGTGAGATCGGCTTCAATGCTCGAGCCTTCGTCGCTGGCGTTGTCGCCGACATGGCCCACGACCCTGACGGGTATATTGCCAGTCACGGCACCGCCGAGGTCCACGCCCAGCCGGCGCCGCGCTGCCTCATCAATTGTCGCCTGCATGTGCAGTTCCGCGTCGGTATCGTCTTTCTGTTTGCGGACATCGATTGTCGCGGGAGTGCCGTTGATCTTGACGTCGCCTTTGATCTGAAACCCGTCCTTTGTCGCGATCGTCTTGAGCAGAGAGGCCTCGACTTTCTGGCCCAGTAACATCTTTTCCGCGGCAAAATTCACCAGGTCTGCGTTGATCGTATAGGTCGCATTGTCCTCGGGGGCATTTCGGCCGATCAACATGTTGACCCCGACCTGTGCGGTTACCGTGCCTCGCGTTGACGCGGGATCGAGCGTGATGCCGACGATGTCGCGCAAACCTTCGCTTGAGAGCAGCGCGGCCGTGGCCGGCATGGTGCCGTCAATGCGGAACGCCGCGCGTGCCGAAACCGGCTTCGGATGGGTATCCGGCACTTCGAACACGCCGCCTGCAACGTTGAGTTTGCGCCCTGTGGCAACCTCGGCGGTGCCGCGGCCAATATTGACTACGGCATTGCGTCCGATGATGCGAACGGTCAGATCAGCATCCCGGATCGCCGGCAAGGTGGGGATCGGGCGAACGGTTGTCCCACTTGTTTCGATGTCGATCGAAAGACCGTCGTCCGGTATCGGCGGTCCGTCATGCTTGAATACTTCCAGGGGAGCATTGCCGGCGATCACCGCGCGCTCGACCGTTCCACCGGAGATGTGCTCCAGCGCCCACGCCCGCACGTCGGCCGCAGCAAATATCGGCCAGATTCGTTTCATGGCCGACACCGGCATGCGCGTACATGCGACGCCGAAGGCGATATGCGGCTCCGTTCCGGAAGAGTCGAAGCGTCCGGTCAGCGCCACGCCGACATTGTGCTCGGCGCGCGTGTCGACCCGGCTGAAATCGCCTTGGTCGAGGTCGATGCGTTTCCGTGTCGGATCGATACGCGCGCGGACGGCGATACGATTGATCGACAAGCCATCCTCGTCGGCCGACGGTGCAAAAATGATCGGATCGATGACGGAGTCACCACGATTCACGTTGAGTAGCCACATGCCGCTCTGGTCGGGCGCTGGCTCAAACGTGGCCCGCATCGTGAACTGATTGCCTCCCGACTGAACCTGGAATGGCACGATCAGGCTGTTCCGGCGGTTATCCCAGTTGAACCGGAAGTCCGCGTGATCAATGTTCACGTTGAGCTTGTCGTCCGTCTGATCAACGATCGTGCCCGCATCGGCGACCAGTTGGCCCTGCACCGCCTGCGGCGAGCCATCGGGGGACACTTCCGCACGCACGCTCGCCGATAGCGGAATGTCGATGTCAAAATTGCTCGGATTGAGGCGCAGCGCGAGTATGATGTCGCGCGTTGAAACCTTTCGCGCTTCGATGCCGACCGCGCGCACACCGTCGGAGAGCGGCCGCATCGCGGCGCTAATCACCCAGGGCCGTTTCTCATTATCGGACTCGAGTCGGAAAATAACTCCGCCCTGTCGCGGTCGGGTGAGGCTCACATTGATGCCGTCAAATTTCCACTGCTTGCCGTTGCGCCGGTCGTCGACAACAAGATTGCCGTTCTTTAGACCGAGCTCACGGAGGTCGTGACCATCCAGGCCGGACTCGCCGACCGCATCGATCCTCGCCATCAGCGCAGCCAAACTTTCGAATTCGGCGCGCATCGCAGGGTTGGCAGGAGGACCCTGTTCGCTCGGGCTCGACAACACAACAGCCGGCTTTGTCGGCTCCGCCGTCGCAATCGGTCGTTTGTCGGCGCCAGCGAAAACAGTAAGGCGACCATCGGTTTCGATCCGAACCGACATTTCGGCGCCGACGAGGTTGAGACTCTGTGCGCGCAACCTTCCCATCAGGAGACTTCTGCCAGAAAGCCCGACCTCGGCCTTTGGAGCGCTTGCGACCACGGTGCCGTCGGCATCACGCACAACGATGTCGCGCAGGCGAAGCGACGTGCGTCCCTTCTCGTCCCGTTCGAGCTGCGTACCTCCGACAGCCACGCTGTGATTGCCGCCGAAGTTTTCTTCGATCGCCGCTTTCAACCACGGCGTTGCCAGGTTGAGTTCGATCGGACCGCTCGACAGCCGCCACCACAGGCCGAGCGCCGCGATCATCACGATTGCAAAACAGAGCGCCGACCCAAGGAGTATGCGCAGCATGAAGCGCGAACGAACGAGAATCAGGGTCTGGCGCCGCAAGTCGTTCCAGCGCCATCCGGCGAAACCGTGCATGAAGCCACGCATAAAGCGACGTCGGCGCGGCGCGCGGCCCATCGCGACGGCATGGGCGCGGTGTCCGTGATCGTGCTGGCTGCCTTTCATACCTTGGACGGCGCCCTTTGCCTGCAATGTGCGCGTGTTTTCGCCGATTGACGGAGGACGATCCGCCTCGGCCGACGACCCCTATCTGTGAAACCCGTTGCGCCCCCCTGACGCAAATGGCATGGGCGACATGACCGCTGGAAAGCGACGAAAGGAAGGCACATGAGTAAGGAGCCCCTTGCGGGTGCAAAGGCGCCGGCCTTCACCCTGCCGAGCGATGGTGGCGGCAAAGTCTCGCTGAAGGAGTTCAAGGGCCGAAACCTCGTCCTCTATTTCTACCCAAAAGCCGACACGCCCGGCTGTACCAAGGAGGCTATCGCGTTCTCGCGCCTGCGCGCCGAATTCGCCAAGGCCGATACCGAAATTCTCGGGGTTTCTGCCGACCCGGTATCCTCCCAGGACAAATTCAAATCCAAACATAAGCTGACCATCGCGCTCGGATCCGACGAAACCAAAAAAACGCTCGTAGCCTATGGTGCCTGGGGCGAGAAATCGATGTATGGGCGCAAATTCATGGGCGTCATTCGCAAGACCTTCCTGATTGATGCGTCGGGCCGCATCGTTCGGATCTGGCCGAAAGTAAGGGTCCCGGGGCATGCCGAAGAGGTACTTTCGGCCGTCCGCGAGCTCTAATTCCCCGCAATCACTTATGAATCATAGTCATATCTTAGCGCGATTACGGGTTTCTTAACTATATCCGATTGATATCGAACGTGCTTGACCACGGTCCATCAGGACCGAGGGCGGCGCAGAGCGTCGATGTCGCATTCGTCCCTTTCGTACTACCCAGCCGCTGACCAGCGCGCTCGCCAGACATCGCCGCGAGCTCAATCGGCCGCTGCGATGTCGCGGCACTCACGACGGGTACACGCTCACGCCCGCCGGACGTCAAATCCGGATCGGGCCAGTTGCATTCTGGATCGTGGTCGGCATCCTTGTCGTCATGGCGGTCTAGTCCGTCGCAACCGGCACCTACTTCGCATTTCGCGACAATGTCCTGACCCGGCTGATCGGTCGGGCCGGCCGAAATGCAGGTTGCCCACGAAGATCGCATCGCCGAATTGCGCGCGCAGGTCGACCGCATCATGAGCCGCGTCAAAGTTGGTGACCAGGTCCGGAACGGACAGACCATCGGCAAGATCGGCTCGACCGGCCGCTCTACTGGTTCGCATCTGCATTACGAAACAGGGATCAATGACGAAGCGGTCGATCCCCAGGGATTTCTGCGGGTTGGATTGCGGCTCGGCAATATTTGGCCGCACGAGTCCGGCTACTCCACGTCCTCGACTTTTTCCGGCCCACCGCCGAAGGCCTTTTGGGCCAGCGCGGCCTGCATGAATTCGTCGAGATCGCCGTCGAGCACGCCGGCCGTGTTTGATGTGGAGACGCCGGTGCGCAAGTCTTTCACCATTTGATAGGGCTGCAATACGTAAGACCGAATCTGGTGTCCCCAGCCGATATCGGTTTTCGCCGCCTGTTCGGCAGCCGCCTTTTCTTCACGCTTCTGGATCTCGATCTCAAATAATTTCGCGCGAAGCATGTCCCAAGCCATCGCGCGATTGCGATGTTGCGAACGATCGTTCTGACACTTTACCACAATATTGGTCGGGATGTGCGTGAGACGAACCGCGGATTCGGTTTTGTTGACGTGTTGTCCTCCCGCGCCACCCGATCGCATGACGTCGGTCCGCACATCGCTTTCCTTGATGTCGATTTTTATGCGGTCGTCGACAACCGGGTAGACGGTCACGCTGGCGAATGAAGTATGTCGCCGGGCGTTGGAGTCGAACGGGGAAATGCGCACCAGACGGTGCACGCCATTCTCGCTTTTCAGCCATCCATAAGCGTTGTGGCCTTTGACGATGACGGTCGCGGATTTGATCCCAGCCCCTTCGCCCTCGGTTTCTTCGATCCATTCGACCTTGTAGCCATGCGCCTCGGCCCAGCGCACATACATGCGCATGAGCATGCTGCCCCAGTCCTGACTCTCGGTGCCACCGGCGCCCGCATGGACCTCGAGATAAGAATCGTTTGCGTCTGCCTCTCCCGAGAGAAGCGCCTCGAGCTCTCGGCGTGCCACCTCGACCTTCAAGCGCCTGAGCGCCGCTTCGGCCTCGGCGACCGTCTTGTTGTCCTTCTCCGTCTCACCAAGTTCGATCAACGTCAGCTGATCCTCGAGCTCCTGCTCGATGCGGCCGATGCCTTTCAGCTGATCGTCGAGCGCATCACGCTCGCGCATGACGCGTTGCGCCCGCGATTGATCGTTCCAAAGATTGGGGTCTTCCGAGTCTTTATTCAGCTCGGCAAGGCGACGCGTAGCGGTGTCAACGTCAAAGATGCCTCCTCAGCAGCCGTACCGACTGCTTGATTTCCTCGACAAGATTCTGGGTCTCCGCTCGCATGCTTTTGTCCTTGGCCCGAATTGGTCCGCATTTAGCGTCCCTGAAGTCTCGCCGCAACCCTACGGAGCGCTAGAAACGCCGGACGTTACCGGAACCATGGCCCCGACGATGAATTGACAGTCAAACGGGGCATCACTCCCCAAGAAACATGAATAATGAGGACACCCATGGGCCTGTTCAGCAAAGACATCAAAACGCTCGATGACCTCTTCGTCCATCAGCTGCGAGACATCTACTACGCTGAGAAGCAGATCGTGCAGGCGCTGCCCGAGATGATAGAGAAAGCAAAGGATCCCGGGCTCAAGCAGGGATTCGAATCACATCTCGGCGAGACAAAAAATCACGTCAAACGGCTCGAGCAGGTCTTCAAAATGCACGGCGTCGAGGCAAAAGGCGTCGAGTGCCCTGCGATTGATGGCATCATCGAGGAAGCCGATGAGATCATCGGCGAGGTAGACGATAAAAAAGTGCTCGACGCAGCCCTGATCGCGGCGGCTCAGGCTGTCGAGCATTACGAAATCACGCGCTATGGCACCTTGATCGCGTGGGCAAAACAACTCGGCCGGCCCGACTGCGCCAGCGTGCTCCAGGAAAACCTCGAGGAAGAAAAAGCTGCCGACTCGAAGCTGACATCACTCGCCGAAGGCAACATCAACGTCAAAGCCGCCTGATCGCTGCAGAGGTAGAGATAAAGAAAAGCACCCGGTTTGAAGGCCGGGGCTTTTTTCAATCTCTCGCTTTTCAGAAGCGCCGCTTAGTACAGGCCACCTGTACCAGAGCGGACCGCCCGCTCCGCATCAGGACTGACCCCAAAGCCCCAGGGACGCCCTCCCTGTTGCGGCGGGTATTGTCCGTCAGGGGGAGCATCGCCGACCACCGAGTAGCCATCGGGTGGCGCAGTGCCGGGCTTGAAGGCTTCCAGGATTGCCCGCTCGGTCCCGGGCCCTGCCCGCGTCCCGCTCTTCAAATCCACGCGGATGAGCTTGATGCCAGGCGGAACGCGGAACGGCGCTGCTGGCTTGTCGGCAAGCGCGACTTTGAGAAACTCCTTCACGATCGGGGCTGCGAGATGACCGCCCGTCGCGCCGCGGCCAAGGTGCCGCGGCTTGTCGTAGCCGAGATAGACTCCGACAACGATGTCCGGCGTAAAGCCGATGAACCACGCGTCCTTCTCATCGTTGGTCGTGCCGGTCTTTCCTGCGACGGGCTTTCCAACCTCACGCACGATGGTCGCTGTCCCCCGTTGGACAACGCCTTCCATCATCGACGTGATCTGATAGGCGGTCATGGGATCGAGAACCTGTTGCCGCCGATCGACCAACGACGGCTCGGCCTGATTTTCCCATTTCTTGCTGGCACAACCGACACATTCACGTTCGTCGTGCTTGTAGACGGTGTGGCCGTAGCGGTCCTGAATGCGGTCGATCAGCGTGGGCTTCACGCGCCGACCGCCGTTATCGAACATCGCGTAGGCAGTCGTCATTCGCAGCAGCGTTGTCTCGCCAGCGCCGAGTGAGAACGACAGATAAGGCGGCAGATCGTCGTATACCCCGAAGCGTTTCGCATACTCGGCGATGAGCGGCATTCCGATGTCTTGCGCGAGACGCACGGTCATTACGTTGCGTGAATGTTCGAGTCCGAAACGCAGGGTCGCCGGACCGTAGAACTTGCCCTCGTAGTTTTCCGGTCGCCAGGCAGCGGCGCCAGGTCCTTGCTCGATCTCTACTGGAGCATCGAGAACGATCGTCGAGGGCGTGTAACCATTATCCAGCGCCGCGGCATAAACGAAGGGCTTGAACGAAGAGCCAGGTTGCCGCAACGCCTGCGTGGCGCGGTTGAATTGGCTCTGGTCGAAGGAGAACCCGCCAACCACCGCAAGCACGCGGCCGGTCCAGGGGTCTTCAACCACCATGGCACCGGAAACTTCGGGAATCTGGTGCAGAACGAATTGACCGTCGGTTTTTGCCGCCTCGACATAGATCACGTCGCCCGGGTTGACGACCTGGCTCACCTTTGCAACGGCCTTGCCGCCGGGCTTCGCCCATTTCACGCCGTCCAGCGGCAGAATGCCGACGGCGCGTTCCTTGCTCACATAACCGCCGGGCTCGCGTCCCGGCTGTAATCCGATGCGTGCAGACTGATCGCTGACCTCGAGCACCACGGCCAGGCGCCAGGGCGACACGTCCTGCAACGCCTTCACCTCTGCAAGTTTGACGCCCCAGTCGCCGGCAATATCGATCTTGCTGACAGGGCCGCGCCAGCCTTGCGTTTCATCGTAACGCACCAAGCCTTCGGTGAAGGTCTTGCGCGCCAATACCTGCAGTTTGGTGTCGAGCGAAGTTCGGACGGAAAGGCCGCCCTCGTAAAGTTTCTTCTCTCCGTATCGCTCATAGAGGTCGCGACGCACTTCCTCCGCGAAATACTCCGCGGCGAAGACATGCCCGCTGATGGACTTGCTGGTTACGCCCAAGGGCAGACGTTTGGCTTTTTCGGCGTCGGCGGTCTTGACGAAGCCCGATTCGGCCATGCGATCGATCACCCAATTGCGCCGTTCGATCGCGCGCTCGCGCTGGCGGAAGGGATGATAGTTGTTCGGCGCTTTCGGGAGCGAAGCGAGGTAAGCCGCTTCAGGAACGGTTAGTTCATTCACCGCCTTGTCGAAATAGACGAGCGACGCCGCGGCAATGCCATATGCACCAAGGCCCAGGTAGATTTCGTTCAAGTAAAGCTCGAGGATCTTTTCCTTGCTGTAAGTTCGCTCGATCTTGAGGGCCAGCAGCGCCTCCTTGACCTTGCGCGTCATCGAAAGTTCGTTTGTAAGCAGGAAGTTCTTGGCGACTTGTTGCGTAATGGTTGAGGCGCCCTGCGGACGCCGGCTCGATCCGTAGTTCTGCAGGTAGACGACGCCGGCTCGGGCTATGCCGGTGAGATCAATACCGCCGTGCTCGTAGAAGTTCTTGTCCTCTGCGGCGAGGAAGGCGTTGACCACTAGCTTGGGGACCGCCTGGATCGGGATGTAGAGGCGCCGTTCGCGCGCGTATTCGGCCAACAGCGACCCGTCCGCCGCGTGCACGCGGGTCATCACCGGAGGCTCGTAATCCTGCAGCTGGGAATAGTCGGGCAGATCCTTGGAAAAGTGCCAGAGCAGGCCGGCGGCCGCGGCCACGCCGACCACAAAGAGGATTGTGCCCGCTGCGAACAGAAAGCCTAGGAAGCGTAACACGAGCTTCATGGTCAATTGATCCCGTCTCGCACCCGATTGCAGGCATCATCAGCTGTTGCGAGGAGTCCCCGAACCGGCAGACATATTACCCCTATCAAGCCGCCGTCGCCACCGGGCCACCCCTGTGGTCGCCCGGTTTTATGTTGAAACTGAGGCCGGTTAGCCATCAATTGCGTCCCCCAGCCCCTGCCACCTTGGGGGTAAAGTAGATATCCACCGCCTGGGCCAGCGCTTGCGCGGTACGCGCGCGCCAGCTTGCCGATGTCAGCTGCTTGAGGTCGTCCTTGGTCGACATGTAGCCGAGTTCGACCAACACCGAGGGAACATCCGGCGCCAGGAGTACCTTGAAACCGGCTGACTTGAGCGGATGCTTATGCAGCCGTGCAGCGCTCTTGAGCTCGTCGACAACGGTTCGGGCAAATTGCATCGAAAAGGTCTTGGTCTCGCGCTGGGCGAGGTCGACCAGAATATTTGCAACATCGTCAGGCTCGGCAGTCAGGTCGACACCGGCAATGACGTCAGCCTTGTTTTCCGTCTCGGCCAGACGCGCCGCTTCAGCGTCGGATGCGTTTTCCGAGAGCGTGTAGACGGTCGCGCCTTCGGCCTGCCCTTCGCGCTTCGGCAGGGCGTCGGCATGGATCGAGATGAATAGCGCCGCGCTGCGTGAACGCGCAAAACGCACGCGGTCGCCAAGCGGAACGAACTCATCTTCCGCACGAGTCAGGGCAACACGATATTTGCCACCCGCCTCAAGCTTCTCGCGCAAGGTGAGCGCAAAAGCGAGAACGATATCCTTTTCGAGCTCTCCGCCGGCCCCCTTCGTCCCGTTGTCGATGCCCCCGTGTCCCGGATCGATGACGACAAGCGGGCGCGCGTCCCCCTCGACTTTCGCCGGCGCGTCGCTCGGCCGAGCCGGTGCGGGTTGGGCCGGACGGTTCGCCAGCGCGATGTTGCGCATGAAGCTGGCGCGATCGGTCGCGACGAGATCGAGCACCAGGCGCGCCGGCTGACTTTCGGCTGCGTCGAGCACGAACGCCTTTTCAAGACGCACTGGTCCCTTTGTATCGAGCACGATGCGGGAGCCGCCCTGCATGATCAGGCCGTAGCGAAAGGCCTTCACCAGACCGCGCGGCTGCTCGGCCGCCTTGGCGGCAAGCTTGAAAGTGGTTTGCGGCAGATCGACCACCACGCGATAAGGGTCGGCGAGCGTGAAGGCGGCGATGTCTATCTTGCGGCTGAGATCGACCACGACACGCGTCTGCTTGTCGTCTCCGCCGACTCGGATGTCAGTGGCGGCGGAGAGCGATTCTCCTGAAGCCGTCCCTCGCGCGCCGCTTTCGGCAGCGATGCCGGGGGCGCCGAGCAACATGCAGGCTAGCGTGCAGGTTATGGCGGTGGCGCGGGCTTTCACGAATCCGGACCCTTTAGGCCCTTTTTAGCTCATTAAGGCCCGCTTCGGTTAACGGAACTTGAGCGGGAGGGCCATTCCTTACGTGGGTGTGGCCCAAAGGCAAAGGCCTCCCTTGCCAGTAATGGCCCGGGGCCGTATGTAGAATGTGCTGACGGTTAGAGTTCCGGTTGTGCCGCGTTCGGGCCCCGGCCACTTCGGTCCTGTACCGCCCCCCTCGAGGAGGTCCGGCGGACGGCCAAGCGAAACGAGCCGAAACCCTTGTGAAGGACATCCGGACCAGCGCGCGGTCAAGATGCCGTTCGGACTAGCCGTAAGTGATGAAAAACCTCGGTTCGTGCCTGTGAGGCGCGACCGCAGCGCTACGGGTCGCAAGTTTCATGCTGCCACTGACGCAGCAAAGGTATTTTGAGGTTGATTGCCCACGCGCCGCCGCAAGGACGGTGCGCGGAGGCATGAGGCTCGCCCACGCGGCCCTTCCCTTCCACACCAATCAGGCCAGCATTCCGTTTTACCGCCTTGCGCCGTCTACGGTGCGCGAGCGCGCTCGGGTGCGTGGCCCAGTGAGATTTTACAATGGCCGACAAGATGCTGATCGACGCGACACACCCAGAGGAGACCCGGGTCGTCGTACTACGCGGCAACCGCGTCGAGGAATTCGACTTCGAGAGTGCCAACCGCAAACAACTGCGTGGTAATATCTATCTAGCCAAAGTCACACGTGTTGAGCCGTCATTGCAGGCGGCCTTTGTTGACTACGGGGGCAATCGCCACGGCTTCCTGGCGTTTTCGGAAATTCATCCCGACTACTACCAGATTCCGGTCGCTGACCGGCAGGCCCTGATCGCGCAGGAAGAGCGCGACCAGCGCGCCGCCGAAGCTGACGCGGAAAACCGCCGACACGGACGTCACCGACATCGCGGCTCAGAGCGTCGCCGTGATCGGGATGTCGTGCAAAGCGAACCGCTCGTCGGCGAGGAAGTGCCGCGCGAGGTCACTGAAAATCCGCCTGGTGATTTCGGTTTTGCCGAGACGATATCAGAGCAAGTGCCGGAGACTGCGACACCGGAAGTCGAATCGACTTCGTCTGAGTTTGTCGCCGAGGAACACATTCAAGAGACCGTCGAAATTCCTCGCGCAGAAGAGACTGCGCCTTCTCCCGATGCGGGCGCGGCAATGTTCGAGACGATCGCCGAAGGCGAGCAGCCGTCCGCTGCTGCCGAAGGTGCTCTGACGAACGAAGCAACGCCCGTCGAGCTCACCAATGGTAACGGCGAGGAGCACGCCGAAGAAGAAGCGGTTGAATCCGTCGGAGGCGCGGACGCGCTTGAGGAAGTGCAGGAACGACTTCCACGCATTCGGCGCCAGTACAAGATTCAGGAAGTCATCAAGCGTCGGCAGGTGATGCTTGTGCAGGTCGTCAAGGAAGAGCGCGGGACGAAAGGCGCCGCTTTGACGACTTACCTGTCGCTCGCCGGTCGCTATTCGGTCCTCATGCCCAACACCGCGCGCGGTGGCGGCATTTCACGCAAGATAACGTCAGCCGAAGACCGTTCGCGGCTCAAGGAAATCTCCCAGGAACTGGAAGTGCCGGAAGGCATGGGGGTGATCCTGCGAACGGCCGGTGCGAGCCGCACCAAGACCGAAGTCAAGCGCGACTTTGAATATCTGTTGCGACTTTGGGAGACCGTGCGCGATCTCACGCTCAATTCGACCGCACCCAAACTCGTCTACGAGGAAGGCTCGCTAACAAAGCGCTCGATCCGCGATCTTTATGGCAAGGACATCGAAGAGATCATCGTGTCTGGCGAGGACGGCTTCAAGGAAGCGCGCGATTTCATGCGCATGCTGATGCCGAGCCACGCCAAGTACGTGCAGCAGTACAAAGACAGCCAGCCGATGTTCACGCGGTACGGCATCGAAAGCCAACTCGATGCCATGTTCTCGCCCGTCGTCCAGCTTCGCTCCGGCGGCTACATCGTGATCAACCAGGCTGAGGCCCTCGTGGCAATCGACGTCAACTCGGGACGCGCCACGCGTGAACACCACATCGAGGACACCGCGCTCAAGACAAACTGCGAAGCGGCGGAAGAAATCGCGCGCCAATTGCGTCTGCGCGATCTGGCCGGCCTCATCGTCATCGACTTCATCGACATGGACGAGGGCCGCAATAACCGCACGGTGGAACGGCGGTTAAAAGAGGCGCTCAAACATGATCGCGCCCGCATTCAGGTCGGTCGTATCTCACATTTCGGCCTACTGGAAATGTCGCGCCAGCGGATCCGTACGTCCGTTCTCGAAAGTTCAACTGAAAAATGCCCGGTTTGCGGCGGCAGTGGCCATGTTCGCTCCGTCTCTTCGGTCGCCTTGCAGTTGCTGCGTGCCATCGAGGAAATGTTGATCAAGGGCGCGACGCACAATCTCATTGTGCGCACACGGGCCGAGGTCGCGCTCTACGTGCTCAATCACAAGCGCGCCCATCTGCGCGCGCTGGAGGAACGATTCCGCATCTCCATTACGGTGTCGGCCGACCCGGCGGTCACTGGCCAGCAGTCTTATGTGATCGACCGCGGTGAACAGGTGCACACCCCGGAAGCCGCGCGCAGCCTCGCCGCCCAGCACCCGCAGTTGGCGCCCGTCGCGGAAATGGAAGACGAGACGGTCGAGGTGGACGAGCACTTTGAGGAATCCGAATTCCCCGCCGAAGCCGAACAACGAGTCGAAGGCAGCGAACGCGAAGCCGGTCGGCGGCGGCGGCGCCGGCGTGGTCGCGGAGGCCGCGGCCGCGGTGGCGAGCCGCGTGAACACGCGCAGAACGCACAGAACTTCACGAATGACACCGTGCCCGAGCACGCAGTCACGCACGAAGACCATGATGGCGGATCTCCTGATGAAGACGGCGGGTTCGGTCAACCGCAGCCGCGCCAGGAAGGCGCGTCGGGTGAACGCGAAACGCGTGAGGGACGGCGTCGACGACGTCGCGGTCGCCGCGGCGGCCGGCGCAACAGGCAACGCAATGGCGAGGCGCCGTTTCGTTCGGGCGAAAACGGGCCTGAGCCGGGACTGCACCATGCGGCCGAGGAATTCGAGAGCCCGCTGAGTTACGACAGCCCCCAGAACTTCTCGCAACCTGTCGAGGAGCAGCCACCGGCTCCCCCGCCGGAGCCGCAAGCTCCCGTGTTCAGCGTGCAGGAGTCGCCGCGACGTCGCTCAACGATCCGCGAGCCCGCGCCGTTTGCATCCGACACTCCGCCTGCTCCCTCGCCCGCTTCGCCGCCGGCTCCAGTGATTTCCAGCAGCGGTACAGAAGAGGCTGCCGCCCCCAAGCGCGGCTGGTGGGGCAAGCGTTTGTTGGGCGACAAGGGCTAGACCTCGATGAAATCCGCCTGGGTCGACAGCGACGCCAAGGCGGCTCTCGATCATTGGGCAAAGGCCGGCATCGGCCAGGACCTGGCGCTGCGAGTCTATTCGACCCGCCTGCTTGGCCGCGAGCCGAGATTGGTGCTGCACGGAGGTGGCAACACTTCAGTGAAGGCGCAGGTCAAAGACCTCCTCGATGAGGAGGTCGAAGCCCTCTGCGTCAAAGGGTCTGGCTGGGACATGGCCAGCATTGAACCTGCTGGAATGCCAGCCGTACGGCTTGCGGCCTTGCGCAAGCTCCGCTCGCGCTCAGCCATGCCTGACGGCGAGATGGTTCGGCTGCAACGCGCGGCGCTCATCGATCCGCAGTCGCCCAATCCGTCCGTGGAAACGTTGCTGCACGCGTTTATTCCGCACAAATTTGTCGACCACACGCATGCGACCGCGGTCCTCAGCCTGATCGACCAGGCTGAAAGCGAAGCGCTCTGCGCGGAGACCTTCGGCGATCGGCTCGGCTTCGTCCCGTATGTCATGCCGGGCTTCGCGCTTGCGAAAAAGGCCGCGGAGATTTTCGAGAAAGCTCCGGCGGTTGAAGGGCTCATTCTCGACAAGCACGGCGTATTCACATTCGGCAATGATGCGCGTGAGGCCTACGAGCGGATGATCGAATTCGTCACGCTCGCGGAAGAACTGCTGCGAAAAAAAGGCAATGCGAAATTGCCGGGCGCAAAACTTCCTGACCGGATCGCATCGCTGTCAGACGTTGCCCCGATCATCCGAGGCGTTTGCACGCTGAGGGACGCATCTGGTGAGGGAGCCCACAAGCGGCTCGTCCTCGATTTCCGCAGCAATGACACGATCCTAAACTATGTGAACGGCAAAGATGTCAAACGCTATGCCCGCGCTGGCGTGATTACCCCTGACCACGTCATCCGAACCAAGCCCTCGCCTCTGGTTCTGCCTGCGCCGGAAGTCGGCAAGCTCGCAGACTTCAAGAGCGCCGCGCAGGCAGCCGCGCGGACTTTCATGGACGAATACGCCGCCTATTTTGAGCGCCACAAGACACGTGCAAACGGCGCGTCGATCCACGATCCCCTGCCCCGCGTTGCGCTGGTTCCAGGCCTCGGGTTGTTCGGACTGGGCACCAGCGCCAAGGAAGCGCGCGTCGCCGCCGATGTCGCGGAGGCTGCGGTCGAAGGCATTACGGGCGCCGAGGCCATCGGTGCTTTTACGTCAATTTCTGAAGCCGACACTTTCGATATCGAGTACTGGCCGCTGGAAGTGGCGAAACTCGGCCAACGTAAACCACTGCCGCTTGCCGGTCAGATCGCCGTCATCACCGGGGCCGCCGGCGCCATTGGTGCAGCAACAACGCGGGCATTCGCGCAAGCTGGCGCGGAGGTCGTAATGCTCGATATCGACATCGCCGCGGCGACGAAACAAGCCAAGGCCATCGGCGGAACTGCGCTCGCAATCGCTTGCGATGTGACCAACACGGCTTCCGTTCGCGATGCCTTTGATCGCGTGATCGATGCTTTTGGCGGCGTCGATATCGTGGTGTCCAATGCCGGCGCGGCCTGGCAGGGCAAGATTGGCGAGGTCGATGAAGCAAAGCTACGTGAAAGTTTCGAGCTGAATTTCTTCGCCCATCAGAAGGTCGCGCAGGCCGCCGTGGGCATCATGCTCAAACAAGGCACTGGCGGCTGCCTGCTGTTCAATGTTTCCAAGCAGGCAGTGAACCCGGGAGCGGATTTCGGGCCTTACGGTTTGCCGAAAGCAGCGACACTACTGCTCGTGAGACAGTATGCACTCGACTACGGCGCCGACGGCATTCGCTCCAACGCGGTCAATGCCGATCGCATCCGATCCGGCATTCTGACCGAGGACTTCATCGCCCAGCGCGCAAAGGCGCGCGGGCTCAGCGAGAAAGAATACATGAGCGGTAATTTGCTTCAGCGCGAAGTGACGGCCGAGGATGTGGCGCAGGCTTTCCTGCACCAAGCGCTTGAGCTAAAGACCACCGCCAACATCACGACCGTGGATGGTGGCAACATCGCGGCGGCATTGCGCTAGCGCGCGCACTTGTCAGAAAGCGTACGATTCTTCATCCTGCACCGACACCAATAAGGAACCGACACTATGCTGCGAACCTTGGCCCTGGCCATTGCCCTTCTTCCGGTAGCGCTTGCGGCAACGCCGGCTTCGGCCGTTACATCTGAAGAAAAAAGGGAAACCTGCAAGGTCGGCGCCGAAAGCCAGCAGCTGCAGGGTGCAAAGCGCGACGCCTTCATCAAGAAGTGCATGGCGGGCGGCAACTATGAGCCCCCAGCGCGAAAAAACGCCAAGGCTGCACCCAAACCGCAGTGACCGCGCCGATCAGGCGGCCCGGACAGCGGGCCGCTCGAGCGGAGTCACGTCGAACTGGCGGAGAGTCCCTCGCCGCAGAACGTCGATCGCAATCGGTCGCCCGATCCGATCGCCGTTAAGCAGCCGGATAAGATCGTCCACCCCGGTCACGGGAACGCCATCGGCGCGCACGATGGTGTCGAGGCTCATCAGCCCGGCCAGAGCCGCCGGCCCGTTCGCCTCAAGCGTCGTAATCATCGCTCCGGATGAATTTTCGATTTCGGCGACGCGCGCGTGACGTCGTGGCACCGCCGTCGTTTGTGCCGACACTCCGATATAGGAGCGCCGAACGCGGCCGTGCTGGATGAGTTCGCTGAGCACGAACTGCGCTGTGTTGCTTGCGACGGCAAAGCAGATGCCCTGCGCGCCCATGATCACGGCGGTGTTGATGCCGATCACTTCGCCACGCGATGACACCAGCGGCCCGCCGGAATTGCCAGGGTTGAGGGCAGCGTCGGTCTGAATCACGTCTTCGATGAGACGCCCCGTACGCGAGCGCAGCGAGCGCCCGAGTGCCGAAATGACGCCGGCGGTCACAGTCGATTCAAACCCTAGCGGGTTGCCGATTGCGACCACGAGTTGCCCGCGCTTGAGCTTTTTGGAATCTCCCAATCCGGCACTCGGCAGATCGCGCGCCGACCCCACACGCACAAGCGCCAGATCGGTGTCCGGATCGACGCCGAGGGCGCGCGCATCCATAACGCGGCCCTCCGCGTCCTGCACGCGCACCTCTTTGGCGCCCTCGACAACGTGCGAATTGGTGAGGACAAGGCCGTCCGGCGCGATGATCACGCCGGATCCAACGCCGCCGGGGAGGCCCTTGTCATTGCGAATCTCCACGCGCACCACGGCTGGGCCGACGGCGTCGGCCACGGTGGTGACGGCATTGGAATAGGCGTCGAGGACTTCGGTATCGGAGACGGAAGTCACCGCCTCGCCGATGTCCCCGACATCGGACGACGAAGCAAAATCTAGCATTGGTTTTTCGGGGTTTTGTTGAACGTACATTGATGTAGGGACGGTTAGGTCCAAATTAAAGATGCCTCCCCCCGATGCCTCCAATTTGACCCGGCATCTTCACGCATCCTCAACTGGTCAAGGCTAAATTTTCGAACAAACTGAAGATCTTATTTACTGGCGGACCTCCGGATCGATCACAAGCAAGCCACGCCGCGGCAATCGCAGCTTTTCGGCGGTGGAGGCCGTCCGTGCCTTGATCGCTTCGGCGGCGCTCGCCAGCACCCTCCTGCTCGCGCTCTTTGTGACGACCGGCGCTTATTTCTCGGCCAATCTGCAGGCACCAAAAATACCGCATCGAAGATCGCGCCTTTGGCACCCGCGAACGGCAGTGCGGCTGCTCACCGCGTCGCGTCCACCGTGGTCGAGACCGACAAGAGAGGCCGCTGCGAAGAACGTCGCTTCGACAATCGCTCGGGCAAGATCGTGTCAGCCACACTCGTCGATTGCTGAAGCGCCGCTCGCCAACGAGCAAGACACGACCCCATCCGAGAATATGAGCGCGGAGCGCGTGCGCGCGATCCTCGGAGCATTCAAGCGATAAGCGGAACGCTCAGTCGCTCTGAAGGATAATGTTTTTCACCATCGGATAGATTTGCTGCTGCCAGCTCTTGCCTGAAAATACGCCGTAATGCCCGACGCCCGCCTGCATATGGTGGCGCTTGCGATAGGGCCGCAATGAAATACACAGATCGTGCGCGGCAAGGGTCTGGCCGACCGCACATATATCGTCCTTTTCACCTTCAACGGTAAACAACGTGGTGCGCCTGATGGCGTGTAGCTCCACCTTTCGGTTCTGATAGGTGAGCCCACCCAGTGGCAAAGTGTGCTCCTGAAAAACGAGCCGGACGGTCTCCAGATAGAACTCGGCAGTCAGATCGAGAACGGCGAAATATTCGTCGTAAAACGCTTTGGTTTGAGCCGCCTTTGCCGTGTCACCATTCGCGAGGTTTTCGTAAAGTTCGCGATGCGCCTTCAGGTGACGATCGATATTCATGCTCATGAACGCGGCGAGCTGAATGAAGCCCGGATACACCATCCGGCCACCGCCGCCGTATCGATGCGGCACGCGCGCGATTAAATTCCGTTCAAACCAATCGATGGATTTCGATTTGGCGAGCATGTTGACCTTGGTCGGGTTGACGCGAGTGTCGATCGGACCCGCCATCAAGGTCATTGATCGCGGCTGCGCCGGGTTTTCGGCTTGCGCCATCACGCTCGCTGACACCAGCGCCGCGACGCACGGCTGACACACGGCAACAACATGCGCGCCGGGCCCGATCGCTTCGAGAAAGCGGATCAGGTGAGAGACATAGTCGTCAAATCCGAAGTGGCCATGCTCGGGAGCCACGTCACGTGCGTTGTGCCAATCGGTGATGAATACGTCGTGTTCCGGCAGCATTGTTCGCACAGTCGTGCGCAACAGCGTTGCGAAATGACCCGACAGTGGAGCGACCACCAAGACACGCGGCTGGGCGGCCACAGACTCTTTTCTGAAATGCAGCAGCGTGCCGAACGGCGTTGCGTCGACCGCTTCCTCGGTTACCGCCACCTCTTGGCCATTGGCCGTGATGACATCAATTCCATAGGCCGGACGCTCGTGCGTGAGGCCCGCCCGCGCGATGAGTTCATATGCGGCGGTCAAATTGCTCAGAACGGTCGGCCGTGCCGCGCCGTTAAGCCGTTCCCCCACCGCCTTGGCCGCAATGCCGGCGAATTTGCGCACGGGCCCCATAATATCGGCGTGCGCCTGATAGGCCTGATAAAGCATCCAATTCCTGGCGACCCCGGCGGACCGCGTCTAGAAACTAGAGCATTTCATGCTGCACTGCGAGACGAATTTTCGCGTCATGCCCGCAAGCTGCTGGAAACTGGGGACAATCGTAAATGACGGCGATTTTGCAAGACGGGAAACTATTGAAAGAACTTCACTTTCGTCTAAGCTGCAGAGTGCCGGGCCTGAACGAACAAGGAGCATTCGTGCTCTATGGCCAAGGCTACCCTGACGATAGCAAGTAAGAACTACGGCTCCTGGTCGCTGCGCGGCTGGCTGCTATGCAAACTCGCAGGACTCGACTTCGAGGAAGAAGTCGTAGCCAGCGACGATCCTTCAACGCGCGCCGAATTGTTGCTGCTGTCGCCCTCGTTTCTCGTCCCCTGCCTTACACACAACGGCATCAAGATCTGGGACACGCTGGCGATCGCCGAATATCTGAATGAAATCCTGCCGAAGGCCGGATTGCTCCCCAAAACACTTGCTGTCCGCGCGCGCTGTCGCGCGATTAGCGGTGAGATGCATTCCGGCTTTTCCAATTTGCGATCCGCACTGCCAATGAACCTTAAAGCGCATCATCCCGGCTTCAAGGTCTGGGCAGGTGCGCAAGCCGATATCAATCGCATTGTGAGTATCTGGCGCGAATGTCTCGCGGCCGACAAAGGCCCTTTCCTGTTCGGCGACAAGCCATGCATGGCGGATGCCATGTTCGCGCCTGTGGTGACGCGCTTTCTCAGCTACGACGTGAAGCTCGACAGCGACTGTGCTGCCTACTGCGCGACCATCATGGCTATGCCGCCCATGCGCGAATGGTTGGACGGCGCGAAAGCCGAACCTGACGAGGTCGTTGAACTGGACGTCGAATTTTGACGAACGTGCGCGCTCTAGCGCTTGAGCCAATTCGAGATCCGCGCCACGGCGTCATGCATTTCGTTGGCAGAACCGGCGTAACAAAAGCGCAGAAAATGTCGGCCATTGACCGGATCAAAATCAATGCCGGGAGTTGCGGCAACGCCGGCCTCGTTCAGCATCCGTTTGGCAAAGTCAAGACTGTCGTCCGAAAATCGCGAGATGTCTGCATAGAGATAAAAGGCGCCGTCCACCGGCAAAAATTTGTCGAGGCCCGCCTTCGGCAGTCCATCGCACAGGATGCTGCGGTTTTCCTCGTAACCGTGCTTCACCTGCTCCATTTCTTCCCGTCCGTCGAAAGCAGCTTCGCCGGCAAACTGCGCGAGCGTGGGCACCGAAATCGCCAAATTGCCTTGGAGGCGATCGATCGTGCGCACCAGATTGTCCGGCACCACCATCCAACCAATCCGCCAGCCGGTCATGCAGAAGTATTTCGAGAACGAATTGATGACCACCGCATGGTCCGAAATGCTCGCGGCCGTCTCTGCAGAGAATGTGTAGTCGAGCCCGTGATAGATCTCATCGGAGATGACCCGGATCCCCTCGGCTTCCGCCACCGAAATCAGCCGCGAGAGCGCATCGGCATCCATCATCGTGCCGGTGGGATTGGCGGGGCTGGCTATCACAACGCCCTTGAGTGGCGTTCGCTGATGCGCGGCAATGAGCGCCTTGGGAGATAATGCCCAGCGTGTTTGCGCCGAGGTGTCGATCAGCACCGGCTCGCAACCAAGCGCCGAGAGGATGTGCCGATACGGCGGATAACCCGGATTGGCCAGCGCAACACGATCCCCGGGCTCAAACAATGACAGGAAGGCGAGGATGAACCCGCCGGATGATCCGGTCGTTACCACCACGCGTGCGGGATCAAGCGCAAGGCCGTATGCGTCCTGATAGTGGCGCGCGATTCGTGCGCGCAATGATGGAATGCCGAGCGTCTCCGTGTAACCGATGCGCCCATGCGCGAGTGCGGCCTGGGCAGCCTTGATGGCGGTCGTCGGTGCCGGCGCTGCCGGCTGACCTACCTCCATATGAATGATGTGGGCCCCTTGAGCCTCACGCTGTGCGGCGGCGGCCATCACGTCCATGACGAGGAAAGGCGGCACATCGCTGCGTTTGGCCGGTTTCAGGAGCTGTTTTGCCTTGTCAGGCATCGTTTTTCGGTCCGTCGCGCCCGTCGTCCTGCCCCGCTGTTGCCGTATTCCGCAGATTGTTTGCGAACGGCCCAACATGACCCAGTCGTGATCGCCGGCCTCGTTGACCGTCTCCAAGCGCGTCACTAGGTTCACGCCCAATCTGGCAGAAAATCGGGATGTCCTTGCACGGCACACCTATCAGGACGCGGCGCTTGGCGCCAGCAGCCCGGGCGATCGCGTTGCTCACTGCAGTCGCGGTGGCGGCTGCGGGCGGCGGACCCGCGCTTACGCCCGCGCGCGCCCAGGACAGTGTCACGCGTGGCATGCCGCTGATTCGCGATGCCGAGATCGAACAGCTCCTGCGCGACTATGCACAACCGATTTTGCGTGCCGCTGGATTGGCCAAACAGAACGTGCGGGTCGTCGTGCTCGGCGACCGTTCATTTAACGCCTTCGTCATGGATGGCCGGCACATTTTCGTTAACGCAGGTGCACTGTTCGATGCCAAGACGCCGAACGAAATCATCGGGATCTTCGCGCACGAAACCGGACATCTCGCCGGAGGCCATCTTCAGCGCCTGAGAGAACAACTGGCCTCCGCGCAGACAGCGGGGATTATCGCTTTGCTCGCCGGAGTGGGTGCCGCGGTTGCCGCGTCCCGTTCCGGAGCTGCCGGTGACGTCGGAGCGGCGGCAATCATGGCGCCCCAGTCGGCCATCATGCGCTCGGTGCTCGCTTACGTGCGAACGCAGGAGGATCAGGCCGACCACGCCGGCGTCAAATTCCTCAATGCGACCGGTCAGTCGCCAAAAGGAATGGTGGATCTGTTCAAGCGCCTCAGCAACGAAATGTTGTTCAATTCGCGATATATCGATCCTTACATGCAAACGCACCCGATGCCCGCCGATCGCGTCGCCGCGCTTGAGACACTCGCAAAGGCAAGTCCTTATTGGGACAAGAAGGATCCGCCCGAATTGCAATTGCGTCACGACATGATGCGCGCGAAGCTGTCGGGCTTCCTGGAGCGCGCTGACACCGTCGCGCGCCGTTATCCGGCCAGCGATCACAGCCTTCCCGCGCGATATGCGCACGCCATTGCAACCTATCGCAACTCGGATCTGCGCCAGGCGATTGTGCAGATCGACGCCCTGATCCAGGCGCAACCGAACAATCCGTATTTCTACGAACTCAAAGGTCAGGCGCTGCTCGAGGGAGGCCGGCCGGCCGAGGCTGTCGCGCCCTTGCGTCAGGCTTCGCAGCTTGCGCACGAAAATCCGTTGATCGAAATACTGCTCGCGCAGGCGCTTAACGCCGCCAACAACCCCAAGTTCGCCGAAGAAGCGGTTGGCCTGCTTCGCTCGGCAATCGCCCGCGAACCTGAAGCTCCGGAAGCATACTCGCAACTTGCCATGGCCTATGGCCGCAAAGGCGATCTCGCCAATGCCGATCTTGCATCGGCGCAAGCCGCATTCGCACGCGGTGATGTCAAGACAGCACGCCAGTTGGCCACGCGCGCCAAGACTCGCCTACCTATCGGTTCGCCGGCGTGGGTGCGTGCCGACGACATCGTCAACGTCAAACCGAACGCAAACGCCAGAATGCAATAATGAGGAAAGTTTCGATGACATTCAGATCGTGCCTTGTCGCCGCCGCCTGCTCGACGTTTCTTGCGATAGCCACCCCACAGATTTCGCAGGCCGATGAATTGACCGCCGGCCAGAAGAGCGAAGTCGAGCGCATCTTGCGCGACTACCTGATCGCGCACCCTGAGGTCATTCAGGATGCGATGGCCGAGCTCGACAAACGTCAGAGCGCAGCGGAGGCGGAAAAGCACAAGGCTACGATCAATCAAAACGCGGCAACCATTTTCAGCTCGCCACGTCAGGTCGTTCTTGGAAATCCGGACGGCAATGTCACTTTCGTTGAGTTCTTCGACTACAACTGCGGCTACTGCAAGCGTGCCATGGATGACATGCTCACGTTGCTGAAGGATGATCCCAAGCTCAAGATCGTCCTGAAGGAATTCCCGGTGCTCGGGCCGGGCTCGGTCGAGGCAGCCCAAGTCGCGGTTGCGGTGCGCATGCAGGACAAGACCGGCAAGAAATATCTCGAATTCCACCAGAAACTGCTTGGCGGCCGCGGCCAGGCCGACAAGGCCCGCGCACTTGCGGTGGCCAAGGACGTCGGCCTCGACATGGCTCGCCTGGAGAAGGATCTCGCGAGCGCCGAGGTGAAGGCCACTCTTCAGGAAAGCTTTAAGCTCGCCGAATCCCTCGGTCTGAACGGCACGCCAAGCTACGTGATCGGTGACAATGTCGTCGTCGGCGCTGTGGGCCTCGAGTCGCTGAAAGAAAAGGTCAATACCTCGCGCTGCGGCAAGCCGACCTGCTGACGGACATCATCGGTCCGCAGTCTCTTAGAAAAAGGCCGCCGCAGCATACTTGCGGCGGCCTTTTTTGCGTCGGACGATGCGGAACAAAGTTCCGTCGGGGCGGTTGTCGCGCGCATGTACTCATTCGGGATGGAAGAAGAATATTTTTTGTTCGACGCGAAGACGCGCCATTCGGTGCGCCGCGCCAACAAAAGGTTTCTGTTGCGCGCCCAAAAGCAGTTGGGCGGCCACGTTATGACAGAAATGTTGCAATCCCAGATCGAGGTCGCCACGCCCCCTTGCAGCAGCCCGCAGGAGGCGCGCACCCATCTCGCACACTATCGCCGCGGGCTGGGAAAGCTTGCGGCGGAGTACGGACTTGGCCTCGCCGCGATGGGCACCTTCCCTCTCGCTTACTGGCCCGAGCAGGTGATGACGCGCAAGGCGCGGTATGGCGCGATCATGGATGACCTGCAGATGATCGGCTACCGCAATATGCTGTGCGGAATGCATGTCCATGTTGCGGTGCCGGATGTCGATACGCGCATCGACTTGATCATGCGGTTGACGGCTTACCTTCCGCTGTTACTTGCGCTCACGACGTCGTCGCCATTCTGGCAAGGCCACCTGACCGGTCTCGTCGGCTACCGGCTCGCCGCCTACGATGAACTTCCACGCACAGGACTGCCGGAGTTGTTTCGCACCAATGATGACTATCGCGAGTTCGTCGCGGCACTCAAATGGGCCAAAATCATTCCGGACGAAAGCTACATCTGGTGGGCGATCCGGCCTTCACTCAACAATCCAACCATCGAATTGCGCGTCGCCGATAGTTGTACGCGCCTGGACGATGGCGTCGCGGTCGCCGCGCTGTTTCGCTGTCTTGTTCGCGCGCTTGATCGTGACCGCGCGCTGAATGCCGGCTTTGACCGCGTTGGTCGAGCAATCACACAAGAGAACAAGTGGCACGCCCAGCGGTACGGTATCGGCGCGACTTTTGTCGAACCGTTCTCGCGCTCGCCGCTTACGCTTGTGCAATGGCTTGATCAGGTGATCGATTTCATTGCCGAGGACGCCGATGTCCTCGGCTGCGTGAACGAGATCAGGCATCTCCACGTCATCGCAGCCCAAGGCACAAGCGCGGATCGCCAGATCGCGACCTTCAGAAAAGCCACGGCCGCCGGGCGTAGAAGGTTAACGGCGCTCAAAGAGGTCATCGATTGGGCGGCGGCCGAAACCCAGGCGCCGGGAAGCTGCAAAGCTTCACTCTGAGCATCATCCGGGCTTCCCCTTATCCTCCGGGCCACCTATAAAGCGCGCTAGTTTCGCGCGCATCGAACGAGCGCGGATGGGGATTCATGGCAAAATCCACAATCTACGTTCTCAACGGGCCCAATATGAACCTGCTCGGCACCCGCGAGCCGGAAAAATACGGACGCGCGACGCTTGCAGACGTGGAAAAGCTGTGCGCCGAAACCGCCAAGCGGTTCGGTCTCGATGTCGTCTTCCGGCAATCGAACCGGGAAGGCGAACTGATCGACTGGATCCAGGAAGCGCACGCGAAGGACGCCGGCGCTATTGTCATAAATCCGGCCGGCTATACCACGACGTCGATCGCCATCATGGATGCGCTCCTCGCGGTGAAAGTCCCCGCGATCGAGGTGCACATCACCAACATCCACACGCGCGAAAGCTTCCGGCACAATTCGTATATTTCGAAAGCGGCCAAGGCGGTAATCGCCGGATTCGGCATCGACGGCTATGCTCTTGCAATCACTGGGCTCGCCGGACTGCTTGGCGCCAAGCAAAAAGGCTGAGCGCCAGTGGACGCATAATGTCAAAGTCGCCAAAGTCAATCATCGATCGCGATCTGATCCACGAGCTCACCGCGCTGCTCGATGAGACCGGGCTGACCGAAATCGAGATCGAGCAGGACGGCAAGCGCATCCGCGTGGCGCGCGGGGCAATGGTGGCCGCCGCCCCTTCCGCCGCGGTACGTGTCGAACTCGCGCCGCAACCGGGCGCCGAGGCGGCCGTCAAACCGATTGATCCCTCCAAACATCCTGGCGTGGTGATCTCGCCGATGGTCGGAACCGCCTACGCCGCCCCCGAGCCGGGCGCAAAACCTTTCATCGATATCGGCAGCAAGGTCAAAGCCGGTGATACGCTGTTGATCGTGGAAGCGATGAAAACGATGAACCAGATTCCCGCTCCGCGCGCCGGCACCGTGATTCAAGTTCTATTCGAGGACGGTCAGCCGGTGGAATTCGGCGAACCGTTGGTGATTATCGAGTGAGAAAGCACGCTTTCTCCTTCGTCAGGCGCACTCGGTGAGCGGAGAGAATGTTCGACAAGATTCTGATCGCCAACCGCGGTGAGATCGCACTCCGGGTGCTGCGCGCCTGCAAGGAACTCGGCATCCCGACTGTCGCGGTGCATTCGACGGCCGATGCGGACGCCATGCACGTGCGGTTTGCGGATGAGAGTGTGTGCATCGGGCCGCCCGCGGCCAAGGACAGCTATCTCAATGTTCCGTCCATCCTGTCGGCATGCGAGATCACCGGCGCCGACGCGGTACATCCGGGCTACGGCTTTCTTTCGGAGAACGCGCGCTTTGCCGAAATACTGGCCGAACACGGCGTGCAATTTATTGGTCCGAAGGCCGAACACATCCGCCTGATGGGCGACAAGATCGAAGCCAAGCGCACGGCGAAAAAACTCGGTATTCCGGTCGTCCCCGGCTCAGAAGGCGGCATCGGCTCCGACCAGGAAGCGGCGAAAATCGCCGGCGACATCGGGTATCCCGTTCTGATCAAGGCGGCGGCCGGCGGTGGTGGCCGCGGCATGAAAGTCGCGCGCAATGCGGGCGAACTTTCCCTCGCTCTGTCGACGGCACGCACCGAAGCCAAGGCCGCCTTCGGTGACGATGCCGTCTACATCGAGAAATATCTCGAGCGACCGCGTCATATCGAAATCCAGGTCCTTGGCGACGGCAAGGGCGAGGCGATTCACCTGGGCGAGCGCGATTGCTCCCTGCAGCGCCGCCACCAAAAAGTCTGGGAAGAAGGCCCCTCTCCCGCGCTTAACGCGAGTTCGCGCGATGCGATCGGCGAAACGGTTGCGAAAGCTATGCGCGAGATCGGCTATCTCGGGGTCGGCACCGTCGAGTTTCTCTACGAAGACGGCAAATTCTATTTCATTGAGATGAACACGCGCATTCAGGTCGAGCATCCGGTGACCGAGATGATCACCGATATCGATCTGATTTTCGAGCAGATCCGCGTTGCCGCCGGCAGCTCTATTGCCATCAAACAAGGCGACGTAAAGTTCCACGGGCACGCCATCGAGTGCCGCATCAACGCCGAGAACCCGATTTCCTTCCGCCCCTCTCCCGGCAAGATCCTGCACTATCATCCGCCCGGCGGCCTCGGCGTGCGCATCGATTCCGCCGTCTATCAGGGCTACACCATCCCGCCTTATTACGATTCACTCGTCGGCAAACTGATCGTGCATGGCAAGACGCGCACCGAATGCCTGATGCGGCTGAAACGCGCGCTCGACGAGGTGGTCGTCGACGGTATTGAAACGACGTTGCCGCTTTTTCGCGCACTTGTACGTGAAACTGACATCATTGATGGCAATTATCATATCCACTGGCTGGAACAGTTCCTGGCGCGTGGCGGCATGGAGAGCTAGACCGAGCTTGCCCTTGTAAGCGGCGCAGACGACGCCCTAGGATCGTGTCTTCCGTTGCCGGGATAGTGGCCGCCATGGCAAACCGCGAAAACGCTTTCATCGAGATCACGCCGGAGGTGCTGCTCAAGGCATATGCGTGCGGCATCTTCCCGATGGCGGAAAGCGCGGACGATCCGGCTCTCTATTGGATCGAACCGGACATGCGCGGCATCATTCCGCTAGAAGGATTTCATGTTCCCGCGCGGCTTGCGCGCACAGTGCGGTCCACGAACTGGACTGTCCATGTGGATCGCGATTTTGACGCCGTAATCGAAGGCTGCGCCGAGCCGAAACAGGACCGTGCCCGGACCTGGATCAATGCACGCATTCGACGCATCTATCGCGCCCTGTTCGAACACGGCCATTGCCACACGGTCGAAGTCTATGATGGCAACAAGCTGATCGGAGGCCTTTATGGCGTGTCGCTCGGCCGCGCGTTTTTTGGCGAGAGCATGTTTCATCGCGCGCGCGACGCCTCGAAGATCGCGCTTGTGCATCTTGTCGCGCGCCTGAGAGCGGGAGGCTACCGCCTGCTCGACACGCAATATGTGACCGATCACCTCAGAACATTCGGCGCCGTCGAAGTTCCGAAGCGGCGTTATCACCGACTGCTTGAGGAAGCGCTCACGGGTGAGGCCGATTTCGCCACCATGCCGCTCGATCGGGCGCTCAGCGGCGAGACGGTGCTGAGCGCCATTCGCGTCGAAGACTAGGACGTCATCACCGCAAGAACGGGAATGGAAAGAGGCTCGGCGGCTGTTGCTGCTGCGGAGGCGGCGTGCGCTGCGCCGTGGGTGGCGGCGGCGGTGGTGGCCCCGTGCGCTGCGCCGTGGGCGGCGGTTGCGGCGGCCGCCGTTGTTGCGTTTGTTGCTGCTGCGGTTGTTGTTGTTGCTGTGGTTGCCGTACCGCCGGTTTTGCCTCGGGCGCATCCGCGACAGTCGGGGCCTGCCCGCCTTTGCAATCGGTAATCCACACGTCGTAAATCGGATGTTCGACCGCATGCAGGCCCGGGCTCGCAGCGAACATCCAGCCGGTGAAAATGCGTTTGATCTCGCCTTGTAGCGTCACCTCGTCGACTTCGACAAAGGCATCCGTATTCGGCGTCTCGGTCGGTGGCCGCGAGTAGCACACGCGCGGCGTCACCTGCAGCGCACCGAATTGCACCGTCTCGTTGATCGCGACGTCGAACGAAATGATGCGGCCGGTGATCTTGTCGAGACCGGCAAACACGGCCGTCGGATTGATGATGCGCTGTGCCGGCGGTTCAACGACCACCGCATCGCTCGGCTGCGGTGCCGTGCTCGCCGGCTGCGGCGCATTGCGCGGCGAATCGGGGCCCGGCGGCAGCGCGGATGGCGTCTGACCCGGCGCAACGGCGGTGCCGCGGGGTGCCTCGCCCGGCGGCGGTGCCGGCGCCACCACTCCGCCAGTCGGCGGCGGCAGGTCTTGTGTCTGGACACCAGCGGCCCCCGGGCGGTTCGACGGCGGCAAGTTCATTGGCGAGGGCAGCGGCTGCGACGGCGCCGCGTCGCTGCGGCCGCTCGGGTAATACGGAGGCGGCCGTTGCCGGGATGATGGCGGACCGCGCATATCGGCAGGCGGACGTGGCGGTGGATTACCGAAGATCGATCCGAAGAAGTCGGCGATTGGGTTCTCGCCGGATTGGGCCAGCGCAGTCTCTATGACGGGCGGTGCCGCCAGAGCGACCACCGCCAGTACCGTGATTGAACAGATGCGAGGCGCCATCAAATCCCGGCTTTTTTCGCCTGGCCGGCGCTTTCCTTCACGCCGGCAGCGATGTCCGGTTAACACGGGGAATACGGCGTTGGAAGGGCGATCAAATGAACCCTTTACCGCCAAGGCTTCTTTGCGGAATTACTGTTTGCCCGGATTCCAGGCCTTGTAATCGCCCGTCGCTTTGGGCCGGCGGCCGGCAGCAAGTGTCGAACCCGGTGGCCGCAGAGCGCCCGGCGTACCCGTCATGTTCGGCCGGTGCGGTTTTTGCCAGGAACGGGGCTTGTAGTTTTCCTGGGTGGGCGGCGTGTCGACCGTATGGTGCAGCCAACCGTGCCAGGATGGAGGCACCATCGAGGCTTCCGTGTAGCCGTTGTAGATCACCCAACGACGCTCGAAACCGAGCGTCTTGTCGATCTGCCCGCCCCGGGCGCGATAATAGTGATTGCCGAATTCGTCCTCGCCAACCGACTCGCCATACATCCAGGTCCAGAACTGGGTCCCGAATGTCTGCGAATTCCACCAGGTGAACAGCTTGAGCAGGAAATTCTTCATTTGCTGCCGCGCTTGAAAACGATTGGAACGCGGGGCCTTTTGCCACCTCACCGCCGCATTGTCCAGCGAGGGAAAGCCGCGAACCGACGCAGAAATGCGGTATTCGCCGCCAGTTCGTGGATGATATGAAGGCCCATGGATGAACTGAGAGCCGCGCTAACCAAGATCAAGAATCTGCTCGACTGGCTGCCCGATCCGCTGGTCGCGTTGATGATCCTCGGCATCGCCATGCTTGTCGCGCTCGCCCTGCACCGCTGGGTGCGCAAGCTGGCGCGCCGCGCGCTCTCCGGACGCTATCCTTACCTCTATTCGGCCTTTAATCAGACGAGTGGACTGACCCGGATTGCGCTTCTGATAATGGCGATGATCGTGGCCATTCCTGTCGCGCCGATGAAGCCAGAATTCGCCGAGATGCTTGCGCGGCTGATGGCGGTTGCGGTGATCGGGTTGACCGGCTGGGCCGCCATCATCGCGTTACACATCGCGGCCGCGCTCTATCTCCGACGATTCAGTCTCGACAGCGACGACAATCTGCTTGCGCGCAAGCACAACACGCAGGTGCAAGTGCTGTCGCGCTCCCTCGATGTCGTGCTTGTGCTGCTCACACTTGGCGCCGCGCTGATGACATTCCCCGCGGTGCGCCAATATGGATTGAGCCTGTTCGCATCCGCCGGTATCGCCGGCATCATTGCTGGCCTCGCCGCGCGGCCCGTGCTGAGCAACCTCATGGCGGGCGTGCAGCTTGCGATGACCCAACCGATCCGCCTTTACGACGGCGTCACCGTCGAAAACGAGTACGGCACGGTCGAGGAAATCACATCGACCTACGTAGTCGTGAAGCTGTGGGATCTGCGGCGGATGATCGTGCCGCTGACCTACTTCATCGAAAAGCCGTTCCAGAACTGGACGCGCGAAACGTCGGCTTTGATCGGCAATGTCATGCTTTATGTGGACTACGCCGCGCCGGTTGAAGTTATCCGCGCGAAATTTAACGAGATCCTCAAGCAATCCGACAAGTGGGACGGAAGGACCGCCGCGCTGCAAGTCACCGACTTCAAGGAAGGCTCGTTGGAGTTGCGCTGTCTGATGAGCGCGCGCTCGGCGTCTCAGACGTTCGACCTGCGCTGCGAGGTGCGCGAAAAGCTGATCGCGTTCCTGCAGAAAGAGCATCCGGAAGCACTGCCGCATTCGCGCCAGATCAGCCTCAAGGGCTCAAGCCCGAGCGCAGACGAGATTTCCCCAGCCGCGGAGGAAGCACGCAAGCGCATTCGTCCGGCTTAGTCATCCTCCGATGGCCTGTTGCGTTCGGGCGCAACCAATGGATATCCTGCCCAGGAATTCACCAGCCTTGGCTGCGAGTCGCCTAGGGAATTGGCTCGCCAATGCTGGAATTCGCATGACAGTGCCGGGATAAAAGGCGGGCTCCTTGCGGGTCCGCCTTTTTTCTTGGCTCCCCTAGCCTGGGGCCAATCGTGACGATTTGCGCCCCCTTCCCGCCGTGGTCCTGAATTCACAGGCGTGGGTTACCGGCACAATCATTCGTCGGCGTGACACCTGCGCCGTAAGGCCCTGACTTGGTTTCGAGAATCAGCGACTCCACTGACACAAAGCCGTGATCTTTCCCCGCTCTTTCCCCGGCCGTGCCTGAACACCGGCGCAAACAAACCGAGCACGGAAGTACCAATTTTGCGTCACTTTTCTGTCACGGCGGGAGGCATAAAAACCTACCCGCTTCCTCCAAGAAAAATGCTTTTCGGCGATCCGGTATGGGCCAATACTGGTTGTGTTCTTGCCGGTCCGTTGTCCCTCGTTGTCCCCACAGTTCATCGTTGGACACAAGATTTAGTGTTTGATTCAGATTTAACGACTATGTGTAGTTGACGCGTACGGCGAGTCCTCTTAGCTTTGAATTGTTCGGTGGCGTTGAGTTTCAGGTTCCCTCCGGACCCTCAGAACGGCTTTTCAGTCGATGAGCTCAACCCACGCCAGAACAATGGCGTTTGGGAAAGGGACTTTCTGTGCCAAGGGCGAAAAGCCCTGGAACGAACCGGTGCCGGATCAGAGGACGGGGCTTAGATAAGGGGTGGGTCGAACGAGTACGAGCATCGACGGCGGATCGGGACAGGTCCGTCAGAAACAAAAGGGCGGTTTTCAACTGTCCTGCAATTTGGGGCTAGAGACACATGCGAATTGAACGTCGCTATACCAAGGATGGACAGTCGGCCTACGCGGACATCGAGTTCCGGCTTACCACCAGCGAGATCCGTAACCCGGACGGCTCGGTGGTTTTCAAGCTCGACAATGTCGAGGTTCCGGAATTCTGGTCGCAGGTCGCATCCGACGTCTTGGCGCAAAAATATTTCCGCAAGGCCGGCGTCCCCGCCCGCCTGAAGAAAGTCGAGGAGAATTCCATTCCCTCGTTCCTGTGGCGCTCGGTCGCCGACGCTGACGCGCTGGCCACGCTGCCCGAGAAAGATCGCTACATCGGCGAGCAATCCTCGAAACAGGTCTTCGATCGTCTCGCGGGCACCTGGACCTATTGGGGCTGGAAAGGCGGCCACTTCGAGTCCGAACAGGATGCGCAGGCCTTCTTCGACGAGCTGCGCTACATGCTGGCGACGCAGATGTGCGCGCCGAATTCGCCGCAATGGTTCAACACCGGCCTGCACTGGGCCTACGGCATCGACGGCCCGAGCCAAGGGCACTATTACGTCGATCCCTTCACCGGCAAGCTGACCAAATCGAAATCGGCCTACGAGCATCCGCAGCCGCACGCCTGCTTCATCCAGTCGATCAGCGACGATCTCGTCAACGAAGGCGGGATCATGGACCTGTGGGTGCGCGAGGCGCGCCTGTTCAAATATGGCTCCGGCACCGGCACCAATTTCTCCGCGCTGCGTGGCGAAGGCGAAAAGCTTTCCGGCGGTGGCCGCTCCTCGGGGCTGATGTCGTTCCTCAAGATCGGCGACCGCGCTGCAGGCGCGATCAAGTCGGGCGGCACCACGCGCCGCGCAGCCAAGATGGTGATCGTTGACGTCGATCATCCGGATATCGAGACCTACATCGACTGGAAGGTGATGGAAGAGCAGAAGGTGGCGGCGCTCGTCACCGGCTCTAAGATCAATCAGAAACACCTCAAGGCGATCCTGAAGGCCTGCGTGAACTGCGAGGGTTCGGGTGACGACTGCTTCTCGCCCGAGAAAAATCCCGCGCTCAAGCGCGAGATCAAGCTCGCGCGCAAGGCGATGGTTCCCGACAACTACATCAAGCGCGTGATCCAGTTCGCCAAGCAGGGCTACAAGGACATCAATTTCCCGACTTACGACATCGACTGGGACAGCGAGGCGTATCTCACCGTCGCCGGCCAGAATTCGAACAATTCGGTGCGCGTCACCGATGGCTTCCTCAAAGCGGTCGAAGCCGACGGCAAGTGGGATCTCACCTATCGCAAGAACGGCAAGGTTGCGAGGACGCTCGATTCCCGCGCGCTGTGGGAGAAGATCGGCTACGCGGCATGGGCCTCAGCCGATCCGGGCCTGCAATATCATACGACGGTCAATGACTGGCACACCTGCCCCGCCTCGGGTGAAATCCGCGCCAGTAATCCGTGCTCGGAATACATGTTCCTCGACGACACCGCCTGCAATCTGGCGTCGTTGAACCTGCTCACCTTCCGCGACGAGAAGACCGGCCAATTCCAGGTCGAGAGCTACGAGCATGCCGTGCGGCTCTGGACTGTCGTGCTGGAAGTCTCGGTGCTGATGGCGCAATTCCCCTCGAAGCAGATCGCCGAACTCTCCTACGAATTCCGTACGCTTGGGCTTGGCTATGCGAACATCGGCGGCCTGCTGATGACCTCGGGCATCCCGTATGACTCGGACGCCGGCCGCGCCATCGGCGGCGCGCTGACCGCGATCATGACCGGCATCAGCTATGCAACGTCGGCCGAAATGGCCGAGAAGCTCGGCCCGTTCCCGGGATACAAGAAGAACCGCGAGCACATGCTGCGGGTGATGCGCAACCATCGCCGCGCGGCTTATGGCGAGCGCACCGGCTACGAGAAGGTGGCGACACCGCCCGTGCCGCTCGACCATGCCTCTTGCCCTGATCAGGCGCTGATTGCGCACGCGACGGCTGCGTGGGACCGCGCCTTGTCGCTTGGCGAGAAGCACGGCTACCGCAATGCGCAGTCGACCGTGATCGCCCCCACCGGCACCATCGGACTGGTGATGGATTGCGACACCACCGGCATCGAGCCCGATTTCGCGCTGGTGAAGTTCAAGAAGCTGGCTGGCGGCGGCTACTTCAAGATCATCAACCGCGCGGTGCCCGAGGCCTTGCGCACGCTGGGATACAGCGAAGCCGATATCGCCGAGATCGAGGCCTACGCCGTCGGCCACGGCACGCTGGCGCAGGCGCCGGCCATCAACCACACCACGCTGAAGGCCAAGGGCTTCACCGACGAGGCTATCGCCAAGATCGAAAAGGCGCTGCCGACAGCCTTCGACATCAAGTTCGCGTTCAACAAGTGGACGCTAGGCGAAGACTTCTGCCGCGACAAGCTCGGGATCTCGGCTGAAGATCTCGCCTCACCCACCTTCGATCTGCTCGCCGCCTTGGGCTTCGGCAAGCGCGAGATCGAGGCTGCAAACGTTCACGTCTGCGGCGCGATGACGGTGGAAGGAGCGCCGCACCTGAAGGCCGAGCACTACGCGGTGTTCGATTGCGCCAATCCCTGCGGCCGCACCGGCAAACGCTATCTGTCGGTCGAGAGCCACATCCGCATGATGGCGGCGGCACAACCGTTCATCTCCGGCGCGATTTCCAAGACCATCAATATGCCGAATGACGCAACGGTCGAGGATTGCAAGGAAGCCTATCTGCTCTCCTGGAAGCTGGCCCTGAAAGCCAACGCGCTCTATCGCGACGGCTCGAAGCTTAGCCAGCCGCTCAATGCACAGCTGATCGCCGATGAGGATGACGAGGACGATGTCGTCGAGGCCTTCCTTGAGCGTCCGGCGGCGGCGCGCGCCACCGGGCTTGCCGAGAAGGTCGTCGAGAAGATCGTCGAGCGTGTCACGGTCCTGCGCGAGCGTGAACGCATGCCCGACCGCCGCAAGGGTTACACCCAGAAGGCGGTGGTCGGCGGGCACAAGGTCTATCTGCGCACCGGCGAATATGACGATGGCCGGCTGGGCGAGATCTTCATCGATATGCACAAAGAAGGCGCGGCGCTCCGCTCAATCATCAACAACTTCGCCATCGCGGTGTCGCTCGGCCTGCAATACGGCGTGCCGCTGGAGGAATATGTCGACGCCTTCACCTTCACCCGCTTCGAGCCGCAAGGTCCGGTGCAGGGTAATGACTCGATTAAGTATGCGACCTCGATCCTCGACTACGTGTTCCGCGAGCTCGCTGTCTCCTACCTCGAGCGTTTCGATCTCGCCCACGTCGACCCAAGCGAAGCCGGCGGTTTCGACGCGCTCGGCAAGGGCGTCGAGGAAGGCAAACCGGCACCCGCGACGAACTATGTGTCGAAGGGCCTGACCCGCTCGCGCACCGATCGTCTGTCAGTCGTGAGAGGAACGACAGCCTCTCCGGGTGGCAATATCACGGCCCTCGCCTCGGTCGGCGGCGCGCGGGCCGAGGTCGCCGGCACCACGGCGCTGAAGGCCGAGCCTGAGGCAAAGCTTTCACCCGCCGAGCAGCTCGAACTCCGCGTCGATACCCAGGATGCCCGCGCGCATGCGAAGGCGGCGGCTTCCGAGAAGCGCGCCGAAGCTCGCGCCAAGGGTTACGAAGGCGAAGCCTGCGGTGAGTGCGGCAACTTCACGCTGGTGCGCAACGGCACCTGCATGAAGTGCGACACCTGCGGGAGCACAACGGGCTGTTCGTGAACAAAAACACCGACATCGAACGCGCCCAGGCCGCGTTCCACAAGAAAGAGGTCCGGGTCCGCGAGGGTGCTACGGCCACGGCGGAATACAAGGCCGCCGTTCTGGCCGAGCGCGCCAAGACCGAACGGCTGAAGGCTTTGCGGCTGGCAAAGGAAGCGGCCGACCGCGAGGCGGCGGAGAACATCCCGCCGTCCGTGGCAAAACCGAAAAAAAAGAAAAAGTGAAAGTGCGTCCTCAAACGCCCTTGTTCTTGAGACGAAACTGCACGTAGCCATATTTGAAGCGCCGGCTTGCATCGCCGAGCGCTTCGATCCTGAATTCTCCGGCAGTCTGAAACGCTTTCACGCTTCGTCCGTGGATAATCATCGTCTGAGGACCTTCCGGTGAACGCCAGTAGATTTTGGCTTCGGCGTTGGAATCCAGAATTGTGAAGACCACCGTGTGCCACTCTCCGTCGTCGACGATCGTCTTCGGCGGTGATCCGCCGCGTTGTGTGCCCGTGCCCAGGTTCTCGAACGAGTCGATCTGGCCGAAATCAATGACCTGGGCGGTCGCTTTCTGCGCGTCGACTCCCGCGCCCGCGCATAAAAGCGCCGACATCGCCACAATCCGCATGATTGGTTGAAGCTTCATGGCCCATATCTTCGCAAAGAGCCCGTCGCCTTCGAATAATTCTAGTCCCGGGATTTTCGTTCCGAAAGTGCGCTACCGCCGGCCCTTTCCTTGCCGCAATGCACAACCAAGCTGGAGGTATGAGTATCCCGTTCGGATGGAAATATGACCGCGGCGAGACTGTCGCCGATGCGGTCGTCCATATCCTTGGCGTAATGATGGCGATTGCTGCTGCGGCATTGCTTGTGGTGGTGGCCGGGCACGACGATGATGTCACTGAGGTTGTCGCGGTCATCGTCTACATCGCCGGTTTCCTGGCGATGTTTGGTTTCTCCGCCGCCTACAATTTGTGGCCGATCTCCCCGATCAAATGGTGGCTGCGCCGTCTCGATCACTCGGCGATCTATCTGTTGATTGCAGCGACCTACACCGCGTTCATCCTGCCGATGCACGGCACCGCTCCTGCCGTCCTGCTGGTAACCATCTGGCTTGCTGCGCTCGCCGGCATCACCATCAAGATCGTCTGGCCCGGCCGGTTCGACCGGACATCAATCGGACTTTACCTCGCAATGGGCTGGAGCTGCCTCTTCGCGATCCAGCCTATCATCGCTGCGCTCACACCAGGCACACTCTGGCTCATCGCGGCAGGCGGAGCGCTTTATTCGATCGGCGTCATATTTCACGTGTGGAGAAGCTTGCGCTTTCAAAATGCGATCTGGCACGGCTTCGTTCTTGCCGCAGCTTCATGTCATTACGCAGCCGTGCTCACGTCCCTCGCCGACTGATTGCACTGCAAACAGAGCGGGCTGGACCCAAAACCTCGACTGCAAGTTCTCAGCAAGTGCATATCCGCAGCTATCTGGGAGGAGAACATGCGGTCGATTGTCTTGGCGGCATTTTGCGTCGCCGGTCTGGCTCTTGCGGCAATATCTGGCGCCGTCGCGGCTCCAATAGCCCCACTCGGCAAAGCTGCCGATGCGGTCGATGCCCGAACGACGGCTCACTACTACTACCATCAGCATTACCATCGTTATCATCATCACCATCGTCACTGCTGGTGGCGCCATGGCCACCGTCACTGCGGTTGGTAACAATAAAATCAGTTCGTGTTTGAAGACGCGTTGGCGCGGGCCAGAGCCAAAAGGCCCGCGAGCGTGTCGAGCGTAGGCTTCCATCCCGCATTCAGAAGTTTCGCCGGGTCGACCATCATTCTCCCGCCGAGGCGCTGCCATTCGTCCGTGCGTCCGAGCGCGGCCGCGCCAAGCGCGATGAACGGCGGCGGAACTGGCAACAATCCTGCGCTGCGTCCTTCGCCAGCGCGCAGGGCGGCGACAATCTCGGCCAGCGTCAGCGGAGATGGATCGGCAACGACATAGGTCTCGCCTTTGGCATCGGCTGATGCCAGCGCGAGATGAATGGCATCGATCAGGTTTCGTCGCGCCAGCAGCGACCGGCGATTGCGACAGAGGCCAAACGGCAATGGCCAGGGATTGCGCGCAAGCTCCATCAAGCGCGCGAAATTGCCTTTGACGCCCTGACCATAAATCAGTACCGGGCGCAGGATAGTGAAGGGCACGCCGGCGGCCCGCACCGCCTCCTCCGCGGCAAGCTTGGAGCGCCCATAGGCGTCGATCGGGCGTGGCACATCGGTTTCCCGCAAGACGCTGGCGGAGGCCGGACCGCTTTGAGCGCGAATCGACGACATGAAAACGAGATGGCCGATGCCGCTCGCCTTCGCGGCGTTGGCCAGTTCCGCGGTTGCCAGGCGGTTCACGCGATCATAGGCCTGTTCGGCAATGTCGGGCCCGGCATGTGCGATGCCGGCCAGATGAACTACTGTCCCGACGTCCCTAAGCAGCGTGCGCCATTCGACCGGACGCGTCAGATCTGAGACGGCAATCACCTCGACCGAGCGAGGGAAAACATCAGCCGGCTGGCGCATCGCTGCGCGCACCGAATGTCCAGCATTGGCGAGTTCGGTCACGAGGGCGCGGCCAACAAAGCCCGATGCGCCGGTCACGAGTATGCGCGTCACAGTCTGCCTCGAGCAAAAACGATTCAGCGCCAACCATCATCAACGCGGCGCCGGTGCCGTGGCAAGCCTGATGCCCTTCCGAAGCGGGAGCAGTGTTCTACCGCTGCCGTTACTCCGCGACTGCTATAAAGGCCAAGAAGGGGGTTCTGCGAAATCCCATGGCCAAAAGAACGCGATCCAAGGCGGCGCGACAACAGGCGGTTTCTGCCGATGGGCTTGCGACAGCGGTCTACAACAAAGGGCGGAAAGTCCGCTTTGGAACACTGGTCAAGGATGGCTGGTTCAGCGCGACGCCCGACGACACCGACATCGCTCGCGCCATTCGCACCAACAATCCCGGAGCGCTCAATATATCCACGTGGCAGCGGTCGCGGCCGGGCTTTGTCGGTCAGACGCCCGCGGACGCAGCCGGAAACATCACCGCGATCTATCTGACACCAGAGCAAGGTATCGCGGCGTGGTATTTTCTGCTGTCCAACCGCTACGGTTTCGGCAAAACAGGCCAGTTCGATCTCGTCTCCCTCGCTCGCAAATATGCCGGCCAGAATGCCACGCCGGCCGAAGTCAAGGCTTACACGGACGGCTGGTCGAAATGGTCAAACGGTGCCCTGCAACCTGACACCGTCATCCATTTTGCTCTCGATGAAGAACTGCTGGATTTTGCCAAGGCGGAGTTTGCTCACGAGGCAGGAGCCGTGAGCCCTCTGCACGACGATCAGATTCTCTACGGATTTGCACTCGAAAGGCAGGCGGCCTGAGAACGATTTGCCGGACCAGAGTCACTGTGCAGCCATATCGGCTGTGCTAACTTGAAGCGACGCGCCACGGTGATGGCGGCATGTGGGGTACGATGCGCAGCACCGCGCCGAATGTGTTCCACTTCGTGATGATCAAGCCGTCCCACTATGACGACGACGGCTACCCGATCCAGTGGATCCGCTCCGCAATTCCCTCCAATACCCTCGCCTGCCTCAACGCGCTCGCCGCAGACGCGCGCCGGCGCGAGATTCTAGGGCCGGATGTCGATATCCAACTTCACACTTATGATGAAACTAACCGCCGTGTACGGCCAGAGCGCATCATCCGCACGATCCGTAAAAGCGGCGGCCGCGCTCTGATCGGTCTGGTCGGCGTTCAATCGAATCAGTTTCCACGGGCAATCGATCTGGCGCGCCCCTTTCTGGCGGCCGGCCTGCCGGTCCTGGCCGGCGGGTTCCACGTGTCCGGTTGCATCGCCATGCTTCCGGAGCTGCCGTCCGATCTCAAAGCGGCACAGGCGATGGGCATCTCATTCTTCGCCGGCGAATGCGAAGACGGCCGGCTCCACGAAGTGCTGCTGGATGCCTGGAATGGCAAACTCAAGTCCATCTACAGCCACATGGATAAATTGCCGGCACTCACCGGCGGGCCGACGCCCTTCCTTCCGCTCAAGCACGTCAAGCGCACGACAGGTGCCGCCTCCAGCATGGATCTCGGTCGCGGCTGTCCCTATCAATGTTCGTTCTGCACGATCATCAATGTGCAGGGCCGCAAGAGCCGCTGCCGGACTCCGGATGATGTTGAAAGAATTATCCGCGAAAACCATGAGCAGAACATAAGCTGCTTCATCGTCACGGACGACAATTACGCGCGGAACAGCGACTGGGAAGTGCTGTTCGATCGCGTCATTCGTCTGCGCGAGACGGAATTCCCCGATCTCGTTTTCACGATCCAGGTCGACACGCTCAGTCACAAGATTCCGAATTTCATCGAGAAGGCGGCGCAGGCGGGCGTTCGCCATGTCTTCATCGGTCTCGAGAACATCAACCCCGACAACCTGATCGCAGCCAAGAAACGGCAGAACAAGATCACCGAATACCGGGAAATGATCCAGAAATGGCGCGACCACGGCGTCATCACCTATGCCGGCTATATTCTTGGCTTTCCCTCGGACACTAAAGAGTCGATTCTGCGCGACGTTGAGATCATCAAGCGCGAACTGCCGCTCGATATCCTCGAGTTTTTCTTCCTCACGCCTTTGCCCGGTTCCGAAGACCACAAGGTGTTTTTGCAGAACGGCATCTGGATGGACCCGGACATGAACAAATATGACCTCAACCACCGGGTCTCGCATCATTCGAAGATGAGCGACGAGGAATGGGAAGACGTCTACCGCGCGGCATGGGCGAGCTACTACACGCCCGAGCACGCGCGCACGATCTTTCGCCGGGCCGCGGCATGTAAAGCGAGCCGGCCCGAGATGACTTTGTGGACCGTCGCGTTTTTCTTTCGCACAATCGAGGTCGAAGGCGTGCAGCCGCTTGAAGGCGGCGCCTTCCGGCTGAAATTCCGCCGTGATCGCCGCTCCGGCATGAAGCTGGAAAACCCGCTGGTCTTCTATCCGCGTTACGTTTGGGAATCCGCCAGAAAAGTCTGGGATTATGTGCGGATGTATCGCCGATTAAAGGCGATATTGAACGAAGCGCTCGCCGCTCCCGATCGGTGGACGTACAGCGACGTCGCAATCACACCGCCGGATAAGGACGAGTTCGAGCGGCTGTCGCTCTATCACGAGACCACCGGTGGCGTAGCCGCGCTGGCGCGCAAGCGCCGCGACGATGTAATCCGTGCAGGCGGGCACGTCTATGAGACCGCACCGCTTGCGGAAGAAATGACGATAGCGCCGGCGGAATAGTGAACTGGCCGTGCTTCATGTCCTGATGTGCGTAGCTAGTTTCTGACGACGGCGCTCGACTTGCTCGATTTTCCGTCGGTCTTGCCCGCCGTCTTTGTATCTGACTTTGTATCTGGCTTGGCGTCCGACTTCGCGTCCGATTTGGCGTCCACCTTTGCGTCGGCCTTTCCGTCGGTCTTGCTGTCCTGGGCGTGCTTGGCCGCTTCGCCGTCCGTACGGGGCTTTTTTCCGCGGGCCGCCCTTTGCGCCAATTTTGCCAATTTCACCTGGCGCGCCTCCAGGACAAGCGGGTTTGGGGCAGGCATTGGAATCGCGTTGGGTCCATTCCAGGCGAGAAGCCCGACGAGTTCCTGACACGGCGCCTCCTGCGGCAATCTCACCGCCGGACTGCCTGCCTGCTGTGCACCGGTCCATGTCGCCGCGGGCCAGCTGGTGATGTTCCTCACGTAGTCCTGGGTCTCCTGCGGCAGCGGACCCTTATTGGCGAGCCAATCCTGGATGCGCTTCGGGCCCGCGTTATAGGCGGCGGCAGCAAGACCGAGATTGCCGAACTTCCGCGACAGGTCCTTCAACAGACGCGCAGATGCCGGGATGGCTTGCGCGGGATCAAACGGATTGTCGAGACCTCGTTCGTTGGCAGTCTCCGGCATGAATTGCGCGATGCCCAACGCACCCGCCGAGCTGATCACATAAGGTCTGAAACTGCTTTCCTGATACAGCAGGCGAATGAAGAAATGCGGCGGCAGATCATTGTTGCGGATTGCTTCGGCCAGCGACGCGCAGATCTCCTCGCGCGAACGGTAGACGATCGGCTTCATCATCGGACGCAGTTGCGCCATCGGCTGCAAGGCCACCTCGAACGGTGCCGGTGCCCAGCTCAGCATATCGCTCTCCGACACTTCGGGTGGCGGCGCCGCAGCCATCGGCAGTTTGAGAGTCGGCAATTTGGGAAGCGGCAGGTCGATGATCTCGCGCGCTCCAGGGGTCAGCCAAATGCCGATCAGCGCTCCAAACACGCAGGCCACGATAGTACTGATCGGGCCGAAGCCTGTGAGCCGGACAATCTTGTGCAGCGACCAGGCTACGATGAGCCCGACCAATAGGCTGATGAAAAGATTTTCGCCCAGCAATTCCATGGGGCCCTGCCCCTCAAAGGTCTATCATAATTCCGCTTTAGCGTGACAAATATGAGGCACAAGGGGTTTTGCCATCGCCGACTACCGCCGACATTGCGGTCAAATCGGCTGAATTTCATAGAATCTCCCCCTGGCCGCTGTCGCTTTGACCCAAAATGGGACAGCGCAATACTCCCATCCTGATCTGCATGTCCACCGCGGTCGGTTTGTGCCCGAGAGGATGGGCTGGTATCGAGCGGCCTGCAGCAAGAGTCCTCGACCGGACCAGCAATGATCTCCGCGACCGAAAACAAACCAGCAGAGGCCGTCACGGCAACGGTCTGGATCGGCTTCGCCATGATGTGCATCGGCATGTTCATGGCGATCCTCGACGTTCAGGTCGTCGCGACATCGCTGGCAACCATCCAGGAAGCGCTGAATATCGCTCAGGACCAGATGAGCTGGATCCAGACGTCGTATTTGATTGCGGAAATCATCGCGATCCCACTCACCGGATTCCTGACGCGACTGCTGACGATGCGCTGGTTGTTTGTCGTCGCGGTTTCGGTATTCACATTTGCGTCGATCGCCTGCGCGCTGAGCGGAAATTTCCCGTCGCTGATCTCGTGGCGCATCGTGCAAGGGTTTTCCGGGGGCACTCTGATCCCTGTTGTCTTCTCGGCGGTTTTTCTCCTCTTTCCGATCCGGCTCCAGCCGCTTGCAACGACGATTGCCGGTGTCCTCGCCGTGCTCGCTCCTACCGTGGGGCCAGTCGTGGGAGGCTGGATCACCTCGACCTATTCCTGGCATTGGCTTTTCCTGATCAACGTGTTGCCGGGGGTCATCGCCGCCTCGGTTGCGTCGCTGTCATTGCTAAAAGAGCGCACATCCTTTGATCTGATCCGTCATTTCGATATTTTTTCACTCGCGCTAGGCGCGGTCGGGCTCGCGGCACTTGAAATAGGACTCAAGGAAGCGCCCAAGCGCGGCTGGACTTCGCCGATCGCCGCCGGCCTCCTCACGCTCTGCCTCGTCAGCGCGGTGATATTCATCATTCGTGTGCTGCGATCGCCCAACCCACTGGTGAACCTGCGGACCTTCCGCGACAGGAATTTCTCGATCGGCTGCCTGTTCAGTTTCGTTCTGGGCACAGGCCTGTTTGGGTCGATCTACCTGATGCCGATTTTTCTCGCCTATGTGAGGGCACATAACGCGCTTGAGATTGGCGAGATCATGCTCGTGACAGGCGTCGCCCAGCTGATCGCGGCACCTATTGCGGCTTTTCTCGTGCGGCGTGTCGACGAGCGCCTTCTAACGGCGGTTGGTTTCCTCCTTTTCGCCATCGGGCTGGGACTGAGCACAGTTCAGACCAAAACCACCGATTTTGACGAAATGTTCTGGCCTCAGCTGGTGCGTGGTACCGCCATCATGTTTTGCATTCTCCCTCCTACCCAGCTTGCTCTCGGGCATCTGGCAAAAAGCGCCATTGACGACGCGAGCGGCCTGTTCAATCTGATGCGCAATCTCGGCGGCGCCATTGGAATCGCGCTTATCGACACGGTCATCTACACGCGTGCACCCGAATACGCGCAGCGCATGATCAATCGCCTTATAGCCGGTGATCTCGATACCGCGAAGGCGATTGGCATACTGCCCGACGCCCTAACAACGGCGCCTCTCGATCCGGAAAAACAGGCGCTTTTGGCGTCGATGGTCGACAGGGTGGCGTTCGTCGATGCGATCAACGATGCATGGGCTCTCGTCGCCGTGCTGACATTTGCCGCGCTCGTCTTCCTCCCGCTCGCTCGGCGCGTACCGACACCGGCGGCAGCAGCGCTGCACTGACGTGTGGCGCGTCGACCGATTTTTTAATACGATTGTTTTCGCAGCCGCTGGTCCCCACGGCGAGTCACGCGCTGGTCGCCGTTTGTGGGCCACGGATCGGGGGCGGCCATGGCTGACGCTTTTCGACTCGAACGCGTGTGGCGCGCAATCACGTCGAAATCGGATTGCACCGGATAACACTTTCGAACGGCTACTTCTTGGTGTTCGGTTCGGGCTTGGCCTTCAGCTGCGCTAGATCGTCAACCAGCTTCGTGACGGCCGATCTGAGGGTCGCGATTTCGGCGTGCGCGGCAGCAAGATCGCGGTTGGCGGCGGCGATCTTCTCCTGGGTCTCGCGCGCTAACTTGGCCAGCGCCTGCTGCAGAAAGTCGATATTGGACTGGAGGCACCCCGTACGCCGCTCCATCTGCTTTTCGGCAGTGCAGACCTCAAGCCCGCGAATGTCCTGCGCGGGTACAGAGGATAGCTGCGCAGCGAAAAGGAGTCCCCCAACAAGCAAAAATTGCGTCGCCACAGGCCATATGCGTCGCCTGGACCGCTGTCGTTCCGATGTCATGACCAAGAGCCTACACGATAATGGGCTGGCGCGAGCCCTTCCAATCAGGCGGTGTGAGCCGGTACGATGCCCTGTCCTAAGCTTCGGGGGAAGTGAATGAATATTCGGGTTCGTGTTTCAGTTTTCGCGATCGCCATCGTTTCGCTGCTGGTCCTTGCAGCTATGCCGGCCACCGCGCAGGTCCTCAAAACGGTCAAGGACCGCGGCACGCTCAACTGCGGCGTCAGCGAGGGCCTCTACGGTTTTTCTGCACGTGACAACAATGGCAACTGGAGCGGCTTTGACGTCGATCTCTGCCGCGCGGTCGCGGCGGCAATTTTCAACGACGCCAGCAAGGTCAGCTACGTCCCGCTCGATGCCACCCATCGATTCGAAGCACTGCAGTCGGGCAGCATCGACGTATTGTCGCGCATCACCACCTGGACGATGTCGCGCGAAGTGGACCTCGGCCTCCTCTTTACCGCGACGAACTACTTTGACGGCCAGGGGTTCCTCGTTCGCCGAGACCAGAACAAAGACACAGCTCTCGAACTCAACGGGGCGAAAATCTGCGTGCAGACCGGGACGACGACGGAGCTGAACCTCGCCGATTATTTCGCCGCAAACAACATGCGCTACGAGCTCGTCACATCGACCACTGCCGAGAGCGCGGTCAAAGGTTATGATTCTGGTCAATGCGCCGCCCTGACCGCTGACGTGTCGCAGCTTTTTGCTATCAGGCTGCTTCTCTCGAAGCCCGACGATCACGTCATTCTGCCGGATGTCATTTCCAAGGAGCCGCTTGGTCCCGTTGTCCGCCAGGACGATGTTCAGTGGTTCAATATCGTCAAATGGGTGCAGTTCGCCATGGTCAACGCGGAAGAACTCGGCGTGACGTCGAAAAACATCGACGAGGCGCTAAAATCCGAAAAGCCGGATGTCAGGCGTCTGGTCGGCACAGAGGGAAATTACGGCGAGCGAATGGGCCTCACAAAAGACTGGGCGGCTCGGGCCATCAGGCTCGTTGGGAACTATGGCGAGGTGTATGAGCGCACCGTCGGCACCGGTTCCGCGCTCGGTATCCCACGCGGGATCAACCAGCTGTGGAGCAAAGGCGGCATACTCTATGCTCCGCCGATCCGCTGATCGGAGGGCCTCCGCTGGTGCGTCCGCGATAAGCAGGTGCTAAGTTGAAACCAAGAATAAACGCAGACTGGACAAAATGGCTGACTACTATCCTTTGATTGCCCGCGCGGTCGGGTCGCTGAACCCCAACACCCCCGAGCAAAGGCGCGCGCTCTACGACCGCGCCCGCAAGACCCTGGTCGATCAGCTTCGGATCCAGGATCCCACACTGACGCAAACCGACGTGAAAGCGGAGAGCGCCGCGCTCGATGCCGCGATCCAGCGGGTCGAACGAGATTTTGTCCGCCCCGCGGCGCCACCGCCGCCGCCCCCTCGTCCCAGGCCGCGACCCGGTCCGGCGCCGGCCTATACGGCGCCCGAGGAGCCTCCCGCGTATGGTGACCTGTCGTCGCTTGCGGATACGGGAAAGCGATGGCCCATTCTCATGGGCGCGGGCGTTGTCGCGCTTCTGATCGTCGGCGGCGTGGTGGCCTACTCATACCTGCCGCGCAATCTTTCCGCTGTGCGTTCCGATATGCACACGATGGCCACGGCCCAGCGAAGCGCGCCCGTTGCAGCGGCCGAGACGCCCGAGGACAAATCGAACTACGTGCGCATGCGCCAGCTCGTCTATTACCGGACGAACCAGCCAGTCGGAACGCTCGTCGTCGACAAAAACCAGACGTTCCTCTACGTGGTACGACCGAACGTGTCCGCCCTTCGCTACAACATCGGCGTCGGCCCCGAATGCACCACACTGTCCGGCATGTATCACGTCGTACGCAAGGAAGAACCCAAGCAAACAGGCGACGCACTTGGCGCGCGCGTGCTTTACCTCGATAAGGACTACCGCATTCACGGATCGAGCGCGGCGATCCCGCCCGGCAAGCCCGTCGGCTGCATCCGCCTGGTCGATGAGGACGTGATCTATCTCTATGACCGCACGCCGCTGGAAAGCCGCGTGGTCGTGGCGAACTGACTGGCTTCAAAAACTCTCTGGAAAATAGCCACAGCGACTTTGTCGACGGCGCTGATGTATTTGCCGTCCAAGACCAGGCGAAGGCCAGCATGGCCAATATGCGCAGCAATACGCGCAGATCGTAAGCCTGGACTAAGATGTGCTTTCCCGAAACGCGACGAATTAAATCGAGTTGGACGCAATCGCGTGCTGTGAAAAGCGGGTCACGCCTTCTGCCGGTCGTTGTCGATCGGGATCACCTGCCCTGATATTGATTTCGCCGCATCGGACGCGAGGAACACGGCAAGCTGCGCGATGTCCTTGGGCTGGATCATGGCCTTGATCGACGCCGCCGCTAACGCATCCGCTTTCACGTCGTCCAGCGACCTGCCGCTGATCTGGGCGCGACCCTGAAAGACACGGACAATCCGCTCGCCTTCGACCGCGCCGGGCGCAATTGCGTTTGCGCGAATCCCCCACTCGCCAAGTTCCATCGCGAGCGTCTTGGTCAGCCCGATCACTCCCCATTTGGTCGCGGCATAAGGGCTGCGATTGGCAAATCCGTAGCGCCCGGCAATCGACGACATGTTGATAATGCAACCAGCCTTCGATTTTTTCAGGTGAGGAATTGCTAGCCGTGACACGTCGAACATGCCGGTCAGATTCACGGCCACGACCTTGTCCCAGTCGTCCGGCGGATATTCCGCGATCGGCAACGTCAGACCAGCAATACCGGCATTGTTGATGAGCACATCGAGTCCGCCCAAGGCCGCGACCGCGTCCGGCACCATGCGCTCAATCTCGGTGCGGCTCGCCATGTCGCAGCGCCGGGCGATCAGGCCGGGGATTTCCTTGGCAAGGGCGGCGAGCGCCTTTTCGTCTATGTCGCAGACGAACACTTTCGCGCCATTCGCTGTGAAGGCGCGCACAAACTCTCGACCGATACCCGCGGCGCCGGCCGTTATCAGGACACGCTGCGACATGACTGCGGAGCCGATCAGACCACAGCGCCAAAGGCCGGACAACGGTCCTCGGCCGGTAGCGCATTCACACATCAAACCCGCGAATCGGCTAAGGTTTTCTGCAGTGATTCGGGCTTGCCGATATTCTGCCGGGGCGATTTAGCCACCCGGCCTGGTTTCTATTGAAGAGTCGTGTTGGTGCGAGACTGAGATGCAGTGGCGTGCGTTGGCCACACGATCTAAGGAGCTCCACGAACATGGCGAAGAAGCGAACGACAGCCAAGAAACGGGTCACTCGCAAACCGCAGGCAACGCGGCGACGTGAGAATCCCGATGCCACCATCAATACGCTGGTCATCCTGTTGGTGATCGTGATGGTGCTCGGCGGGTTGTTCCTCTACGCGCAGAACAGCAAGAAGCAGGCCGCGCAATGGCAGGCGATCTTGCAGACGATTGCGGCCCTTCCGGCCCCCGCGCCGACGGCGCTGCCCGATCAGTC
>Ga0182034_10000022_pt1 | contig 60580 bp, 62 predicted proteins | sample flu12Cox44000172_FD_125972 | JGI IMG/M metagenome (GOLD analysis project Ga0182034, IMG submission 125972) | Lab enrichment of tropical soil microbial communities from Luquillo Experimental Forest, Puerto Rico - flux4day.12C.oxic.44.000.172 | ecosystem: Environmental > Terrestrial > Soil >... | reverse complement strand
GATGGCTCTAGACGAGACGTTTGACATCGGCATGGATACGCGAAGCGGCGTTGATGACAGCTACAAACTGCCATTCAAATTTACTGGTACGATCGACAAACTGACTTACAAAGTTGGATCCGAGCAGTTGACGGCTTCGGATCGAGAGGTGATGAAGCGGGCGGTCGCCGCTGCTCAGGACACGCCGATTCAGTAAGCACTCGGCAGAAGCGTAGTTCGACGACAGCAAAGTGCTTCAGGACAGCCCCGCGAAGTGACGGCCACCAGAGAATAATCTCCGGTCGATTGTGAGCCGCGCCGGCTGCGCAGCGCAAGATCGGCTCGGGGAAGTTCACAGTCGAACGCTCCCGACATCGAGCCTAACGACGGACTGCATGAGACCAAGGGCCAATATCAACCCATCACTGAGGCGTTGTTCATTAGGAACGAAACTGCTATAGGAGACCAGTATGAACTCAGAAACAATTGTCGGCAGCGTGAGGAAGGCTAGTGGAGGGTCCATGGTCTGGGGCGTTCTCATGTTCATTTGTGGAATTCTGGCGATCAGCCTGCCATTAGCTTCGTCGATTGGAATTGTAATCGTGCTGGCTTGGTTGATTCTGTTCGCGGGGATCGCTCACCTGTTTTTTGCCTTTCAGTCTCAAAGCATTGGCGGGTTCCTGTGTAAGGTGCTGCTCGCTCTGATTTACGGGATCGCAGGAGGCTATATGTTCATGCATCCGTTATTAGGCGTTCTCTCTCTTACCCTTGTTCTCGCGATGTTTCTTTTGTTCGAAGGTGTCATGGAAATTGTTCTTTATTTTAATATCCGCGGGTTGCGCCACTCTGGATGGGTGTTATTTGATGGCATTATCACACTGATCCTCGGAGCATTGATCTGGGCGCATTGGCCGTCGACGGCCGTTTGGGTGATCGGAACGCTGGTTGGAATCAGCCTGATGTTCAGCGGTATCTCGCGACTTATGCTGTCGATGGCCGTGCGTAAACTCACAACGGCGACGGCATAATCAGGGTTTCCGCATCGGGAAATGATGAATGTCTTGAATCAACTGCCGAAATAATGTGCGTTTCATTAACAAAGTTCGCTGGTTCGGGTTGCTACCGTCAAATCTTGAAAGCTTCGATTGCAATTGCCGTTTCATTGACGTGGATGATGTTGACCTTGTTCCATTCGTCCGCGTGGGCCGGCGCAGCCGAATTTGAGCCGACTATCATCAACAAGAATTCGCCGCCGGGGAAAGTGCCCGAAGGGATGGTTTGGATTTCGGGCGGCGAGTTTTCTATGGGAGCGAACGTGGGCGGGGGCGGGAGTTGCGAAGCGCCCACGGCGTCGAATGACGCCGGCCCTGTTCATCGCGTGCGCGTGGACGGTTTCTGGATGGATGTCACTGCGGTGACGAACGAGCAGTTCAAAAAATTTGTAGAGTCGACAAATTACGTCACGATCGCGGAACGGACGCCGACGCGCGAAGAGTTTCCGGATGCGCCAGCAGAAAATCTGGTCGCCGGCTCAGTCGTCTTCACGCCGACGGATCACGAAGTTCCGCTGAACGATCATTTGCAATGGTGGAGCTACATGAAGGGAGCAAACTGGCGTCGTCCGCTCGGACCAGACAGTGACATTAAAGGCAAAGAAAAATATCCAGTGGTGCAGGTCGCATATCCGGACGCGGAAGCTTATGCAAAATGGGCCGGGAAACGTTTGCCGACCGAAGCCGAGTTTGAATTTGCGGCGCGCGGCGGGTTATCCGGAAAAACTTACGTCTGGGGCGACGAATTTCGGCCTAACGGAAAATGGATGGCTAACACGTGGCAGGGAAAATTTCCGGTGAAAGATGCCGGTGAAGATGGATTTGTTGGAATTGCGCCGGTGAAAAGTTTTCCGCCAAATCGTTACGGCCTTTACGACATGGCGGGCAACGTTTGGGAGTGGTGCAGTGATTGGTACCGTCCCGACTATTACAGGGCGCTAGCGGACAAAGGCGGCGTTGCGATCAATCCACAAGGTCCCGATTCACCGTTCGATCCGGCCGAGCCTAACGAAAAGAAACGCGTGCATCGCGGTGGCTCTTTTCTTTGCACCGATCAATATTGTTCGCGTTACATCGTCGGCACACGCAGCAAAGGTGAAGTCAACGCTGGAACTAATCATCTCGGATTTCGCTGCGTGAAGTCTGCGCAACAAGTCGCATCAAAGTAATGCGCAACGTTCAATTGGAGGGCAGGCGCTCCGCGTAGCGCGGGGTTAACCCGCGGCTTATCTCTCTCTTGTTAGATGACTGCGCACGTGCCGAGAGCGACATATGACTATCCATTCTGGAGCCCGACGATTCGACCAAAGTAACGCTTTATTGGCAATCGCAGTTGGCGGCCTCAGCGCTGGAATAGTGGATCTTGCCCAAGCTCTCATTTTATTTGGAGCAAAGGTCCCGCTTGGCATCGCAGCGGGTCTACTCGGTCGGCAAGCTTTCCACGGAGGCATCGGCGTTTACATTCTCGGTGTTCTGTTGCACTTCTTCATCGCTCTTTCAGCGGCGACTGTTTACTACGTCGCAAGCCGCCGGCTGGAATTTTTGAAGGAGCATTGGTTGATCTGTGGATTGTTCTACGGCGCTGCTGTTGATCAAATAATGACGCTTCTTGTTTTGCCACTCTCTGCGCTCCACGCACGCGGTCCTTATAAACTTCATGACCTGATCTTGGGTCTGCTGGTGCATATGGTCACTGTCGGCCTCCCGATTTCTTTTAGTGTGCGGCGGTTCGCAAGTTAAGCGTCCTTCTATCGAATTAAGTGGATAGTCGAAAGTGGTTGCAACGCGCTTGCATCTAACCAATCGATGAAGCCAACGGCCCCTGACGTAATGAAAGCGTTGCTGTTTGCCACGACGCCCTGCCGCGGCTTATTTCTTTCTCGCTAGGGGGCGAGTTTCAGTGAAAATTGCACTTGTTGTTTATTCAACTGACTCCGAAACAGTTTGGAACGCATTCCGGCTGGGCGTTTTTGCCCTCCTGCAGAAAGACTCGGTGACGGCGTTTCTGCTCGCTGGAGGCGTCGTGTGTGAGTCGCTGCACACCGAGAAGTTTCCAGTCAAAACACAGATGCAGGCATTTGTGAGTGCAGGCGGCAACATCTTGGCGTGCGGGACGTGTCTGAAGATGCGGCAGTCGAAGGGTTCGGAGCTTTGTCCGCTCTCGACGATGCAAGACCTCTACGAGTTGATTCGAGACTCAGACAAGGTGCTTTCATTTTGAAGAAGTGCCTAACCAATCGCTCCAGCCAACCCCTGATCGGGCAATTGCGGGGCATGAGGGATGAATTATGAAGAATGAAGTGAGGGCCCAGCTCGGTGTCGTCAGCGGTGGCTGAGCTTGATCTCGTTAGGCGTCTAGGGGCCACTTGGGTAAAGCGTTGCCGATTCGCCGCGTGAAGGCAAAGAAGATAATGACGGCTAGGAACGCGATCGACTTCATCCGCCAACATGGGATTGTGCTCGCTTCCGGTAAAGGGCCTGTGCCCAGATTGTCAGAAGCGATTATCGGCTCTTCCATCAAAGGAAGTTGGTGGGCTCATCCTCGCAGCCATGACATATTCCGTGTCTTTCGCGTAGTCGGTGACTCGGATGACATTTTGGTATGCCGGCTGATGGATGGGAAAGTTACCTTTGTGTATCGCTGGCTCTGGCCGGCCCTAGTGCGAATGGCAGATCACTTTTCAGCGCGACAGTTAGAAGAAGCAAGGCAGGAACACACAAGGTCCGGATATCACGTCGCTCGCAGTGTGCCGTTTCCAAAGTGGGTGCCCCCCGAAGTTCTCGAAAAAGCCAAGCTTCTTACCGAAGGGGAGGCGCTAGGAGTTTTGGCTTGCGCACTTCCCAAAGGCAAATTGTCAGCGACCCAGCCGAAACGCTTAACCAGACGCTCAAGTAGGCGCTGGTGCGTGCCGGCGAGCATCTTGACGCCGAAATCGCAGCTTTCAATCGTCAGTGCGCGACAGCCAACATGACGGTGGCTCAGTGGAACAGGTGCAAAGCATGGCAGGATAGAATCTTTGCAGAAAAGCCACGTTTGCTGCACGAGAGCGAAGCGCTTGCGCGCCAAGGAAAATAGTCAGTCGGGAAAGGGTTGACGCTCTACTGTGTCAGGCACTTCGAGTGACAGACGACCAGCCCCTACAACGAGTATACGTTGGCGTCCATTACGGGGAGAGGAGCGACCCCCAAAAGCGGTGCCGCCCCCAAGTGCTGGCGTCACCGTCCGCCCGAAAAAAGGAGTTTCTTGATGCGTGTCTACTCGCCCTAGGCAGCCACTTTTATTTGCGGTCGCTTCCTGAATCCTCCGCGCGTTTCTTGCGGAAAAAATCCTGAAGCAAGGCGGCGCATTCATCTTGTAAGACACCGCTCGTGATCTGACAGCGGTGATTTAGCGCGTTGTGTTGGAGTAAATTCATCACTGTGCCGCCGGCTCCTGCACGGCTGTCCGGGCAGCCAAAAATAACGCGCCGAATACGGGTGTGGACAATCGCGCCCGCGCACATTGGACAGGGTTCTTTGGTCACGTAGAGGTCGGAATCAGTCAGGCGCCAATCACCGACTGCCGCTTCGGCTGCCGTTAGCGCGATCATCTCCGCATGCGCCGTCGCGTCTTTGAGTAGCTCCGCTTGATTGCTGCCGCGCGAAATAATTTTTCCTTCTCGGACAACAATCGCGCCCACCGGAACCTCATCCGCCGCTCGCGCTTTCAATGCGAGGCGCAACGCCTCACGCATAAAAATTTCGTCCAATTCCATTCAATAACTAGTTTGGTCTAACGACTTTGAAAGATCGAGATCGTGTTTGAAAATACATCTGCTGGGTGCCGGCGTCGGGAACTAGTTGCTGCGTTAAAAAAGGCCGACGTCTTTGCTCGCGTCCATTCGGTCGGGATGATTTGCTTTACAATTCACGCAGCCGTCCCCCGGCTCCATCGACGTGCGCCGGCACGCGGTATTCTGCCTTGTTTTTCTTTGCGTTCTGACGAGTTGAACTCAGCATCAAGAGCCCAGTTTGGAATTTTGTATCGCGAGCAGGTCCTGCCTCTGAAAATCAACTCTAAAGACGACCTCGTCGCTCGGGCTTTCGTTTATTCACGACGTGCACGCAGCGTATGATGTCCATAACACCGTTGCGAGTCGCGAGTACGTCGACCAGCAGCATTTTACGGAGCGAGGCAAGAGTCAAAAATCGTTGGATCGGCGGAATCCGCCCATGGGATTAATCAAGTGCGCGAGCTGCTGAATTAAAACAAATAGATCTATCGCCGCGGTTGTCCTAGATCGACCGATTGGAAATCTTTGCCGCCGGGGACACCGGCCGCTACAGTTTCAAGGCATGCGACCCGACGAGGCTCTGGCTCTTCTCAAGAAAGGCGCTGCGCAAATCATCAGCGAAAGTGAGCTGCGCGAAAAGCTTGCGCTCGGTCGGCCTCTGCGCGTGAAGCTCGGTGTCGATCCAACAACGGCCGACATTCATCTCGGCCATGCTGTTGTGCTGCGGAAACTGCGCCAATTTCAAGATCTCGGGCATCAGGCCGTGCTGATTATCGGCGATTTTACCGGAATGATTGGGGACCCAAGTGGTCGGTCGGTGACTCGCCCGCATTTGACGCACAAGGAAGTCATGGCAAACGCGCAGACATATCGCGAACAAGCCTTCAAGATTATCGATCCGACTCGGATCGACACCGTATGTAACGGCGATTGGTTTCGCACGATGTCTTACGAGGATGTGCTTCGGCTGAACAGCCGCGTGACGCTTCAACAGATGCTGCAACGCGAAGATTTCCGCGCGCGGATCGACAATCAACAACCAATTCACGCGCACGAAATTCAATATCCCATCATGCAAGGGTGGGATTCAGTAATGGTGCGTGCGGATGTGGAGCTCGGCGGGACTGATCAGCTTTTCAACATTTTAGTCGGCCGCGATTTTCAAAAGGAAGAAGGCCAGCCGCAACAGGTCGTGCTGACGATGCCGCTTCTCGAGGGACTCGATGGCGCCAAGAAGATGAGCAAGAGCCTTGGGAATTTTGTTGGCGTAAGTGAGCCAGCCGCAGGTCAGTTTGGCAAATTGATGAGTATTTCGGACGAATTAATGGCGCGCTATTACCAGCTTGTGCTTGGGCGTGATCTTCCAAAGGACGCAAATCCGTTGGAGGCCAAGAAGCAGCTCGCGTTCGAGATTGTGCAGACTTATCACTCCAGCGCTGTCGCCGAGAAAACGCTCAGCGATTGGAATTCGCGCTTCAGCGAGAAGCGTCTGAATGAAGCGGATCTTCCGCAATTTGGCGCCACTACGGACGAAGCGGTGGCAATTGTCTCAGCGGCCTACTCACAAGGGTTCGCGATCAAGAAATCGCGCGCGAACGCGAGCCGGTTGATCAAGCAGGGCAGCGTACAACTCGATGGAAGCAAGATTGTCGATCCGAAGGCGAAGGTTTCATTGCGCTCCGGACAAATTCTGCGCTTGGACAAAACTCACGCCGTCCGAATCGAATAAACAAAAGCACGGGGCCCGAACCCCTCGTTGCCCTAGAATTTCAGCCTATTCGGAGCTGAATTTGGCCGTTTCAAAGCTCGATTCAGGCTACGCAGCGCGAGCATGAGCTGCCTCAATCGTTTGCATCATCGATTGGAAGATCTTCACGCCATCGGCGCTGCCGATTCGTTCATCACAAGCCCGGTCAGGGTGTGGCATTAATCCGAAAACATTTCCCTCGCGATTGCAGATGCCGGCAATGTTTTCGATTGAACCGTTTGGATTCGCCTCGGGCATAACTCGACCTCGATTGTCGACGTATCGCATTATCACGCGTCGATTCTCGTTGAGCTCACGCAATGTTTTATCGTCGGCAAAATAACAGCCCTCGCCGTGCGCGACCGGTATTCGAAGCAGCGTCCTTTCCGGACAGCCATGGGTGAAGGCCGAATCCGGAACTTCCACACGCAACGTCACCAACTCGCAGACAAATCGAAGCGAACGATTGCGCACCAGTGCGCCCGGAAGGAGGCCGGCCTCGCACAAGATCTGGAAACCATTGCAGGTGCCGAGCACAAGCTTGCCCGTGCGCGCGTCGTTGACGACCGCTTTCATGATCGGCGAGAAACGCGCGATCGCACCGCATCGTAAATAATCGCCGTAAGCGAAACCACCCGGCAAAACAATCGCGTCGTAATCACGAAGCGACGTTTCCTTGTGCCAGACATAATCAGCTTGCAGCCCTTCGATGCTATTAATGCCCGTAACGCAATCCTGGTCGCAGTTGGAACCGGGAAATTGAATGACGGCGAATTTCATCTTGATCTCTAGTGTGCGATGCTGCGCGCGCGTTGTTCTTCATGGTAATCGTTCACGACGAGACATGCGTGAATCACACCGGGAATCCAGAGAAATAAAGTTAACACAAGACTGAGAAAGAAGCTGGCGATTCGCCCCGTCATCAGAACCGCGATCGGCGGACAAACTACGCAGAAGAAAAAACGCAATGCTTTCATTTCTTTTTCTTTCTCACTGCCACCTTCTGGCCTCCGACCTCTTTTTTCTGCAGTTCGTAGTCTTCGATAACCGGATTGGACAGCAAGTCGCGGCAAAGCCCGTGCAGCCGCTTCTCGAGATCGGCATTTTCGCCGTCGAGATTTATTTCCATGTATTTGCCGATCCGGACACTCTTGACTTCGGGCATTCCAAGATGTCGCATGGCATCGCGCACCGCACTCCCCTGCGGGTCGAGCACGGCTTCCTTGGGTTTGACGATCACGCTAACTCTCACGCGAACACGCTAACGCGGATTTGCTCCGCAACAAGCGCCAGGCGGCGTCTTTACGGCGTGGACGTTCGGCGCGAGTATCGTCGATGCAACGGATCGGTTGGAAAATTCCAGCGGCGTGGCTCACACTTTGCATCGTTTGGAGCTCGACCTGGCTCGCGATTAAGATCGGTCTGCGCGATTTACCGCCCATCTCTTTCGTGGGCCTGCGCTTTGTTGTCGGGATTGCAGTTCTGGTGACCGTTTCCATCAACCGGGTGCGATTGCTACCCCGAAAGGGTTCCGACTATTTCATTTTGGCGGTGACTGGTATCTTGATGTTTGCGTTGAACTACACGCTTCTTTTCTGGGGTGAGCTGCATGTTTCGTCCGGTCTCGCTGCGGTTTTGCAGGCCACAATTCCGATTTTCGGAATGTTTTTCGCGCACTGGATGTTGCCGGACGAGCCGCTACGTCTGCAAAAACTCGCCGGCGCGCTGCTCGCGATCGGCGGCGTGGCGTTAATCTGTGCCCGCCTTCTCGATTTTGGCGGTGTGCGGGCGTTTTGGGCTGGACTTGGAATCGTTTTTGGCGGTGCGGCGGCAGCTTACTCAAACGTGCTCCTCAAAGCGCGTCGCATCGAACTCGCGCCCGCAATGCTCGCGGCATGGCAAATGATTTTCGGAACCATTCCGCTGCTTGTGCTCGGCGCGATCGTCGACGGAAGTCCGGCGCGGTTCCATTGGAGCACGATGTCGGTCTTTTGTTTGTTCTATCTCGCGGTCATTGGATCATCGCTCACGTTTTTGTTGCTCTACTGGTTGCTGCCGCGCATGTCGGTCACCAATCTGCAAACTATTTCGCTGATCACGCCGCCTGGCGCGGTCATGCTGGGTTGGGCGCTTGGTGGTGAAAAATTTCCATTTTGGTCGCTGCTCGGGGCCGCGATTGTTCTGGTCGGCGTTTGGATGATTTTCCGTCGCACCAAAGATCAAGCTTTTGCCGAAGCTGCGACTGCGGTGCCGGATCGGGGATAACGATGAACGACCCCCGCAGTTCTCGCAGTGTGAGTTACGGACCGTGGCTCGTCGGTCTCGGCGCTGCGCTGTGGGGGACCGAAAGCGCGTGGCGAATTCCGCTTAACCAATTGTTCGACGCGGATGTGATCGTCTTTTGGGAACACGTGCTCATTCTTCTGATGTTCCTGCCGATCCTGCTGCCGAACCTCGGCGAGTTGCGAAAGATCGACGTCTCCACGTGGGGCTACTTGCTCTTTTCCGGATTCGCCGGCTCGGCTGTCGGCACAATCTTTTTCACGCTCGCGCTCAAACACGGAAACCCGACGGTCGTAAACGTGATTCTGAACATTCAGCCGGTGATATCCACCTTTGGAGCGTTTCTGTTTTTCCGTGATCGACTTGCGCGGCGATTCTTTCTTTTCGCAGCAATCGCAGTTCTGGCGGGCGTTTTTCTTTCCGTCGAACGGCCTGATCTGATCGGTGTCTCGTTTCAGAAAGCGGGACTTACGCTCGGCACCGGTTACGCGCTTATTTGCGCCTTTTTCTGGGCGGGTTCGACTGTCGCAGGTCGCGGCGTCATGATTGGCATGCCGCTTCGATTCGCGGCTAGTATGCGGATCGTTGTCGGGCTGACGTGCATGACTCTAATTTTGCTCGTTCACGGAAAACTTCAGGGTGCTGCCCTTTGGCCAGCAACCGCGCAGGCGCACCCTGGGAAAGCGATTGGAGCCTTTCTTTTGCTCGCCTCGGTCTCGGGCGGCATTCCACTCCTGATTTATTTCGAAGGGTTGCGGCTCACTCGCGCTTCGACCGCCGGTTATTTCGAAATGATGCAGACGCTGGCCGCAGTCGTTATCACCTGGGGATTTTTTCACGCTGCGCTGCAGCCGCTTCAGGTTGTCGCGGGCGTCGTGCTCATGGGTGCAGTGGCCATGGTGCAACACGTTCAGGCGACCGTCGAAACGAATTAAATTACGCCGCGCGGCGTTTTTGTTTTACTAGCGACGATGTCGATCTTCGCCGTCCGCTTGCGCCGTTGCCACCACGCTTCACTCTCACGGATTGCGAGCGGTTGATGCTTTCCTGCAAAACTTTAACAAGATCGACAACATTCGTACTGCGCGGCGCCGCTGCTGGTGCGGGCGGAAGCTGTTTGTTCTTTGCTTTCGTCTCGATCATCTCCATGACCGCATCGCGATATTCATCGCGGTATTTTTCCGGCTTCCAATCGGACGACATACTTTCGATCAGCGCGTTCGCCATCTTTAATTCTTTGTCATTCAACTCTGTCTTGGGCCGATTCAATTCTTCCGGAGTGAGCACTTCGCTCGCGAAATGCATGAGTTCGAGAACCAAAAACAACCCGTCCGGTTTCACGGCCGCCAAATACTCGCGATTCGCGATCACGACTTTCGCAACGCCGATCTTGCCGGTGCCGCTCAGCGCCTTGTGTAAAAGTGCGTACGCTTTCTCGCCTCCCTTTTGAGCTTCTAGGAAATATGGCTTGTAGAAAAACTTCGGATCGACCTGCTCAAGATCGACAAAATCGGTGATGTCGATAGAGTGGGTTGATTCGATCCGCACCTTTTCAAAATCCTCGTCGGTCAAGACAACGTAGCGCCCTTTCTCGAACTCGTAGCCTTTCACGATTTGATCGGCCGGCACTTCTTTCATATCGGCCTCGGCCACCTTTTTGTATTTGATTGGGCTAAGATCGGCCTTACGCAGTTGCCGAAAACCGAGCTTCTCTTCGCGAGTGGCGGGATAGACGGCGATTGGGATGTAGACCAGGCCGAAGCTGATACTGCCCTTCCAAGTTGGACGCATAATCAATCTTCTTGGTTGTTAGACTAAGCGTGGGAGTGCCATTCCGCCAATTGTGAACAATTGTCAATAACTTACATATTCGACAAGCCCATCGGCACGAAGCGTTCCAAGCCGTTTCAAGGCTTGGCAGCTTCGCGGTTCACTTCGCTCGCTTTCTTATCGTCTCGCAATCCGCGGAATACCGGCTGACGCAATTTCCCATCCCGCGTCCATTCTGCGAACTTAATCTCGGCGACGAATTTGGGATTCACCCAGCGCACTTTTTTCGTCACGGAAGGCGTAATGCCGTGGACCCAGGCGTCGCCTTGTTTTGAGGAAAGATCAACAAATGGACAATCGTCGCGTTCTTCTGTGCGAATTTTTTTGTATAGAGTCGACAACCACTTTTCAGTGAAGCCGCTCCCGACTTTGCCGGCGAATTTTAATTTACCGCCGTCGTAATAGCCGATGAGGATCGCGCCGAAATGTTTGCGCGAGCCCGCCGGCAGCGTGTAGCCGCCGATTACGAATTCCTGTTCGTGGACAGCTTTGAGTTTAATCCACGCGTCGCTTCTCCGACCCGGCTCGTATTTTGAGCTGCGCTGTTTGCCAATCAATCCCTCCAAGCCGCGGCGTTTTACTTCAGCGAGCAGTGAGTTCACATCGCCTGTGATTTCTCCCGAATAGCGAATCGGATCGCCGACATTTTCACAAACCTTGACTAGCACTTGTTTGCGCTGCTCGACTGAAAGTTCCAACAAGCTTTTGCCGTTCAATTGCAATAAGTCGAATACATAAAGGCGAAGCGGCGCCTTTCGTCCCTCCATCTCCAGTGCTTGCAACAATTGAAACGATGAACGTCCCTCTTCATCGAGCGCGACAACCTCGCCGTCCATCACACATTCTTGGACCGGTAACTTCTGGACGGCCCTTGCGATTTCCGGGAAACGCTTATCCAGCTTGTTTCCGTTGCGCGAGATCAACGAAGCCTTGTTTCCGCCTTTAATTGCGATTGCACGGATCCCATCGAACTTCAGTTCGTAAAGCCAGTCGCCGTGAGTCGGCGGAGCGTCGACCAACCGCGCTTTCATCGGCTCGATAAACCGCGGTTTCGCCGGAGGCAGCTTTTTCAGCAAGCGAACTGCATCGTCGGCAGCTTCATTTTTGTCGCCAGCCGGCTGTGGGGCTTTTTTTTTAATGCCGCCTTGATGCGTGCGTTCAATTTCGATCTTTCGCTGGTGTCTTTAAGCCCATCTGCCGCGGTCCGATCAGATTCCCATTCCGCATCTCGTTCATCCGCGATTTGTTTCATCGTGCGGCCTGTCTTGACCGAACGGTCTTCGTCTTTCTTCGCCGGCCGTTTGACACTGTCGCCGGTTTTGAGAATCAACCATTGATTTCTTTCCCCGTCGCGGCCGCGGATTCGCACTAGCGTCCACTCGCCTTGCGCTTTCTCGCCGGCAAGCACGAGATGGAGTTTACCTTCGCCCAAAGATTTTACCGGCTGCTCGCCGTAAACGTAGTAGCCGCCGCGGTCCCAAACCATCACTGTGCCGCCGCCGTATTGCCCTCCAGGAATTATGCCTTCAAAATTCTCGTATTCGATCGGGTGATCCTCGACTTCGACGGCGAGATGTTTCTCGCCCTTTTGCCACGGCAAACCTTTCGGCAGCGCCCAAGACTTGAGCACGCCTTCCATTTGCAGGCGGAAATCGTAATGCAATCGGCTCGCATCATGCTTCTGAATCACGAACCGGCTTGCGCCGTGCACTTGTTTCGGCAATGGCTTGCTGCCTTTCGGCTCGGCCGTCTTCGAAAAATCGCGTTTTTCCTTGTATTTCTTCAGGCCCATTGGCGCAGCTAACTGTAGTTAGATCGTATCGGCTCAGTGGGGCGCGTTTGCAATTTCAATTTGTTCTACAGCTTGCGAATTGGCACGAGCGCCAACATGGTGATCGCGCTTGTGAAGTTTCGCATTTTCGTCTTCCAGAAGCAGGGTGAGAAGATGGGAATCAAGATGCCAGATATCGACAAGATCATGGCCGAAGACGTCGTGAAAGGTGGCGGCGACGAAAAAAGACGTAACGAACAGGCTGCCGCAACAAAAGCTGGAACCGCTCGCAGCTTTACCATCATGGATTCGCGCTGCAGAAAGATTTCAATCGACCACGGCGACCGGCAAGCATTGGACGAACAATGAAGGAAAGGAGCAGGGGACTATGCGCGGAACTGTTTCCGGGGGACTGCCGCACTATTTTCCAAAAATGGGAGGCGTCGGCGAAACCGAAATTTAGTGGACCCCGACACTGCTTGTGAGCCAACGGTCGGCGACATGAGCTGCAAACACTTTGTCAGTCTTCACGTATTTCGGCGTGACGCGAGCGGCACGGATTTCTGCGACGTTCGCCTTGAGATCGAATCCAGCAGCGGTGGAAAATCGAACGTGGCGGTTACCTATATCCAGCCGTCGTCCGGCTGCGGGGAAAGAGATATGGCCTACACCTCGGACGGCAGCGGTTCGCCAACAAGATAACGGGTGAATCGGCGAATGACGATGTTTTCACCGAGCTCAGCGATTTTCGCGCTGAGCAGGCCCTTGATTGTTACATCGGGATTCTTAATGAATCCCTGCTCCAGCAAACAAACCGTGCTGTAAAACTTGTCGAGTTTTCCATTGACCATCTTATCAACCACGTTGGCCGGCTTGCCTTTTACCTGCGCTTTGTAAATCTCGCGCTCGGCTTCGATCAATTTCCCGGGCACATCTTCGCGGCTAACATACAGCGGGTGCGCCGCCGCAATGTGCAACGTGATGTCTTTTACGAACGCGCGGAAATTTTCGTTCTTCGCCACGAAGTCGGTCTCGCAATTCACTTCGACGAGGACACCGACCTTGCCCTGGAGATGAATGTAAGATGCGACGATTCCTTCCTTGGTCGCGCGTGACGCTTTCTTGCTCGCGCTGGCGATTCCCTTGGTCCGCAGAATCGTTTCAGCTTTGTTGAAATCGCCACCGGCTTCTTCCAGCGCCCGTTTGCAATCCATCATGCCCGCGTTGGTTTCTTCGCGGAGCTGTTTGACGACTTTTGGGTCGATCGCGGTCTTAACACTCATTGAACTTAATTTGAATTGTTGGGCTGTCGCCGCTGCTAAGCGGAAACGCCGGCCATCTCGATTTGTTCGCGGATCCGCGCTTCACCACTTGCCGAAACGATCGCGTCGACCAGCTTTTGCAACACAATCCGAATCGCACGAATCGCATCGTCGTTCCCAGGAATCGGATAATCGATCATTTCCGGATCGGCATTAGTGTCGACGATCGCTACTACGGGAATGTTGAGTCGCCTCGCTTCATTCACGGCGTTCTGCTCACGAGTGGTGTCGATTACAATCACAGCATCGGGCAATTGCGCCATGTCGATGATGCCGTCGAGATTGCGGCGAAGCTTTGCCGCTTCACGATTCAGTGCCGCGATTTCCTGTTTGCCCATTTTTTTGTAATCGGGCGATTGTTCGATCTGCTCAATGTACTTGAGCCGGCCAATGCTTTTCCGAATCGTGGCGAGATTCGTTAACGTCCCGCCCAGCCAACGTTGATTCACATAAAACTGTCCGCACGCCAACGCCGCTTCCTTGATCGCTTCCTGAGCCTGCTTCTTGCAACCAACGAATAGGATTTTCCCGCCGCGACGCGCCACATCCTGAAGAAACGCAGTCGCGCGATGAAGTTGCTTTACCGTTTCATCGAGATTGATAATGTAGATCTGGTTTCGCTGTTCGAAGATGAACGGCTTCATCTTCGGGTTCCAGCGCTTGGTCTGGTGACCGAAATGCACGCCCGCCTCCAAGAGCTCAGGCACTAGTTCAACTGTGTTCGCCATACAAAAATGTACCGCCGCGAGAGAGGGGGAACGACGGACGAGGAAGATGCTATAAGTAGGCCACAATCGCAACCGCTATTTCCGCCTCTTAACCCTTGGGGCTGCGCTTGGTGGCGGTGAGTCGCTCGGCTAGGACGAGTCCCGTCAAGATCCACGAAGCAGCCGCCGACGCTAGGCAGTACTTGCAAAAGGAATGGATCACAAAGGCCTGGAGATATAGCAGCCACAAGCTTACAAGGGCCATTATCGTTGCCATAATAGCGAGAGCCTTCCGTCCCAGCGTCGAGCCGCGCGCGGCCAGGAGCGCCGCGGTAATCACAGTGACGTAGGCCATCACGCCAAATCCAGCCAACGGTACGCCTGCGACTCCCTCCGCGTACTTACTGCCGAGAACAGCCGAGCAGTCGTCTCCGCAGCGAATGTAGCCGCCCTGAAGATGTCTAATCGTCAGATACCCGCTGTCGGCCAAACCAAAGCAGCCGACGACGACAGCGATGAGAGCAATGCGCTTTGACCACATCACTGACTTGCTTGGGCCAAAGCAGCCTTGATCGCGGTGCGAAAACCGTCTTCGCTGAACTCGGAGTTCGGAACATTATAGCCATTTATGACGACTGACGGTGCTGTTTTTACCCCAAGCGCCTGTGCACGCCGTTGGTCATCTCCAATCCGCTCGCGAACTTCCGTGCCGTCCAGGTCCTTTTGGAACTTGTCGAGGTCCAATCCTAGTTGCTTAGCCTGGTCCATCAGAATCACTCGTGGCGCGGGCGCGTTGGCCCAAATCCATTGTGTTTTGTAAAGAGCTTCCGCCATCTCCCAAAACTTTCCTTGTGAGGCAGCTGCCTCCGCCGCACACGAAGCTAGCAGGGCGTGCGCATGTGCTGACAATGGAAAATTCCGCAGCACCATGCGTACTTTGGCTCCGAACTCCGCTTTCAAGCTCTTTACCATCGGTTCGTATCGAGCGCATTGCGGACACTGCAAGTCGCTGAAGAACTCAATTGTCACCGGCGCGTTCGCTGGACCCAGGGCATTGGCAGACCGGACAACGTTTTGCGGTGCGGCGAACCTCGCCGTAGAACACAACACAACAAACATCAGCGTGATTTGCACAAGAGATCGTCTGACCAAGAGAAGGGTTATCATGGGTCAACGTTATCGCGATTTCCTGTTACTCGCCTCCGTCTTGCGAGCCAAAATCCAGCAATAGTCGGAAAGCCGGTTGAGATAACGCAGAATTTCCGGATTTGGATCTTTCAACGCTGCGACCTGCCGTTCTGCGCGACGGCAAATGGTTCGTGCCAGGTCGAGCGCTGAGGAAATAGGGTTGCCACCCGGAATAACCCAACCCTTCGGATAAAGCGATTTGTCCTTTTCCAGATCGACAATCATCGACGTGACACGATCGACCATCTTCGCGTCGATAACCCTGAAGCCGTCGTTGACATACCGTTGACGATCGTCCGGCAACGTCGACAGCTCGGCCATGACGTCGATTAACTCCTTTTGGACAGCATGAATCCGCTCGGTGACAAATTTGTCTTTGCAACTCGCGCGTGCGAGGCCGAGCGCGGCCGTTAGCTCATCGACAGCACCGTAAGCATCAACCCGAGGATCATTTTTCGGAACGCGTCGTCCGTACATGAGCGACGTTTCGCCTCGATCGCCAGTTTTGGTTACGATCGACATGGAACGAATTGTAGGGCGTTTCCGTGAAACGCCAATCGATTACACGACGTCTGCCACAGACGACCTACAACTGTTGTTGATAGTCGTTCTTATCCGATTGCCGGTTGCATCTCGGCTTCGTCCATCGCCGGTGCGCCGATCGGCTCGCCTTTCTCGACCAGCCGGACTTCACGATGCGCTGGGAATCCCGTTCCCGCCGGGATCAAGTGACCCATGATCACGTTCTCCTTGAATCCGCGGAGACGATCGACCTTGCCGAGCGTCGCAGCTTCGGTGAGCACGCGAGTGGTGTCCTGGAACGACGCTGCCGAAATAAAGCTGTCGGTTTCGAGCGAGGCCTTGGTGATGCCGAGCAACACCGGAACGGCTTCGGCCGGCTTCCCGCCTTTTTCGACGACTTGGTTGTTCTCTTCCTCGAAATCGAGCTTGTCGACTTGATCGCCCCAGAGCAACGACGTGTCGCCCGGATCGGTGATCTTCACTTTCCGCAACATCTGGCGGACGATGATTTCAATGTGCTTGTCGTTAATCTCGACACCTTGGAGTCGATAGACTTCCTGCACTTCGTTCACGAGGTGCTCCTGCAATTCCTGCGGGCCGCAGACTTCGAGAATTTCGTGCGGCACAATCGGACCTTCGGTCAATTGCTGACCTTTCTTCACGAAATCGCCCTTGAACACAATGACGTGTTTCGTCAACGAGATGAGGTGCTCTTCTTCTGCGCCCGTCTCCGGATCTTTCAAAATCAGTCGGCGCTTGCCTCGAACGGTCCCGCCCATTTCGACGATGCCGTCAATCTTAGCGATCTCGGCCGCGTCCTTTGGTCGACGCGCCTCGAACAACTCGGCGACGCGCGGCAGACCGCCAGTAATGTCCTTGGTCTTGGCAACTTTTCGCGGTGTCTTCGCGAGCAACGCGCCTGCGCGAACCTTCTGGTTTTCTTCAACGATAACGTGTGCGCCTGCTGGAATTGAATAGCTCGCCAGCACTTCCTTCTTGTCGCCAACGATGACGATTTGCGGATGCAAATCTTCCTTGTGCTCGATGATGACCGTGCCCATTAGGCCGGTCGCTTCATCGACATCGCGCTTGATGGTGACTCCCGCGATCATATCCCGGAATTCAACTTTGCCGCTCTTGTCGGTCAAAATCGGAACGTTGTATGGGTCCCATTGCACGAACGTTTCGCCTTTCTTCACTTGGGCGCCGTCGTCTTTGGAAATCATTGAGCCGATTACAACGTTGTAGCGTTCGAGCTCACGGCCTTCGGCGTTGTGCACGCTGATCGAGCCGTTCTTGCTCAACACGATCCAGCTGCCGTCGAGCGCCTGCACAGTGCGCAGATCGTGGAACTGAACGCGACCGTCGTTCTTTGCCTTGATGATCGGCTGCTTGAACGTCTGGCTTGCGGTTCCACCGATGTGGAATGTCCGCATCGTCAACTGCGTTCCTGGTTCACCGATCGATTGTGCGGCGATAATCCCAACCGCTTCGCCCATCTTCACGAACTGGCCGGTAGCGAGGTTGCGCCCATAACACATCGAGCAGACGCCGCGACCGCATTCGCAAGTGAGCACAGACCGGATTTTTAACGCTTCGACACCGATGCGCTGCAACTCCGACGCGATCTTCTCGTCGATCAGCTGGTTGGCTTTGACGATCTTCTTTTTCTTGTCGACCGGGTCGGCAATTGTTTCGCAGCTGACGCGGCCGATGATGCGCTGTCCGAGATCGACAACCTCTTCGTCGCCCTCGTAAATGGAGCGAACGACGATGCCGTTGACCGTACCACAATCTTCCTCGTTGATGATGACATCCTGTGCTGCATCCACCAGTTTACGCGTGAGATAACCGGAGTCGGCAGTCTTGAGCGCGGTGTCGGCCAAACCTTTGCGGGCGCCGTGAGTCGAGATGAAATACTCGAGCACACTCAAGCCTTCGCGGAAATTCGAAGTGATCGGGCGTTCGATAATTTCGCCGCTCGGTTTCGCCATCAAACCGCGCATGCCGGCGAGCTGACGAACTTGTTGACGATTACCCCGCGCGCCGGAGTCCACCATCAGGAAGACCGGATTCAGTTCCTTGCGGCCATCATTGTGTTCCAGAGTCCGGAACATGACGTTCGAGATCTCGTCGCCGGCGTGTGTCCAGATGTCGATGATCTTGTTGTAACGCTCGCCGTCGGTGATGATGCCTTTGCGATATTGCTGCTCGACCTGGCGAATCTGTTTGTACGCGTTCTCCAGCTCGGTCTCTTTCTCTTTCGGAATGATCATGTCCGAAATGCCGATCGAGATACCGGCCTTGGTCGCTTCGGTGAATCCGAGCTCTTTCAATTTGTCGAGCGTCGCCACTGTTGCGGCCGGTCCGGCGACCTGATAGCAGCGCCAAATGATGTCGCTAAGTTGCTTCTTGCCAGCGGGCTTATTGAAAAAGCCAAGTTCCTTCGGCCAAATCTGGTTGAAGATTACACGGCCTGCCGTCGTCTCTATGGTTTTGACGTCGGACTTTCCAAAAATCGTCTGTTTACCGAAGTCTGGATTTTGGAAACGAATTCGATCGTGGGTTTTGATCGTGCCCTCCGCCATAGCAAATTCGACTTCAATTGGGTCTGCGAAAAGCGGAAGATGCCCATCCTTTTTCGCCGCGCGCGGATTCTGCGTCATGTAGTAGCAACCGAGCGTGATGTCTTGTGAAGGCGTCGTGATCGGCTTCCCGCTCGACGGCGAGAAAATGTTGTTCGGCGCGAGCATGAGCATGCGTGCTTCGAGTTGAGCTTCGACCGAAAGCGGCACGTGGACCGCCATCTGGTCGCCGTCGAAGTCCGCGTTGTAGGCGGTGCAAACGAGGGGATGAATGCGGATCGCTTCGCCTTCGATTAACTGCGGCTCGAAAGCCTGGATCGACAATCGGTGCAGCGTCGGCGCGCGGTTCAACAACACTGGATGTCCGCGCGTGACCTCATCGAGAATATCCCAGACTTCAGGCGTCTGCCGCTCGATCATTTTCTTCGCACTGCGTACCGTGTGGACGTAACCGAGATCTTTCAGCCGCCGAATGATGAACGGTTCGAACAAAACGAGGGCCATTTTCTTTGGCAAACCGCACTGATGCAGTTTCAATTCCGGACCGATAACGATTACGGATCGGCCCGAGTAATCGACGCGTTTGCCGAGCAAGTTTTGACGGAAACGTCCGCCCTTGCCCTTGAGCATGTCGCTGAGTGATTTCAACGGACGATTGCCGGCGCCCGTCACAGCGCGGCCGTGCCGACCGTTGTCGAACAAAGCGTCGACCGCCTCCTGTAGCATTCGCTTTTCGTTTCGAATGATGACGTCCGGCGTTTTCAGCTGAAGCAAATTCTTGAGACGATTGTTTCGGTTGATCACGCGACGATAGAGATCGTTCAGGTCCGATGTTGCGAATCGTCCGCCTTCGAGCGGAACGAGCGGACGCAGATCCGGTGGAATCACCGGCAACACATCGAGAATCATCCATTCCGGACGGGCGTGCGACGACATGAAGCCTTGCACGAGCTTGAGACGCTTCGCGAGTTTCTTGCGAATCTGTTTGCTCTTGGTCGCGCCCATCGCTTTCTCCAGCTCTTTGTTGAGCTTGTTGAGATCGATCTCGCTCAGAAGCTTCTTGATCGCCTCTGCGCCCATGCCGGCGACGAAATCGTCGCTGTACTGTTCCTGCGCTTCGCGATATTCGACTTCGTTCAGGAGTTGCGCCTTTTGCAACGGCGTTTTGCCCGGATCGATGACAATGTAGTCTTCATAATAAATCACGCGCTCTAGCTGGCGCGCGCTCATGTCGAGCATGAGACCGATGCGCGACGGCATGCATTTGTAAAACCAGATATGTGAAACCGGAACGGCGAGCTCGATGTGGCCCATCCGCTCGCGACGCACGCGCGCGAGCGTGACTTCAACGCCGCAGCGGTCACAGATAACGCCCTTGTGTTTGATTCGCTTATATTTTCCGCAGGAACATTCCCAATCCCGGGTCGGACCGAAAATTCGTTCGCAGAAAAGTCCACCTTTCTCCGGTTTGAACGTTCGGTAATTGATCGTCTCCGGATTTTTGACTTCGCCTTTGCTCCACGACCGCATTGTGTCGCTTGAGGCCACTCCAATTGCGACCTGGTCGAAACCGACCGCTCGCTCTTCGCCTACTAACTCACGCCAGGAATGTTCGTTCATTGATTCTCCGAATGGTTTTTTAAATTAAGCGAGGTGTTCAAAAACAGTTTGCGGAGCCTGGCCCCCGACTTTGACGTCGAGACCGAGACTCTGCATTTCCTTGATCAACACGTTGAAAGACTCAGGTGTGCCCGCCTCGAGCGAGTTGTCGCCCTTGACGATCGATTCGTAGATGCGGGTGCGTCCCTGTACGTCGTCGGACTTCACGGTCAACAACTCCTGCAACGTGTAAGCCGCGCCGTATGCTTCGAGCGCCCAAACTTCCATCTCGCCGAACCGCTGACCACCGTATTGGGCCTTTCCGCCGAGCGGTTGTTGCGTGACGAGCGAGTAAGGACCAACCGCGCGCGCGTGGATTTTGTCGGCCACCAGGTGGCCGAGCTTCATCATGTAGATGTAACCAACGACAACTTCCTGATCGAACGGATCGCCGGTGCGCCCGTCGAACAGCCGCGCCTTGCCGTTTTCCTGGACCCAACTAAATCCTTCCTTCTTTCGGGCGTCCTTCAAATAATCGCGGATCTTGCTCTCCTTGATTCCGTCGAAAACGGGAGTCGCGACCTTGAATCCGAGCGCCTTGGCGGCGACGCCAAGATGCGTTTCTAAAACCTGACCGACGTTCATACGGCTCGGCACACCGAGTGGGTTGAGCACGATCTCAACCGGAGTTCCGTCCGCGAGGAATGGCATGTCTTCTTCCGGAACGATGCGCGCCACGACGCCTTTGTTTCCGTGGCGGCCCGCCATTTTATCGCCGACCGAAAGCTTGCGCTTCGACGCGATGTAAACTTTAACCTGCTTGATGATACCCGGATCGATGTCATCACCGCTTTCCACGCGGTCCATCGATCGCTCTCGGTCGAGTTCGAGCTCGGCGAACTTATGTTCGTAATGCCCGATAATCTCGCGGATCTTGTTCCGGATTGGGCTCGGATCGATCTCGATGTGATCGTAAACGTTCGCGAGCTTCCGCAGGAGCGTCTTGGTGATCTTGCGATTTGCCGGGATGATGATCTCACCAGTCTCAGCGTTGACGACGTCGAGCGGGATTTTTTCACCCAACAAAATGTTCGAGAGCGAATCGGTCAGCTGCTCTGTCAATTCTTCCTTCTTGCGACGATGCTCCTCCGTGATTGCCTTGATCTGCTTCTTGGTTTCCGCCGGCGTCAGTTTTTCGCGCGACATTTCCTTTCGCGAAGAAACCTTTACATCCATGACGATGCCGTAGGTCCCTGACGGAACGGTGAGTGACGTGTCCTTAACGTCGGCCGCTTTTTCACCGAAGATCGCGCGAAGCAAGCGTTCTTCCGGCGCAAGTTCGGTCTCGCTCTTCGGTGTGATTTTGCCGACGAGAATGTCGCCCGGTTTCACTTCCGCTCCGACGCGAACCACGCCATCTGGGCCGAGGTTGCGCAGCGCTTCTTCGCTGACGTTCGGAATGTCGCGTGTGATTTCTTCGGGTCCGAGTTTAGTGTCACGGGCGCCGATTTCGAATTCATCGATGTGGATCGAAGTGTAGGTGTCTTCCTTCACGACCTTCTCTGAGATCATGATGGCGTCTTCGAAGTTGTAACCATTCCAGGGCATGAACGCGACGAGCACGTTGCGACCGAGCGCGAGTTCGCCATGCTGCGTGTTCGGCCCGTCGGCGATGATCTGGCCCTTCTTCACATGCTGGCCTTTCTTCACGATTGGTTTCTGGTTCACGCATGTGCCGGCGTTTGAGCGCATGAATTTGCGCAGTTCGTAAACGTAAATTCCTTCTTCAGGATCGGTCTTGATTCGCTTCCGATGCTCGGGGATGTGGCCGTCCTTGGTGACAATGACTTGATCCGCTATTACCGACGCGACCTTTCCACTATCAACTGCCAACAGCACGGCGCGTGAATCGCGCGCGACTTTCGCTTCCAAACCGGTTCCGACAAGTGGCGCTTCCGAAACGATGAGCGGTACGCCTTGGCGCTGCATGTTCGAACCCATAAGCGCGCGGTTTGCGTCGTCGTGTTCGAGGAACGGAATCAATCCCGCCGCCACCGAAACCAGCTGCTTTGGCGACACGTCCATGTAGTGAACCTTCGAAGGTTCGACTTCGAGGAAGTCGCCGCGGTAACGGACAGAAACTTTTTCGCCGGTGAAATTGCCGCGGCCGTCAATCGGCGCGTTGGCTTGGGCCACCAGGAAATTCTCTTCCTTGTCGCCAGTGAGATACTCGATCTCGTCCGTGACGCGGCCGTTGTGAACTTTGCGATACGGCGTTTCGATAAAACCGAATTCGTTGATGCGCGCGAAGGTCGACATCGAACTGATGAGGCCGATGTTCGGACCCTCCGGAGTTTCGATCGGACAAATGCGGCCGTAGTGCGACGGATGAACGTCGCGGACTTCGAATCCCGCACGATCGCGCGAGAGACCGCCTGGTCCGAGCGCTGACAAACGCCGTTTGTGCGTTAACTCGGCGAGCGGATTCGTCTGATCCATGAATTGCGAAAGCTGCGAGCGGCCGAAGAAATCGCGGATCACGGCGCTGAGGGCCTTCGGATTGACGAGCTTTTGCGGTGTCATGCCGTCGACGTTGATGTCGAACAGAGTCATGCGTTCCTTCACCAAGCGCTCCGTGCGGGCGAGGCCGACACGACACTGATTCGCGAGCAATTCGCCAACGGTGCGAACGCGGCGGCTGCCCAGGTGGTCGATGTCGTCGAGAGTCCCTTCGCCGCGGCGCAAGTTGATCAAGTATTTAATTGCCGCGATGAAATCTTTGTCTGTTAAAATTCGCTCCTGAAGATCGACATCGATGCCGAGCTTCTGATTGATCTTGTAGCGACCAACGCGACCGAGATCGTATTTCTTCGGATCGAAGAACAACCGCTTCAGCAGAGTACGGGCGTTCGCCACAGTGGGCGGATCGCCAGGGCGGAGGCGGCGATAAATATCCTTTAACGCTTCTTCCTGATCGTGCGCTGGATCCTTGCGCAGCGCCTTGACGACCGTGTCGTCGTTCAAGATGTCGATGACCTTAACTTCTTTGATTCCGAGTCCCATGACTTGACGAACCGTGGCCAGAGTCAGCGGTTCGAACGCACGAGCCAGGGTTACTTCGCCATCGCGGACTTCAGCGGTCAGAACCTTGGTCGCGAGTTTTTCTTCGTCGAGCTTCTCGCTCAGCTTCAGGTTCTCGATGTTGTAGAAAAGCTTGATGACTTCCTCGTCGGAACCGTAGCCGAGAGCGCGCAGGAATGTCGTCGCCAGGAATTTGCGGCGGCGCTTGCGGCGATCGAGATAAATGTAAAGCAGATCCGCGGTATCGAACTGGACTTCGATCCACGAGCCGCGGTCCGGGATGATCCGGAAGCTGTAAAGAACTTTGCCGTTAAGGTGAACCGTCGATTCAAACGCGATGCCCGGCGAGCGGTGCAACTGTGAAACAACCACGCGCTCGGCGCCATTGATTACGAACGTGCCCTGCGGCGTCATGAGCGGGATTTCGCCCATGTAAACTTTTTCTTCTTTTGTCCCTTTTTCTTCGCGGAGTTGGAAAGTGACGTGAAGGGGCGCGCTGTAAGTCTGGCCTTCACGCTGAGCCTCGAGCGCGCTCAGCTTCGGTTCGCCGATCTCATAATGGCTGAAGTCGAGGACTGCCTTTTCGTCGTAGCTCTCGATCGGGAAAACTTCTTTGAAGACGGCTTGGAGGCCGTGGTTCTTGCGCCTGGCAAACGGGACGTCTTTCTGGAGGAAATCGACGTAAGAGTTGAGTTGAACTTCAATGAGGTTTGGAGGCTCGATAGCTTCCTTGATTGTTCCGAAGTGGATGCGTTCTGAATCTCGTTCCGACATAATCACCAGGGCATGGGGTTAAACTCGCACCGGCCCACAATAAATTGCGGCCGCATGCGTACAAGAGCTTACGGCATCAACCGGAGAGCGATGGGTGCAAAAATAGTTTCAAAACAGCGGTCTGTCAAATCGACCTCCACCGTTTTGCTGCCAATTCAAACTTTCCCGCAACCTGCAGGTTAAAAATAAGTCTCCTTACTTCTAACGAAACCCGAGATTAAGACAAAACGGCCGCCTGGCAAGACAAATTGCAAGACGGCCGCTGGTTAAAAATTCTATTACTTGATTTCGACCTTCGCTCCAGCCGCTTCCACTTTTTTCTTGATGTCTTCAGCTTCCTGCTTGGTCACGGCTTCCTTGATTGGTTTGGGAGCGCCTTCGACAAGGGCCTTTGCTTCGGCCAAACCGAGTCCCGGCACTGCGCCGCGGATCTCCTTGATCACGCCAATCTTGTTCGCGCCCATCTCTTTCAGAATGACGTCGAACGTGGCTTTCTCTTCCGCTGTTGGAACTGCTGCTCCGCTTGCGCCGCCCGCTGGAGCGGCCGTGACTGCCACTGGCGCCGCCGCACTCACGCCCCATTTCTCTTCGAGCTGTTTTACCAATCCAGCAATCTCGAGCACGGACAGGCCGCTGAGTTGCTCCACCAATTTATCTGTGTCTGCCATTTTATTCCTCCAATTGCCGCTTCCAAGAGCTCCCGGAAATTTAAGATCGACAGCCGCCGATCCGGACAGTGTTTCGTTTGTTTCGTCCCGCACTCGCGAGACAGAAATTTATGCCGCGGGCGTTTCCGCTGCGGGCGGGCCCTCCTTTTCGCTTTTCGCTTTCAACAATCGGGCGAGCGACGCTGCCGGTTCATTAAGCAAGCGAACTAATTTCGTCGCCGGCGAAAGCAGCAAACCAAGCAATTGCGCCTGCAACACTTCGCGCGGCGGCAAATCAGCCAGCTGCTCGATTTCCTTGGTTGGAACTTGCGTGCGATCGATGAAGCCGCGCTTCAGCATTGCCTTCTTGAACTCCGCCGCGAAGGCTTTCAAAACCTTCGCAACGGGCGCGACATCTTTATGGCCGGTGACGACAGCGGTCTGTCCGGTTAATTCTCCGTTGCCAGCGGCAAGACCCGAATCGGCCATCGCCCGTTTCAAAAAACTGTTCTTAACAACGTGAACTTCCGCGCCAGTCACAGCCAGGCGTTTCCGCAGCTCGCTGAAATCATCCACCTTCATATGCTGGTAATCGGTCACCAGCACGAAGGACGAATCCTTCAACTCTTTCGAGAGATCAGAAACAATGTTGGCTTTCTCTGGTCTCATGTCTTAGGCGGCCTGGCCGGCGAGATAGGGTGATGGGTCTAGCTTAAGGCCGGGCGACATTGTCGCGCTTAACGTCACCGCGTCAAGATAGCGGCCCTTTGCGGTCGCCGGACGTGCGCGCACGACCGCTTCGATCACCGCATTGCTGTTTTCCACCAGCGCTTTCTCTTCGAACGAAAATTTTCCTACTGGCACGGCGACGTTGCCGTTCTTGTCGAGCTTGAACTCAACTCGGCCGGCTTTCACTTCTTGAACTGCTTTCGCGGTGTCTTCGGCAACCGTACCGGCTTTTGGGTTTGGCATCAGCCCACGGGGACCGAGAACTTTTCCAAGCTTGCGGACTTCGGCCATGGCGCCTGGGGTCGCGACTGCGACGTCGAAATCTTGAAATCCTTCCTGAACTTTTTGTATCAAATCCTTAAATCCGACGTGCTCGGCGCCTGCTTCTTTTGCCGCGTCAGCGGCCGTACCTTCAGCGAAAACGACAACACGAACGGATCTACCGCTGCCATGCGGAAGCGCACACGTCCCACGGACCATTTGATCCGATTGTTTCGGATCGACGCCGAGTCGGAATGAAACCGTCACCGTTTGATCGAACTTGGTTGGCGGAAACTTCTTCAGCATCGCGACCGCGTCGGTCAGGCTGTAAGCTCTTTTGCGGTCCACCTGCTCGGCGGCCGCGCGGTAACGTTTACTGCGTTTCTGTTGCATAATTTTTTGCAGTACGAACGAGTTTTCGGCTCTCCTGCGGTAAATTGGGAGCGCACAATAGATGAGCGCTAGCGGATGTCAAAATCATTCTTCACGCCGCAAGCCGCGGGGAGATTCGCCTCCTTTAAGTTATCTCTACTGTGGTAGGCTGTTCGATTCCGCTCGAAAGCGAAATTGATGCGTTCGGAAACGATTTGTTTCCAACCAATAGTGTCCGGAATTGGAGATTTACGCCTTACAATCTGTACGATTACGACAATCGCGGCGACGTTCGTGATCCGCGATCGATTAATTTCAGCGATTAGTGGCAGTGGCTTCGTATTCCCTCTCCCGTCCTGTCGCTATCGACTGGAGAAATCCGCAATTTATCGAGGGTCAGCCGTACACGTTTTCCCGGTTTACGTTGGCTCGGGAGCATCGCTTTACTTTAATCAATGCAACGAGCGATTCGGCACGAATTGCCGTAGTTCCGAGCGGCGTGCTTGTCCCCGTTCTTTACGGGGACCGTCGACTCCACTAAGAGTTAATCTCGCGTTCTGTTAATCAGCTGGAATCCCCGACGGTGCTTCGCCTGCATCGGCGGCAGACTGTGTGCTCGGCGGACCGTTCCTGATAATTTTTCCTTCTTTCATCACGAACGAGACCCGTTCGGTCGCGGTGATGTCGCTGGTCGGATCGCCCGGCATCGCGATGACGTCCGCGAGTTTTCCTTTCTCGAGCGTTCCCGTTTTCTGAGCGATTCCGAAAAGATCGGCCGCGTTTCCAGTCGCCGTTTTCAGCGCGTCGATTGGCTGCATTCCCAAATCGACCATCAGTTTGAATTCTTTTGCGTTCTGTCCGTGCGGAAAAACAGCGGCGTCGGTTCCGAATGAAATCTTGATTCCCATTTTCATCGCATTCCGGAACATGTCCGAGCGCGCCGCGCCGGCGGCCTTCGCTTTGGCCTGCAACGCCGGCGGGTAATTGTCGATCTTGCCTAAAATCCATTCCGTTGCCATCAACGTCGGCGTAAGATACGTCCCTTTGTTTTTCATTAATGTGAGCGTCTCTGGTTTCATGAACGAGCCGTGTTCAATCGAATCTACGCCGGCTTCGATCGCTTCCTTGGCCGCCTGATCTCCGTGGCAATGGACCGCAACTTTCTTTCGAAGTCGATGAGACTCATCCACTAAGGCCGCCATTTCGGCGGGTGTAAGCTGTGGCGTATCCACTTCATCAGCAAGCGATAGGACGCCGCCCGAGACCGCCGCCTTAATTACATCCGCGCCGTTCTTAACTTCGAAGCGCACTGCTTTGCGAACTGCATCCGGGCCGTCGGCGATTCCTGCGCTGTAATCGGGTTCCCGCCCGAAAAGCATGTCGCGAAAACCGCTCGTCGGATCGAAGTGTCCGCCAGTCGCGCCAATTCCAAACGTGGCAACCAACATTCGCGGACCGACGATTACGCCTTTGTTGATCGAATTCCGCAACGCAACATCGACAAATTCGTGGCTGCCGGGGAAGCGGCTGCCTAGATCGCGGACGGTTGTGAATCCGGCTTCCACCGTCGCGCGCGCATATCGCGTCGCCAAGATCGCTTGTTCCGAAACGTTGAGATCGACTTCTTTCAGTCGGCGCTCGTTGTAATTGCCGGAAAAATCGAGCGTAAGATGCGTATGCCCATCCATAAACCCAGGGGAAAGTGTCGCATCGCCCAAATCGATGACCTGCGCGTCAGCAGGCGCCTCCAAGTTGCTGCCGATGTCCGCAATTTTGTTGCCTTGAACGACAACGACGCCGTCTTGCACCAGCGCTTTCGATTTGCCATCGAACAAGCGGGCGGCCTTGAGAACAATAACCTTGTCGGCAGCTGGGGTCGTCGCGATCGCGCAAAGAGCGAAGCCAAACGTTACGAACAGGGAGCGGTAGAATCGAGAACAAGCGGGAACGTTCATCCCAGCGGTATAGAAATTTTGCGGACACAAATCAAGGCTGGGTGCTACGCCTCCGCTCTTGTTTCGCACATTGGCTTTAGCTTCAATGGTTTGATGCTCCACCGACTAGTCATTTTTTTGTTGGCGACAATGTCGATCCTCGGATCCGCGTTCGCGCAAACTAACCCACCGAAAGGTCCATCTCCCGAGCCAAGGGCGGGGGCGAGCGCGACTCCGGTGCCGGCCTCGGATTACAACATTCGCTGGGGGGTCAAGATCCCGATGCGCGATAAAGTTGAACTAAACGCGACGCTTTATTTGCCGAAAACGCCGGATGGTTCAGCGCCGAAAACGCCGGTCGTGTTCACGCTCACGCCTTACATCTCGGACAGTTATCATCCGCGCGCTGCATATTTCGCATGTCACGGCTACGTGTTCGCGCTGGTCGATGTTCGCGGCCGCGGGAATTCCGGCGGGGAATTCGAACCGTTCGCTCAGGAACCGCACGACGGCCATGACGTGGTCGAGTGGTTGGCGCAACAACCGTTTTGTGACGGAAAGGTTGCAATGTGGGGCGGGTCGTACGCTGGATTTGATCAATGGGCGACGGCGAAAGAATTTCCACCGCATCTCGCCACGATTGTTCCGGCTGCAGCGGCGCATCCGCCGCTGGATTATCCGTCGCTCGATAACGTCGGCGAGATGTACGACATGCAATGGTTCACATTCACCAGCGGCAAAGCGGGCCAGCTGAACCTGTTTGGCGATTCCAAACTCTGGCGGACAAAATTTCTCGACGCCTACAAAAACCATATCGCGTTCAAAACGCTCGATTCGTTCATCGGAAATCCGTCTGCCAACTTTCAACGGATTCTGAAACATCCCACCGCCGATTCCTATTACGACGCGATGGTGCCGACCAAAGAGCAGTTTCAAAAGATCTCGCTGCCGATTTTGACGATTACCGGCCAGTACGACGGCGACGAGCTGGGTGCGATGACATTTTATCGCGATCATATGGCGAATGCGTCACCGGAAGCGCGCGCGAAGCATTTTTTGATCATCGGACCGTGGGACCACGCGGGAACACGCACGCCAACTGACGAAGTTGGCGGGATAAAATTCGGGTCTGGGGCGATGGTTGACCTTAACGATCTGCACCGGCAGTGGTACGACTGGACGATGAAGAACGGCGCGAAGCCGCAGTTTTTGAAAAACCAGGTCGCGTATTATCTGCTTGCGGCCGGAAATTCAGGCGCGAACGGTGATTGGAATTACACCGATAGTTACGCGAGCCTGATCGCAAATCCGAAAACATTTTATCTCAACTCGAAAAACGGCGACGCTAACAGCGTCTTTCGTTCGGGCTCGCTGACGCCCGCGAAATCCGCGAACGGCGCGGACCAATTCACTTACAATCCGCTCGATACCAGGCGCGGCGAAACAGTCGAAGGTGTTGAGCCAAACGATAAGAGAGCCGTGATCGATCAGAGACTACCACTTAGCATTGGCGATGACGGGCTTGTTTATCACACAATGCAGCTGCCGGACGAAACGCCACTCGTCGGCTGTCCATCGGTAACCCTATGGGTGTCAATCGACACACCGGATATCGATTTTGAAGCCGATCTGTACGAGATCCAACCGGATGGCACTAGTATCGCGCTCTGGAGCGATTTGCGTCGCTTGCGCTACCGCGAATCGCTGCGCGAAGCGAAGCTGGTCAACCCCGGCGAAATCGTGAAATGCATGTTCGATCCCGGACTATTCGTTGCGCGAAAGTTAATGAAAGGAAGCCGGTTGCGCCTCGTCGTTACTGCTGTGAACTCGATCTTCTGGCAGAAGAATTATTGCTCTGGCGGCGTGGTGGCGGATGAAACCGCGAAAGACGCGCGCATCGCGCGTGTGAAAGTTTATCACGATGCCGAGCACGCGAGCGCGGTCGAGCTGCCGCTGCGCTGATGAATGTGACTGCGCGAATTCTGATTGCGGCAATAGTCTTACTGCTCGCGATCAATGCGCGCGCTGCGTCCGAAATCGTGATCGCGGTCCGCTATTTGCAAGTGGAGGGGACGGTTCCTTCGCACCTCTGTCTTTATCGCGACGACGGAAAATTTGCGCGCCAACTCACGACCGACAATTCAGGCCGGGATGTCAATCCAATTTTTGCTCCCGACGGCGAGGCGATCGTCTTCGCACGACAAAAGGAAAATAGTCCGGTCGAATTTTGGAGCGTGCATCAGCATGGAGGAATTCCGACAAAACTCGACGCGGCGCCCGATTGGTTGGAGCATCAACTTATTGGTCGGATAAGACGCCGGCGGTGATTACAATTCGACAAAACGCGGATTGGGGGGACGAATGAAAACGCTGTCGACACTCCTGTTCCTGATTTCGGCGGCTGTATCGCTCTGGGCGCAAGACACCGCACCGCTCAACAAACTGGCAGACGATTTTTGGACGTGGCGCGCCAAATACGCGCCGTTCAATGGCGACGACGTGCCGCGAATGGAACGTCCGGGAGGAGTGCGCGATTGGTCGCGTGCCGGTATCGACAAACGCCGAAAGGATTTGGCCGAATTCGAAACGCGTTGGAAAAAAATTGATCCACGTTCGTGGCCGATAGACAAGCAAGTCGATTACCGATTAGTCGGCTCGGCTTTGTCGCGAGTTCGCTGGGAACTCGACGTTAATCCGAGCTGGCGCCGCGATCCGACCTTTTACATCGGGCAAACCTTGACCGCGCTGGTCGAAGCGCTGACCGTGCCCGCGCCCTATGACGAAGCGCGCAGTCGCGAGATCCTGACGCGGATCGAGAACATTCCGTCGATTCTAGAACAAGCGGCGAAGAACTTGGCAAAGCCACCGGCGCCGTTCGCGCGAGTCGCGATCCAGGCTCTGGAAAATATTCGGCCGCACCTGCACGAGATGGCAAGCGCGCTGGCGAAATCGACGACGCTTAAAGAACAGGAGCTCTACGGAGCGACTGATCGCGCGTCGGAGGCGCTCGAAAAATATCGGAACTACTTGGAGCAATTGCTCCCGTCACTTCCCAATGAAACCGCTCTCGGTCGCAACGCCTACGTTTTCTTTCTCAAGAACGTCGCGCTAATGCCTTATTCACCAGAAGAGCTTCTAGCAATGGGCCATCAGGAATGGAGCCGCGCGGTTGCGTTCGAAGCGTACGAAACGAATCGAAACAAGAACCTGCCGTCGTTGACGATTGCCCAAAGCGTCGACAGTTGGATCAAAGACGCGGCCGACAAAGAACGCCAGGTTCGGGAATTTCTGGAGAGCCACGACATTCTAACTGTTCCGGCCTGGGTCCAGCATTGGACGTTGCGCTTAACGCCGGATTATTTGCGCGCTGTCGGTTTTACCGAAACAGACGATTTCACTTCGCCGTCACGTTTGAAGGAAAACTGCATTCGCTACGTGCCGGAACCATCGGCGAATCTCGGCTATTTTTGGCGCGCTACCGCGATGGACCCACGGCCGATTTGTGTACACGAAGGAATTCCCGGCCACTACTTCCAACTTTGTCTTTCCTGGAAACACGAGGACCAGATTCGCCGGCATTATTACGATTCCGGCGCGAACGAAGGCATCGGCTTTTACGCTGAGGAAATGATGTTGCAGGCCGGACTGTTCGACGACAGCCCGCACACGCGCGAGATCATTTATAATTTTATGAGATTGCGCGCGCTACGCGTCGAAGTGGACGTAAAGCTCGCGCTCGGTCAGTTCCGGCTCGATGAAGCTGCAAAATATCTGCACGACAACGTTCCGATGGACGAGCAGACCGCGCGTCAGGAAGCGACTGCGTTTTCAACCGGGCCCGGGCAAGCAATCGATTACCAGATCGGTAAGCTCCAGATCATGAAATTTCTGGCCGAAGCGCAGATGAAACAGGCTGATCATTTCAGTCTGCGTGCTTTCCACGATTTCGTTTGGAAAAACGGCAACGTACCGATTTCGCTCCAGCGCTGGGAATTTCTTGGTGACGCGAGCGACGTGCCAAAATAGTTCCATCTTACTGGAACCGGCGGCGCGAGATTTCCACTTTCATCTCTTCCACCTCTTCCACGCGTTGATCGCGCCTAGTCTTGATGTAGAAAATTGTTCCCACGATTCCAAGCGCGGCCGCGATCAGAAAATTCAGCGCCGCTCCCTGCTTCCAAAGGTACGCGCCGAGGATCGCGGCTGCACTCACGATCAGGTCTCGCACTAAATAGTACGCGCCGATCATTTGGCCACAGCGCCCGGGATCGCAATAACCAATGATGAGCGCTTTTCGCGAAGTGTCCCCAAATTCCTTGAAGCCGCGGATCGCGAACGCGATCAACAATGCTGGGAATGTCCGCGAGACCATCAGGCTGATCGGAAAAAGCGTGAACATGATGAAGGTCACGATCACGAACGGTTCGCGTCCATAGCGATCAGCGTAGTGCGACGCTGGAATGATGCACAAAATCGCAGCCAGCATTTCAACGGTGACGAGAACACCGACTCCCTTTGCACTTACCCCGATGTAATCCATCGCGAAAATTACGACCCACGCGTAGGGAATGCGTTCGCAACATCGAATCAGCACATCGCTCAGTAGCAATCGCTGCATCGACGAATTGAACGCGCGCAAGCTCTCCCCAAAATTCAGTCGCTCTTTCTGCGCCGGTTCTGGTTTCGGTTCGTCTTGCAATCTGTGCTGCACAAAAAGCGTTGCGCCCGAAAGAAGCATCGAAATGACGAGTGCGATTCGGACGCCGCCGATGACGCCAAAGCGATCGATCAACAAGCCGCCAAAAAATGGCGCAATCATAATCGGCAACCGTTTGATCACTGATTGAACGCCGATGCCCATAGAGTGGCGATTTGCTTCAAGGGCGGCCGCCACCAGTGAAAACGTCGCAGGCAACGAAAAGCAGCTCCAGGAAAGAAACAGAAACATGCCAGCGATGACCGCGCCCCAATGCGGCACGAACAGCACGAGCGTGTACCCAATCATCGAAACAATGTTGAATGCAAGAAACGCGCGCCGATGTCCCCAACGATCCACAACCACGCCGCCGGGATAGGCGTAAGCGGCGCCGAGCAAGGTGCGCAGAGCATCGTAAAGACCAATCACAAAGACACTCGCGCCGAGGGCCAGTAGAAATTTCGGCACGAATCGCAGCCAGAGTTCTTCGCCCGCTCCGATTACGAAAATTGCGAGGAGGAGAATGACGAGATTGCGCTTCAGTCCAAAAAACTTGGCAATTCGCGCGAGCGCGCGATTTGGCGTCGTCGTTTCTGGTTCTTCACCCACACTTAGATTTTATCTTCGATGACGAAGAAGCCGGTCTCGCCACCGCCGGCGGTGACATTCACCACCGGCGAATTCGAAAGTCGCACCATCGCGCCGCAGACTTTGCCGCGAAATAGGAACGGATTGGTATCGACGAACATTGGCTGGAGGTTCCAATCGGCGGCGCTAAAAATCGGAAACTCTTCGGGCTGCAAATCGATCGCATCCTGCACGACGTAATCTCCAGCGAGCGCAGTTGCGATCGCTCTGCCCCATTCCGCTTCGTCCAAATGCGGGCCGATGAAAACACCGCGCCCACCGTAGTCATCGTTTGGCTTTAGAACGAGCAATGACCGGTTCTCGCGAACAAATTTCAACAGATCGACTTCGCGGCCACCACGGAATGTCAGCCGATCCGAAAGTCGGCGAGTCCATGGCACGGAACGACGGATCGCCTCCCGCTCGGCCGCGTTAAACCAGCTTTGCCTTTGTTCGTCGGTCAGCATCTCGAAGCTCGCTTTCTTGTGCAGAATCTTGCAGCGAAACGGATTCACCAGACAAACATCGTGGTGCATGTATGCACGCGTCAGTGGATGTGTCTCGTCGTAGCGACTGAGGAACTCGTGCACGAGTATTCTTTTGTAGACGAGATCAATCCGGAAATCGCCGCAACGAAGTCGGTTGTCGCTGTACTCCAGCTCGTCTGGCGAACAAATGATCGTGCGAATCCCGTGTTCGAAAAAGGCATTTTGCAGCAGAGCGAATTCGTGCGCGGTCGGTAAATTTTTCCAATCCAGGATCGCGATGTTCGGCGCGCCGATGCCGCCCCATTCGCGATAAATGCTGAACAGAGTCTCGCACAACTTTTCGACGGCGGAGAATTCGCGCAGACGATAGCGTTTCGCCAAGCTTGCCGTCGCCGGAATTTCACGCAACAGGCGATTCAATCCTTCCTGATCCGACACGCTTGAAGGATTCTCGGCATTGTATTCAACGAAGCGGATTTGTTCGTCATGAACAAAGCCGTCCACACGCGCGTTGACCGTGGCATTTGCGAACCCCGGATCGACCAGCGCGAGTTTGCGCTCGAGATCGGTCAAACCAAGATGCGTCATCAACTCCGGCGATTGCAATACTGCCGTCGCCACTTTTTCAAGCGCGCTCGCGATCGCTTCTGCAGTTTGCGACAGCGCGGCAAATTGTTTCGCGTCCAGAAAGTGCGGTCGAAGCGCGACTCCGATTGGCCGGTCGCCATAAAGCAAACGGCTCGACCGCATCGCGTCCCGGAGTTTTTCGAAAACGCCGGGCGACAACGTTCTGTCTGCCGCCAACGAGTCGTGCAATTCGCTGATGGCGCTCTCTCGCAAGGAATATTTCGCTGTCTTGCGCGTGTTCAGGACTCGCGAAATTCGACCAGAAAACCGTAACTGTCACAAGTGTTTCGTTTGTCTCAGGCTGAGCATTTCCCCACGTAGAACGCCGTGAAAGTGCAAGAAATTTACTCAAAGCAAACTGTTATCGGAATCAGCCACAGACCGAAAGACTAATTCGTTAGGCCAATTCGTTAGTCCGATGGAATTAGAATTATTCTTGCTCGTTAGGCGGGGCCACCCTGCCTGGGGAGAGCATGCTTTTTAAAATTAAAATTTGCCCGCGCTCCCATTGAAGGAAACAGACTCGGGCTCAACGCAGAGATGCGACCGGCGTTTTTCGAGCGGCCTTGAGACTACGTTTCCTGAAAAAACAATTCGCCGCTTCGTTTTGGACGAAGCGGCGAACAGTAAACTAATCCTTAACCAAGACTGCTAGAAACCGTAAACGATGGCGAACTGGACGACGTGCTCTTTCAGATCAACGCTGCGATGACTGATGAAGGGGTCAGCTGGATCGCCGAAAGTCCTGGTGAAGCCGGTGTTACCGAAATCGCAGTACTGATACTGTGCGCGAAGCCGCCAGTGAGGATTGTTGAACATGTACTCAAGGCCGCCGCCGACAAACCAGCCGGTATGGGTGTTGTCCCTGCTGCCGTTGAAGCGGAAATCCTCACCCGGTTCGGCGAACCTCGCACTAACGTCGGTGTCGGCCCATGCAGCACCACCGGTAGCGTAAGGCATCCAGTGGCAGAAAGCATAGCCGAGCTTGCCACCAACGGTTAAGAGGTAATGGGTCTTGTAGGAGGCCTCAGCGGCGAACAAATCAGTATCGTGATCGGGCGAGGTGGCCAAAAACTGCCTCTCCACTTCATTCCGCAAGAACATGTAGCCGCCGTCAAATTCCGCGCCGATGACCCAGTTACCAGCAAACTGGTAGTTGTAACCGATCAAGCCGCCGATTTCCCCGCCGCCCGTGCTGAAGCTGCGCTCGGCACGATTCTGTAGAAAGACCTCAACGTCATGGAACTCTTCCCATTCGCCTGTCAGGTCGAGGTGGGTATCGGCCACGCCTTCTACGAACGCGCCAAAGCCGCCGACTTCGAAACCGGTCCAGCTCGGACACGGTGTCGGCGCAGGTGCGACCTGTTTCATCTCTTTCCCGTCAGGACCAGCGAAAACCAAGGCAAACGATCCCAACACCAACACAAAGGCTAAGGTATACGTTTTCACGATGGCCTTTTTTACCGCAAAGTCACGTTCCTTTACAAGCATGTTCGGCTCAGTTTTTAAACCAAATCGGCATCGGATTTTATCTTACTTTGCTGTCAGTATTGTCTGATGTTATTGTATTTGGTCCCCGTGGTGGCGGATTAGTACAGCAACTGCATGCCGAAGTAGCCGATGAACGCGAGCGGTTTATCGGGCGAAACAATTTCGTGGCCAAGCGAGACAATCAGAATCCTTGTTTCAGTAACTTCGTGACGGAGTCCGAAGTTCAAGGTCAATATTTGCTGGCTGAAGTTCATTCGCGACGTGCCGTGGAGCTCCGCCATTAACATCGTTGGCTTCGCTACGTCGAATCCGCCGACCATTCCATAGAGCCATTCACTTCGACCAACGCTGATGCCAACAGGGCCGAATTCTGCGTCTCCATGAAATCGCCCAAACGTTTTGGCGATTTGAAATGGAATTTGTAATCGCGTGCCGTCCTCGGCCAAGCCACGGCGCGCGGATGATTGTTGAATATTGAAAATGATTCGCGGAAACATCGACATATCGAAGCCGCTCGATTCTTCGTCGAGAAAGCGCCATTTCACCGCCGCCTCCGTTCCGCCGAGACCGCCGATCGGACCATGATCGCTTCGTTTCAACAAAACCGGCGCGGTCTCGAGCGTGAGCTGAATACGCTGGCCGACTCCATAATTCAAATCAATCGCCGGCAAATCGTACAGCGTTGCATCGGATCGTTGCTCAAACGCGATCGCAATGTTGTTCTCCCACTTGCCCGGACCGGGTGTGCCCGGATCGTCGGTAATCATCGGCGGACCGCCCTGCGCGAATGCCGATCGCGCTGTAAGTGCGACCGCTATCGCAATCGCTAATCGTCGCACGGACTAAAGTTTTGCTGGCTTAGCTGGGCCGTAAACCAAAAGCTTCAATGTGTTCGGCACAATCGTCGGCCGTGCCGGAGAAGCGCCAGGAGATGGACTCGGCGCTGGTTGAAATTGCGCCGTCGGCAAAAAAATCCGATGGGTTTTGGGGTCGATCGCCATCGTGCGCGCGCCGCGTTCGGTTTTCAGAACTTGAACGACCGTCAGCTTATCCGGCGCTTCTTCCTTCGCGATTGTCGTTGTGCCATCTCCGCATGATGCGAATGCGAGTTGGTTTGCGTCATCAAATGCACAGCCATCGACCCCGGCGCCGATCGGAACGTTCGCGACAACTTTGCCCGTCTCGGTATCGAGCATCGTCATCATTTTGTTGTGACAACCCGAGAACAAACGGTGGTGCGCTGCGTCCAACGCGATTCCGCTTGGCTCTTCACCGGGAGCAAGCGGCCACTGCGCGATCACTTCGTGCTTCGCCGTGTCGATCACCACGACTTCGCTTTTATCTTCGACGTTGCAGTAAACACGGCCTGCCACCTCATCGAGCGCCGCGAACTCAGGACTCCCGCCCAGTGCGATCGTCGTTACAACTTTCGCGGATTTGGCCTCGACGACTGTAGCCGAATTTCCGGTGTGATTGAAAACATAAATCTCACTGTGCTTCGGTTCGTAAACGATTGCGTCCGGGCTCGGGCCCGTATCGGTCTTCGAAATTGTCTTGAAGGTTGTTAGATCGACAACACTCGACTTCGCTTCCTTTCCGTTTGAGGAAAAGCCGCGCTGTAGTTCAGGAACGGCCAAGAAAGCGTGAACGCCCGGCGTGTCAGCGATCTCGCCGGCAACAGCGTTCTTATTTAAATCGACGACGACAATTTTCGTCGCTTGCGAGAGATAAAGACGCTGCGTGGCCGAATCGATCGTTAAAATGTCCCAGCCGCCATCGCCGCCGATCGGGATCTCGGTTAGAAATTCATACCCTTCCTGCGCGAGAGCAGCGCCGTAGAAGAGCAAAACAACAAAAATTACGCCGACGATTCTCCCACGCATCAGCTTTGACTACTAAACCATTGTTTCGAGACTACCAGTCCGTTTTTCGCACGCGGCTCTGGCCGAATGTGTTATCATTCGTTTCACCGCGGATCCAATATGGCCGATGCTGTCACATTCAAGGCTACCATGCACGATCAACTGCGGCGCTTAAGCCAACAGCGACTCGCAATCAAGCAAGCTTTCGGTCAATTAAATCCGAAGGAGAAGCGAATTGTCGTCATCGCTGTTATCGTTGTTCTCCTCGCAGTCGGATTCGTTATCTCGTGGCAGACGCACGGCGGACAGAAATCATCGTTTGTCGGTGCAGTTCTGAAACGCGGAAATGTCACAGCCAGCATTACTGCTGCGGGGACGATCGAACCAGTGGAGGTCGTTGACGTGGGTGCGCAAGTCGCCGGGCAGATCAGTTCTTTCGGTACCGACAAGTCAGCAAAACAAATTGATTATCGTTCGGTCGTTGCGGCTGGCGATGTGCTCGCGAAAATCGACGATTCGGTGTATGCCGCCGATCTCGCGGTCGCGAAGGGTCAACTTGCGCGAGAGAAGGCGGGCGAAGTGAGCGCTCAAGCGAATCTCGAACAAACGAAAGCAAAGTTTGCGTTGGCGGAAGCGGACTGGAAACGAATGCAGACGCTGAGCGAGACGAAAGTAGCCTCGCGCTCGGATTTCGACACCGCGCAATCGAATTACAATGTTGCGAAAGCCAACATCGGTGTTGCCGAAGCAGCGGTCGAACAAGCAAAAGCGAACAGGCTGGTCTCGCAGGCAGCGGTGGACAAAGCGCAACGCAATTTGGATTTTTGCACGATCCGATCTCCGGTAGACGGCGTGATTATTGATCGCCGTGTGAATATCGGCCAGACGGTCGTGGCCAGCTTAAATGCGCCCAGCCTGTTTCTCATCGCCAAGGATTTGGCGAAGATGCAGATCTGGGTGGCGGTCAACGAGGCCGATGTCGGTCGCATCAAGCCGGGCACCGCGGTTACGTTCACCTGCGATGCGTTTCCGGGACGGGAATTTCGCGGCGCGGTGGGCAAGGTGCGACTGAATGCGGCGATGACGCAAAATGTTGTGACTTATACGGTGGAGATTGAAACGGAAAATCCCGATCAGATTCTGTTGCCGTATCTGACGGCTAACGTGCGCTTCATTTTGGCGAACAAGTCGAACGTGTTGCTCGTTCCAAACGCGGCGTTGCGGTGGGTGCCATCATCAATTGCCGAAGTCGCACAGTCGTATCGCGCGGATGCGCCAATTGGTGATCCGGCCGGCGAAGCATCGGAAGTAAGGGGAAAATCTGGTTTGGGCACAATTTGGTTGAAGTCCGGAGGATTCGTTAGGCCGCTGCAAGTAAAGGTTGGGGCATCCGACGGCGTGAACACGGCGGTGTCAGGCGATGGATTGCGCGAGGGCCAACTGATCGTGACCGGCGAAAGCGCTGCTGGCGGTCAGGCCGAAGCAAAAAGTCCGTTCCTGCCAAAGACGATCAAGCGTTGATCGCGCATGGAGATCATTCGGCTCGAAAACATTTTCAAGAGCTATCGCCGCGGCGATTTGGAAATTCCCGTTCTTCAGGGTGTCTCAATCAAGATCGAGAATGACGAGTTCGTGGCGCTGGTCGGTGCGAGCGGCTCGGGCAAAAGCACATTAATGAATATCCTTGGCTGTCTCGATCGGCCGACCTCGGGCAAATATTGGTTCGACGCCAACGAAATATCGTCTCTGTCCGCGGACGAGCGCGCGCGAATCCGGAACACAAAAATCGGCTTCGTTTTTCAGAATTTCAATCTGCTGCCGCGAGCAAACGCGCTCAACAACGTGCGGATGCCACTCGATTACGCGCCGGAGCATCGATCCGATCCGGCGTGCATTGAACACGCGGCCGAAATGTTACGACTTGTTGGGCTGGCCGACAGAATGGATCACCAGCCAACGCAACTTTCCGGCGGTCAGCAGCAGCGGGTAGCGATTGCGCGTGCATTGATTAATCAACCACGAGTGCTTCTGGCGGATGAGCCCACGGGCAATTTGGATTCGCACACCAGCGAGGATGTGCTGCGATTACTCGAACGCTTGAACCAAGAAGAGGGCCTGACAATTCTTCTCGTTACACACGACGAGAACGTCGCTCGCCATGCTCATCGAACCATCCGGATCATGGATGGCGTGATTGTTGATGAGGGACCGCCGTTGCAAGCATCGCCGGCGCCGCTTCACACTAGGTCGGCTCTGGCCGAACCGCACCAGCCGGCGCGGAACGGAACACTCAAACCGGATTGGCGCACTTTTCGTACAGCGTTGCTTGCACTGCGTCGCAACGTGATGCGTTCCGTGCTGACTTGCCTGGGAATTATCATCGGGATCGCTGCTGTGATTGCAATGATGGAGATCGGTCGCGGATCGGCTCGCTCAATCGAGCAGACAATCGCAAGTCTCGGAGCAAGCGTGATTCAAATCGACCCGGCGGATGTCACGATTGGCGGTGTGAGTTCAGGCGGCGGCGGACGGGTAACACTGACGCCGGATGATGCAGAGGCGATTCGGAGCGAATGTTCGGCACTTCAAACGGTTGCGCCGACTGTGGATTGCTGGGGCCACGTTGTGTATGGCAATAAGAATTGGCGTCCCAATCGTATTCTCGGAGTGACACCGGATTATTTCGTGGTCCGGAACTGGCCGATAGCTGAAGGAGACACGATCACTTCCCAGGATGTGCGCACCGCCGCGTCGGTCTGCGTGATCGGTCAAACTATCGTACAACGTTTGTTTGAGAGCGAATCGCCCCTCGGCAAAGAAATTAGGTTTGGTAGTGTCGGCTTGAAGGTTGTCGGCATCCTTAGTCGTAAGGGTGCCAATGTGATGGGTTGGGACCAGGACGATTTTATCGCTGCACCGCTAACCACGATTAAATTTCGAATCACCGGAATGCGCCAAGCGACGCAGACGGCAACGTCACCGACTCCCAGCGTGGTGAATACCAACACGCAGACGTATCCGAATGAGCAAGTCCAACTCTATCCGGCCCAATCAGCCGCTCAGGCGGCGAACACGCCTCAGCTGACGCGCTTTTTTGATCTCGATGACATTTGGGTCGCTGCCGGATCGCGTGACAACATTCCACTCGCGATTCGACAAATCACTGCGCTTTTGCGCCAGCGTCATCACATTCGACCTGGTGAACCTGATGATTTCCGGATCCGTGATCTCACCGAGATTTCACAAACGTTCACGGCCGCAAGCGGAATCATGACGAATTTGCTGCTCGCGGTGGCGCTCATCTCACTGGTGGTTGGAGGCGTTGGCATCATGAACATCATGCTCGTGTCAGTGACTGAGCGGACGCGCGAGATTGGTATTCGAATGGCGATGGGCGCACGCGCCCGCGACGTTTTGCGGCAATTCTTGGTCGAAGCGATTGCGTTGTGCATTGCCGGCGGAGCGGTCGGCATTTTGCTGGGTCGCGGAGTCTCGGTTGCAATTAGCGCGCTGTTGAACTGGCCGACACTACCTTCGATACCCGCGATCATCGCTTCCGTTGCCGTCGCGGTGACGGTTGGCGTTATTTTTGGTTATTACCCGGCCTGGAAGGCTTCGCGATTAGATCCGATCGAAGCGCTGCGATACGAGTAACCTTCAGCGATTTCGTGAGTTGCCGCCGCCGCCGCCGGGAACGATCCGCTCAATGCAGCCTTGTCGCATGCTGACGATGCAAGTGCCAATCTCCCTGGCTTCGGCGCGATAATGAGTAACATACAGTAGGGTGAAGCCGAGCTGCGCGTGGAGGCCGAGCAGTTCTGCGCGCAGATCTTTTTTCAGTTCCTCATCTGGGTTCGATAACGGCTCGTCCATTAAGAGAGCCTTTGGTCGCAGCACCAGCGCACGGGCGAGGGCGACGCGCTGTTGTTGCCTGGCCGAATAATTCCGCGGGTTGCCAAGGTTGCTGGAGAATTTTGGATTATCAGCGACAACTTGGCCATCGATTGAAATTGTGCCGGTGTTCGGTGCGATAAATCCGGCCAGCAAGCGTAAGACGGTTGTCTTACCGCACCCGCGATGGATCTATAGTCACTTTGCTGTCGCGAGACGCAGCCCGAGAAAAACAAATAGCGCGCCGGCGGTTCGGTTGAGCCATTGCGCAATTGTTTCGCTCTTGCGCAATCGTTCGCTAAAAACCGAGGCGAACCATGCAAGGATTAGGCACCAGATTGTTCCTGTAGTCACAAATGTGAGCCCGAGCATGATAAACGCGAACACTTTCGCGTTCGATGCCGGATCGATGAATTGCGGAAGAAACGCGAGAAAGAAGAGCGCGACTTTTGGATTGAGAAGGTTCGTCAAAACGCCCTGGCGAAATGCGGCGATCGTTGTCCGCCGGCGAAAGTTGGATGGCAAGCTCAGGTGCTTTCGCCGGTCTAGAATCAATTTGATTCCGAGGAAAATCAGATACGCGCCACCGAGCAACTTGATTGTCCCGAAAGCGAGCGCCGACGTTGCGAGAACCGCCGACAGTCCGAGCGCCGCGGCGCCGGTGTGAAAAATACTTCCGACAGAAATTCCAAACGCGGACGCTACCCCCGCCTCGCGTCCTTGAGCAATACTTCGGCCCAAAATGTAAACCGTGTCCGGACCGGGCGTAAGATTCAGCAAAATCCCCGCGGTTAGAAATAAAGCGAAGTTGTGAATTCCGAACATTGGAGGCGATTATGTCATGCCGAGTCGTTTGTTGCACTCGGCGTAAAGCGCGTCGTAAACAACAAATTCGCACTCCAGGATTTCGTGATCGATCCACCCGAGCGCACTGAAGCCGTGCGCGATCCAACGCAATCCTTCGCCGGCAGGATGTGGACTAGTCGGATGAGAATCTGGTGAGCGGACAGTCTCCCCTAACAAAACAAGCGCCGGATCGTCCAGCCCGTATTTTTTCAAAATCGAATTAAACGAAACGTCTTCGCTTTGATGGCCCAGCTCGCAATTCGGAACGTCGAACACAGTGCCGATGTCAACCTTCGCCCAGTCGGTTTTGTGTGGTAGGAAAACAAACTCGGCGTCAGAATCGATAAAGTTCCGGATCAACCACGGACAAGCCACGCGATCGACCTTTACTTTTTCACGCGTGATCCATTTCATTGTTCAGGCAGCGAATTCAAAATAAGTCCCGATTCCGGTCGCGCGCGCTTTATCATAGATTGCAACGGCCGCGGCCGCGTCCTCGATTGCCACGCCGGTGCTGTCGAAGACGATGATTTCATCAACAGTCGTTCGCCCTAATTTTTTCCCGGCCACGATTTCTCCCAGCTCCGCGTAAACATTTTCTTTGCTCATCAATCCTTGAGCGATCGCGTGCTGCGTATCCCCGATCGTACAAGATTGTTCCAGGCTGTCAGCGACGACTTTGGCCGAAGCCATCAACGCCGGATCGATTTCCTGTTTGTGCGCGTCATCCGCACCCACCGCAGCTATGAAAGTTCCGGCGGGGACATCTTCTTTGCGCACAAAAAATTCCTTCGAGGTCGTGCAGGTTACGCAAACGTCGCTCTTTTTTATTGCGCTCCGAAGGTCGAGAACCGGTTCGATCGCGATTTTCAGTTCGCGAGAAAGCTCGGTCGCGAAAGTTCTTGCAGCGGCTGAGTCGAGATCGAAGGCGTAAATTTTCTTCAATGACAAAACCAAATGGATCGTGCGCAGCTGCGCCCGTCCTTGTTCGCCACAGCCGCAAATGGTGGCAACAAAGGAATCTTTCCGCGCGAGAAATTTCGCGGCGACTGCCGAAGCCGCGGCCGTTCGTTTAATCGTGATCTCGATCGAATCGAGAATGACGAGGGGAGAGCCGTTGTCTGCGTCGCAAATCAGGATCACTCCTTGAATCGTTGGTAACCGAGACTGCGTTCGATTCTCTGGGAAGTTGGTGTTCAGCTTTGCGACGAGGTAATTTTTTTGACACGGCAGAAGTGCGGCTTTCACGTGCAACGCGCCGCCCGGCGCCTTAACCCCGAGAATTCCAGAGAGCGGACTTTTTCCGGTGCCCTGCAAACGAAACACTTTTTCGACTGCGTCGATGCAGTCGCTCAGACTAAGCAGCTTCCGAGCATCGCCGCGATTGAGCAGAAGCGTTCCTTCAGGTTGCATTTGGCGCTCCGACAAACCGTGAAATTTCATCGCCCGGTTTTGCTTCGACTGGAGTTTCGCCGCGCCGGAAAATTCTCGCGCCAGTTTCGCCCTTAAGAGTGACCGCGCCGTTCTCAATCCGCAACCATGCGCCTTCGCGGATCCCGACGACTGGCGTCTCGTTTTCCTCGAGAAATTGGAGGATCCGTTCTTCCTGCGTTTCCCCCATATGGGTGGAATTAGGATTTGGATCTTGGTAGTGCGGACTGATTTGAAATGGGACCAGAGCGAGCGAATCAAACGATCGCGGCTGCACAATCGGCATGTCCTTCGTCGTCTTGATTGTCGGTCCAGCGACATTCGAGCCGGCGCTGCTCCCGATGTACGGCGCGCCGCTTTTGACTTTGCGACGAATCGGTTCGAGCAATTCCAAATCTTGCAGCGCTTTTAACAAGCGGAAGGTGTTGCCGCCGCCGATAAAAATCGCAGCGCTTTTCTCGATCGCCTTGTGTGAAGTTCGAACCGCTTGGGCAGATTCGAGCGCGTATCCCATTGCTGTGAAACGCGTTTTCGCCTTGGCTGCATAACCGTCACGATCGAACAGGGCGAACGGAAAAAACAAAACTGATTGATTCGTCCCAAGGAAATTTCTGATCTCATCTTCGACGTGATCGAGGTAGTTCCGCCCATAAACGATGGAATTGCTGATTAAAAGAATTCGGGTGGTCGATTTCACGTTGTTATATCTATAACATCAGAGTAATACATATAGTGACATATGACGGTAAAGCAAAAACTGGCGTGGCTGCTCCTTCTGGTTCGATTGCCCGCAACTCACAAGGCGGAGCGTGTCGCCATCTGGCGTAAATTAAAAAAATCCGGCGCGATCCAGATTCAAACTTCGAGTTACGTTTTGCCCGACCGACCAGCGCGCTATGAAACGTTCCAATGGCTGACGCAACAGATTCGCGACGCAGGCGGGGACGCCACCCTTGTGCGGGCGCGTGAAATTGAAGGATTGTGCAACGAAAGGCTAATTGCACTTTTCAACGCCGCCCGCGCCAAGGAGTACGCAGCGTTGCGCGAGCTGGCGCGCTCGCTCGCGGAACGGAGGAAGGGAACATCACGCTTTCTCGGTAGACTCGATCGTTTCAGGAAGCAGTTTCGCGAAATTCAGCAAGTGGACTTCTTCAACTCTCTGCGCGCAGAAGATGTGGAAATGCTGTTGCGCAAACTGGAACGAACGCTCTCGGGGCAGTCGACGTTCCCGAAAGTTAAGTCGCGAGACTATCGTAACAAAACCTGGATAACTCGGCCGCGACCGGAGATCGATCGGGTGGGATCCGCCTGGCTCATTCGAAAATTTATCGATCGGAAGGCAAAATTTATCTTTGCTAAAAAAATTCCATCAAATCGCTCGCTGATTTCTTTCGACATGCTCGACGCCGATTTCACACATCGGGGCGACGATTGCACTTTTGAGACTCTGGTTAAGAGCTTCGGCATTGGGGACAAAGTCGTCCAAACGATCGGCGAAATGATTCACAATGCCGATCTCGACGACGAGAGGTTTGAGCGGATCGAATGCATTGGGATCGACCGCGTTCTCAAAGGTTGGGGCAGGCAAGGAGTTTCCGATCAGGAGACCTTGCGGCGCGGATTCCAATGCTTTGACGCGCTTTACGCTTTTCTTCGGCGGCTATGAATCTTGCGAAGGATCGACATCGTGCGCCGTCGTTCAGCGAAGCATTTCGGTTTTGGTTGAAGCTGGGATTCATTTCATTTGGCGGACCAACTGGCCAGATCGCGATCATGCAACACGAGCTGGTCGAGAGGAAGAAGTGGATCAGCCAGTCGCGTTTCCTGCACGCGCTGAACTTTTGCATGCTGTTGCCCGGGCCCGAAGCGCAGCAACTCGCGATCTACATTGGCTGGCTCCTGCATAGAATTCGCGGTGGAGTCGTCGCTGGCGGGTTCTTCGTGATTCCATCGATCTTTGTCCTTTGGACGCTGAGTTACATTTACGCGGCCTTCGGAAACTTGCCGTGGATTGCGGCGATTTTTTACGGACTAAAACCGGCGGTGACCGCAATCGTCGCGGTTGCGGTCATTCGGATCGGGCGCCGAGCGCTGAAGAACGCGGTGATGTGGGCACTGGCGGTAGTCGCATTCGTCGCGATCTATTCTTTCAAAGTTCCATTTCCCGCGATTGTTTTCGGCGCAGGAATCGTAGGATTTGTTGGCGCATTGTTTTGGAAGAGTGAGTTTCAGATCGGAGCGAATCACGGCGGCAAAGAAAGACTGTCCGTCATCAGTGACGAACAGGAATCCCCGCCTCACACGCGACCCAATTTGCGCCGTGCGATTTTGATTTCGTTGGTTTGTCTCGGGTTGTGGTTCACGCCAACAATTGCCGCCGGAATCCTCCGCGGCTGGGACAGCACACTGTTCAAGGAAGGGCTTTTTTTCAGCAAAGCGGCGGTGGTCACCTTCGGCGGCGCCTACGCTGTGCTGCCGTACGTCGCGCAACAAGCCCTTTTTCATTACGGTTGGTTGAAACCCGGCCAGATGATGGACGGACTCGGTCTCGCTGAAACAACTCCGGGACCGTTAATCATGGTTTTGCAATTCGTCGGATTCATCGGCGCATGGCAACATCCGGAAGGACTTCGGCCGCTGGTTGCCGCGACTTTCGGTGCGTTGCTCACAACGTGGGCCACGTTCACGCCGTGTTTTCTTTGGATCTTCGTTGGCGGGCCGCACATTGAGCAACTGCGCGGCAGCGAAAAGCTCACCAACGCGCTTTCGGCTGTGACTGCGGCGATTGTCGGCGTGATCTTGAATCTGGCGGTCTGGTTCGCACTTCGGGTTTTCTTTCCGAACGCCGGTGTTGTGGATTGGTTCGCGATTACCCTCTGCATCGGTGCGTTTGTCGCGATGCTGCGTTACCAGGTCGACATCATCCCTGTTGTACTCGCGAGCGGACTACTCGGACTAATCTATAAATTTCTGTTGTAGCCACGGCTCTATGAACCGTGGATCACGGGCTCGAATCCTGTCGTCGACTCACCTCTGAAAGCGCATTTTACGAGGGAAAATTGGTTCAATTCACGTTGCGAATGTTTGCGCATCAAAGCGCACAAAATCGCACTCTATTTGGCAAGTATTCGGCAAGTAAGTCGAGCAACGGGTTTTGGCCTCTCTCCCTGCGGCAATTTTCTCGTGGCTCGCTGACCGGTTCCAGCCGTCTCCCTGTTAGCTGGGAGATGCGTGGCCGGTGTTTTGGAGACGGATTTTCCCTGTTTTGGAACTTTCCCTGTTACCTCGGAAAGCTTCCCCGCCACGGGCCCGACGAGTGCAAGAGCTCCTAACGCTCGCTGGGATCCAGCGGCAAGGCGCTTAAAACTGTCGGCCTGTTAAAACTTGCTGAACCTGCCCGCAAGAACCAGAGAGCTGCTAGATATTTCTACTTTGGAGACGGAGGCCAGATGTTATCGCGATAGCGGCCTAACGAGCCAAAGCTTGGTCGCTCCTTTTGCTTGACAGGTTGAGGGGCTTCTCTCCAAACTTAACGTTGCTAAACGACCCTGAATCAGGCGGAGGACATCTCCCCGCTACGTTCTTCGTCTCTTCCGGACCCGAGCCATTTCCAAGACGTAATCGGATCAGATGCATGTGCCGCTACCCATGCGGCCTAGCATCGTTAGGCTATATGGGTTCCGCGGTACCAAGCCTTTTGCGGCACGCGCCGACAATGACAAAGTTCTGACTGAACTTATCCCCGCAGTCTGCCGAAGCCGTAAATGCCTGCGATCTTGTTTAGTATGCCGGTGTTGCGCTTGGTAGAGCGCGCCGTTTTGAACGATTGTGGGTTGCATAGTCGCTGATTCTATTGCCTTGGCAGCTGAACAACCATGGGACCAAGGTCCGATAGGTAGGACCGCACTTTCACCGTGTTCTGAGAGTGCGCACTCGGGAAGATCAGCTTTCTTTTTGCCCGTTTCTTCTGGTGCGGTCAGACGGGTCTCAGCGCCCAAAATCAGGACTCGTTTGGCGAAGCCTGAAACTTAGCCGAACATGCTTGTAACGGAACGTGACTTTGCGTTAAACATTGTTGAGTTAGAGCGAATTAAGACGCCGCTTCTCTGGTTGCATCATAGGGGGGCGGCGTCTCTTCTTTTGCATTGAAGCCAACCCTGAGCAAATGACTGCGAGCGTGTTTGCGACGACGCCCTGCCCGTGGCTTATCTCTTTCTCGTTAGACTCACGACCCCGATTCATATCGCTCTTTTGACTGTGCGGTGATAAGACGCGATTGGACACTGCTATAGTCATGAAGCGTTTCGTCCTTGGCCTGCTTGGGTTTGTGGTTGTTTGGATTGCGGGTCTTGCGCCTCAGTTTCTCAACTACTTCCACACTTCTTGGATTATTATTTTCTCACTTGAAGGCTTGGTTTCGATCGCCGGTTATATCCTGTTTGTACGGCTGATTGAAAAACGGAAGGCGACCGAACTCTCACGTTTTCGTGTCTCATTGCTTCCGCTCGGTGCGTTCGTTGGTCTGGTTTGGTTCGCTTTGCTTATCCTGATGCTCTACGTGACTGGCCATTACCAAATCAGTGGAGTTGGGTTTCCAAATCGTTTCTTGTCAGCCGTCATCTTCGCTTTGGGCACGGCCATCTGGGAGGAAGTTACCTTTCGTGGACTGCTCTTTCGCGTCACCGAACAAACTTTTGGCACGTGGATCGGCGTCCTCGTTTCGGCGGTCGCGTTCGGTGCGATTCACGGACTGAATCCAAACGCGTCCTTGGCTGCGTCGATCGCAATCGTTCTTGAATCGGGAGTGCTTCTGGCTGCGGCTTATTTTGCCACGCGGACGCTCTGGTTACCGATCGGCTTGCACTTCGGATGGAATTTTGCCGAGGACTTCATCTTTGGCGTCCGGATGTCGGGGCACGCCGCGCGCCCAGCAATCGTGGAAGGAACACTGACCGGCTCTCCACTATGGACGGGTGGCGTGTATGGACTAGAATCCTCGATCTGGGCCATCGGCATGGCGGCAATTATGTCGGCGATTCTCATCGTAATCGCGGTTCGCCGTGGCGAAATTGTCCGGTTCATGCCCAGCCGAAAGCGGGTCTAACCAATCGATGAAGCCACGGCCCCGAATTGAATGAACGCAAACAACATTGCCACGACACCCTGCCGCGGTTATCTCTGTCTCGTTAGACGGCACTCGGAGCATTCGTTGTTCAACCGGCGATGACCAGATCAGACAATCTCTACACGCTGCCGGCGGATCTGCCGGTTCCGGTCGATGATGGTGCCTGTGATCACCTCCAGGGACTGCCATTGCCACGAGTCGAGCTGCCATCAACAGCTGACCGCATGGTAACCCTGGCAGACATCGATGCCGACTGGCTCGTTGTCTACTTCTATCCGCGCACTGGACTCCCCGACCGGGATCCTCCCGGCGGCCTCGCGGCCTGGGACTCCATCCCGGGGGCACGAGGCTGTACACCCCAAGCTTGCTCTTATCGCGACCATCATGTCGAGCTCGCGCGCTTCGGTGCAAAGGTGTTTGGCGTCAGCTCTCAGGACACTGCATACCAGCGCGAGGTCGTTGAGCGCCTGCACCTTCCCTACCAACTCCTCAGCGACTCTCAGCTTCAGCTGACTCGGGCGCTCCGCCTTCCGACTTTCTTGGTCGCTCAGCAAACGGTCATCAAGCGTCTCACCCTCATTAGTCGCGGGGGTGTCATCCAGACCTGCTTCTACCCGGTTTTTCCGCCCGACGCCGACGCTGCAAGCGTCCTTTGCTATATCGCAGATCGTGCCGCCTAACCAATCGATGAAGCCACGCCCCCTGAGCGAATAATCGCGATGATGTTTGCCACCGACCCCGCCCGTGGCTTATCTCTTTCTCGTTAGGTGGCTCTGTTATTCCCCGCGCACATTCCTGACTTTGTTCGTCGTCGCTCACCTAACGGGAAAATTTTGATGTTGCTGCTACTGCGCCTCAGTCCTTCTTTAAAAGCTATGAGCACTAGTATTCGCAATCGGCTGCCCGGCAAGATCGAGAAAATTGTTTCGGACAGGGTCGTCTCAGAAGTGCTCATCAACACCGCGGCCGGACCCGTAACATCAATCATTACAACCGGTTCAGTTCAGCGGATGAATCTGAAGGAAGGCGACAACGTATTTGCGATAATAAAAGCAACCGAAGTCTCAGTTGAGAAAGAGCATCTAACCAACCGATGAAGCCAACGGCCCCTTGGCGAAATAAACTCAGCGTGTTTGCCACGACACCCTGCCGTGGCTTATCTATTTCTCGTTAGATGCTGTGCGATCTTGGATTGCTAGTGTTGCGCATCGCGGCGTTTCTGCTCGCATTCACGTTCGGCATTCAAAAGATCGGATGGTACATCGCAGCGTTTCATTCCAATGCACCGTTCGCTTCTGTGGGCCTGGCGCCGTTGATCGCGAAAATGGGCTTTCCGGCGTCGGTTATTCTCGCCTTGTGGATCACATTCAATGAATCGATGGGCGCGTTCTTAATTGGTTGCGGTCTGTTCACCCGTGTTCTCTCAATCAGTTTGACGTTGGGAATGATTGGTGCGCTCTACACCAGCGTTCAGCTCGGTGAAGATTGGTTAAGAGCCGCGCTTTATTCAATTGTGTTCGCCGCCTTGTCTCTAACCGGAGCAGGCCAGTTTTCTATCGGTCGATGGATCCAAATCAGAAAAGCTAAATCAGTTCGCGAAAAGAATTGCTCAGCGTGGCAATGAATCCGAACCAGCTAATCGCCGGACGACAATGGTTATTTGTGCTCGCACGGGTTTATTTAGGAATCAGTTTTTTCTTTAGCGATCACGGAAATGGCCGACCGGGCGAACTCACTGAACTTTTGAATTTGCTAAACAAGACCGCACCGTTCATCCCGATCTGGAGCGCTTCTTCGCCAAGCGCATGGGCGCAACCACCTTTGAGTGCGATAGCAGCCACGTGCCGATGCTTTCCCAGCCGGACTTCGTGCTCGACGTGATCCGCAAGGCCGCTAACGCCTAACCAAGCGATGAAGCCACGGCCCCTGACCAAATGAGCGCGAGCAACCTTGCTACCAACCCCGGCCGTGGCTTATCTGTTTCTCGTTAGGCCTCTTCTTTCATCCTATTTCCTACTAAGAAGGGATGAGCACGATGAAAATACTTGTCACCGGAGGCGCCGGATTCCTCGGAGGTCACCTCATACCGAAGCTCGTGGCGCGCCGTCGTCGACCGTAAACTCGCGACCGATCATTCGCACCAGCGAGCGCGAATGCCGTGGCTTATCTCTTTCTCGTTAGATCGGTCCAGACTTCATCGGCGAGCGAGCTGTCACGTTACGCTAAAGACGCCGTCACACAGATGACGCGTGGACTGTCACACAATCTTTACAATGCGTTTCTCGACAACGTCGCACTCCTCTCTAGTTAAGTAGCGGGGAGAGCAAGGGATAAATCCAAAGATAAGGTTAACGCGCGGCGGGGGTCCAACTCGGCGGGGCCCCCGCCTTCAGTGCCTCCAATACCCCGCTATGTGCAGACATGATTTAGGTGAGACATCGTCGGCAACAAGTGGCGTTAAGAACTCGTCTGCGAAAGACGTTTCTCGCTTTTACAGACGTCCGACGAGGAGCACCGACCTACGCCCCTGCACCGCGGCGGACAAATTCGAGCAGGCTGAGCGTTTGGTGCTCGCGGTTCTCCCGGCTGTGGGAGCACAAAAATCGGCGCCTAAGCCGAGCTTCTGGCGCCTTTAGCCATCACACGTGCTGAAGCCAACGGCTCCCATGCGACGGACGTTCGGTTCCTTTGCCACCGGACCCCGCCCGTGGCTTATCTCTGTCTCGTTAGGCTTGGAAAGAAAAGCAAATCTGAGCTAAGCGACTGGGAGTCGCCAACTGAAAACTCGATAGCGGCCAATTTTGGGAACGGGGCAGGCCCTGTTGAATCAAACATTGTTCGCGAGCGTCTAATTCAGTAGGAGGGTTTATGAAAGACCTGACAGAGAAGGCGCGTGTCAGCCTGCTCAGTCTGTTGATATCGGCTGCCGTGATTCTTGGCATTCTCGCTCACAGAGCCTTTTTGGCGGTTGCGTTTTTGCTAGCAATTGCTGTAGTCGGCGATGCAATTGATAATGCGCTGGAAAGATACGCGCATCACGGAACTCACGGCCATCCATGAATTTGGGAAGGTGCATGCGTGCGCTAGAATGATTTCTGGCGAGCGGCGGGGGCAAGATCGGCGAATGACCGCAATCGGATTTGCCGACAACCCTGCCGTGGCTTATCTCTTTCTCGTTAGGTCTCATGACGTCTCGCAACGTCAATGGACAAATCGATCTAGTGATGCACGTTTTCAATCGGGTGAAGACAATCGCGGTAATTGCCATCATACTTACGAACTTCGCACTACTGGCGCCAGCTTATAGTCAAGCTGATCGACGATTTGACGGAACTTGGGTTGGCACCGAGACCGCTACGCAGCAGCAGGTCACGTGGGATCCCAAAGCACCAAAACCCCCGTCCGCCAGCTATAAAACGACGATAGTCGTAACGCAAGCGGGCAAACTGGTAAACAAGACTGGCGGAGCCTGCTCCGGTCAGTGGGAGCACGTGTGGTGGGCAAACAATGCTATAAATTTTGCTACCCACACTTGTAAAATAAAGCTAACCCTTTCACCGAATGGCAAGACGTTGAATGAGAGCGGTAGTATTGCGCTTTCTCCTGGGCACTGGGGGCGGAGTGATGCTCCAGCGGGCTACGGGAACTTCGAGCTTTTTGGAACATTTCATCGTCGATAAGATTAAGTCTAGCTCTTGATGGTGAACAAAAAGACTTGGCACTCTTTAAAAGTGCGCCGTGGGTGATCTTCACATCCAAAAGACCTAACCATTCGATGAAGCCAATGTCCCCGACGCGGTGCAACTTCAACATGTTTGCCACGACACCCTGCCGTAGCTTATCTCTGTCTCGTTAGATTTACTTCCCGACGGTGAACCTTCTCAGTCTTGAGTTTCTTGCTATTGTCCTGGTAGGGCTTCTCTTTTCTTCCTGTGCGGCGCCTCCCCGACGCGCTGCGATCAGCGGCCCGGCTCCCGCCGGTGCAGCCGAATTGAAAATCACGCAGAGCATCATCCCCCAGGGGAAATGCGGACGGCCCTTGCATCGGCCGATGCGGCCGACATTTATCACTATTCATTCGACCGACAATACGTCCCGTAGCGCCGACGCATTACATCACGCGCTCGCCATGAACAAGGGGCTCCGAGGCCGTCACAATCGCACTGGATTTCTCACTTGGCATTTCACTGTGGACGATCATTCCATTTACCAAACCCTCCCCACTAACGAAACCGGAGAGCATGCCGATTACGAAGGCGAGGGAAACAGGTCCTCCATCGGGATCGAAATGTGTGTAAACCGGGGCAACGATCTTGGCAGCACCATCGACCGCACCGCGCAACTCACCGCCAAACTGATGCGTCAATATGATATCCCTCTCAATCATGTTGTCCCGCACATGCACTGGCGCATGATCCGTTACAGTGACCGCCGCGATTTGGGGTTCAAAAAATGCCCGAGAATCCTGCTCGATGGCGGTCGTCTTGGTCCAAAATGGAGTGCATTCATGGCCAAAGTCTCATTTTATGCACGATGAAGTCGGCAACGACGTCAGCTCCGGCCCTTCATCTAGACAGGATGATCCTGTTTCTGCAGCGTGGGAACAACCGGAAATTTTCGTGCAGGAAATACGCGTCGCGGTCAAATCGCTGTGCTAAGCAAACAGCACATGTATGAGCAACAAACAAATTCTTCTGACACGACGATCGCCGCTGCCGATCGCCCGCATGGACGAAGTCCTTCATATTCCTCGCGATAACCTGTATGAGAGCTGACATTGTTCCCGGAGCGAAGTTTCCCGATTACGAACTTTCCGATCATACCGGCAAACACCGGAAGCTCTCCGAACTGCAAGGACAACACCCCATGGTTCTTGTTTTGAGCCGCGGAGGTTTTTGCCCCAAGGACCGCCGGCAGCACGAAGGGCTCGTGCAACTTCATCGGGAGCTCGAAATTGGCTATTGCCGGCTGGTCACTATTAGCACCGACAATATTACTGAGACGAATGAATTTCGCAGCGGAGCCGGCGCCCACTGGCCATTCCTTTCCGATCCGGCGCGCAAAGTCCAAAAAGATCTCGATATCGCCGAATATACGGATCCGCTGCATAATCCGATGATCCCATACACCATTGTCCTCGAGCCGGGACTCATTATATACAAGATCTATATGGGATACTGGTTCTTCGGCCGGCCTACACTGGAAGATCTTCGACAGGACCTGCGTGCCGTGACCAAGAAATGCCGACCCGACTGGGACATCTCCACACCCGAGCTGAAAGCGGCATGGGGACAAGGCCGCAAGGAACGCTTTTATCCCTACGGCAAGACCTACGCCCAAACCCTCGGGGAACAAGACTAGCGTATAAACGCCCCGCACGACAGGTGATGAAAAATCATTTAGGGCCCAAATGACCGTGTTAGAGCGAAAAAGCCGATGTGGCGAAATGGCAGACGCAACGGACTTAAAATCGATTGCAGCACGCCCTTAACGAGCTGTTGTCCCTCGCACATGTGCGAACATTAGCGACACCAAGCGGCCATTTCGGACACTGATACTGTCAATATGGCGTCAACAGTTTCGGGAGAGCCGCGCTCCCTCGCGCGTGCGCGTGGAATGGTGCGGACGGATTGATGGACTGCCATTCGGCGGGATGTGGTATTGCGAAGTCAGCGCTGCAATCGGTAAAGACAATGTTCCTGGCTCGGCAGTTGTCGAGCTACTTTGGTATGAGAGCTAGGGGAGGAGATGTCGTCTTGAGGCAGAAAAGCTGCGGTACTCGGAGAGCACTGGTTGCTGCGATCATTGCCGGGATCTCCATACAGAATGCTCTCGTCAGCGCCCAAGAACCTGATCAGGTTTCGCGCGAGGAGAAGAACAAAGCAGTCCCGATGCGAGTCTTTGAAGAGATCTTCAATCAAAAAAAACCTGAAGTCGCTTCGGAGATATATTCGCCCGAGTTCATCAATCACGGCGTTCGTGGAGATGTTTCGCTACAGGTGGACCAGGCCGCTGCGCGTTCGGAAATAAAGGGCATTTCCGGATATCCATATGACGGTGGAGCTGGCGGTCGCCCAGGGAGACTTCGTGACGGTGGTCTGGAGATTTCACGGAACTCATACCGCCTTCGGCTACGGGCTGCCACCGACAGGCACGCGAATTGAGATCCGTGGTATCACCGTCTGGCGAATCGTCGACGGCAAGATCCGAGATGAGTGGTCATCATTCAATGAACTGACGGGCTACATGCAGGTCCTGCGGCACTTGAGATGGTTCCTCTTGGGACTCCTACTCGGGTTAACATTGCTGGTATGGAAGGTCCCAAAACTGATTAGGAACTTCAGAAGGCGAAATGAAACCGGACAACTTGACTCCGGAAATTGATTTCGGAGTCAGTAGGTATTCGTCGTATACGCCGCCAGCGAGCAAGGAATGCGCAATATTTCGCAATTCTCGATGAGCGGTCGGCCCGTCTGGCCGGTAAAGTTAAAAATCCACGGGAAGGAAACACGATGAAACGAAAAGTCATAAACCAGGGCTCAATGCGTTTCATAATAAAAAGAAGAATCACATCTCAGAAAGGAGGCGTCATGAAAACGCTAGTAAGCCTAGTTGTGGGCGCAGCGTTGCTGACAACCGTCAGCGAGATCTTGACGGCCCAGACGGGAACAGTCAAATCGACGACGAGCAATCCATCGGAACAAGTGGACAAAGCTTCGCCGAAACAGATGACCGGCAAGATCACGCAGATCGACAAGAATGGACAAACGTTCTTGATTGTATCGAACGGAAAGCAGTACCGCTTCACGTTTGGAAAAATCGAGTGGACCTACAAAGTCGGGCAGATCGTCGACGTGACCTATGTTGTCAATCCAGGCGGTCAGATGGAGGCGACCAATCTCAACTCGTCCAAGTCCAACGTCTATTGAAGGTTCAGCATCAGGTCGGAGTTTTTTGATTGTTGATCGGCCTAACGAAACAACGCTCGGTGCCTCGTTTTGCCTGACAGGTTGAGAGGATTCTGTCTAAACTTGATGTTGCTAAACGGATCTGAATCAGGCGGAGGACATTTACCTCCGCTAGGTAACGTCAACATCGCGTCAACAGGAACCGAATTATTGTCCGCAGATTGGCCAGAGGGGTCCTTCCGTTTCGATTTCAAGCCAGAGCCGAACCCCGTTATCAAAAGCAATCTCGGCTATTCGTTTTCCGTGCTCGCGCTTTTCGCGGCCTGTGAAACATTGACTTTGATGCATGCTCGACTGACTTTGCTGTGATTGGATCGTTTGTCCTGCGTGGCCACCAACGCCGTCGCCTGTCTGCGCCATCGCGTACATCCCCAGCGACAAGCATAGGAAAGCAATTGCCGTTAATTTGCTTGAGCTACCTGATTTCATTTTCCTCCCGAAGTTGAATTGCCTTTTACCCGACCGGTGTGGGTTCTACCACTGAAACCGGTTCCTGCGGAGAAATGGCCTCACGCACTATAACGCACGGCGTTCGCTGATATTCAAGCGAGGAGTGACGTTCCTGAACGCACCGAAGGATGGTTGTCTAAATCGCTCTCTGTGTGTAGCCAGCAAAAGTAAGATAAAATCCGATGCCGATTTGGTTTAAAAACTGAGCCGAACATGGTTGTAAAGGAATGCGAGTTTGCGTTAAACATTGTTGGGTTAGAGGCAATTAGGCGCCGCTTCTCTGGTTGCATCATCGCGGAGAGCGGCGTCTCTTCTTTTGCGTTACCTGGTGTCATCAATGTGGCACTGACCTAACCAATCGATGAAGCCAACGGCTCCATTACGAAATAAGTCAAGTGTGTTTGCCCCGGTACCCTGCCGCGGCTTATCTCTTTCTCGCTGGGCGACACAATCGTAATGGCATGAAGGACGGCGATAATCCGGGAGTGGTGGCATTTCCGCCGTTAATTTTTGCCATATTCGCTGCGGTCGGAATCGGTATCGATTTTTTGCAGGGTAATTGGATCCGCGGCACACCATTTGGCTGCGATCATGGCGCGAACCAGTTCACTTTTTGCTGTCAGCTTCAGCTCGCCGGGCTTGAGCCCGACTGTCAACCCGCTATCCTCGCAAGCCATGCACCGTGACCATCAGCGTTGGTACTCGCACCGTCTCAATCGGGATTTGGGCGTCGCCATTTACGGCAATTACGGCGGGCCCATCCTCGCCTTCCCGACAAGCTGCGGGGACGAGTGGGAGATGGAAGGTCAAGGCATGATCCGCACTCTCAGCCCATACCTAGAGCAGGGGCGCATCCGAATCTTCTGCATCAACAGCGTCAACAGCGATTCATTCCAAAACAAGGGAGCGCACCCCTTCCATCGGAGTTGGATGCAGGCGCAGTACGACGCCTATGTGGCGAACGAAGTTTTTCCGTTCATCGACTCTCAGTGCCAGACGCCGGGCATCGGGATTGCCACGCTGGGCACATCACTCGGTGCCTATCACGCGGCCAACACCCTCTTCAAGCATCCCGACCACGTGAAGCGCTGCTACGCGCTCTCGGGCGTTTACGATTTGCGAGACTCGATGGATGGGATGTACGACGACAACTTCTACTTTAATAACCCGGTGGACTACATGGCCAACCAGAGCGACCCTTGGTATCTCCATCAGTACGCGAGTTGTGACATACGGCTCGTGACTGGCTGCGGTCCGTGGGAGAATAGCGGACCGACTTACCGAATGTCCGAGATCCTCAGGCATCGCGGCATCGCACATCATCTCGACGACTGGGGGCCGGAAGGCGGACACGAATGGCCCTACTGGCATCACCAGATGTGGGAGTACGTCGGCGCGCACTACTAATGCCATGCCGATACCGATTTCATAAGATGCTGTTGCGTCGGCTACCGAGCGAAAATCTGCGCTAATCACGTACTTGTTTAGCGGAGTCGTGAAAGTAAAACGCGCCACCTTCACGAAAACTGTAAGTAAAACTGTAAGCATCGCGGCCTCGCTGCCCCGCATTCGACGCTGTTGAGCGGTTACTTGACCGAAAGATGACTGAAAAAGAGCTTAGGGAACTTTCCCTCGCTTTCGCTCAACCTCTGGTGTAAGCCGCTCCCAGTCCACTATGTCTCCTTTGCTCATCAAGATTAGCAAAGATTTCGCCACTATTTGGACGACGATTGATCCTATCGGTAACGTGGCAATTTTTGCCGGGTTGACCGCATCGCTTACCCGCGTGGAGCGGCGTCGCACCGCACTGCGTGCTTGTGTCTATGCAGCGGTTATTCTTGTCGTCGCAGTCGTGGCGGGTCAGATCATTCTCGATGCTATCGGCATTCACCTGCACTCACTCAAAATCGCAGGCGGGATCATCCTTTTCCTCTTCGGTTTGCAAATGCTCTTCGGACGATTCGACGCGAAACCGGAAGCGCCCGAGCCGGGGCGGGATTTGGCCGTCTTTCCGCTCGCTGTCCCTTCCATCGCCGGTCCGGGAGCGTTGATGGCGGTGATCCTGCTCACCGACAACGATGTTTACACGGTGTCGGAGCAAGCCCAAACCGGCGTTGTCCTGCTTGTTGTGCTCTTGCTCACCTATGTTCTGCTGCTTTTTTCCGATGGCATCCTGCGGATCATCGGACGCGACGGCGCTGCTATTCTTGTTCGTGTCATGGGGATCATTCTTGCCTCACTAGCGGTGGAAATTGTGCTGACAACGCTGGAAGTGGCAAGCTGGGTGCACTGATGGCGGTGACATTTGCCACGGCACCCGCCCGTGGCTTATCTCTTTCTCGTTAGGCGTCTCGACACGCCCCGGCGATTGACAGCCCGCACTTTAGCGCAGTAGTAACTGGCCATGAGTGACTCCACCCGGCTCAAGTATCTACGCATCGCCCTCGTCCTCGTCGGCATCATTTTCATTTTCGGCCTTTACTCGCTGATGATCGCTTGGCCGTCGCTCTGGCCGTCGGGTTGGATATGGCACACAGACCACTCTGACTACCCGCTCATGATCGTCGGCGTTTATGCCACGCTCGGTGTGTTCCTCATTCTCGCAGCGCGCGATCCGCTCGCACACCGCAGCCTCATTTGGTTTACTGTGTGGTCGAGCGTGGTTCACGGCTGCATCATGGCGGTGCAGGCACTTGCCCCGAACAGTCATGGGCATCTGGTCGGCGACGTTCCGGCGCTGTTCATTATAGCCATCGTACTCGCGCTGTTGACGCCGCGTGAAAGCCGAGCCGGCTAACCACACCAGCGCCTAACCATGCGCTGGAGCGAATCGCTGACCGACGCGTAAATTTACTTTCAATGACTTCAATACTGAAACCCGAAGCACAGCTCGCTCTCGTCAGCGGTCGCTCAGCTTATTCTCGTTAAGCTAACCTCTGCTTTGAAAGGAAAATCATCATGAATCGTACAGTCGCTCTCAATGCTGCTGCAATCATTGCTATTCTCCTGGCCGCATCCGCAGTCTGGTCCTCAGGTCAGCCATCGTCCACGCAGCGGATTCCGCAGTTTGAGAACTCGCAGGTGAAGGTTTGGAAATCCACCATTGCTCCGAACGCGCCATTAGCATTGCATCGCCACGACCACGGTAGGGTGATCATTGCTCTGCAAGGTGGAACAATGAAGATAGAGGATCAATCTGGCACATCCGAAACGCACCTCTGGGAAACCGGAAAAGCCTATTGGTTACCGGCGAATCCTCCCCACACCATGCACAGGGATGTTAATGTGGGCGATCACCCCATCGAAGTGATGGTGGTCGAAGTGGAGGACGACAAATCGTAATCCGGTGATCAATAAGATAGCTGACATTCATCACTCGGTGTGCTCACAACGCTCACTTGATGCGCGTATAAGAAGCCTAACCAGCCGATGAAGCCAACAGCCCCTCGGCGCTGTAAATCCAGAATGGTTGCCACGACACCCTGCCGCTGCTTATCTCTTTCTCGTTAGATCGTAAACCTGGAAATCAAAAACCAATGAAGGAGCGTGTTATGCGACCCGCTAGCGTGTGCATCCCACTCTGTTTAGTACTGTTTTGTCCCAACCATCAAAGCTCTGCGTCTGCGGAGACAGCCAAGCCGACGCCACTCATTCTCGAGAAGAACGAAGGCGAGCGACGAGTATGGAGACCTATTGAGGGTGCGGAGGGCTGGCTCGGCCAACCTGGTCCGTTCGTAATAAAAGTCGATCCACAGAATGGCGGTTCGTCACATTTGGTCTTTGTGACGGAAGACCTGCCGCCTGGAGGAAAAATAGAGATGCACAGACACCCAGGTTCAGACGAAATCCTATTCTTACAAAACGGAACGGCAAAGGTGAGTTTGGGCGACGTGGTGAGAGAAGTGCATGGTGGTGCTACTGT
>Ga0182034_10000020_pt1 | contig 67219 bp, 66 predicted proteins | sample flu12Cox44000172_FD_125972 | JGI IMG/M metagenome (GOLD analysis project Ga0182034, IMG submission 125972) | Lab enrichment of tropical soil microbial communities from Luquillo Experimental Forest, Puerto Rico - flux4day.12C.oxic.44.000.172 | ecosystem: Environmental > Terrestrial > Soil >... | reverse complement strand
CGCGAAGAGGAAATCGCCGCCGCGCTCGGCGATGCCGGCAAACACTGAAAGGTGTAGAGATGCTCGAAGCTGAAAGTTGGGTGGCAATCGCCTTTCTCTGCTTCCTCGGGTTGCTCGTCTATCTCGGTGCCCATCGCAAGATAATCGACGCTATCGATCGGCGTCAGGCCCGCATTAAATCCGAGCTCGAACAGGCCCGCCGCTTGCGTGAAGAGGCGCAGTCCCTGCTCGGCGAATTCGAACGCAAGGCGCGGGAGGCCGAGACCGAAGCGCAAGCCATCATCGCCGGAGCCAAAGCCGAGGCCGAGCGCCTGGCCGCCGAAGCCAAAACAAGGGCGGAAGACTTCGTCGCGCGACGCACCAAGATGGCGGAAACCAAGATCGCCCAGGCCGAGGCTCAGGCGGTCGCCGATGTGCGTTCCGCCGCCGCCGACGCGGCCGTCGCCGCCGCCGAAAAAATCCTCGCGGCAACCGCCAAAGGCAAAGTCGCCGAGGATTTGCTCACTCGCGGCATCGCCGAGGTCAAGCAGAAGTTCAACTAACCGAACCTGAGGTCCGATTTCCGTCACCCTGAGGTGGCCGCGAACCGGCCCTCGAAGGGCGACGGCAGAGTAGTTTTGCCCGGATACTTCACCCCGTCGGCGCGTTCGGATTTGGCTTCGCCGTCGGCTTTGGCTTCTTGGCCGGTGCCGGCTTCTTCGCCTGCTCCTGCGCCGCAGCGCCGAGCGGATCGAAGCCGATATAGATGAGGTATGGATCAGTCGCGCCGGCCGGCAGCATCGGGAAGCTCAATCCCTCCTCGATATGGGTAAAATCGACATTGGCATCATTGGCGCCAATGGTCACCGGAATATGGATCAGCTTGGTGAGAACCGTTTTTGGCGAAGTGATCGGCGCGCTGACGACCGCGATGCGCAACGGCACGTCCACCTGACCTGGCCCACCGGCAGGACCAACAATGATACGGCCTTGCACGCCGACGCGCACCACCATCTGGCCATTGACAACCGCGCAATCGCGTGCCGCCCGCACGAAGTTGCCCTGGTACTTCAGCGACATCGCTTCGTTGCTGCCGTCGGGCGGCGGCGGTGGAATGGTCAAGGTCGATGCGCCCTGGCGGATGTCGAGAAACGGACACTCGACGTCGGGCTGCGCATTGGTGACGGGCTGCGGCTCCTTCTGCGTGGCGCCGGAAAAGAAACTGGCGATCTTGTCCTTCAAAGACGGCGAGCCCGACGATGAAGGCGATGCCGCCGGCGCCGCGGCCGGAGTCGAGGGAACCGATGCCGTCGTTGCTGGAACGCCCAGACCGCTACCGCTGCCGCTGCATCCGCTCACGAGCAGCAGGAAAGCGAGCAACGTGCCGGCGGGCGCCCGATCGCGCCGGCCATACCCACTCACTGTGCGCCTTGTTTCCCGCCTCATCGCAAATTCGCGATCCCCGCTCTTTATAGCAAACAAATGGCAGCCTTCCCAAGGCGTCGCGCGGCTTGGTTAAGGGCGCCAATCGTCAGGCTTTGCCGTAGTCGGAACCGTCGTTTACGTGGGCGTACAGCAGATGATCCTGCCAAATCCCGTTGATGCACAGATATTCGCGTGCGTAGCCCTCCCGCACGAATCCGGTCTTCTCTAGAAGCTTCATCGAGCCGGTATTGCCTGGAATACAGGCGGCTTCGAGGCGATGGAGCCGCAGGTTGGCAAAAGCGAACGGAATGACGGCGCGCACCGCCGCTGTCATGTAGCCCTGACGCACGAACGGCAAGCCGGTCCAATAACCGAGACTGCCGGCCTGGGCGACCCCGCGCCGGATATTGGCGAGCGTCAAGCCGCCGACCAAGGCGCCGTCGGAATTGCGGGCGATCAAGAACGCGTAGCCCTGGTCGCTCCGCAAATCCTCGGCGTAGCGTTTGATCCGACGCCGGAAAGCTCCGCGCGTGAGATCGTCGATCGGCCAAGTCGGTTCCCACGGCGTGAGAAAATCGCGACTCGTCTCCCGCAGGGCCGCCCACTCCTCGAAGTCGGTCATCTGCGGCGTTCGCAGCATGACACCCTCGCCCTCGATACTCGGCAGCGGTTCGGAAAAATTGATGGTGCGGAAGAAAGCCATTGGCGAGTCCAGCCCGGCTCTTCATGCGGCGCGGCGCGTCAGAGTCTCGGCAATCGCCGCTGCGCTTTCAAGTCCTGAACCAAGGCCGAGAACCGCCGTGGCGAGCTTGCCGCGGGAAAGCAGCGCGCGGCCAGCCGCGCGCGCGCTTTCGACGGTTACCGCATCGACTCTTGCCACGAGTTCGTCGAGCGGTATCGTGCGGCCGCGCGTGATCATCTGGCGCGCCAGTTGTTCGATGCGTGCGCCGGAGCTTTCCAGCGCCATCAGCAGACCGGCTTTCATTTGCGCTTTGGCGCGCGCCACTTCGGGCTCGGAAATGGTATCGGCGGTGCTGGCGAGCTCGTCGACGATGAGTCGCATCAACTCCGAAGTGTCGGCGGCATCGGTGCCGGCATACAGGCCGAACATGCCGATATCCGAATACGGCACGTGAAATGTGTAGATCGAATAACATAGCCCGCGGCGTTCGCGCGCTTCCTGGAACAGCCGCGAGGACATGCCGCCGCCAAGGATATTGGTGAACACCTGGAGACTGTAGAGCGTCGGATCGACGATCGACACGCCCGGCAGCGCCAGCGCAATGTGCACCTGCTCGAGTTCGCGCTTCTCGACATGGGTGCCGCCGCCGAAGCTTGCCGGCTCCGGCAGCGGGCCGGCCGGACCATTAAAGCGGTCAAAATGTCGTTCGACCTCGGCCACAACCGCGCGATGCTCAATCGCGCCGGCGGCCGCCACTACGATATCGGGTGCGCGATAATTGCGAGCGAGATAAGCGCGCAGCTTGCTGCCATCGAACGACCGCACGGTTTTGGCCGTGCCGAGAATCGAGCGGCCGAGCGATTGATCCGGAAAGGCGACGATCTGCAGGCGCTCAAAGATGAGATCGTCTGGCGTGTCGGCCACCGCGCCGATTTCCTGAATGATGACGTTCTGCTCGCGGAGCAGCTCCTCACGATCGAAGGCCGGCTCGGAAAGGATGTCGGCAAGCACGTCGAGCGCCAAGGGCACGTCGGATTTGAGCACGCGCGCGTAATAAGCCGTGCTTTCCGCCCCGGTCGCCGCGTTGAGATCTCCGCCCACGGCCTCAATCTCTTCCGCGATCTGCCGCGCGTTGCGCCGGCGCGTGCCTTTGAACGCCATATGTTCCAGAAAGTGGGAAATGCCGTGCTCATCGTGCCGTTCATCGCGGCTGCCGGAGGCAATCCAGACGCCGAGCGAGGCGGTCTCGAGATGCGGCATCGTCTCGGTCACGACGTTGATGCCGGACTTCAGATTAGTCACCTCGACGCTCATGCTGCCGCTCCTTCCTGGGCGGCCCGGCTGGTCGCCAAAACGAGCCGTTCAACCGCAGACTGGTCGGCCGGCAGCGCGGTGACGCGCTCGGGCCGTTCATTAATATGCGCTAGCCATTCGGGAAGGGGCGGGCGAACGCCGCAAGCCGTTTCCACCGCATCCGGAAATTTCGCTGCATGCGCGGTGGAAAGCACGATCGTCGGCACTGTGGGGTCGCGCGAGTCCTTCTCCGCCACAGCGACCGCAACCGCAGTGTGCGGGTCAATGCAATTGCCGGTCTCGCGTCTGATGGTTCGGATCGCGGCGGCCACCTCATCCTCATTGGCGCGGTCCGCAGTGAACAGCGCGCGGATCGACGCCAGGGCGCGCGACGACAGGGTGAACCGCCGCGACTGCGCGAGCGAGGCCATCGCCGCCCTGACCGCGGCGGGTTCGCGGTCGTAGGCCTCGAACAGCAGCCGTTCGAAATTGGATGCGACCTGGATATCCATCGACGGCGAAGTCGTCGGCACCACGGCGCGCGGCTCGTAGCTCCCCGTTGCCAGCGTGCGCGCAAGGATGTCGTTGACGTTGGTGGCGACGATCAAACGATCGATCGGCAAACCCATGCGTGCCGCCACGTAGCCGGCATAGACATCGCCGAAATTTCCGGTGGGTACGGCGAATGCGAATTTGCGGGCCGGTGCGCCGAGCGCGACCGCGGCGGTGAAATAATAGATCACCTGCGCCACGATCCGCGCCCAATTGATCGAATTGACGCCGGAGAGCCGGACCTGCTCACAAAAGCCATGATGGCCGAACATGCCTTTCACGATCGCCTGACAGTCGTCGAATGTGCCATCGATCGCAACCGCGCTGACATTCGCAGCCCCGCTGGTCGTCATCATCCGGCGCTGCACATCGGAAATGCGGCCTTGAGGAAACAGAACGACGAGGTCGACTTGCCCGCGATCGCGAAACGCCTCGACCGCAGCGCCGCCAGTATCGCCGGAAGTTGCCACCGCAATGGTGCGTCGCTCGCCACGCGCGGCCAGCACGTGATCCATCAGGCGGGCCAGAAACTGCATCGCCAAATCCTTGAAGGCGAGTGTCGGCCCGTGAAAAAGCTCAAGCAGAAACGTGTTCACGCCGATTTGCGTCAGCGGCGCCACGGCGGGATGGCGAAAACTGCCATACGCCTCGCGCGCGATGCGGGCCAAGTCGGCGGATGAAACCGAGTCGTCGGCGAAGGGCCTGATGATCTCGACCGCGACCTCGGCATAGGACCGGCCGGCAAAGCCGGCGATCGCTGCCGCATCGAGTCGTGGCCAAGCCTCCGGCACATACAATCCGCCGTCGCGGGCAAGGCCAGCGAGCGTGGCTTCGGCAAAGCCGAGCGAGGGAGCTTCGCCTCTGGTCGAGATGTACTGCACTGGCCCTTTCCGCCGCCCTTACGAGGGTCGGCAAGACAATGGTTAAGTACCTGATTCGGCAGGCTAATTTGACCGGACAAACGGTCTGGCCGCCGCGTCGCCGCGCCCGAACGCGGTCAGACTAATAGCAAATCGAATGGCTTCACAAGCAAGGCAAAGATGAAGAGGCGGGGGTACCCGCAAACCCCGCGGATGAGGGCTATTCAGAGACCCCTTGAGGTTGTTTCGCGTCCGCAGTCGAACGTCCAGATGTGAACGTCCACGCCCCGAATACGACCGCCAAGACAGCGGCTAAGCCATACCAGGTCAGCGCGTATTGCAGGTGGTTGTCTGGCAGCGCCACGACGAGCCTTCCCGGCTGCGGCAGCCCTCCAGGCGGCGGGGGCGCCTCCTGCTCGATGTAAAACGGCGCCGCAGCGGTGGTTTTCGGATCCAACCCTTTAGCGGCAGCAATCGCTGCCGGATCCCGCGCGAACCAGAGATTGTGCCCGGGGTCATCCGCCGGTGTGAACCAGTGCCGCTTGTCAGGCCAGCGCAACACGCCGGTGATTTCGACCATACCTGAGACATCGCCTTCGGGACGCGTTTTGGGGTCGCGCCGGGCGTCCGGGACGAAGCCGCGATTGACGATCACGACGCGATCGTGCTTGCCGATGACACTATCGTCGACAGGGCCGCCGAGCCGTGCCGGGGTGAACACCCAATAACCCGGGGTGGTAACATCCGGCCGAAAGGCGCTCGCCGCGGCAAAAACCAGGGCCTCGCGCGCGTTGTCGAGGCTCGCAGTGAATTTGACCCGCCGGTATTCGTCGCGCGTCCGATCGAGCGTTGCCCAATCGCTGGCCGGCGGCAGCGCCACTGGGGGCGCGGCGAGCTGCTCCGTCAGTGATGCGATCAAGGCTTCTTTCCAGGCTTTGCGCTCGATCTGCCAGGTGCCAAGCGCAATGAGAACCGCCAAGGCCAATAGCGCCGGCGCGAAAAGACCGAGCCATGAGCGATTGTGCGCGGCCGGTTGATGCGCAGCGGTCCTGGCACCTGACTCGGCCGTCATAGCTCGTGCCGCTCTTGGTCGAGTCCTTGACCGAACCGGCTCTCCGCAGCTTTGTGATGGTATTGGAGCGCGATCATCAGCCCTTTCATTGGACGCAGTGGGCCGAGCGTGACGACCGCAATCAGCGGCAGCCACAGTGCGGCATGGACCCAATATGGTGGCTGGAACAGAATTTCGGTCACGAGCGCGGCGCCGACCACGATCGCGCCAGCGAGAAACATGACAAACACCGCCGGGCCGTCCCCGGCATCGGCAAACCCGTAATCAAGCCCGCAGCGCTCGCAGCGCGGCCGCAATGCCAGAAACCCGGCAAAGAGCCGGCCTTCGCCGCAGCGCGGACAGGCGCAAGACAGGCCTGCGGCGATCGCGCCTGAAAGCGTGGTGATCGTGCGGGTCACGCTAGTGGTCCGATTCTAACATTCGCATCCCTGTGCGGCGGCGTATTTTTGCGAATGTTAGAATCAAAGGATCACTAGCAAGTATAAAGTGTTAGTGGAGCTTTGGATTTGACATTCGCACTCTACGAACTCGCGACTAGGTAGGTAGCGAATGTCAAATCCGCTCCACTAGTAATTTAGGTTTCCGCTCGCCCTCGCGGAAGCGGCGCTCGTTCATTGGCGGGCGTACCGAATTCCCGCTGGCGCGCAAACAACGACTAGCCTGCGTGCGGACCACCGCCCCACACATAGATGCAGGCAAACAGAAACAGCCAGACGACGTCGACGAAGTGCCAGTACCAAGCTGCGAATTCAAAGCCGAGATGTTGTGTCGGCTTGAACTGTCCGGCGATGGCGCGGAACAGACAAACGATCAGAAAGATCGAGCCTATGATGACGTGCGCGCCGTGAAAGCCCGTCGCCATGAAGAACGTGGCGCCATAGATGTTGCCGGAATAGTGGAACGCCGCATGCCCATATTCCCACGCCTGCACGCAGGTGAAGCTCAGCCCCAAGGCGATGGTGAGCGCCAGGCCCCAGATCAAGCCTTTGCGATCGTTTTCCAGAAGCGCGTGATGCGCCCAGGTCACCGTTGTGCCTGAGGTCAAGAGGATGAGCGTGTTTAGGAGCGGGAAGTGCCAGGGGTCGAAAGTGTCGACACCCTTGGGCGGCCATACGCCGCCGGTATAGGCGATGCGCGCAACGTCGCGGAATTCATCCGGAAACAGGGCGGTGTTGAAATAAGCCCAGAACCAAGCGACAAAAAACATCACCTCCGAAGCGATGAACAGAATCATCCCATAGCGGTGCGAGATCTGCACCACGCGGGTGTGATCGCCTTCCACTTCCGCTTCATAGATGACGTCGCGCCACCAGCCCACCATCGTGTAAGCGATGCCAATCGCTCCCGCACCAAGCACCAGAGGCGCGTAGGTGACCATCTGGTGCATCCACAAAATGGCCCCGACCGCGGCCACGAAGGCCGAGGTCGCACCGACCGCAGGCCACGGACTGGGATTGACCAGGTGATAATCGTGGTGCGGCTTGGCATGCGCAGTCGCCATCTTCGTCTTCTCCACCTTGACGCGATCAAGCTGCCTGCTGTGCGCCGTTTTGGTTACAGTTTTGATCGTGCTCTAGATGTGTCCGGATTTATCCGAATTCGCGCTCTCCACCACCGGCCGGTCGGGAACGCGCACCGGATAAAAAGTGTAGGAGAGCGTGATGTTGTTGACGGCGTCCTGGTCCGCGTCATTGGCAAGCTTCGGATCAACGTAGAAAACGACCGCCATTTCACGTTTTTCACTCGGCTGCAGCGTCTGCTGAGTGAAGCAGAAACAGTTGATCTTTTCAAAATAGGCACCGATTGTCGGCGGCGTCACGTTGTAGCCGGCCTGACCCGTCGTCACGCGCGCGGATTCGTTTCGCACTGCGTAATAGACGGTGGCGACTTCGCCGAGCCGCACATCGACGGTGCGCCGTTCCGGCTCGAACGACCAAGGCAGGCCGGATGCGACATTGGAATCGAAGCGCACAGCGATGACGCGGCCCGAAACTTGGTCGGGCGCCGTTTTCGCCACCTGCGTCGTGCCGCCGAATCCGGTGGTGCGGCAGAACCACGAATAAAGCGGGACAGCGGCGAACGAAACAGCGATCATCACCGCGACGAAGCCGCCGCAGGCAAATGCGACGAGGCCGTCGCGGCCCGATCGGCGGCGCAATTGCGATCGCTGAATGCTCACGTCGTCACCTCGGATTTTGCCAATCGACAGATCATAGCGGCCGTTCCAATACGCCCGGCCCTTTCACCAGCGTGACGATATAGAACAGCACCACCAGCACGGCGAGCGAGATCGCAATCGCGATCGAGCGCGCGCGGCGAGCGCGTTGCTGCTGCTCGGTCAATCTGATGCCGGGCTCCGGCTTCGGTTCGGTGCTGTGGTCGCTCATTGCCGTTTCATGCTCCCGCCAGGACATGACCCCACAGCGGAGCAAACAATCCTCCTGCCATGCGGTCGACCAGCAGCATCGCGAACAACAAGAACAAATACAAAATCGAAAAGCCGAACATTTGCTTACTGGCGGCATGGCCCCGCTGCTCGCCGCGAACGCGAATGGCGAGTGCGATCATGGCGCCGCCGGCAACGAAGGCCGTGATCCCGTACAAAGCGCCGGCGTAACCAAGGAGCCAGGGGATGGCGCCGACCGGCGCCAGCACGAGTGTGTAGCGCAGGATCTTGCGGCGCGTTTCGGCCAAGCCAGCCACGACCGGCAGCATCGGGACGCCAGCACGCGCATAGTCCTCGGCGCGGTAGAGCGACAGCGCCCAAAAGTGCGGCGGCGTCCACAAGAAAACGATGACGAACAGAACCAGCGGCTCGATAGCGACGCCGCCGGTTGCCGCGGCCCAGCCGATCACCGGCGGCAGCGCGCCAGCGGCGCCGCCGATGACGATGTTCTGTGGCGTTACGCGTTTGAGCCAGACCGTATAGACGCCGACATAGAAGGCGATGGTCAGTGCCAGCAGCAATGCGGCCAATACGTTGACCAGAAGCCCGAGCACCACCACCGAGAAGCCGGCCAGCGTCAAGCCAAAGGCCAGCGCCTCGCCGCGCGCCAGCCGTCCGGCCGGAATCGGGCGACCCGCCGTGCGCGCCATCCGCGCATCAATATCGGCGTCGTACCACATGTTGAGCGCGCCCGCGGCGCCAGCGCCGACCGCGATACACAGTAATGCGGTGAAGGCCATCACCGGATGCATGTGCACCGGCGCCAGCACCAGCCCGACCAGCGCTGTGAATACCACGAGCGACATCACTCGCGGCTTCATCAGTTCGATGTAGTCGCCGACACCCGCGAGACTGGGTTCGGCGCGCGCGACAGTGACGCTCATCGGATTAGCGGCAGGGTTTCATATTGATGGAACGGCGGCGGCGACGGCAGCGTCCATTCTAGCGTCGTGGCGCCGGGGCCCCACGGATTGGCCGCCGCCCGTTCCTTGCGCACGAAGGCCCACACCATGCCGTAGAGGAAGACCAGCACGCCAAAGCCAGAAATGTACGACCCGATCGATGAAATGAAATTCCAGCCGGCAAACGCATCGGGATAGTCGACATAGCGGCGCGGCATGCCGGCCAGCCCGAGGAAATGCTGCGGGAAGAAAACCAGATTGACGCCGATGAAGGTCAACCAGAAATGCCACTTGCCGATTGTTTCGTTGTACATGTAGCCGGTCATCTTCGGGAACCAGTAGTACCAGCCGCCAAAAATGGCGAAGACGGCGCCGAGCGACAGCACGTAGTGGAAATGCGCGACGACGTAATAGGTGCCGTGCAAGACGCGATCGACGCCGGCATTGGCAAGCACCACGCCGGTGACGCCGCCGATGGTGAACAGAAAGATGAATCCAATCGCCCACAACATGGGCGTCTTAAACTCGATCGAGCCGCCCCACATCGTGGCGATCCACGAGAAGATTTTTACGCCCGTTGGCACCGCGATCACCATCGTCGCGGCGATGAAATAAGCCTGCACACTCGCCGACATGCCGACGTTGTACATATGATGCGCCCACACGACGAAACCGATACCGCCGATGGCGACCATCGCGTAGGCCATGCCGAGATAGCCGAACACCGGCTTGCGTGAGAACGTCGCCACGATCTGGCTGACCATGCCGAAGCCGGGCAGGATGAGAATATAAACTTCGGGGTGGCCGAAGAACCAGAACAGGTGCTGGAACAGGATCGGATCGCCGCCGCCATCGGGCGTGAAGAACGTCGTGCCGAAATTGCGGTCAGTCAAAAGCATGGTGATGGCGCCGGCCAAGACCGGCAGCGACAACAATAGCAGGAACACCGTCACCAGGATCGACCAGACGAACAACGGCATCTTGTGCATGGTCATGCCCGGCGCGCGCATATTGAAAATGGTGGTGATGAAATTGATTGCGCCGAGAATCGACGAGGCGCCGGCGAGATGGATCGACAGGATGACGAAATCCATTGCCGGCCCCGGATGGCCGTAGGTCGACAGCGGGGCATAGATCGTCCATCCGGTTCCGGCGCCGTTGGTGCCGGGCTCGCCCTCCACGAACATCGAGATCAGCAACAGCGCGAACGACGCCGGCAACAGCCAGAACGAGATATTGTTCATGCGCGGGAACGCCATGTCCGGCGCGCCGATCATCAACGGCACCATCCAATTGCCGAAGCCGCCGATCATCGCCGGCATGACCATGAAGAAGATCATGATCAGCCCATGCGCGGTGACGAACACGTCGAAAGTGTGGGTCTCGTGGAAGATTTGCAGGCCCGGATACATCAGCTCGGCGCGGATCGCGATCGAAAGCGCTGCGCCGATCAGCCCGGCAATGAGCGCGAACACCAGGTACATCGTGCCGATGTCCTTGTGGTTGGTCGAATAAAGAAAGCGCCGCCAGCCATGCGGGATTTCGTGCGCTTCCTCATCGCCATGCGCTGCGTGTGCTATCGTATCCATTGCCAGTCCCTTCGTTTACGACCGCCGTCGACCGTTGCTGCGACCGTTATCGGGCCGCAGGCAGCTCGATCGCGGCGAGCGCATTATGTGCGGCGTTGTCGTCGCTAGCGTATTTCTGTTTCGCGCCGTTGAGCCAGGTGTTGAAATCGTTTTCATTGACCACCCGCACCGCGATCGGCATGAAGGCGTGATCCTTGCCGCAGAGTTCCGAACACTGTCCGTAGAACACGCCTTGGGTGGTGGCCTTGAACCAGGTTTCGTTGACGCGGCCCGGAATCGCGTCCATGCGAATGCCGAAGGATGGCACCGCGAATGAGTGAATGACGTCGGCGCCTGTCACCAGCACGTGCACGACTTTGTTGACAGGAACCACCACCTCGTTGTCGACGGCGAGGAGCCGCAACTGACCCGGCTTGAGATCCTTCTCCTGGACCATCAGCGAATCGAATTCGAAATTGCTGTCGGGATAGCTGTAGCTCCAGAACCATTGCTTCCCCGTGACTTTCACGGTCAGGTCCGGCTTCGGCATTTCGAGCTGGACAAACAACAACCGAAATGACGGCACCGCAATCACGGCGAGGATGATGACGGGAACGATGGTCCAGAGAACTTCAATCGGAGTGTTATGGGTCGTTCGCGACGGTGCCGGATTGGCGCGCGCGTTAAACCGCACGATGACGATGAGAAGCAGCGCCAGAACGAAGGCAGAAATCGCGGCAATGACCCAGAGCAGGAAAAAATGGAAACTGGCGACGTCCTGCATCACGGGCGATGCAGAATCCTGCAAGTCCATTTGCCATGGCGACGGTTGCCCGAGGCCGGCCCATGCGGCTCCAGTGTTTGCCAATACACCACCTGCGCTCGCTGCGCTCGCCGCGATCGCGGCCAAACGTGACAACGCCTTCATGCCCCGTTCTCTGCTCCCCTGCTGCTGATCTTGGCCCGTCGCCGCAACTGTCACCGATGAGCGCAAATCCTGACTTCGCCGTGAGCCGCCACGGTACGACACCGCCCGGTTTGGCGGGCTTTGTCCCGCGGCGCGATGTCCCTGGCAGGCCTCGCCGCGATAAGGGAATTTCCGGTTCCTCAAACCACAAATCGAGGACTGCTGCAATGCACTCATCACCGCACGCCAAATCGGCAATGACGGCCTGTGCAATGGGTCATTGGCGTACCCCAAAACGCGATCAATAGACCTTCGGCTAGCCACAATGACTCGACTTTGATGGGGTCCTTGACACGGCAGGCTCACCATGTAGGCAGGGCGCCGCAGCCGTATAGCGCCGCGCGATTCGCGCTGGTAGGCCTGCCGGAGCGGCTTTGCAGCGGATCGAGGGACCTAAAATGACACAATCCGACAGCGCCTGGCGGATCCGTCTCTTGGCCATGACTGCGACAACCGGCCTCTTCATCGGGCTACTCCTGGCGCCGAGCGGCCGCGCCAATGCGCAAGGCGCGGTCAAATCCGTTCATGGCGACTGGCAGATCCGCTGCGACACGCCGCCGGGAGCGCAGAACGAGCAGTGCGCCCTGATGCAAAGCGTGACGGCCGAAGACCGGCCGAATATCGGGCTCACCGTGATCGTCCTGAAAACCTCGGATCAGAAGAGCCGGCTGATGCGCGTCGTTGCGCCGCTCGGCGTTTTGCTACCCTCCGGACTCGGGCTGAAGATCGACAACCAGGATGTCGGCCGCGCCGGCTTTGTGCGTTGCCTGCCGAATGGCTGCGTTGCCGAAGTGGTCATGGACGACAATTTGATCAAACAATTGCGCAACGGCCAGACTTCGACCTTCATCATTTTCCAGACGCCCGAGGAAGGCATCGGCTTCCCGATGAGCCTGAAAGGATTCGGCGAGGGTTACGACCAGCTGCCGTAGTTTTCTCAGCTCAACGGACGCACCGCCAATAGATAGATTCCACAAGAGATCCCCAAATCCACATTGCCAAACGCGCGATAGAAAAAGCCGCGAACTAGGAAAAGCGTGATGCGAGCCGTTCTCCTTGTCGCAGCAATTGCCGCGACCTTAGTGGCCGACAACACAACGTCGCCACGCTTTGCCAAAGCGCAGAGCGACTATCCCGATCGTCCTGTCAGCTTGATCGTCCCTTATGCGGCAGGTGGCGTCGCCGACGTGGCCATGCGGCTCCTGGGGGATAAGCTGTCCAATCGGCTCGGTCAGCAATTCGTCATCGAGAACCGGCCCGGCGCCGGCGGCATTGTGGCCGCCCAAGCTGTCGCCGCCGCCCCGGGCGACGGCTATACGTTGCTGATGACCGGCAACAATACCGCGATCGCTGCCGCGTTGTTCAAGTCGCTGCCTTACAATGTGCTCAACGACTTTGCGTCGGTCTCCACCGCCGCGTTTTTCGATCTGCTTATCGTGACACGCGCCAGTTCGCCGCTGCATTCGATACAAGATGTAATCGCTGCAGCTCGCGCCAACCCGGGAAAATTGAACATCGGCACTATCAATCCAGGCAGCACGCAGAACCTCGCCGCCGAACTGTTCGTCAGCACGGCGGCGATTAATGCCGCCATCGTGCCGTTCCGCGCCTCGCCGGACATGGCGGGCGCCCTGCTGCGGGGCGATATCGACCTCGCCTTTGAATTCTACGCGGCGGTTAACGGTTTACTCGCCGACAATAAGCTCAAGGTACTCGCTTCGGCCGGACCCGCGCGCGCCGCCTATCTGCCGCAAGTGCCAACCGTGATCGAAAGCGGCCTTAAAGATTACGAGGTAACGAGCTGGAACGGACTTTCGGTGCCGGCGGCAACGCCGGCGCACGTCATCGCCACCCTTAACCAGGCCATGAAAGAAGTCATACCGTCTCCCGATATTCAAAACCGATCGGCGGAAATGGGCATGGCGATGCGATGGAGCACGCCGGATGAAATGACGGCCCGGATGAAAGCCGATATGGGCAAATGGTCTGGCGTCATCGAAAAGGCCGGCATCGCCAAACGAGACTAGAACATGATCCGGAAAAGCGGGTGCCGGTTGCCTGCGCGAAGCCATGCTAGCGCAAGTGTTCTCGTGTCCCGCTTCGGCGGCCGAAGCTAGGTCCGAAAAGATCATGCTCAGACAACGAGCTAAAGCGAAATACCCAAATCAACCTGATATCATTTCGCTTTGGGGCCCTCGCCCGGCCGCTTCGTAGCGCCTATCTAGGAATCAATACATCTAGGGATCAAACGCACTCGCAGGGTATCGCAATGACTGACACTCCCATTTCGCTCGTCGATCGCGCCGGCCTCGACCGGCAGCGTCTGGTAAAAATCGTTTCGCGTGGACTCGATGGCGCGGACGACGGCGAACTGTTCCTCGAATATCGGCAGGCGGAAGCGCTGGCCTTCGATAATGGCCGGCTGAAACAGGCGACCTACGACACGTCGCAAGGCTTCGGCTTGCGCGCGGTGAGGGACGACGCGGTGGGCTATGCGCATGCCTCGGACGTCTCCGAAGCTGCGATCGAGCGCGCCGCGGATGCGGTTCGCGCGGTCAAGGGCGGCTATTCTGGGGAATACGCCGCGCCGCCGCCGCGCAGCAATGTCAAGCTTTACGGCGAGGACAGTCCGCTGCGGAGCCCCTCCTTCGGGGAAAAGGCGCGGCTTCTACAAACCATCGACGCCTATGCGCGCGCCAAAGACCCGCGCGTGCGCCAAGTGACGGCGAGCCTCGCGGCCTCCTGGCAGGCCGTCGAAATCCTGCGCGCCGACGGCGAAGCCTATCGCGACATCCGGCCGATGGTTCGCGTCAATGTTTCTGTCGTGGTCGGCGATGGCAATCGGCAGGAGACCGGCAGCGACGGTTATGGCGGCCGCGAGGGCTACGAGCGCTTCATCATCGCCGAGGCATGGCAAGGCGCGGTGGATAACGCCGTACGCCAAGCCTTGATCAATCTCGAAGCTGTGCCGGCGCCCGCCGGCGAAATGGATGTGGTGCTGGGCCCCGGCTGGCCGGGCGTAATGCTGCACGAAGCGGTTGGCCACGGCCTCGAAGGCGATTTCAACCGCAAGAAGACCTCGGCGTTCGCCGGTCTGATGGGTCAGCGCGTCGCCGCCAAGGGCGTCACCGTGATTGACGACGGCACCATTTCATTGCGCCGGGGCTCACTGTCGATCGACGACGAAGGCACGCCGAGCAATCGCACCTTGCTGATCGAGGACGGCATTCTTGTCGGCTACATGCAAGATCGCCAGAACGCTCGGCTGATGGGCATGCAGCCGACCGGCAACGGCCGGCGCGAAAGCTTTGCCCACGTGCCGATGCCGCGCATGACCAACACCTACATGCTCGCGGGGACCCATGATCCCGGCGAAATCATCGCTTCGGTCAAGAACGGCATCTACGCCACTTATTTCGGCGGCGGCCAGGTCGACATCACCTCGGGCAAATACGTCTTCCAATGCACCGAGGCCTACCGCATCGAGAATGGCAAGCTCGGTGCGCCGATCAAGGGCGCCATGCTGGTCGGCAACGGGCCGACCGACCTGCACCGCGTCTCGATGATCGGCAACGATCTGCGACTGGACAACGGCATCGGCACCTGCGGCAAGAACGGCCAGGGCGTGCCGGTCGGCGTTGGTCAACCAACGCTGCGCATGGATCGGATCACGGTCGGCGGCACCGCCTAAGCCTAACGGCAAGTCGGCAAGAAATGCGGGCACGGTTCTCGGCGTCACCGCACCACCCCGGAAATGCAGCAGGGCCGATGCCGCGGCGGCTTGATCGAATCCTTTAGAAAGCAGCGTGCCGAGGCGGCGCCATAGCCTGGCCGCCGGTAGGTCCAGGCCCGGCAGCGCGGCTCGCTTTGGCAGGCTTCGGCGCAGGCCTTGCCTTTCGCATCCGGCGGCGTTTCGAACCAGCGGTAATCGCCGCCGAAGCGATCGATTGAATATTCGATTGCGCCGGCCTTCGGTTCCGTCACCCCAGCGCCGCGCACGCCCGACACGCAGCAGCTCGATTCCCTGGCCGGCACGACTTCCCGCTTGAGCCAGCACATGGCCGGCGCACCGGAGGTCGATGGATATGAGAAGCTCCAGGCGCGGCAAGCTTTGTCACGCTCGCAACGCGCAGCGCAGACAGTCGGATCGCCGTTGGCAACGGGCGCGCTGGTATAATCCCCGCCTGGCCGGTCGTAGCCGGTTTGCGCGAGGCCGGTGGTTACGCGCCCGATCGCAATCACAATCAGCGCAGCAAGACCAAGTGCGATCGCCTGCCTGACGCGCTGCTCTTGCATCAGAGTATGATCCTGAAAAAGCCTGCCCCGGACATGATCCGGGGTGGATACCGGTTTCCCGCCTGCGCGAAGCCAGACTGGCCACTGGTATTCTGGTGTCTCGCTTCGGCGGGCGAAGCCAGGTCGGAAAAGATCATGCTCAAACAACAAGCTAAAGCGAAATGGCGACTCAACCTGGCCGCCTTGCGCTTATTCGGACAGCGCCCCCGTCTGCCTAGGAATACCACAAGAATTCCCCGACAAGGGCTATCGCTTTCCTAAAAGCTTAGTGAAAATGCTTCGACAGCTTGAGGCCTTGAGCCTGGTAATTGGACCCGATTCCGCTGCCGTAAAGCTGATCGGGCCGCGCCAACATTTTCTCGTAGACCAGGCGGCCGACGATCTGCCCATGCTCGACAATGAACGGCACTTCGCGCGAACGCACTTCCAGCACTGCCCGCGAACCCAACCCGCCGGCGCCCGCATAACCGAAGCCGGGATCGAAGAAGCCGGCATAATGCACGCGGAATTCGCCGACCAGCGGATCAAACGGGACCATTTCCGCGGCGAAATCCGGTGGCACCTGCACTGCCTCGGTTGAGGCCAAGATATAAAACTCGTCGGGATCGAGGATCAGGCTCCGATCGGCGCGCGCAACGATCGGCTCCCAGAAATCGGCGACGTCGTAAGCAGCGTGGCGCTCGACTTCTATGACCGCCGTATGCCGCTTGGCGCGATAGCCGACCACCACACTGTCATTGCCCGCGTTATTCTTTCGTGCCGGTCCGGCGAGATCAATGCTGACCGCGATGCCGTCGCCCATCACCGCTTCGGCGCGATCGACCAGCCGCTCGCGCCCATGCAGCGCGCGCAGCTCTTCCCCTGAAAGCGCTGCGTTGCCGCGCCGTAAGCGCAATTGGGATAAGCGCGAGCCCTCGCGCACCAGCACCGGAAAAGTTTTCGGACTAATCTCGGCATAAAGCGGTCCGTGATAACCGCCGGTGATACGATCAAAGCCGCGGGTCTCATCGGCGATCACGCGCGTGAATACATCGAGCCGACCGGTCGAACTTTTTGGATTGGTTGCCGCCGCGATGTCCGAAGGCAGCACGAGGCTTTCAATCAGCGGCACGATATAGACGCAGCCGGTTTCGAGAACCGCGCCGGTGGCAAGCGAAAATTCGTGGAGCTTTAATTCAGCGATCCGCTGCGCCACCGTAGTGCCGGGACCCGGCAGAAAACTGGCGCGCACGCGATAGGCGACCGCGCCGAGGCGTAGGTCGAGACTGGCTGGTTGAATCTGGTCCGCGGCGAACGGTCGGGCGGCACGAATTCCGCCTTGCTCCGCCAGCGCCGCAATCATGCGGTCGGGCAGAATCCCTTGATCGGAGGGTGCAAAGGTCAAAGGCATCGTGGACTGCCTGCGATCTAATCCGATAGCGGGTTTGACGCAAAGACAGGCGTCGCGTATACAGCGCGTTATCCCGTGGTCATTTGAGCCGGCCGGCTTGCAGCCACGTAAAACAAGTCGCTAAAAGGCCGGGGACGCGTGAGCCCGGCCCGAGGATTTCCCCGGCCGGGTTTTGTTTTTGGCCGAGCAGTTCGCGGCCAAAATGCGTGCTGGCTAAGGAGGGCCACATGTCCGCGTCCGCAAAGAAGAACTACCGTCCGGAAACGCGTCTGGTTCAATCGGGCACCCTGCGCTCGGCCTATGGCGAGACCTCAGAAGCCCTCTTTCTCACCCAAGGCTATGTGTACGACAGCGCTGCGCAGGCGGAAGCGCGATTTAAGGGCGAGGATCCCGGCTATCAATATTCGCGTTTCGCCAATCCGACCGTCGACATGTTCGAGCGCCGCATGGCGGCGTTTGAAGGCGCCGAGGCCGCGCGCGCTACTGCGAGCGGCATGGCGGCGGTGACATTGTCGCTGATCGGCCAGCTCAAAGCTGGCGACCATGTCGTCGCCGCTAAGGCGCTGTTCGGTTCGTGCCGCTATGTCGTCGAAGATTTTTTGCCTCGCTTCGGCGTCACCTCAACGCTCGTCGATGGCTGCGATCTCGCGGCGTGGCGCGAAGCGGTGCGGCCGAATACCAAAACTTTCTTTCTGGAAACGCCGACCAATCCGGCGCTCGAAGTGATCGATATCGCGGCGGTAGCCAAAATTGCGCATGACGCGGGGGCGACGCTCGTCGTCGACAACGTATTCGCGACTCCTCTGTTTCAAAGCCCGCTGGCGCTTGGCGCCGACTGTGTCGTGTACTCCGCCACCAAACATATCGACGGCCAAGGCCGCTGCCTGGGCGGGGTCATTCTCGCTTCGCAAAAATTCATCATGGACAAGATCCATGTGCTGCTTCGGCAAACCGGCCCGTCAATGTCGCCGTTCAACGCCTGGGTTCTGCTCAAAGGCTTGGAGACGCTCGCGGTGCGGGTGCACCGACAAACCGACAGCGCGGCGACGCTCGCGGTCGCCGTCGCCGGACATCCGAAGATTTCGCGGCTCATTTATCCTGGCCGCCCCGATCATCCGCAGGCGGCGATTGCGCAGAAGCAGATGCGCGGCGGCTCGACGCTTGTTGCTTTTGAGGTCAAGGGCGGCAAGCGCGGCGCCTTCCGTTTTCAGGACGCGCTCAAACTCGTGCGCATCAGCAATAATCTCGGCGACGCCAAAAGCCTGATCACACATCCGGCGACAACGACACATCAACGGTTGACGCCCGCGCAACGCGCCGAACTCGGCATCAGCGACGGGCTCGTGCGAGTCTCGTTTGGACTTGAGGACCCCGACGATATCGTCGAGGACGTGCTTGGCGCGCTGGAGGTGGTGTGAACCGCGTCTAAAACACTATGTCGGCTTAATGCACGTCCGGCTTCGCCGACATCATGGCTGGATGAACCGAGGCGGCGGCAATCGGCCGCGTTGCTGCTTCAGCAATGGCAGTGCCGAGAAGCTTAGCGATGCAGGCATAGCTCCAGTCGTTCATATGCAGGTGATCCGGCGATACGAAATTATCGAACGAGAGATGCTGCACGTCGTGCCAATCGCGCATCACGGCGAAGCGCCGGAACAGATCCACATTTTCCTGCTTCGCGGCGACTGCAATCTGCTCGACCATGCCTTCGGTTTCCGATTTGGCCAGCACCGCCGGCGCGAACTGCGGATCGATCAGGATCACGTCGGCGCCGGCAGCTTTAAGTTGCTCGATACCGTCATGCATCTGCACGGCATGCGGACTGAGCGGATGATCGCGCAGCACCGAATTTGTGCCAATTTGCCAAAGAACGAGTTGCGGATGCGCCGCGAGCACGTCGGTCGCGAACCGCGCCATCATATTGTTGGTCTCTTCCCCATTGACGCCGCGGTTGAGCACTGTGATTTCCCGGCCGGGAAACCGCGCCCGCAATTCGACGGCAAGCCGGGTGGGATAGCTTGCATCTGGCGAACTGGCGCCCGCGCCGGCGGTCGAGGACGACCCGATAGCGACAATGGTCAGCGGCTGGCCATTAGCTAGGTGCCGCATCGTATGAATAAGCGGCCGCTCTAAGTGCACCAATTCGGCCGGCGCCGCGCAGGCAAACGGCGCTGCGGGGGCGGCAGGTCTTTGGGTAGCCGGTACGGGAGCGAGCGGTTTTGCTTCAGTACTGGATCCAGCCACGACCGGAATTGCCGGCGCAGCGTTGACCGGCACCACGGTCAGGACAGACGATCGCGGCGCGGATAGTTGCGCGTTCATTTGCGCGCTCGCACTGTCGCTGTGCAGTGCAAAAAACTGAACTACGAAGACGGCCGCGGCCGACGTGGCCAGCGTCCGGTACGGGAATTTTGTTTGCTTGCTCAAGAACATTAACGCGTCGTCTGCATTCTCAAAGCGTCAAGATGTGCGGCATTTATGATCTGCGACGCCAAGGCCCGGCCAATGCAGTCATGAACTCGGCGCGCCATATCATACTTCTTGGTCGCAGCATAGAGGTCGAAAGTGCCGATATCGTTCCAGTATTGCATGATTGCCAATCGATCGAACAGCAAGGCGTTCTGCTGCTGGGCGACGTGACGCATCACGTCGGCATAGGCGGAAACGTCAAGCATCGCGGCAGTGCGTGGGCTGTATTGCATGTTCATGAGAATAACATCGGCGCCGGCGGTCTGCATTTTGTCGACGCCGCCTTCGAGACTGGCACGAAAATCCTCGGTCTCGACGGCGTTGATCGCGTCGGCGGTGCCGGCCTGCCAGATCACCAGGCTCGGCTTGTCGTCAGCGAGGATTTTCTCCAAGCTGCCGAGCATATTGGCCGTGGTTTGCTTCGGCTGAATATGAGCCGTGACCTTGATTTCGCTGCCGGATAGTTGTCGCTTAAGCGCGTCCTCAAGCTGCGCCGGGTAAGCAAAGTGCGCGCCATCCGGACCGGGTATGGCGGACGATCCTGTGCCCAGCACCGATATATCCAGCCGGTGTTTTTCTTTCATTTCGGCAGTCGCGCGGCTTAGATCGATCTCGCTTTCGAGCAACGAGGCCGGCACATCGCAGGAGTCGGGCTGCGGCTCGGCAACCGCCGCCCAAGCCGGCAGGCAGTTTAACGCGATGGTCACGATGAGCGCGGTGATGAATCTCATGCCTCGCCTCCCGCGAGGTCTGCGTCCGGCGGTTTGGTCCGCCCGGCGGGGCTTCGCCCTTCCATCTGTTTGTACCACGATATCAGACTGGCTGTCGCAACCATGATCAATATACCGGCAAGGCTGATGAGCGTCTGCACCACCGGGCCGCCTGACCACTCACTGATGATAAATTGGCCAGCAAAAGCCAAGAACACGCCGAGACAGAAGATTTCCAGCGAATGCTGGCCGCAGCGGATCGCCGGTTGCAGATAGGGCGACTTCAGCCAGGGCCAATCGCGGGGGATAAAACGAACGGTCACGGCGGCCAGCGCGAGGAAATGTGCAAAGCGCAGAACGTCGAGATTGGTCTTGTCGATCGGATACATCCAGCTACTTAGCCAGCCCGGAACGAAACGGCCGAGCGGCTCGACGTACCATGTCAGGGTGACAAAAAAAGCGAATACGAGATACGCGATCGCGATTGCCAGCACCACGTGCGAGCGCAGTGCGGCGGAAAGCCGCTGCGCGCCGCCGAGCGCGCACCACGCGCCGAACACAAAGAGCAACTGCCAGGCAAACGGATTGAAGAACCATGCGCCGTTCGGATAGGCGGGTAGATTCCAATCGAGATTCCACGCCAGGACATAAACGAGCGCCGACCCCGCCAGCGCCAAGGCGGGCTGGTGGATCAACAGCCAAAGCATCGGCGGGAAAAACAACAGCAACATGATGTAAAGCGGCAGCACGTCCATATTGACGGGTTTGAATTTCAAAATCAGCGCCTGAAAAATCGTGACATCCGGCTGCTTGAGAAAATCGAGGATGTTCATTTCCTCGGCATAGAGCGGATTGTCGAAAGTCGACGCGACATAGGCGATCTCCGCCATGAAGATCGTGAACAGAAAGATGTGCGCCACATAAATTTGCCAGGCGCGGCGCAGCACCCGCGCGCTGGCAACTACAATGCCACGCTCGCGCATGGCGCGGCCGTACACGAAAGCCGCTGTGTAGCCGGAAATGAAAATGAATATTTCTGTGGCATCGCTGAAGCCATAATTGCGGATGGTGAACCAGTTCACGACATTCTGCGGAATGTGATCGAGAAAAATCAGCCACAGCGCCACGCCGCGGAATAGATCGAGCCGCAGGTCGCGTCCGCCCGACGGCAGCGGCGACGGAGCGGCCGTTGCGGATGCCAGCATGAATTTGGGTATTGCCAGATGTTTCACAGCTGTTTCACGATTTGTCGCCGCCGCTCAATGGTCGTCGCTTTATGGCCATCACCAATGCTCATCGCCACTTGGCGCCTGCGCCCCTGGTTCGGCGGATATAGGCACAGACCATCGGCGCTGATATGGGCGCAGATATAGGCGCGATTTTTCCAGTTTCTTCATCAATCTAATCGTCAACTATGGCTTGAGAAAGCTTCTTGTGACGGTTATGCAATCGACATGCCGCGTCGTCCGCTATGGCGCGGCATTGACCTGCAAAGTGGAACTTCGCGTGGACGGCGCCGGGGCGTCGCGCGCGGTAGCTTACACCAGGGTCAAAACCCGGCTGAAGCACTGCCCTATCGCCTCGCATGTATCGCGCCGTGACCCGCAATATCGAAATCGTGGTGACGCCGCGTTTCGTCGCCGATCGCTCATCGCCCGAAAACAGCTACTTCTTCTGGGCCTACACGATCTCGATCACCAATAAGAGCGCCGAAACGGTGCAGCTGAAGACTCGTCATTGGCGCATCACCGATGCCCACGGGCGGCGGCAAGAGGTTCGCGGCGCCGGAGTGGTCGGCGAGGAGCCAGTGCTCAAAGCCGGAGAAACGTTCGAATATACCAGCGGCGTGCCGCTGCAGACGCCGTCCGGTTTCATGGTCGGCAGCTACGGCATGGTCAGCGCCAGCGGCGAGCATTTTGACGTCGACATTCCCGCCTTCTCGCTCGACAGTGCCGAAGGCAAACGCACCATCAATTAACACAACCCATTCACGACCCCGCGCTGCTCCTGGGCACTAAAAACAACACTCGAAAACACGTCCCGGAAAAAACACCAGCCGAAAACAATACGCGGGCCGCTCGTTGCGACCCGCGTCCGGCATTTTGTTCAGCGGCGTCCGTTCTAAAGCATGATCCCGAAAAGTGGACACCGGTTTTCGGAGAAGATCATGCTCAAACAACAAGCTAAAGCGATCATTTCGCTTTAGCGGTGGATCGTGACGTCGCCGGTCGGTGTGTCGACATCCATGCCGCTGTCGTGATGGCGCCAGTGCTCGCGCCCGCGGACAGTGACGTCCGCGTCCGGGCGATTTGCACAACGCGACACACAAGTGCCGTGGTCGCAGACTTCGCGACATATTCGTTCGGCATTGGCAGCATGCGAGAGTACAAACCAAAAGGCCGCCGTCGCCATGCCAATCAGGATTTTGGTCATCGTCAGCCTCCGCTCCGCCCCCCGCGGTCAGCATCGGCTGCGCCCCGCGGCATCAATTTGCAGAGCGACGGTTTGGTTCCGTACTCAGCGAGGCCGTCAGGCTGCGAATGAGGCCTCAGCCCGCAAAGCGCCGGCGCGGCTCGCCAAGAAATTAGGAAAAACAATGACTTGTGAGAAATGCGGCCGCCGGTTTGGCGAGCAAATCAGCGCGCAGATTTAATGGGCGGATTTACTGGGCGGTCTCGGCGATTTCATTCGGCGCAAAGACGTAAGTCGAGCTGCAGAACTCGCAAGTCACGGTGATACGGCCGTTCTCCACCATGTCCGCGCGATCTTGCGGCGAGAAGCTGCGCAGCATGTTTTCAACGCCATGCCGCGAACACGAGCACTGCGCCGCCACCGGCGTTGCTCGAAATACGCGGACCCCGCGTTCGTGAAACAATCGATAGGCCAGCCGCTCGCTCGACAGCGCCGGGTCAAGCAGTTCGATGTCGCCGACGGTTGCAACCAGCGAGCGGCCCTCGACCCATGCTTCGTCCTCGGGCAGCACGTGCGGTACGGTGCCGGCCGGCGCATCGCCGGGATCGAGATCAGCGCGGCGGGCGCGCTCGGGCGATTTGGGTAGAAACTGCAGCAGAATGCCGCCAGCCCGCCAGTGCCGACGTGCACCGCCTTCACTGGCGCGAAATTCTTCGGCGACGGCCAGCCGCACCCGCGTCGGGATTTGTTCCGAGCGTGAGAAATATTCATGCGCTGCCTGTTCGAGGTCTCCACCTTCGAGCGGCACCAGCCCCTGGTATCGGCTCATCTCCGGACCTTGATCGATAGTCATGGCGAGGTGGCCGCGGCCCAGCAGCTGCCCAGGCGCTGCCTCGCTGCCAGCAATAGCCGCGGCAACGCGTGCTGCATCAAAACGTGCGCAAGCCCGCACGTTTCCAGGGCCGGTGAAATCGACCACCAACATGCGCACCGGTCCGTCGCTTTGCGTTTGCAGAATAAATCGGCCATCGAATTTAAGCGCCGAGCCGAGCATCACTGTCAGCACGATCGCCTCACCAAGAAGCTTGGCGACCGGAGCAGGGTAGTCGTGCCCGGACAGGATAGTATCGACCGCCGCACCAAGCCGAACGATCCGGCCCCGCAGATCGAGGGCCTTGACGGCAAACGGCAATATTGCGTCGTCGAGACCAGTCTCGGCGGGTGCGCGAACCGGGATGTTCAGCTCGGGATTGCTCATCGTCGCAATATAGGGTGCGATTGGGATGCTCGCAGCCCGACTTCACCGCGGACCGGCTTCAAAGCACCACGTCAATATGCCTTTTTGCGCATGCAGGCGGTTTTCGGCCTCATCGAAAACCACCGAGTGCGATCCATCCATCACCTCGTCGGTGACTTCCTCGCCGCGATGCGCGGGCAGACAGTGCATGAAAATGGCGTCGGGCTTGGCGAGCGCCATCAGCCGGCCGTTGACCTGGTAGCGCTTGAGCAGATTGTGGCGGCGAGCGCCGTTGCGATCGCCCATCGAGACCCAGGTATCGGTGACGATGCAATCAGCATCCTTCACGGCCACGTCCGGGTCAGTGCCGAGCGTGATTGCGGCGCCGGAGGATTTGATCCATTCGAAAAGCGGCTTCTTCGGCGCCAATTCCGCCGGCGTTGCCACGTGCAAACGAAAATCAAAGCGCTCGGCCGCGTGCATCCATGATGTCAGCACATTGGTGGCATCGCCGGTCCAGGCGACGGTACGGCCGCTGATTGGACCGCGGCGTTCCTCAAACGTCATGACATCGGCGAGCACCTGGCAAGGATGCGACTGTCGCGTCAGCCCGTTGATGACCGGTATCGCGGCGTGGCGCGCCAGTTCACGCACGGCATCCGGATCCAGCATCCGGATCATTATCGCATCGACGTAGCGCGACAGGACGCGCGCCGTATCGGCCAGCGTCTCGCCGCGGCCGAGCTGCATCTCTTCCGCTGTCAAAAGAATGACGTCACCGCCGAGCTGCCGCATGGCGACTTCGAAGGATACGCGGGTGCGGGTCGAGGGCCGTTCGAACACCATTGCGAGCGTCTTGCCGGCAAGCGGACGCTCGGCGCGATCGCGGCGCGACTTCATCGACCTTGCGGCTTCAATCATGCCGCGCAGATCGGCGGCTGGAACTTCGATCAGGTCAAGGAAGTGGCGGACGGCTTTCATCCGGCCGCCTCCTCTTTGGGCCGGGACGCTGCGGCGGCCGGCGCAACGCTGCGGCTCAGCCTCGCGCAGGCGCGGTCGAGCCGCGCGATGCCCTCGGCCATTTCCTGCTCGCTAATAATGAGCGGCGGCACTAGGCGCACGACGTTATCGCCCGCCGTGAGTGTCAGCATCTTCTCCGCACGGATGGCATTGATCAGCTCGCCGGCAGGGATAACCGCGCGCAAACCGACCAGGAGCCCCTCCCCCCTCACTTCGGCGATCAGTTCGGGATAGCGGTCTTTGATCTCGGCCAGGCGCTGTTTGAACAAGATGCCGATCTTTTTCACATGATCGAGAAAGCCGGGCGCCAGCATGACGTCGAGCGTCGCATTGGCGGCGCTCATTGCCAGCGGATTGCCGCCGAAGGTCGAGCCATGCGTGCCGGGCGTCATCCCCTTGGCCGCTTCGCTGGTGGCAAGCACGGCGCCGACCGGAACACCGCCGGCGAGCGCCTTGGCGAGCGTCATCACATCGGGCGCGACGCCGGCGCGCTGATAGGCGAAGAGCTCGCCGGTCCGGCCCATGCCGGTCTGGACCTCGTCGAAAATCAGCAGGAGCCCGTTCTGGTCGCAAATCTCACGTAACGCGCGCAGGAACGATGGCTCGAACGTGCGCAGACCGCCCTCGCCCATCAGCGGCTCGACCATGATTGCCGCGGTCTCGTTGCCGATCGCCTTTTTGACGGCGTTCAGATCGGCGAACGGAACCTGATCGAAGCCTTCGACCACAGGTCCGAAGCCCTCAAGATATTTTTTCTGCCCGCCCGCGGCGAGCGTCGCCAGGGTGCGGCCATGGAACGCGCCCTCGAAGGTGATGATCCGGTAACGTTCGGGATGGCCGCTCGCCGACTGATATTTCCGCGCCGTCTTGATCGCGCCTTCCGCCGCTTCGGCGCCTGAATTGCAGAAGAACACAAGGTCGGCAAAGCTCGCGGCACACAAGCGCTGCGCGACACGCTCGGCTTCGGGAATTTCGTACAGATTAGAGACGTGCCACAGCTTGTGCGTCTGTTCCGTGAGTGCGGCAACCAGATGCGGATGGCCGTAGCCCAATGCATTCACGGCAACGCCAGAGGCAAAATCGAGATAACGTTCACCGTTTGTGGCGACAAGCCATACGCCTTCGCCCCGCTCGAAAGCGAGGTCGACACGCGCAAAAGTCGCCATTAGATGCGACGTCACGGCCTGACTCATGTTTTGGCTCACGGTTTTGCTCGCGGATTCTCGAGAGTTTGACTCGCGAGTGCTGCACGGCAAAAGCGGTGCAGTCTAAACGAAATGTGCCGCCTCGCGGGCGGCACACACGACATTCTATTTGCACACGCCCCGCTGTCAACACACGATAATTGCGCGTTGCGGACCCGATTTGTACCCAGTTCATCCACACGCGTGCAGGAATATGTGGACGCAAGCAGTGCGAGTCTTGCGTCAGAGTCCGGCCATATTGTAGCTTTTTGATTGTCTAGTACGACATCTCGTGCGGCGGACAGTCTTCTGAAGCGTTGTGGTTGAGTGCGTGTTGGGCGGCGACGCGCTGCCCGGCGCGAGGGGGGATTCTCGCAACCTGGATTTCCAACAACGACTTGGTCGACAGGTTCAAGGAGGGGGAGCATGTCGTGGACTGACGAGCGGGTCGAGCTTCTAAAAAAACTTTGGTCCGACGGCCTCTCGGCGAGCCAGATCGCGGCCGAGCTTGGCGGCATCACACGCAATGCAGTGATCGGCAAAGTCCATCGGCTCGGACTTTCCGGGCGCGCCAAAAGCACGTCCAGCGCTTCGCCGCGGCCGCGCAAACCGCGCTCACCGTCGCACATGCTGCGCATTGGCCGCGCCGCGATCCGCGGCAATACTGCGCTGGCACACGCTTATGATTTCGAGATCGAGGCCGAGCCGGAATTGATCGAGAACATCATTCCGATCGGTCAACGCCGCACCATTCTGGAATTGAACGAGCAAACCTGCCGCTGGCCGGTCGGGGATCCGGGCAGCAGCGACTTCTTCTTCTGTGGCGGTAACACGATCGCGGGCCTGCCCTATTGCGCCTACCATTCGCGTGTGGCTTATCAGCCGCCCGCTGATAGGCGCCGCGACCGACGGACCGGGCGGTAAGGTTCGCCACTCGCGGTGCGTTCCGGCCTTCAGCCCAGCTTGCCGAAGCGATCGTCGAGCGAATAGCCAGCGCCGCGCACGGTGCGGATCGGGTCGGTGGCATGGCCGCGATTGAGCGCCTTGCGCAGGCGGCCTACATGCACGTCAACCGTGCGCTCATCGATATAGACATCACTACCCCAGACGCCATCGAGCAACTGTTCGCGCGAGAACACCCGGCCTGGCCGCTCCATGAGAAACTCAAGTAAGCGGAATTCGGTCGGGCCGAGATCGACCGGCCGACTTGCACGCGAGACGCGTTTCTTCTCGCGATCGAGCTCGAGATCGCCGATGGTGAGCACCATGGCGACACGTTCCGGACTGGCACGCCGCAATAGCGCGCGGACCCGCGCCAGGAGTTCCGGGACCGAGAACGGCTTGACGATGTAATCGTCCGCGCCGGTTGCGAGCCCGCGCACGCGTTCGCTTTCCTCGCCCCGCGCCGTAAGCATGATAATCGGCAGCGACTGCGTTTGCGGCCGCGCGCGCAGGCGGCGGCACAATTCGATACCTGACAGGCCAGGCAGCATCCAATCCAGCACGACGAGATCGGGCGCGATTTCCTTGAGCCGGGTATCGGCGTCGTCACCTCTGGCGACCGCGTCGACCTCGTAGCCTTCGGCTTCGAGATTGTAGCGCAACAGCGTGATGAGCGGTTCCTCGTCTTCCACGATCAGGATGTTGGCTCCCATCCCGGTCTCCTATTTTTGCAAGATTATTTTTGCAACACGCCCGCTGGAAAACTCGTGGTATCACCCTTAGGACGCTGATCGGTTATGGGCCGCCCTTCGATCATGTAGTAAACCGTCTCGGCGATGTTGGTGGCATGATCGCCCATGCGCTCGATATCCTTGGCGCAAAACATCAGATGCATGCAGAACGTTATGTTACGCGGATCCTCCATCATGTAGGTCAGGAGCTCGCGGAACAACGACACGCACATTGAATCGACTTGTTCATCGCCATTCCAGACCGCGAGCGCCGACTGCAGATCGCGACCGGCATAGGCGTCGAGCACCTGTTTGATCTGGGCCAGCACCAACGCGGACATGTGCTCGACGCCCCGGATCAGCTTCTGCGGATAGAAATCATCGTCAAGCGCAACGACGCGCTTGCCGATGTGTTTGGCATGGTCACCGATTCGCTCCAGGTCGTTGCATACCCGCATGGCGCCGACGCATTCGCGCAGATCAACGGCCATCGGCTGGCGCCGGGCGATCGTAAGGATGCATTTTTCCTCTATTTCGCGCTGTAGCGCGTCGATCGTGGGGTCGAGCGCGATCACGCGCTCGCCGAGTTCGACATCGCGATCGACCAAGGCCTGAACCGAATCCGCGATCTGCCGCTCCACAAGACCGCCCATTTCGGCGACCTTACGGGTAATCTCCTGCAGATCGGTGTCGAATGCCTTGGCGGTGTGATCGATTCTGGTGGTGATTTCGCTCATCTGCGTTATCCGAAGCGGCCGGTGATGTAGTCTTGAGTGCGCTGATCCCGCGGGGCGGTGAACATATTGCTGGTCAGGTCGAACTCGATGAGCTCACCGAGATACATGAACGCGGTGAACTCGGAAACGCGCGCTGCCTGCTGCATATTGTGGGTAACGATCACGATTGTGTAGTCATCCGTCAATTCGTCGATCAGCTCCTCGATCTTGGCGGTCGAGATCGGATCGAGCGCCGAGCACGGCTCGTCGAACAGGATCACCTCGGGCCGCACCGCCACGGTGCGCGCAATGCACAGCCGCTGCTGCTGGCCACCGGACAGGCTCTGCCCATTGGCGTTAAGCTTGTCTTTCACCTCGTCCCACAGCGCCGCCCGCCGCAGCGAGGTCTCCACCCGGCCGTCGAGCTCCGATTTCGGCAGCTTTTCATAGAGCCGGATGCCGAAGGCAATGTTTTCATAAATCGACATCGGAAACGGCGTCGGTTTCTGGAACACCATGCCGATGCGCGCGCGCAGCAAATTGAGATCCTGCTTGGGCGAAAGAATATTCTCGGCGTCAAACAGGACCTCCCCGGTCGCGTGCTGGTGCGGATACAGGTCGTACATCCGGTTGAGCACGCGCAGCAAGGTCGACTTGCCGCAGCCAGAGGGTCCGATGAAGGCGGTGACCTTGTTCTGGTAGAGCGGCAGACTGATCGATTTCAGCGCCCTGAAGTCGCCATAGAAGAAGTTGAGGTCGCGGATAGTCAACTTTTCGGCAAGCGCCGATTGGCCGCTCTGCGCGTGAGCTACGGAGGGAACGGCGACGGAGGCGCTCACGTTCATGACTGTTTTCCCGTTGCGACGAGGGCACGCGCTGTGATGCTCAAAGCCAACACCGCCAAGGTGATGATGAGGGCGCCGGTCCAGGCCAACGCCTGCCAATCTTTATAGGGACTGAGCGCGAACTGGAAGATGACGACCGGCAGGCTGGAGATCGGCGCGTTGAGATTGGTGCTCCAGAATTGGTTATTCAGCGACGTGAACAAGAGCGGCGCGGTTTCGCCGCTGATCCGCGCGACGGCGAGGAGCACACCGGTGAGCATGCCGGCGCGGGCGGCGCGGTAACAGATGCGAGTAATCGTGAGCGACCGCGGCAGGCCGATGGACGTGGCGGCTTCGCGCAGTGCATTGGGCACTAGCGTCAGCATGTCTTCGGTGGTGCGCACCACGACCGGTATGACCAAAACCGCAAGCGCCACGCCGCCGGCGAGACCGGAGAAGTGACCCATCGGCGCAACCATCACTTCATAGATGAAAAGCCCGACGACAATCGATGGCGCGCTCAAAAGAATATCATTGATGAAGCGCACCACGGTCGTGAGCACATCGTGACGGCCATATTCGGCCATGTAGGTGCCGGCCAGAATGCCGATCGGCGTGCCGATCACGATGGCCAAAACGGTCAGCATGAGGCTGCCGACAATCGGATTGAGGAGACCGCCGGCCGCACCGGGCGGCGGCGTCATTTCCGTGAAAACCGCCAGCGACAGACCGGAGAAGCCCTGCCACAACAGCGCACCGAGAATCAGTACCAGCCAGCCGAGACCGACGGCGGTGGCGGCCAGCGCCATGCCGGTGGCGATGGCGTTACGGCGCCGCCGGCCCCAGTAACGGGATTGCAGAAGCTGCTCAGCCATCACTTCACCCGATCCGGCGCTCGATGCGCAACAACATGTAACGCGCTATCGCCAATACTATGAAGGTGATGACAAAGAGAATAAGACCGAGCGCGATCAGGGCGGAGGTATAGAGATCGCCAACCGCCTCGGTGAATTCATTGGCGATGGTGGCAGAAATGGTGGTGCCGGGCGCGAGCAGCGATGCCGAAATCCGGTGCGCATTGCCGATGACAAAGGTCACCGCCATGGTCTCGCCCAGCGCGCGGCCAAGAGCGAGCATGATGCCGCCGATCACACCGACCCTGGCATAGGGCAGCACGACATTGCGCGTGACCTCCCAGGTCGTGCAGCCAACCCCGTAAGCCGCTTCCTTGAGTACCGCGGGAACGGCCTCGAACACGTCGCGCGATATCGACGTGATGAACGGCAGCACCATGATCGCAAGGATTAGCCCCGCAGTCAGTAGGCCGATACCGTAAGGCGGTCCGCCGAACAGCGGCCCGATCAGCGGCACATTACCCAATGTCCCAATCAAAAACGGCTGCAGCGTCTCCTGCAGGAATGGGGCGAATACAAACAATCCCCAAACACCGTAAATAATACTCGGAATTCCCGCGAGCAGCTCGATGGCAATGCCGATCGGCCGCCGCAGCCATTGCGGGCAAAGCTCGGTGAGAAAGAACGCGATCATCAGGCCGAGCGGCACCGCGAATAGCATGGCGAAAAACGACGTGATCACGGTGCCGTAGATCGCCGGCAAAGCGCCGAAGATTTCGGTCACCGGATTCCAACGTTCGCTGATCAGAAAGCTGAAGCCGAAGGTGCTCAGCGCCGGGATCGAGCCTCTGATCAGCGAAAGAATGATCGCGCTGAGGAGGACCAAGACACCTATGGCGGCGGCCCGCGTCAATTGCCGGAACGCGGCGTCACCGAGCCGGAGCCGATCAAGTACTTTGGCCCGCGTGCCGGCCGCCGCGTCGACCAGCCCCTGATTTTGAATTGCCATATCAGTCATGGATCCCCCCAGAGAGCGGATCCGTCCCGATGCTCCGTTGTCTGTGCTCCCACCCGAACGTACCACCAGCCGCCGCACAAGACAGTTGTGCGGCGCGCCAGTGGATGAAAGCCAGGGGCCTTCTTGGCATCATGCGCTAGGAGCGCCTTGCGCGAGACATGAGGCGTCAGTTCTGGGTGACGTGGAGCGGCTTGCCATCAGAGCCGGTGATGGATTTCGTCCACATCGCCTCGATCTCCTTGGCGACCTTTGCCGGCATCGGCACATAATCGAGTTCCTCGGCCATCTTGCCACCCTTGGCATAAGCCCAGGCGAAGAATTTGAGCGCCGAAGTTGCCGCCCCCGCGTCTTGAGGCTGCTTGGGAATGAGGATGAAAGTTGCGGCCGTCATTGGCCAGGACGACGCACCGGGCTGGTTCGCCAGGATCACGCCGTAGCCCGGCACCGAATTCCAATCGGCATTGGCCGCCGCGGCTTGGAACGCGTCACTGGTCGGCGCGACGGTCTTGCCGACCTTGTTCGTCATTTTGGTAAAGACGAGTTTGTTCTGCAGCGCATAGGCGTATTCAACGTAGCCGATCGAGCCTTTGGTTTGACCGACATTATTAGAAACGCCTTCGTTGCCTTTGGCGCCGATGCCAACTGGCCATTCAACCGAAGTGTTGAAACCAACCTTCGATTTCCACTCATCGCTGACCTGGGCGAGATAATAAGCGAAATTGAAGGTGGTACCGGAACCGTCGGAGCGATGCACGACGGCGATCGCCGTCGACGGCAGTTTGGCATTCGGATTGAGTTTTTTGATCGCCGGATCGTCCCATGTCTTGATGTCGCCAAGGAAGATCTTGGCGAGCGTCGGCCCGTCGATCACCAGATCGCCGGCGTTGACGCCGTCGAGATTGATTACCGGCACGATGCCGCCCATGACCATCGGGAACTGCACCAAGCCATTCTTGTCGAGCTCTTCGCCCTTGAGCGGCGCATCGGTGGCGCCGAAGGTGACGGTTCTGGCTTCGATCTGCTTGATCCCGCCACCCGAACCGATCGATTGATAATTGAGCCCGACGCCGGTCTCCTTTTTATAAGCGTCCGCCCATTTGGCGTAGATCGGATAAGGGAACGTGGCGCCGGCGCCGGAAATATCTTCGGCGGCGGCAGGCACGATCGCTGCGGCCAGAAAACCGGCGACGGCAATGGTCCTGATATGTTTCACTGTGTTCTCTCCTGTGGATGGTATCCGAGGCGACGAGCTGCCGAGCCGCGTGTGGTCAACGCGGTCCGTGGGAAATTCCGTCGCCGTGGATTAGAACGCTGCATCGAGGCTTGCCCTGTGGGGGGTGCTGCAGCAGGCGGCACGGTTAGACCTAGCGCATAGCCGTTCTATGAAGCTTGCGTGACAATCAGATGACAACGCAAAGCATTGAAAACACGATTGTTCATCGCGCGGGCGGTGCGATCGCGGTGGGCAGGTGCACGGTGAAGGTCGCGCCGTCGCCCGGCGCACTGGAGATGGTCAGCCGGCCGCGGTGGCGATTGAGAATGTGCTTGACCAGCGCCAGGCCAAGCCCGGTGCCGCCTTGGGCGCGGCTCTCGGTAACGTCGACACGATAGAAGCGCTCGGTCAGGCGCGGCAGATGTTCGGGGGCGATGCCCGGGCCGTAATCGCGAACGCTGACTTGCGCCTCCGGCTCGCCTTCTGCCGACGAGCCCGGCCCGAGTTTGATGTCGACCCGGCGTCCGGCGGCGCCGTATTTGAGCGCGTTCTCGACCAGGTTCTCAAAAATGCGGAGCAATTCGTCGTGATCGCCGAGCACGGTCAACGCGCCGGCATTTTCGACATTGACGGTAACGCCGCGGTCGCGCGCCAGGCTCTCGAGCCCGTCTGATACTTGCCGAATGATCGGCACCAGATCGACCGGAGTATCGGGGCGGCGATGCGCATTCAGTTCGATGCGCGACAATGACAATAGATCGTCAATCAAGCGCGCCATGCGCCGCGCCTGCTCCTGCATGATGGAGAGAAAGCGGGCGCGGGCCTTGGGATCTTCCTTTGCCGAACCTTGCAAGGTTTCGATGAACCCCAACAGCGCGGCGAGCGGCGTGCGCAATTCGTGGCTGGCGTTGGCGACGAAGTCGGCGCGCATCTCCTCGACCCGGCGCAAAGGCGTGAGATCGTGAAAAGTCATCAACACGAAATCGGGACCGCGACTGTTCGGGTCGCGCTTGACCGGCGTCACGACCGTCTCATACCAGCGATCGAGCGGCACGCGCTCGGAAAAGACGACCCGCTGCTCCTCGCCCTCTCTGCTGGCGCGGCCGATCGCCTCGATGAGTTCCGGCATGCGCAGCGCAAAGGATACCGGCTCGCCCTGGCGCAAGGCCGGCGCAAGCGCACGGGCGCGATCATTGAGCGCGAGCACGCGGCCGTCGCGATCGAGTGCAAGGACGGGATCCGGCAATCCGGCAATGAGAATGCGCAGCAGATCGTCGCCGGGTTGTACGCTGACGATGGGCTCGGCGAAGCGACCGCGCTCGGCAGACGAACGCAGCGCCGGAACCGCGGCTGCGGCGACGACCGCAAACCCGACCACAGCGTAGGACACCGGCAGCGTGCCGATGACGGCAAGAATCGCGAAAACCAGCGCCGCCGCCGCGATCACAATACCGCCGCGCCAGTGCGTTGCGCCAGGACGTGTTCGATCGTCGGCAATGCTCATGGAATCCCTCACGGCGGCGCGACGGCCGCCGGATTATGGCACGTCCGATGTCCCGCGAACGCGCGCATCCGCGTCGCCAAGCGGCGGCGAAGCCGCCGAAGAGAGGCGGCGCATGCCGCGGCTGAGCAAAATTTCGCGGGTGCCGAGCACGGCTAGTGAGAGCACGAACGGAACGACGTAATAAAGCAATCGGAACAACAGAAGGCCCGCAAGCAAATCTTCTTTGTCGAACTGCCACAGCGCCACCAGCATTGCGGCGTCAAACACGCCGAGACCGCCGGGCGCGTGACTGGCGAATCCTAGCAGCGTTGCGGCGACGAAAATTACCGCTACCGTAACGAAGCCGAGATTCGGCTCGTCCGGCACCAGCATGTACATGGCGGCGGCGCAGCAGGCGAGATCGACGATGCCGATTGCGATTTGCAATAGTGTTAGTGGCCCACCTGGCAACGTAACTTGCCAACCTTCGCGGCCGATCACGCGCGGCTTGACCCAGACCCAGGCGACATAAGCGGAGAGCATGGCAATGATAACGAGCGCGAGCAGCCGATTGCTCCACAACGGCAACTGATCCAGCGCGCGTGCGGCCTGCGGCGCATACAGGACGCCGAGACCGAGCACGGTCGCATTGCCGAGCCAAAAAGTCAGGCCAGCCACGAAACAGATTTTAGTGACCTCGATGACGCTCAATCCCCAGCCGGAATAGATGCGGTAACGCACCGCGCCGCCGGAGAACACGCTGGCGCCGACATTGTGACCCACGGCGTAGCTGGTAAAGCCGGCGAGAGCCGCGACGCGATAAGGCAGGTCCGAACGCCCGATCGTGCGCAGCGCAAACAGGTCGTAAAAGGTGAGCGTGAGATAGCCGCCAGCGACGAAAAGGGCGGCGAAGAAGAGCGTGCGCCAGTCGGTCGCCTCGATGGCGTCGATAAGTTCATCCAGATCGATGTCGCGCAGGATGCGATACAGCACCAGGACCGCGACGACTATGATGGTGAGGCTTAGTGCAAAGCCAAGCCGGCTGAAGCCAACCTTATCGAAAAAGCGCGCGATCCCGCGCGGGCGGCCTAGCATGCCATGCTCCGGGTCGGCTGTTTGCGCATCCATCGTCAGTTCCGTTGGTCTCCTAAGGCATGAACCCCGCGAAGCCTGCCATGTACTTCATCATGCCGTGTACTTCACGCCAGGGAAGATCGCTGTTTGGGAAAAATCATTCCCAAACGTCGCCGCAACGCCTGAGGCCGATCCAGTTCCGAAGCTTTTGCATTGGTACACGAGGTTTCCAGTTCCGCCACAGCGCGACAGGCTGACATAGCTCACCTATATATGCCCACGTAATGTGACCACCTGCCGCCGTCGTCGGGATTCATATGCCTGAGGAGTTACGAACTTCGCAATTGCTCACCGCCTGGTCACCCCCTAGCAGGTGTTTTGTCGAATGTCTTGAGAGATATCTTGGGGCGGCGTGAGCCGGCAGGCACGTTACGCTTGCGTCGAGTCGCTCAGCCACGCCTTGCAACGGCTACGACGAGAAAAGTTTAAAGTAGCAAAACCTATAACAATGAATCGAGAGACCGAAATGATCGACCGTCCCATTGCACGAAGAACTTTGCTCACTCAGACCAGCTTGGTTGGCGCGGCATTTGGCGCCGGATTTGCTTTCGGCCTCTCGCCGGCCCAAGCCAGAGCCGCCGCCCCTGATGGAGTGTGGAGTCAGGATTATTGGGCGAATAAGAGTGACACCAAGCTTGCGATATACCGCAAGTACCTTCCGAGAGCCCAACCCGACAAACCGCTCCCGGTGCTGTTTCTCGTACATGGCTCCTCGTTGTCGGCGCGCTCGAGTTTCGATCTGGAATTCCCGGACGGCGATTACTCGCTGATGGATGTGTTCGCCCACTACGGCTTCGACGTCTGGACCATGGATCACGAGGGCTTTGGCCGTTCGTCCAAGACCTCGGGCACGTCGGATATCGCCAGCCGGGTCGAAGACCTCAAAGCGGCAATGGCGCTCGTACAACGCGAAACCGGCCGCGGCAAAGTCCACATGTTCGGCGAGTCCTCTGGTGCGATCGCCGCGGCAGCCTTCGCACAGGCCGAGCCGGATCGAGTCGATCGGCTCATTCTCGCCGCCTTCACCCATAAGGGAGAAGGCGCGGTGGAAATCGAGCGGCGCCGAGCGCACATTGAGGAGCTACGCGCCAATTCGAAACGTACGCGCGATGCCGCTATGATCCGCTCGATATTCACCCGCCACCCGAGCCTCTACGATCCGGCCATGGTGGATGCGCTCGTCAACAGCGAAATGCCATACGGCGATACGGTGCCTAGCGGCAGTTATGTTGATATGGCCGTGAACCTGCCGCTGACCGATCCGACCAGGATGCGCTCGCCGGTGCTGATGACGCGCGGCGAATGGGACGGCAATTCCACCGATGACGATCTGCTTGAGTTTTTCCGCAAGCTGCCGAACGGCGATCGTCAATATGTTATCCTGCCGAACACCGCGCGCAGCCAGGTTTTCAGCAAGAATCGCCTTGCTGTGGTACGCAATGAAGAATTTCCTCGACGCGCCGGCGCCGGTGGCGAGTTGAGTTTCGTCATTGCCTGGCCGAGCTAAAGGGCCCCCGCGAAGAGCGAGCCCGGGATCTATAATCCCGGACTTAAAGATTGGCGCAAACCTCACCGCTCGTGATTTGCATTCCGGGCTCGCGCTATGCTCGCTCCGGAATGACTAGGGCGTCTATGGCAATATGTTCCTGACGGCCAGTAATAGCCCGATAAGACCAAGGCAGGAGACGAATAGCTTACTGCAACGCATGAGCAGGATGTGCCGCCGAATTCTTTGAATCGCCAGATTAACTTCGCTCAATTTTCCGATCCTCCGGACCCCAGATTATACCCGCGCATCAATTACGTGCAGCTTCAGGAAGTGGTTGCATTGTGGGGTTGCTCACGGCCTCAAGCACGGCCTCACGCCACTCGCGTTTGATGGGTAAAATTGGCGGCATTGGCGACGTGTCGGGAGGGAGGGTCGGTGCCGCTACCGTATCGACCCGCTCCGTGGCCGAACCCTTTCGCATAAACGCATTGTAAATCAGCCACTGGCCGCGATTGCGGCGCCCTCGTATCGGGAAACGGCTAACGATGGAGGACAGCGCGTAGAACGTGTCATAGGCCTGCAATTGCCCAAGGCGCAACTCATCACCGGACATCTGCGCTGGGCGATAGACCACCTGACCCTGATCATATTTGTCCCAATCGAAGGAGATAATGCGATTTGCCTTCTTCATTTCATACCAAGTGAGTGTCCCAGGATATGGCGTGAGGACGGAATAGGCGCAGGCGTCGTAGTTGCTTTCACGGTTGAACCGTACGGTTTCCTCGAATACCGAGCGATCGTCGCCATCGAAGCCAAACATGAACAGTCCGAACACCATAATTCCGTAGGAATGGATCTTCTCGACCAAAGCAGCGAAGTTTTCTGGTCTATTCACGTGCTTATGTACGCTTTTAAGAGTCGCGCGCGATATCGACTCGAAACCGATGCTCAGCATCGTGCATCCGCTGTCGGCTGCCAGATCGAGCATCTCATCGTCCTGCGCGAGTTTTGAGGTAACGCCAGCCTGCCACCGAAATCCGCGGCCCTTCATGGCGCGCATCACTTGCTTCGGGCGCTCGGGCGTGCCGAAGAAATCGGCATCGTTGATGGAGATGAAGCGCGATCCGCAATTCTCCATTTCGCGAACCACCTCATCCACCGGCCGATAGCGAAATTTAAGGCCGTTCATCAGTGGTTCGGCACAGAACGTGCATCCCTGATGGCATCCGCGCGAGGTCTGAATGAAGGTTCGGTTCACATATCGGTGCTTCTTCAGAAGGTCGTAACGCGGCATCGGCATCCCAACCATTGAATGCAGAGCCTGCGATTTGTATGAACCGCGCATAGACCCATGGCTGAGATCGTCCAGCAAGCGATCGATGACGAGCTCAACCTCGCCGATGACCACCGCATCGCAGTGCTTAAGCGCTTCCTGCGGCATAAAGCTCGGATGTACGCCGCCCATGACGACTGGCACGCCCCTGGTGCGAAATTGATCGGCAATTTCGTAGCCGCGGTTGACGTAACTTGTCATCGCTGAAATCCCGACCAGGTCGGCCTTCAAATCGAAGTCGATCACTTCGATGTTTTCGTCTGTGAGAATGACTTCGTACTGATCACGGGGGATGGACGCAGCGACTGCCAGCAAGCCGGCCAGCGGAGAATAGAGCGCCCGGTTCATGTACAGCGGCCGGGTGGTCAGAGAGTCCGTCTTTGGATTGATGAGATGAATGATGCGGGTGGCCACAAAACTCCCCTACAAAGTGCCTGCCAGCCTAACGACGCCGGGACGCGTAGGTTTCCTCGTAGGTTCAAAATAGATGCCATCGTGAGCTCAGGGACAATGATCGTAGCGGGAAGCTGAACATTTTCAGGCAAATCGGCGCGCTGAGCTTAGTCGGGAACCGCACTTATGAGCGTTGTCGGTTCTTCTTCACAGCTGGAATTGAACTAGCCAAGCTCCCCGTCGGCAAAAAACTGCCGCAGCTCGCGGTATGTCTCTTCGGGCGCCTCCTCGGAAAGATAGTGCCCGCAGGGCAACGCTTTGGCGCCGCGAATGTCGCTCGCGTAACGGTGCCAGATGTCTTCCGGTTTATGATTGCGGCCGACGCCGCCGGTTGCGCCCCATAACAACAGCACTGGGCAGTCGATTTTTCGTCCGGCGGCGAAATCCGCCGTGTCCGTGTCGAGATCGACGCCGTGGGTGGCGCGATAATCCTCGCACATGGCGTGGATGGTCGCTGGGTTGCGGAAATAGCGCTTGTATTCCGCGAGCGCTCGCGGATCGAAGAAGCTTAAGCCCTGTGCGGTCTTGGCGAGCTTCTTTTCAATAAAATAATCCGGGTCGGCGCCCATCAGCCGTTCGGGAAAATCATACGGCTGGATCATGAAAAACCAATGCCACGAGAATGTGCCCCAGGCGCGCGTGACATTGTTGAGGAGATGGTGCTGCGGGAGGATGTCGAGAATAGCGGCGCGCACCACTTTGTGTGGATGATCGAGGCACATGCGGTGCAGGACGCGCGCACCGCGGTCATGCCCGGCGGCGTAGAAGCGCTCGTGGCCGAGCGCCGCCATGACTTCGACCTGATCCTGCGCCATGGCGCGGAATGAATAATTGCCATGGTCTGCGCCACCCGGCGGCTTTTCGGAATCGCCATAGCCGCGCAGATCCGTCGCCACGACCGTGAACTCTTGCGCCAGCCGCGGCGCAAATTTGTGCCACGATAAATGGCTGAACGGATTGCCGTGCATAAGCAGGAGCGGCGGACCCTTGCCGCCATGGACCGTGACGATGCGCGCGCCACTGGTCTTGATTTCGGCGCGGGTGAAATTATCGAACATCGCGCACGATCACTTGCGCCGCGGCTTATCCAAGCCGAGTTCGCTCCAACGCGCCCTGACCGCGGCGATGTCTTCGGCCGCCGGCCAGACCAGCGGTGGAAAGCGCGCGCCGTCGAATTCGGGATCGGGATCGTAATCAAGATTCATGGTGGCATCGATCAGCACGCGATTCCATTTGCCGGTGCCGTAGAGCGAAGTGTTGCGGTCGCGTTTGCGCGTCGACGGATCAAGGCCCAAGCCGAAGGTCGCCGGCATGATGACGATATCGTCCTCGCCGGCATTGACGCGATAGGCGATCGCCCAATCGACCGCGGCGTAGTCGTGAATGTCGATGTCGTCGTCGACGACAGTGACGTGCTTGTAGCGCACGTGGCCGGCTGAACTGCCCCACAGCGCGTTGGCGACTTGTTTGGCCTGGCCGCGATAACTTTGTTTGATCTGGACCAGGATATTAACGCCGGCCTGCACCGGCGGACACCACACATCAGTCACGCCGGGGACGCCGGCGCGATCGAGCACATTCCAGGCGGTCGCCGCGCGCATGATCGAAGAGCACATGCCGTTTTCAGAGAAGCAGCCGGGCAACGAACCTTCGATAGTGCCGCGCAGGATCGGATCCTTGCGATGGGTGATGGCCGTGACGCGGATGGTCGGTTTGGGCGAGCGGTCGCCGGCGATATAGCCGGTGACTTCGGCAAACGGGCCTTCCATCAGGAATTTCGACGGATCGAGCTGCAGATAACCTTCGATTACGATCTCGGCGCTGGCCGGCACCATCAGATCGACGGTCTCGCCTTTGACCAGATCGACCGGCGCGCCGCGAATGGCGCCGATCACGTCATATTCGCACAAGCCCTTCGGCACCGGCGAGCCGGCGACAAAGCCGAATGATGGCTCCCAGCCGATCGCCACCGCGATCGGCATTTCGTTGTGGCCGGCCTGCTGCCAGGCGGTAACGTGGTGGCCGATATGCTGCGCCCGCCACATCAGGATCGGGATCTTGTCCTTGCCACCGATCATGCCGCGATAAATGCCGACATTCATTACGCCGCTTGTCGGATCCTTGGTCACCACGCCGCCATAGGTGAGGATGTAGCGGCCGCCGTCGGCTCGATTCCATTGCGGCACCGGAAACTCGTAAAGATCGATGTCGTCGCCTTTGACCACGTTCTCCTTCACCGGGCCGGTCTTGACCACTTTCGGCGGCAGGCTTTGCGAGAGGATATTGCGGCCGAGCCGCACCAGCTCGCGGGGATGGGTGTCTGGCGGCAAGCCGAACATCATGGCGACGCGGCGAGCGCTCGAGAGCCCTCCGGTGAAAACTTGCCGACAACGGGCATTGGCGCCGTAGTCACGGATATTGCCGAACAAGAGCGCAGGCCCGGTGCCGGCGCCTTGCGCGAGGCGCGCAATCGTGCCGAGCTCGATATTCCAATCGACTTCGGCGTCGATGCGCTGCAGTTCGCCGGCGCCGTCGAGCGCCTTGATCCAACCGCGCAGATCGCCAAACGCTACTGGCTTTCGCTCGCTCGTCATTGCTTATCCGGGCCTCCGTCCGCCTGGCGCCGGCGTTCTTCGCTTTCCCTGTCGATCCTGTCAAGAAAGGCCGGTTGCGTCATTGCGAGCGAAGCGAAGGAATCCAGGAAAGCCCGTGTGGACTGGATTGCTTCGTCGCTTCGCTCCTCGCAATGACGAACGAGGCCATCTCGCGACGCAATGCGGCATCTGCTAATTCAGCATTCATGACCGATGACGAACGCAGAATTCTGATCGCCGGCGGCGGGCCGGTTGGGCTGCTGTGCGCCTGGCTTCTTGGCCGCCGCGGATTGCCGGTGCGGCTGTTCGACAACAACAGCGGCTTGCAAGCCGATCCGCGCGCCGCGACCACCCATCCGGCGACGCTCGATCTGTTGGACGAGGACCTTGTCGGCGACATGGCGCGCGTCGGCCTCGTTGCGCCAATTTTCCAGTTCTGGGACCGGCCGAGCCAGCAATTGGTCGCGCAGTTCGATCATGCCGTTCTTGCGAACGACACACGGCATCTATTCGTCGTGCAATGCGAACAGTTCAAGACCGCAAAGCTGATCCTGGAGCGGCTCCAGCGCTATCCGAATGTCGAAGTGTTGTTCGATCACGAAGTCGTCGATGTGTCGCAAAGCACGGATGCCGTGAGCGTAGAGGCGCGCAGGTCCTCGGGCGCGGTTTCGCATCACCGCGGCGCCTATCTCATTGGCGCCGATGGCGGGCGGAGCACGGTGCGGCGTCGTTCCGGAATCAAATTCGCAGGCTTTACCTGGCCGGAGCGCTTTATCGTTCTCACCACGCCTTTCGATTTCGAAGCCGGGCGCGGCTATTGCTATCGCAGCTACTTCGCCGACCCCGGCGCGTGGTGCAATTGCTTCAAGGTCTCGGCCGATGGGCCGCCCGGACTTTGGCGCACGGTCTATCCGACTGATCCGGCGCAGAGCGAGCAGGAGATATTGAGCGACGCCGGCGTGCAGGCGCGCATGCAGTCGTTTTTTCCGTCGCCACAGCCTTACGAGATCATCCATCGCAATCTTTACGTCACGCATCAGCGCGTCGCCGAAACCTTCCGCCAAGGCCGGGTGCTCCTTGCCGGCGACGCCGCGCATGTCAACAATCCGATCGGCGGCATGGGATTAAACGGCGGCATCCAGGACGCGGTGAACCTCGCCGACAAGCTGGTGCGCCTCTTTCTCGACGGCGCCTCCGAGCGCCTGCTCGATCTCTACGACCTGCAGCGCCGCACCGTCGCGATCGAGTTTGTGCAAGAACAATCCATCGCCAACAAAAAGCGGTTGGAAGCGCACGACCCGACAGCGCGGGCGCGCAATCTCGACGAGCTCCGCGAAAGCGCGGCCGATCCCGAACGCGCCCGCCAATTCCTCTTACGCACCTCGATGATCGCGAGCCAGCGCCGGGCGGAGGCGATGACGTTGGCGGCGTGAGGGTCTATGCTGCAAAAAAATCGCATCTGCCCGCGAACGCCTCCCCTGATTGAGCCCCTGCAATTCCTGCAAACGCTTTGAGTATTTCCGATGAAAGGGATCAATCACCTGGTGCTGGCCGGCCATGACCTCGAGGCCATGCGTTCGCACTATGCGGCTTTGGGATTTACGATCACGCCGCGCGGTCAGCATCCGTTCGGCACCGGCAATTCTCTCATTCAGTTGCGCGGCACTTATATCGAACTGCTTTCCGTCACCGCGCCACAAGATGTCGCCGAGTATCGCGCCGGACATTTCTCCTTCGGCGCCTTCAATCGCGATTATCTCGCCCGTCACGACGGCTTCTCGATGCTGGTGCTCGATACGCCGGATGCGCGCGCGGATGTCAAAGCCTGGCGCGCGGCCGGGCTGCAAACCTACGCTCCGGTTGATTTCTCAAGAGCGGCGACGATGGCTGACGGCCAAGAGGTCACCGTCAGCTTTTCGCTCTCCTTTGTGAGCCATCCGGCAGCGCCCTGGCTCGGCCTGTTCGCCTGCCAGCATTACCGGCCCGAATATTTCGCTCAGCCGCACTATTTGCAGCATGCCAATGGCGCAATGGCGGTTGAAGATGTTTGGATCGTGGGCGAAGCAGCGATCGATCTTGCCGGGTTCATGCAAACCGTCACCGGCGCTAAGGCCAGCAGCGAAGATCCGTCCGTCACAACGCTGCAAACGCGAATAGGCTCGATCGTACTGGCGCGCCCGCAAGCGTTTGAGAACGCCTTCGGCTCGCCCGCGCCGCATCCGCAAGACGGGCCGCAGCTCGCCGCGTTTACCGTTGCGTGCCAAAAGCTGGGCTCGCTCACGGATTTGCCGAAAATCGGTAACCGCTACATCCTGGCGCCGGAGAAAAATTTTGATACCGCAATCGGCTTTGTCGAAACTCCCAAGAAAACTCCCGAGAGGTGAACCTATGCGCATGTTCCAGCTTTGCGTCTGCGGCGAGCCGCTGCAATGCAACGAGCAACCGACGCCGAAACCGACCGGCAGCGAGGTGCTGCTTAAAGTGCTCGCGACAGGGGTCTGCCACAGCGATCTGCACCTCGCCGACGGCTGGTTCGATCTCGGCGGCGGCAAGCGGCTCAGCCTCGCCGACCGCGGCATGAAGCTGCCGGTGACGCTCGGCCACGAGAATGTCGGCGAAGTGGTGGCGGTTGGGCCGGACGCCAAGGGCGCGAAGAGCGTGCGCATCGGCGCGCGCATGCTTGTCGATCCTTGGATCGGCTGTGGCAATTGCGGGCCGTGCCGGCGCGGCGAGGAAAATCTCTGCCGCGCGATGAAAAGCCTCGGCGTGTTCGCCAATGGTGGCTACGCCGACCACGTGATGGTGCCGCATCCGCGGTATCTTTTCGACATCGGCGATCTGGCGCCCGAGCGCGTCGCGCCCCTCGCCTGTTCAGGGGTGACGACTTTCGGCGCCTTGAAAAAAGTGCCGACCTTGACCAGCGAGCCGACGGTGATCATCGGCGCCGGCGGGCTCGGCCTGATGTGTCTTGCTTTGCACCAGAAGATGGGCGGGCATTCGGCGATTGTCGTCGATATTGATCCGGCGAAGCGCAAAGCGGCGAAAGACGCTGGCGCGGCTCACGTCGTCGATGGCGGCCTGGCCGATGCGGCGGGCCAGATCATCGATCTTACCCAAGGCGGCGCCTGGGCGGTCATCGATCTCGTCGGCTCATCGCAAAGCGCGCGCGTCGGCTACGACAGTCTGATTAAGGGCGGGAAATACATCATCGTCGGGCTATTCGGCGGCAACATGACGGTGTCATTGCCGCCAATTCCGATGCGCGCGCTGACGATCCAGGGCTCTTATGTCGGCAGCGTCCCGGAAATGGCGGAATTGATGGAGCTCGTTCGCCGCACCGGGGCGCCGCAGGTCCCGGTCGCGACCAAGCCGCTCGACGATGTGAACGCAGTGATGCAGGATTTGCGCGCGGGCAAGGTGATTGGCCGCGTGGTGCTGACGCCCTAAAGCGAAATGGGATTAGGTTGGATAACCATTTCGCTTTAGCTCGTTATTTGAGCATGATCTTTTCGGAAAACCGGTATCCACTTTTCCGGATCATGCTCTAAGCAAAATTTGGTGAAACCATGCAACGCAAGGTGATTATTTCATGCGCCGTTACCGGTTCGGCCGACACGCCGGGCCGCAATCCGGCGGTGCCGGTCACGCCCGAGCAGATTGCCAACTCGGCCATCGACGCCGCCAAGGCCGGCGCAGCCATCGTGCACATCCACGTGCGCGATCCGAAGTCCACCAAGCCGAGCATGGACACCGCGCTCTACCGCGAGGTCGTTGAGCGGATCAGAGGCAGCGGCACCGACGTGCTGATCAATCTCACCACCGGGCCGGGCGCGCGTTTTACTCACGACGAACGCGATCCGGCGAAACCGGGGCCGGACAGCGTGCTCAAATCGCCGGAAGACCGTGTGCGTCACATCGTTGAGCTCAAGCCCGACATTTGCAGCCTCGACATGGGTAGCCTCAATATGGGCGACCGCGTCTTCATTAATACGCCGAAGCATCTCCAAGCGATGGCGGCGGCGATCAAGGATGCCGGCGTGATGCCCGAGCTTGAAGTGTTCGAGACTGGTCATCTGCTGCTAGCCAAACGTTTCATCGAGAATGGCTACGTCAAGCCGCCCGGCATGTTTCAGATCTGCCTGGGCATTTCCTGGGGCCAGCCGGCGACGCCCGAGGCCATGACTTATATGCGGAATCTTTTGCCGCCGGATGCGCCGTGGTTTGCCTTCGGCATTTCGCTGCATCAATTCCCGATGGTGGCGCAGACGGTTTTGCTCGGCGGCCATCCGCGCGTCGGCCTCGAAGACAACATCTATCTCGAGAAGGGCAAGCTCGCGCCAAGCAATGCGGCGCTGGTCGAGAAGGCGGCAGAGATTATCGCCGTTCTCGGCGACCAGGTTGCAACGCCGGCAGAGGCGCGAGCGATCCTCGGCTTGGCGGCGAGTAATGTGTGACTTCAGTCGCTCAAGGAAATTGTAATAGGGCTACCTTCTCCTCCCCCTGAAAGGGAGAGGTCGGCGGCTGAAAGCCGCCGGGTGGGCGTCCACCGGGACGAGTGATTCAGTGACCCCTCCCTGGCGTGCTTCACGCCTTCCCTCCCATTCCAGGGGAGGAGAAATTTCATGTACGCATTGTAAGCGGGAGGGCTGAACATCATGGATTTGGGCATCAAGGGCTTGCGTGTGATTGTCACCGCCGGCGCCGCCGGCATCGGCCGCGAGGTCGCGCGCGCTTTTTTGCGCGAGGGTGCGCCGGTTCATATTTGCGACGTCGATCGCCACGCGCTGGCTGAGCTTGCAACGAGCGACCCTAAACTGAAGGCGTCGCTGTGCGACGTCTCCGACCGCGAAGCAGTGGCGCGTTTCATCGATACCGCGGCCGACGCGCTCGGCGGACTCGATTGCCTCGTCAACAATGCCGGCATTGCCGGCCCGACCGGGCGCGTCGACGAAATTCCGCCGGAAGAATGGGATCGCACGCTCGCCGTGAACATCACCGGACAGTTCAACTGCGTGCGTGCCGCGCTCCGGCACCTCGCCAACAGCGCCAATCCATCGATCCTCAATTTGTCATCGGTGGCCGGCCGTCTCGGCTTTCCAATGCGGACTCCTTATGCCGCTTCGAAATGGGCGGTGGTCGGCTTCACCAAATCGCTCGCCATGGAGCTTGGGCCGCTCAACATTCGCGTCAATGCGATCCAGCCTGGCGCCGTGGAGGGCGACCGCATCCGGCGGGTCTTTGCCGCCAAGGCCCAGGTCCGCGGTGTGTCGATGCAGACGATTCAGGACGAAGCCATGTCGCATGCGTCGATCCGGCAAATGATCGCGCCGCAACAGCTCGCCGACATGATGGTGTTTCTTGCCTCCCCGCGCGGCCGCACGATTTCCGGTCAAGCCATCAGCATCTGTGGCGACGTGCAATCGCTCGTCTGAGCCGAGTTAGGCCAACGTCGGCCCTTACCTGACCCGGTACAACGCATGCCGCCGGTTGCGGGTGAACGGCCGCACATGGCTCGGCCAACGTCCGGCTTCGACCGCCTTGGCCCATTCGGGGCTGACCAGCACATGCGGGCCGTCGATCTCGTAGACCGCGGAATGGCGTGCCCCTTCATGCGCGACTTTTCTTTCTTCGCCGCCGATGCTCATCGCGAACGGCTCGCCCTCGAGACGCGTCACCGCGTGCACGCCCGGCACTTTCAGAAGATTGGGGACGTGCTCGGTGTCGTAGACCTCGTGGAACAGCGCTTCCTTGTCAGGGTCCACATCCATGCTGGCGATGAACAGATATTTGGCTTTGATCGGCATTGGATTCCTTTGCGTGTTTTGAGGGCTGAAGGCGAAACACTTTCTGAATTTATTTGAACCGCTCCGACGGCGGGGCGATCTCGGTGACGAGATCGCGAATGAGCGTTTTGTTGGGAAGCGGCGTGAGCGTCATTTCTCGCGGCTCGAGCCGCGCCGTGCAGGCGTAAACAGTTTCGCCGTCGAGCTGGATCATGCATTCCTTGCAGGCATTGGCATTGATGCAGGAAAAGCGGATCGCGAGACTGGGGTCTTTGTTGATGCGCAACCAGCGCAAACCGTCAAGCACCGATTGCCCGGGCTCGAATGGCACTTCGAAAATCTCCCATCGCGCCGGTTCGCTGGAGGTACCGCGGCGGATTTTTAGTGTGGCAACGGCGGTCATCGATATGTGTGCCGCGATGGGGTTATTGACGCGGCGCGAACCTCCCTCCCCCTGAAAGGGGGAGGGTCGGGGTGGGGGTCAGCATTCTCCAGTGACCCCCACTCTATCTCTCCCCCTTTCAGGGGGAGAGAATTCCGGGCGTCGAAGTCACGACGGGCTTCGACCGCCGAGAGCAATGAGCGCGTCATGAGACTAGCGCCTCGGCCGGCGCGCCGGAGAGTTGCAGCGTGCCGCCGGCAAGCCGCACGCGCTGATGCCGTCGCCATTGCGGCAGCATTTGCGGAAAATCCTCACGCTGATGGGCGCCGCGGCTTTCGGTACGGGTCAGCGCGGATTGCGCGACCGCGCGCGCAACGATGAGCATGTTGCGCAGATCAAACCATTCGAGCCGTTGCAGATCGAAGCCGCCGTTCTCCCCGGCAGCACGGCGCGGCGGCCGCTCGCCAAGCTCGGCGGCGAGCGCGGCGATGCCCACGAGCGCGCGATCAAGGTTCGACGTCGTGCGGAACGGCCCGACGTCGTCCGCCATAATCGCCTGCAGGCGCGCGATCATTGACGCTGTGTTCAGGTCCCGCCCGGCACTGCCGTTGCTGATAAGATTAAGCGCGCCGCGCGTAGCCGCGGCAGACAACTCGCGGCGCGACATCTTTTTCACGCGCGTTGCCGCGCTTTTGCCGGCGCGCCGGCCGAACACCAAGGCTTCGGTAATGGCATTGCCGGAGAGGCGATTGGCGCCATTGGCGCCGCCAACCACTTCGCCGGCGGCAAATAGACCCGGCAATTCGGTCTGCATCGCCGCGTCGGCGACCACGCCACCCATGTGGTAATGCGCGATCGGCGCTACCTCGACCGGCATGCGGGTGAGATCGATGGCGTTGGCGGCGAGCCGGTCGATCACCGGCCCGAAGGCGGCGCGCAAAGCGGCTGCCGAGCAATGCTCGAAAGACAAATAAGCGCCGCCATGCGGCGAACCCCGCCCGGCCTCGACTTCCCTGAAAATCGCGTAAGTCGCGAGATCGCGCGGCAGCATATATTTGCCGTCCTCGTCGGAACCGTAGCGCGAGGTGAACTCTTCCATGCGGCCGTTAAGAAGCCGGCCGCCGAGCTTGTAGCGGAACGGATCCCACATGATTGGATCCATGCCAACGAGCCGCGGCGCCAAATGGCCGATCGGGAAGAACTGGACGAATTCCATGTTGATCAGCGACGCGCCGGCGCGCAGCGCCAGCGCATAACCGTCGCCGCCCATGTTGAGCGAGGCGCTGTTGCGCCGATACAGCCGCGTCAGGCCGCCGGTCGCGAGCACGGTTGCTTTGGCGGCAATTGTCACCGGCGCGCCGCTGCCGATATGCCAACCGACCGCGCCGGCAACTTCACCGCCAGAATCGACGACCAGATCGATGATGCAAATGTCGCCGGCTTTGCGGATGTCCTTGTTGCGCGCCATGACGGTGCGCAGCGTCTTCGACACCGCCGGCCCGGTATTGATGAAGTCGACATAGACGCAGCGCGGCCGGTCATGGCCAGGCGCCGTGGTCGCGGTGATGTGCTTGTCCTTGCGCGCCCAGCCGACGCCCCAGGCATCGAGTTCACGAATGCATGCGGGCGCGTCCTCGCACAAAAGCTGCGTCAGCGCTTCGTCGCACAAGCCACGCCCGGCGGCGATGGTGTCGTCGTAATGGTGGCGCGGCGCGTCGGGCACCTCTTCGCCAAGCGCCGCCGCCACCGTCATCTGCGCCATCACGGTTGCGCCGCCGCGGCCGATCAGGCTGCGATCGATGAGGAAGACGCGCGAACCGCCGCGCGAGGCTTCGATAGCGGCATACATGCCGGCCGCGCCGGAGCCGATCACCAGCACATCAGTTTCGATCGCTACGGGTTCGGAAGACATGGGGCGAACATAGAGTGTCGCTTGTCCCCGCGGAAGCGGGGACCCAGAATTAGATTCCCGCTGGCGCGGGAATGAGCGGCTCAATTATGCCGGCAGCGGTTTGCCCTTGGTCTCCGGCAGGAACGGCGCGACGCAGAAACCGAGCACGTAAATGCAGGAGATGATCATCGCGGCGCGGCTGAACCCGCCGAACTGGACGATCAGCGCCCCGGCAAACAACGGGCCGAGAAAGGCGATGAAGCGCGGCGCATTGAACGAAAACGCAATGCCGGTGGCGCGCGAGCGCGTCGGGAACAATTCCGGCAGCCAGACCGGCATCCACGAATATTGACCGAGGGTGAAGAACGCATTCACCGCCGCGGCGACCAGCAAGAGGTTCAGATCGCTCGTCCACAGGAACAGCACCGGCGTCATCAACAGCGACGCCGCGAAATAGAGCATCACGATCGGCTTGCGACCGAACCGATCAGCAAGAAAACCGAAGCTCGCATAGCCTAGTATTCCGCCCAGGTTATAAGCCATGCCGGCATAGCTCGCCCATTGCGGCCCCGGCAGATTCGCCTTGGCCGCGACGGAGGCGATATAGGGCGGCACCCATGAGGAGATGCCCCACCAGGCGAGCGTCGTCGTCAGCGACAGCAAAAACGCGAGAACGATGCGCCGCCGCGTCTCTGGCTCGGTGAACAGATCGGCGATGGTAAAGCGCGTAAGCGCCTGTTCATGCGCCGAGAGCGTAGCGCCGCTGTCTTTGCGAGCGCGGGCTTCGCGGCGTTGCGCGTCAACCCGCTGCCACGCCTGCGACTCGTCGATCGATGTCCTGATCCAGACGGTCAACAATGCCGGCAGGATTCCGATCAAAAACATATAGCGCCAAGCCTCCGGCCCGAGCGCGCCAACGAACAGCCAAATGAACGAAGCGAGAAAGAAGCCGATGCCGAGCCCGCATTGCATCAACCCGGCGCCTTTGCCGCGCGCCTCGTTCGGCCACAGCTCGGCCATCATCGAGGAGCCCGTCGCCCATTCCGAACCAATAGCGATGCCGACCAAAAAACGAAGGAGCGCGAACGAAATCCAGTTGAACGATATGGCCGTCAGTCCGGTCAAAATCGAATAGGCCAGGATGGCATAGATCATGGTCCGCTTGCGGCCGATATAATCGGCGAGAATCCCGCCGCAGAAGCCGCCAATGCCCCAGCCAAGGAGCGTGATGGCGACGACGGTGCCGATATAGGCGGGAATCTGTGCATATTGCGACGGGTCGAGCAGCGAACGCATCGCCGGGCCGACGGTGAGAAACAGCGCATAGGCCTCGTAGCCGTCGAACAGCCAGCCGAGATTGGTGGCGATCAAAGTCCGCCACTGGCTTGTTGTCAGCACGCGATACCACGGCAGCGTGCCTGCGGTGAGTTCGGTCATGTCATCCTCCCGGCCCCGCGCTCTCTTGTCCGCAAAGCGGCGCGTCGTCGTAAACCTAGCCGAAAGTCTTGGTACGGTCACGACGCCATTGATCTGCGCGTGATCTTTGCCGACTTGGCTTCGCCCGCTGAAGCGACTCACGAGGCGATCAGCGGCTAGCGCGGCTTTGCGCAGACGGAAACCGGCGTCCATCCCCGGATCAAGTCCGCGGACAGGCTTTTTTTGGATCATGCTTTGGCGGCCGGCTCGGCAAAGGCCGCGGCAAGCCGCGCGGCAAATTGTCGTTCCATCTCCTTCGCCTTGGCGCGAAGTACTGGCTGGCCGAGGCTCCCCAGTTTACCGGTGAGCGACGCTTCGACATCGTAGTCAATCCTGGTCGCGCCGCTCATTTCCGTGAGCCTGGTGAGCGAGGTCGCGGTCAGCCGTCCGACAATGCCGAGCGGCGCTCCCTCGATCTTGGCTTCGATTTCGCGGGGCTGATCGGCGCGCACGACCTCGACCGTGACCTTGAAGGCAAACTTCATATAAGCGACCTTGGTCTCGAACATCGCGCTGTAGGCGTCCGGCCCGGTTTCAGCGAGATCGCGCACCCCCTCGACGCAGGATGCGAACAGCCGCGCGTCGCGCAGCGCCTGGTACACTTGCCCGCGCGGCGCGGGGACCATGATCGTTCCAGAGAATTTCATCGATGCGATCGGCCGCTCAAGCGCGTAACGCGGTGAGCATGTCCTTGATGTATTCGTCGGCGCTGGAAATCACCAGCATCATCGCATGCGGCCGCAATTGCGCCAGCATCTTGGACAGTGCCTCATCGCTGGATGAGGCGGTGCCGAGGATGAGCGCCGTGGTCATCACGTGACGGACATTGCAAGCTTCGCCGATAATGGCGGCGGCCGCGGCGTTTTCGCCGGCGCTCGCTACCATCACGACCAAATCGGCAGAGGCAATCTCCTCGACCAGATTTTTGGTGCGGCCGGCGAGATCGTTAAGCCAGCCGCCAAGTGAAAAACGCTCCGGCCCCGGCTCTGGTCCCCGCGCGTTGGCGGCGGATAGACCGGCAAAGGCCGAGGCGGTGAGAAAGGTCGCGCCGTGCCAGGAATCCCGCGCCAGGTCCTTGACGACCTGCTCGCTCGTGGCATCAAGCGCGATCACCTTGACGGCGCGCGCACGCGAATTCGGCGCTTCGATGCGGAACCTGGCTTCCGCTGCCGAACTCATTCGCGCCGATTCGCTCTGCATTATCGATCTCCTGCCGCGTGTCGTGTCGCCACTATAGCCAAGCAGGCGCAGTATTTCATTATGCGCGTGCTCCTGTATAACGGCCGCCTCCCGCCGATCCTCTGCCGGACAAGCCGTCTGCCGGATAAGCTATCGAGCAAGCAATGACCGCCACAGCGAAGCGTCTCGATCTCTGCGCCACGAGCGATGTCGTGCTGGGCACCGCGCTTAAGGTCGAGATCGACGATCTGGCGCTGGCCGTGTTCAACGTTGCTGGCGAATTTTTCGTCACCGATGATCTGTGTACGCACGGCCCGGGCTCATTGTCAGAGGGCTATATCGAGGACGACGTCGTCGAATGCAACTTCCATAATGGGCAGTTCAACATCCGCACTGGCGAAGTGGTGTCGCCCCCTTGCATGGTGCCGGTCAAGACCTATCCGGTCACGGTGGTCGACGGCCGCATCACCATCGAGGTGTGAGGCACGCGGTTGGGATCATGCCCATCAGATACAGACGCCTGCATCGCGCTCTCGCTTTTCGGTTGACGGGAGCGCGCCGGCCCGGCTTCTTTCTGCGAACCCGTTTCTAACCTGCGCATCAATTCGAACGCATCGATGCCGCACGACAAGAAGTTCCGGAGGATCGTCCCATGATGAGAAACAAGCCGCCGTTTCGCGCCGACATCGTCGGCAGCCTGTTACGAACCGCGCCGTTGAAGGAGGCGCGGGCGAAGCGGGAGAAAGGCGAGATCAGTGCCGCGCAACTCGGCGAGGTCGAAGACCGTGAAATCGAAAAAATCATCAAAAAGCAGGAGGAGGTTGGGCTTAAAGTCGCGACCGACGGCGAATTCCGCCGCTCTTGGTGGCATTTTGACTTTTACGGCATGCTCGATGGCGTCGAGATCTACGAGCTCGACCACGGCATCCAATTCCAGGGCGTGCAGACCAAGCCGCGCAGCATTCGCATTCATAGCAAGCTCGACTTTTCGCATCATCCGATGCTCGAGCATTTCAAGTTCTTAAAGACCCACACGCGGGCGATGTCGAAAATGTGCATACCCAGCCCCGCTACGATGCATTTCCGTCTGGAGCCGAACGCAGTCACAGCGAAGGAATACAAGGATCGTGACGCCATATTCGACGATTTGGCGAAAACATATCACCAGGCGATCCGCGGCTTCTATGATGCAGGTTGCCGCTATCTGCAGTTCGATGACACCGCCTGGGCCTATCTGTGCTCGCAGGTCGAGCTGAAAAAGGCGCGCGAGCGTGGACTCAACGCCGACCGCCTGCAACAGGATTATGCCCACGTCATCAACGCAGCGCTGGACGGTAAGCCGGCCGACATGGTGATCACCACCCATGTCTGCCGCGGCAATTTCCGCTCGACCTGGATTTCCGAGGGCGGCTATGAGCCCGTAGCCGAGACATTGCTCGCGAAATTGAATTACGACGGCTATTTCCTCGAATACGACACCGCGCGCGCCGGCGGCTTCGAACCGCTGCGGTTTTTGCCAAGGGGCAACAAGATCGTCGTATTGGGGCTGGTGACGACCAAGAGCGGCACGCTCGAGAAAAAAGACGACGTCAGGCGGCGCATCGAGGAGGCGACCAAGTTCGCACCCGTCGATCAGCTTTGCCTCTCTCCGCAATGCGGCTTCGCTTCGACCGAGGAGGGTAATGTACTGGCCGAAGACGAAGAATGGGCGAAGCTGCGCATGATCGTCGAACTGGCGAATGAAGTGTGGAGCTGATTTCGCGGCCGCTCACCGCACCTGCGAAGTTTCTGCCAAAGGAATGTCCGCCATCATTTGGCGGGCGGCGCTTTCGTCCATGGGAAAGAAGTCATGAACCCCCAATAACCTAGCCGTGAGGTCTTTAAGCAAAGCACGGTAAGGTTGGAACTCCGCCGAGCCGAATTTGGCGCGCCAAGCTGTTCATTGAATTCAAAGGCGACGTGTAGGGGTGGCGGTCAGCTTTGTGCCGCTGAGCCTTTTATGCAGATGCACCATGAAAGCCATGGCGAATAGGGGCGTCGCCAGATTGACAATCGGAATCGAGACGAAAGTGGCGATGAACAGGCCGCCGACATAGACCATCGCGGCATTGCGCCGGCGCAGCGCCTTCGCTTCAGCGCGCGGCCGCAAGCGCATGGCGGCGAGCTCAAAATATTCGCGGCCAAGCACATAGGCCGTAGCCAGGAAAAAGATGACCGCGCCGAACCCGGCAAACAGCAAAAGTGGCGCTGCGCACAAATAAATGACCACAGCGAGCAACGCCGTCTTCAGCCCTTCCCAAACTGCAAGCCACAGCGGCACTGCCTTGCCGGGAGGATCGGCCGGATAATATTCACGCTCGACCTCGTCTGCGATCTGGTCGGCGAAGAAGCTGCCGACCATGGCCGTGACCGCCGGCATCAGCATGATGCTGCCGACGATGATCCCGAGTCCAGCGGCGATCGACAGCAGCCAGGCCACCACATTGACTGGCCAATGCGCCGGAGCGCCGAACGTCGTCTCGACCGAGGCGCCGCCGGCGCCGACCAGGTGCACGATCAGCCGCTCCAACGTGATTCCGACCACCACAATCAGCGCCAGAGCAAGGCCAATCGTCTTCCACAGCACCGCACGCAGCGGCGGTGCGAACAATTGAGTTATCGCCTTAATTGCGGCATCGAGCATAGCGTGACGTCATTGCCGCCGGAGAGCGCTCAGAGCAAGCTGAAACATTTGCCCCCCAGCCGCCGTTGGGGCAATGTGCAAAAAGGGCGGGGGCGAACCGACGAAATCGAGACACCGACCGTAACTCGTGGACAATATGCCGTCTCTGAGCCGCCGTTCGCTGCTCGCTGCCTCGGCCGCACTCGCCGCGCGACCGGCGCTAGCCGCGGTCACGCCATCCGGCGGTCCGCTGGATACGGTCATTATCGGCGCCGGCGCCGCCGGAATTGCCGCTGCGCGGCGGCTCGCCGCGGCCGGGCGGCGTTATCTCGTCATCGAGGCGACCGACCATATCGGGGGCCGCTGCGTCACCGATATGACGAGCTTCGGCGTGCCGTTCGATCGCGGCGCACATTGGATTTATCTGCCAGATTCAAATCCACTGACCAAAGTCGCTCCCCGCCGCGGCGATATTTATCAGGCGTCGCTGAGCCAAAAAGTGCGGATCGGCCGCCGCTATGCGCGCGCTGGCGAGCTTGAGGATTTTCTGGCGGCGCAGGTCCGCGCCACGCGCGCCATTGATGACGCGGCGCGCAAGGCCGACATTGCCGCCGCCCAGGCGGTGCCGGTCGATCTCGGCGACTGGCGCGCGACGGTGGAATTCGTCCTCGGCCCTTACAATTGCAGCATGGATCTCGCGCAACTCTCGTCGCTCGATTTCGCCAAAGCGGCCGAACGCCGCAGCGCGGCATTCTGCAAACCGGGTTTGGGGGCGCTGCTCGCTTCGTTGGCGCAGGGACTGGCGATCCAGCTTTCAACGCCGGCGAACTCGATCGACAGCAGGCGTGGTGTAATGGTGGATACCGCCAAGGGGACGATCGCGGCCACGACCGCGATTGTCACCGTGCCGACCAATGTCATCGCCACTGGCGGACTCAAATTCGGCTCTGATCGTCGTTCGATCGATCTGTGCAGCCGTTTGCCGCTTGGCAGCTATGAGCGCGTCGCGCTTGAGCTTGTCGGTAACCCACTGGGGCTCGAAAGCGACGATCTGGTATTCGAGAAATCGGGCGACACCCACACCGCCGCGATTCTCGCCAATGTCAGCGCCACGCCGCTGTGCTTTGTCGACGTCGCCGGTACATTTAGCCGCGACCTTTCGGCGCAAGGTGAAGCCGCGATGTTCGATTTTGCCGCCGAATGGCTCGCCGGGCTTTACGGCGCCGAAATCAAAAAAACGATCGGCCGCAGACAAGCGACACGCTGGAGCGCCGAACCCTTTGCGCTTGGCGCATGGTCCGCAGCCGTCCCCGGCGGGCAACTGGTGCGGCGGCAATTGATGGATCGCATTGCCGATGATGTGTGGTATGCGGGCGAAGCGGCGCACGAGTCTTTGTGGGGCACTGTGGGCGGCGCCTGGGAGTCCGGCGAGCGCGCGGCGGATGCAGTGCTGCGCCGACTTGGAGGAATGAGACAGGCCGCGCCCGCGGCGGAAACCGAAGCCAAGCCCCGCAAAACGAAACCGGCGCGCGCCGAGCGCCCTGCGCCGCGCTATGAACGCGAACCGGGCAGCTACTACTACGACACGCCGCGCAGCATGCGCGACTATCGCTAGCGGGTATTTGCGACTCTTACATCCGTAATACGCCGCCGGTGCGCTTGCCGACCTCGGCGACGATCTTCGCCGCCAGCGCCTCGATCTCGGTATCGGTCATTGTTTTCTCGCGCGGCTGCAGCGTCACCGCGACTGCGATCGACTTCTTGCCTGGCGTGATGCCTTGGCCCTCATACACATCGAATACGGTGATGCCGGTAATGAGCCTGCGGTCGGCCGATTGCGCCGCGCGGACAATGTCGGCAGCTTTGACGTCGCGATCGACCACGAAAGCAAAATCGCGCTGTACCGGCTGGAATGGCGAGAGTTCAAGCGGCGGCTTGGCGCGGCTGCCGCGGATTTTCGGCTCGGGAATGCGTTCCAAAATAACTTCGAACGCGACCAGCGCTCCTTCGGCGTCGAGCGCTTGCAGCGCCCGCGGATGCAGTTCGCCGAAATGGCCAAGCACATTTTGCGGTCCGATTTGGATCGTCCCTGAACGCCCGGGGTGAAACCACGCTGGGCCGCCGGGCACTGTTTGCAGCGCCTGCGATGGCGCGCCGGCGGCGGCGAGCACCGCGAGCGCATCTGCCTTGGCGTCGAATACATCCACTTCGCCGTCGCGCTTGGTCCAATGTCGACCGATACCGGATGGTTTTGCCAGTGCGCGGCGCACGCCGGTGGCCGCGGTGAATTGATCCTCGGGCCGATCGCCGCGAAAAATTTGTCCGACCTCGAACAAGGCGGTGTCGGGAAAGCCGCGGTCGGCGTTTTTTTGCGCAGCGATGACGAGACCAGGGATGAGGCTCGGCCGCATGTCGGAAAGATCGGCGGCTATGGGATTAGCGAGCGCAAGCTCGGGCTTGCCACCGCCGAATAGCTCAGCCTGCTTTTTACTGATAAACGACCAGGTCACCGCCTCGACCAGGTTGCGCGCCGCGAGCGCGCGCTTGGCTTTGCGGGTGCGCGTCTGGATCGCGGTCAGCACCGGCTTGCGCGGCGCTTCACCGCGATCGAACGGCGCCGACGGCACGCGGTCGACGCCGATGATGCGTACCACTTCTTCGACGATATCGGCCTTGCCTTCCACGTCGCCGCGCCAGGACGGCACCGTGACCTTCACGCGCGCGCCCGCGCCGGCGACTTTAAAGCCGAGATCTTCGAGCACCGCCCGCGCGTCGGCGAGCGGCACTGCGAGGCCCGTCAGACGTTCGGTTTCGGTGACTGGAAAATCGATCGCGCGTTGCGGGGGCGCGGCACTGCCCGCGATCGTGACATCCGACGGCGTGCCGCCGCACAAATCCAGCACCATTTGGGTCGCCAGTTCGAGACCCGGCACCATGAAAGCCGGATCGACGCCACGCTCGAAACGGTAGCGGGCGTCGGAATTGATGCCAAGCTTGCGCCCGGTCTGCGCGATATTCGTCGGCATCCAAAGAGCGGATTCGATGAGTACGTCGGTGGTCGTCTCCGAGCAGCCGGTTTTTTCTCCGCCCATGATGCCGGAAAGGGATTCGACGCCGTCGGCGTCGGCGATGACGCACATCATGTCGTCAAGTGCATAGGTCTTGCCGTCCAGCGCCAACAAGGTCTCGCCGGCGCGCGCACGCCGCACTGTGAGATTGCCACGCACTTTCGCCGCATCGAAGACGTGGAGCGGTCGACCGCGGTCATAGGTGATGAAGTTTGTGATATCGACCAGTGCATTGATCGGGCGCAGCCCGATTGCGGTCAACCGCCGCGCCAACCAGTCCGGCGATGGCCCGTTCTTGACGCCGCGGACAAGACGCAGCGCGAAGGCCGGGCACAGCGACGGCGTCGTGCCGAAATCGAGCGTGACCTTGACCGGGCACGGAAATCGGCCCTTGGTCTGCCTGATCGGCGTATCTTTGAGGTCGCCCATTCTGGCGGCGGCCAAGTCGCGGGCGATGCCATGCACGCCGGTCGCGTCGCCGCGGTTCGGCGTCAGGTTGATCTCGATCATCGGGTCGTCGAGGCCGGCATATTTTGTATACTGTTCGCCGACCGGCGCGTCGTCTGGCAGTTCGATAATGCCTTCGTGATCGTCGGAGATTTGCAGCTCGAACTCCGACACCAGCATGCCGCGGCTTTCAACGTCGCGGATTTTGCCGACGCCAAGCGTGAGGTTCTTGCCCGGGATGAACGCGCCCGGCGGCGCGAATACGCCTTTCATGCCGCTACGCGCATTGGGCGCGCCGCACACGACCTGGATCGGCTTGCCGTCGCCGGTATCGACCATGCACACGCGCAACCGGTCGGCGTTGGGATGCGGCTTCGCCTCGACGACGCGGGCGATGACGAAGGGCGCGAACAGCTTCGCCTTGTCCTCGATGCGCTCGACCTCGAGTCCGATCATCGTGAGCTTGTCCGCGATCTCGCCCAGCGAGCGATCGGTCTTCAGGTGCTCCTTGAGCCAGCCGAAGGTCAGCTTCATCATGGGATTTCTCCCGGACCGCCGCTCACGGGCTCAATCCTCCGGCCAGCGTCGGCCAGTCGAGCGGGCGAAAGCCATAATGCGACAGCCAGCGGATATCGGCCTCGAAGAAGGCCCGCAGATCCGGCATGCCGTATTTGAGCATCGCAATGCGATCAATGCCCATGCCCCAGGCGAAGCCCTGGTACTCGTCGGGACTAAGGCCGCAATAGCGCAGCGCGTTCGGATGCACCATGCCGCAGCCGAGAATTTCCATCCAATCCTCACCTTCGCCAAAACGGACCTCGCCTTTGTCGCGGCGGTATTGAATGTCGACTTCGAGCGACGGCTCGGTGAAGGGGAAGAACGACGGCCGAAACCGCATGCCGACGCGGTCGACCTCGAAGAAGGCTTTGAAGAATTCTTCGAGGATCCACTTCATGTGGCCGAGATGCGAACCCTTATCGATGACGAGGCCCTCGACCTGATGAAACATCGGCGTATGCGTCTGATCGCTGTCGCAGCGATAGGTGCGGCCGGGAATGATGACGCGGGTCGGCGGCTTCTGCGTGAGCATGGTGCGCACCTGCACCGGCGAGGTATGCGTGCGCAATAGAAGCCGCGCGCCATCGGGCTTCGGATTGAAGAAAAAGGTGTCGTGCATTGCCCGCGCCGGATGTTCTTCCGGGAAATTGAGCCTGGTAAAGTTGTAATCGTCGGTCTCGATGTCGGGACCCTCGGCAACCGCAAAGCCCATATCGGCGAAGATCGCGGTCAATTCATCGATGACCTGCGTGATCGGATGCACACGCCCTATCTCTGCAGGCGCCTCGCGCACCGGCAGCGTCACGTCCACGCTCTCGGTATTGAGCCGCGCCTCGAGCGCCGCCGCGTGGAACGCCTCACGGCGTTCGAGAAGCGCGGCATTGACCCGATCCTTCATGCCGTTGATCAGCGGCCCGTCGCTCTTGCGCCGCTCCGGCGGCAGAGTGCCGAGCGTTTTGAGAAGCGCAGTGATTGTGCCGTTTTTGCCTAAGGCCGCGATGCGAACGCCTTCGAGCGCAGCTTCGTCGCCGGCCGCTGTAATGTCGGCGAGAATCTCGTTTTCAAGCTGCGCCAGATCGGTCATCGCTCACTCCGGCAGAAACGGCAGATCGGTGTCCGACGGCCTGTCGCCGGCCTGGGTGAGCATGCAATGGACCTGACCGCGATGATGGGTCTGGTGGTTGAACATGTGGGTGACCAGGATCCAGCGCGGCTTGGTGACTTCGCGCCCAACGGCGTTGGAAAAATAGGTCTGCTCGGCTTCGAGCCAATCCGGCTCGACGGTCGCCGCCCAGTTGACGATGACGCGGTCGAAATCTGCGCGCTCTGACTTAAGATTTTCCCAATTTGGGTACAGCGCAACGGATTCCGCAATCCCGCCTTGCGGCTTCGGTGTGCCGGCGAAGCGGCTCATCCAGATTTGATCGCCCCACAGTAAATGGCTCAGTGTCTTGTGGATCGAACCAAAGAAGGCGCCGCGCTCGCGCTCACGCTCCTCCACGGAGAGTCCGTCGGCAATGCCGTAAAGGTTCTCGTTCTGCCAGCGATTGTAGCGCGCCATGCGCTGTACATAGATACGGTCGATCATGGGTCTCTCACACGCGTCATGCCCGGCCTTGTGCCGGGCATCCACGCCTTCCTTTGTGGCCGGCAGACGTGGATGGCCGGGACAAGCCCGGTCATGACGAAAAATTACACAGCCAGCGCCGATTTTGCCTGACCGACAATCGCCTCGAACGCCGCCGGTTCGCGGATGGCGAGATCGGACAGCACCTTGCGGTCGACCGCGATGCCGGCCTTGGCGAGGCCGGCAATGAAACGGCTGTAGTTCAAGCCGAACGGACGCACCGCGGCGTTGAGACGCTGAATCCACAAAGCGCGAAAGCTGCGCTTGCGCCGCTTGCGGTCGCGATAGGCGTATTGGTTGGCCTTCTCGACCGCCTGCTTAGCTATTCGAATCGTATTCTTGCGACGGCCGTAATAGCCCTTGGCGGCTTTGAGCACTTTCTTGTGCTTGGCATGAGCGGTGACGCCGCGCTTGACGCGAGCCATGAGTGATCTCCTTGTCCGGAATTAAGACGCGTGACCGTTTTCTCCCGCGTTCGGGAGGGACGCGCCGTCAGCCGTTCGGCAGAAAATATTTCTTGACGTTGTCGCCGTCGGTTTTGAACAGCACGTTGGTCCCGCGCAATTGGCGGATCTGCTTCTTGGTGCGCTTGATCATGCCATGGCGTTTGCGCGACTGCTGATAGAGGACCTTGCCTGAGCCGGTCACTTTGAAGCGCTTCTTGGCGCCCGATTTGGTCTTCATTTTGGGCATTTTGCTCTCCTGATTCTGCGGCGCCGGCAAAGCGGCGGCGGCGATCGTTCAGACGATCGCATTGCATTTTGCGTGCTTAATTTGCATTTGAGCATGATCTTTTCCGAAAACCGGTATCCACTTTTCGGGATCACGCTCTTGGGCACTTCGTCGCCGCCACGGCAGCCCTTGATCAGCCGGGCAGCGGGAGCGCGGGTTATGGCAGAGCTCACCCGGATTTGCAAATTTTCCAGCGATAACAAGGCATCGCGGTGCGCGGCGCGACTACGCCCGGTCTTTCAAATTCGACGCCTACGGCAGCTCGGAAATGAGCTTGGCGTATTCGGCTTGAGACCAGCCCCGCACGGTGCGGGTGCGCACATTGCCCTGCGCGCCGATGGCCATGCAGAATTTTGCAACGTTGTCGCCGCTTGGCGCTTCAACGATTGACAAGAGGTCGGATTCGCCCGTGGTCACATAGGTCTCCTTGATTTCGACGCCGAGCTTCTTGGCAGTTTCGCGGGCCGCGGCGGCACGCTTGGGCGCGTCCTTGATATTGTGGATTCCCTGCTCGGTCCAATGCATGGTGATAATGAACGTCGGCATGATCGTCTCCTCCCATTGCTCGACAAACGCAACCGCGCCGACGCAATCGCGCCGGCTTTACAGATTTCCACTGCCCCTCGAATTTCGCTAAAGCGAAATGATTATAGTCGCTTTGGGTTGTTGTTTTGAGCGTGATCTTTTCGGAAAACCGGTACCCACTTTTCCGAATCATGCTCTAACAACGGCGGCCGCAACCTCAGTATTTTGTTTGTTGCGCATGATCTTATCCGAAAACCGGTTCCCACTTTTCGGGATCATGCGCCCTTTCAGCGCGGCGCGAGCACCATCACCACCTGGCGGCCTTCGAAGCGCGGCTCCTGCTCGATCTTGGCGATCTTGGCGGTGTCATCCTTGACGCGGTCGAGTAGCTTATAGCCGAGCTCCTGATGCGCCATTTCGCGGCCGCGGAACCGCAACGTCACCTTGACTTTGTCGCCTTCTTCGAAGAACCGCTGGATCGAGCGCATTTTCACGTCGTAATCGTGATCGTCGATCATCGGCCGCAGCTTGATCTCTTTGATCTCGACGACCTTCTGCTTTTTCCGGGCCTCGGCTGCCTTCTTTTGCGCCTGGTATTTGTATTTGCCGTAATCGAGAATTTTGCAAACCGGAGGAGCCGAGTTTGGCGCGATCTCGACCAGATCGAGCCCGGCATCTTGCGCCATGGCTAGCGCTGCGTTGATGTCGGTGACGCCTTTGTTGGCTCCGTCCTTATCGATGAGTTGGACCTCGCGGACGCGGATCTCCTCGTTGATGCGCGGCCCCTCCTTGGCGGCGGGCTGCGGCGTTCTAATCGGGCGACGAATGGGTGCTATCTCCTTATGCTGTTGCTACATCGCCGCTCGGCACGCTTCGACCAATGGCCGATCGCCTGCCGAGTGACGAACCCTCAAGATCGGGAGTTTTTCGATTCAAGTCAACGCCAATGCGCGCCGCGGCATAGTCGATCGGGCGCGCATGATCTAGGGTCAAAACTCATTATTTCCGCAAAACCTTAAACGCTGGGGCGCGGACCGGTGAAAGTTCTTGGGATCGTCCACGGCAGATGGGCTCATGCCAGATAATATCGCCGATAACGGTCTGAAATTCCTTGCAGTTGGCGAGGGCTCCGAGCAACGGGCGGTAGCCGTGCGCCAGCATGCGGGCGCCACGCCCGGCCTGTTTTGGCTCGGTGGCTACAAATCCGACATGAAAGGAACGAAGGCGCAGGCGCTGGCGGATTGGGCCATGGAGAACAAACGCGCTTGCGTGCGGTTCGACTACTCCGGACATGGGGAATCCGGCGGCGCTTTTACCGACGGCACGATCGGCCGCTGGCTTGCCGAAGCGCTTTTGGTGTTCGAAGCCTGCTGCCGCGGGCCGCAGATCCTGATCGGTTCGTCGATGGGCGCCTGGCTCGCGTTGTTGCTCGTGCGCGCGCTGCAAGCGCGCAAGGCGACCGCAGCCGCAAGCGCGGCCGGGCTGGTATTGGTCGCGCCAGCGGTCGATTTTACCGAAGAGCTGATGTGGAAGCGCTTCACGCCTGAGATCAAGCGCGAGCTTGCCGAGAGGGGCGTTTGGGCGCGGCCGTCGCAATATTCGCCTGAGCCTTATCTGGTCACCCGACAATTGCTCGAAGAAGGCCGCCATCATTTGTTGCTTGGTGGGGTGATCGAGACCGGCTGTCCGGTCCGCATCCTGCAAGGCGTGCAGGATCCGGACGTGCCGTGGCAGCACGCCAAGGCGTTGGTCGCCCGCTTCGCCTGCGATGACGTGGTGCTGACTTTGATCAAGGACGGCGATCACCGGCTGTCGCGGCCAGAGGATATCGAGCGGCTCATTCGGGCGGTGGAGGAATTTTAGATACGATTCGCGGAGCGTCAGTTGAAAAACATGGCGCGCTTTCCACCGTCCTGTCGGCAGCAGGGTCCGGCCCAAAGTGGCCGGCCCGATGACAAGCTCCGCGAAGCAATCCAGGTTCTATTGGCTCCGCTAACTGGATTGCTTCGTCGCTTCGCTCCTCGCAATGACGAGGGGCTAAGCATTTGCCGTTAGGTGAGACTTCTCTTTCGATCCAACGCGAACGCGCCCGGGCCGAAAGCAATCACGTAAAGAAAGCCACCGGCCATGACCAGGTTCTTATAAAAATTGGTCATGTTCTCCATGTCGCCAGCCGGTAAATGCACGCCGAAAGCGGTGCCAAGACACAGCAAAATGAGCAAAGCCGCGGCCCAGCGCGTCATAAATCCAACGAGGATCGCCGCGCCACCAAGGATGTGGACGGCGATCGAACCCCACACCGCGATCTGCGGCGCAGGAATATTGAGGCTCGCCATATATTGCACGGTGCCGGCCGCGTCGCGCAGCTGGTGCACGCCATCCCAGAGAAACAGGCTGCACATCAAAAGCCGCGCGAGCACCGGCAAATAGTCTTTGGCCGCGTGTGCTGTCGTGGACGTGGCGGTCGATCTGGTCGAATGCATAGTCGCTGCCATCGCGAATCTCCGGCCGTGCTGCCACCCGATAGCGGGGCAACGCTTAGATACCCGCCGGAGGTCCGTTATTCCCTGTAGGAACACTAAAGCCGAAGCGAGCGCCGCAGGGTAGCTGCAAACGTCGTGCCCGATTCGTTGAGCTGACCTCTGTTCCAACTGCTGAAACTGGCGCGCCCGAAGGGAGACACTGACGTTCTCAAGAAACCCGCATAAAATCGGAACAATTCACTTCGCCTCGGCAATGTCTGCTTTTGACCCGAAGCGGACATTGGGTTCGTCCCTTAACGAGCCTCGTTTGAGCCGGTACGATGCCTCGTCTAAGCCTCGGCGGGAGAGGCAATGAAGCGGCGCCAGTTCATCACGTTAGTCGGCAGCGCGGCGGTCTCGCGGCCGATTACTTCGCACACGCAGCAGCTGGACAAGACGCGGCTGATCGGCGTCCTGATGGGCTATGCAGAGAGCGATTCGGCTCCGCAGTCTGCCGTCGCAGCTTTCCGGGGTGGGCTGGCGAAGCTGGGGTGGACGGAAGGCCGCAATGTCAGAATCGAACTGCTATGGGGTAACGCTGATCCGGATAGGATCGGGACGTTCGCAAAAGAACTGGTCGATCTGCGACCCGACGTGATCCTCAGTCACACTACACCCGTGACCAGCGCTCTTGCCCGCGAGACGCGGACCATTCCCATCGTATTCGTCAACGTAGCCGATCCCATCGCGAGCGGCTTCGCCGCGAGCCTCGCACGTCCAGGCGGTAACATAACCGGCCTCACGATAGAGAGTCCCGCACAGGGAGGTAAATGGGTGGAACTGTTGAAGGAGATCGAGCCGCATACCGTGCGCATGGCGCTGCTATTCAACCCTGCAACAGCCGTGCCGCTCCAATTCTTCATGCCTTCCATTCAAGCCGCCGCATCGTCCCTTGCCATTCAGATAAGTAACACCCCGGTTCACGCGAAGGATGAGATCGAAGGGGTTATCGCCGCACAAGCGCGCAATCCGGGTGGCGGCCTCATCGTGATGCCGGATCCCTTCAATGTGGAAAATCGTGAACTGATCATTGCGCTGGCGGCTCGCTACGGCGTCCCGGCGATTTATCCTAATCGCTTTTTTACGGAATCGGGCGGCCTGATCACCTATGGCACTGATTTTGTCGAACAGTTTCGCCAGGTGCCAGAGTACATCAACCGGATCCTTAAAGGCGCCAAGCCTGCCGATCTGCCGATCCAAGCGCCAACCAAATTTGAGCTGATCATCAATCTCAAGACCGCCAAGGCGTTTGGTCTCACCGTGCCGCCACTGATGCTGGGCCGCGCCGACGAGGTGATCGAATAACGGCGTTCTTTACTGCAGCGCAGAACGTCCGCTTTTGGCACAAAGCGGACATGGCGATTGCGCTCAGCGATGTCCGCTTTTGGGGTAAAGCGACATTGCGATTTCAGAACGCCATGTCTGGTTTTGACCCAAAGCGAACTTTGCCAGTCTCGGATTGCCGCCGTGCACTGAGAACCCAAAACCCCATTTCGCCCGTCATAAATCCCTGCTGTAATAGCAATGCCGCTGGCGTGGTCCTGAGCCTTGGAGAAGGCAATGCGGCGACGCGGTTTCATCAAAGCAATTGCCAGTTCATCCGTCGCATGGCCGCTCGCCGTTCTCGGGCAGCAGCCGGCAAAGCTGCCAACCGTCGGCTTCTTTTGCCAAAGCACGCGTTCAGCCGCGAGCGAATGGGTCGCCGCTTTTGTGCAGCGACTGCGCGAACTCGGCTGGATCGAGAATCGCACCGTCGCGATCGACTATCGCTGGGTCGAGGGCCGCGAAGAGCGTTTCGCCGAGGTCGCGGACGAGTTCGTCCGGCTCAAGGTCGATGTCATTGTCACATCGGGAACCCCGGCGGTCTTGGCTTCAAAGCAGGCGACATCCGTTATCCCGATCATTTTCGCGACTGCAGGCGACCCAGTTAGGAACAATCTCGTCGCCAGTCTGGCGCAACCGGGTGGTAACGTGACGGGCCTGTCACTTCAGATGGGCGATCTTGCTGGCAAGCGGCTCGAACTTTTGCGCGAGGTCGTTCCTGGTCTGCACCGGGTGGCGATCATGGCCAATGTCGGTAATCCCTTCAGCGTGCTGGAGCTAGGCGAGGTTCAGGCGGCGGCCGGCACGCTCGGGCTCGAACTCGTCACACTCGAAATCCGGCATGCGCAGGATATCGTACCCGCCTTCGAGGCGCTCAAGGGCCGCAGCGAAGCGCTTTATGTCTGTACTGACGGGCTCATCAACACCAATCGGATTCGGATCAACATTCTGGCGGTCGGCGCGCGACTACCGACGATGCACGGGTCTCGGGACTACGTCGAAGCGGGAGGTCTCATGTCCTATGGAGTAAACTTCCCGAACATGTTCCGGCGCGCAGCCGAATATGTCGACAAGATTCTGCGTGGGACGAAGCCTGCCAACATCCCCGTCGAACAGCCGACCAAGTTCGATCTCATTATCAACCTGACGACTGCCAAAGCGCTCGGCCTTGCAATCCCCGAAACGTTCCTGCTGCGCACCGACGAGGTGATCGAATGAAGCGGCGCGAGTTCATCACATTAGCCGGAGGTATGGCGGTTTGGCCGTTAACTGCGCGCGCGCAGCAAAATAAACGCACGCGCCGCGTAGCCATCTTGACACCGGCCGCCGAGGACCCCGAGCACGGAAGGTGGTTCGCAGCCTTTGTTCAAGAGCTTCACGATTTGGGCTGGATCGATGGAGAAACCATTCAAATTGACACGCATTGGGCCACGGCTGATGTCGGGCGCATCAACCGCGCTGCAATGGAAGTAATCGACCGGAAGCCGGACGTCATCGTCGCCAGTGGGCCGCTCTCGGTGGCTGCCTTGCGGCCGATGACCAGCACTATTCCGATTGTCTTCACGAACGTTGCCGATCCGGTCGGGACTGGTCTCGTTGCCAGCCTCGCCCGGCCGGGCGGAAACATCACGGGTTTCACGCTGGTTCGCGATGAGCGGCAAGCTGCTGAACGTACTTAAACAAGTCGCGCCCCAAGTTAGTGCCGGATGGCCGCTCACGACGTCATCGGCAGGAGGATTGATTGTGGAATTCTGTCTCCCGATGATCCAGTACCCAACGAACTCATTCCGACCCGT
>Ga0182034_10000018_pt1 | contig 68993 bp, 66 predicted proteins | sample flu12Cox44000172_FD_125972 | JGI IMG/M metagenome (GOLD analysis project Ga0182034, IMG submission 125972) | Lab enrichment of tropical soil microbial communities from Luquillo Experimental Forest, Puerto Rico - flux4day.12C.oxic.44.000.172 | ecosystem: Environmental > Terrestrial > Soil >... | reverse complement strand
CGTTTTGTTCTGGCTCCGTACAGCCTTCCGTAGTAGGCGTTAACCAAGCCTCTCGCCTTTGTTCGCGCTCTGTACGGAGCTTGGCTGGCCTGATGCGAGGCAGATCGTCCCTAACGCTTCATTAGGATTTTCTAGCAACAATAAAAGTCAGCAAAGCGCTGTGGGCGCAGCGCTTCGCTTTCAAGTCCCCATCAAGAGGGGCGGCTCACTCTGACATCTTCTTGGGCGGCCTCCCTGTGGCCGCCCTTTTTTCTTTTCGGAATGTGCCATAGCCCCTTTAACGAATGATGAACGGTTTCGACTCTTTTTCGAGTCGAAAACGACTCAATCCTCACGACGTGTGTTACGGGTCACCTATGGCCGATACTGACCGCCGACCCATAACTCTCGCTGTGGCAACCTGGGACTATTTGGACCAACTGTCCAAGCTCGGAACGCACGGGACTAGCGTCCCTGACGTGGCCAAGACTTTGATAGAGGATGGGATTAGGCAGGCGATCAAGGACGGATTTCTAATGCAAAGACCAGCCCCTGACCCATCACCCATCCTTGAGCGCACGTTAGCTCCAAGCATCACTCAATCCTGATTTTTGAATTTGCAAGATGCGGGCTACGACAAGCCGCAAAAACGTTTTGCGGCCCCAGGTCTCAAGTTTGTAAGTCCCGGATTATCAGTCCCTTCAAGATGACCAACGAAATCCGCACTAGTGTTTGGCGCTCGCGCCTGCGTCAGCTTAGTGACAGAGGAACAAATCGGTGCAAGAACTCCCTTCGCAAGGCACTTTGAACCGACATGTAGGCTGTCACGGGAGACCTCTGGACTGGAAGCTCTGGCAGCCTGCTCGCCACGCAGCTGTAGAATGGAGTTCGTCTTTGCCCCTCCGTACTAGATTTTTCACTTCTTCAAAAAGGATCCTCGTCGGCGTTGAGAAAGCCGTTGCCTAGCCTTCGATTTTCTTCTCTCAGGTGACGACGTCCGGCGCCAGCCTCTGATTGAGCGCAAGACGGCACTAAAATGGGTGCTCCGCAAAGCGCGAGGGCATCCAGTCAGCTGAACACGCTGAGGGCTACGTGACAAACTTTTTGCCGCCGTTTGCAATCCCGGGCTTGAGGAAATTGTCTAAAAGAAATTGAATGTGCCTTATCGCTCAGGCCTTCTAAAACCTGGATTAAGGTCAAAAATCCGAGAACACCGGCAGCCACTCGCGTTATCGATGGTACGTTCTAATGAACCTGAAGATAGTCGTTGCTGTTTTGCTAATCGCGGCCGTGCCTGTGTACGCACAGGCTCGGAGAGTGAGCAAGGGTGGCTCTGCAGATGGCGTTCCCAATTGGGATGTGACGTCGAGTTGTCGCGCTGCTGCCAAGGTTGCATATGCTGAAGACGCCGCCGCGAGGGAAAAATCCTGTCTCGAAGGCGAAAAGAGAACACGTGAATCGCTTGCAGCCAATTGGTCGACATTTCCTGCCGCAGAGCGAATTAGGTGTATCAAATCAATAGAATGGTTTAGCCCAACCTATACTGAACTTGTTGCCTGTCTAGAGATGTATGGCCAAGTGAGGAACTTAAGAGAAAACCCGGCTTCGGCTACACCGTACAAACTGCAGCGATGAGTCAGTTTGCGGTGAGGATACGTCCGCAAAGTGAAAGCGCGCTGGGGTCGGGCCATAAAAAGCCCCAATAGAGGGCGCTTTCTAACCAAGCGCGACAAGACAGGCGAAGGTGGCGAGGCGTATATTGAAACCGTCGATCAATCCGGTCACCCCCGCCGATGCGATGCATGACACGCTGAAGTTCGACCCTATCCGGAAGGAACTGCGCGGCGTTCTCATGACGCTGGGCCTGGTCGCGGCCATCACCGCGGTGCTGTTCGCGCTGGTCTGGGAAGTCGGGCTGGCCCACGGTTCCGTGGTCTACCTGATCCCGGTGGTGATCGCGGCAACGCGGTGGGGAATCGTATCGGCCGTTGTTGCGGCGATTTGCGGCGTGCTTGCCTCAGCGTTCTTCTTCTATCCGCCACTCTACAGTTTCCGCATCAAGGATCCGCAGGAAGTCATCGACCTGATCCTCTTCATCTTCGTTGCCGTCGCCGTAAGCCAGCTCGCTACGCGACTCAAGCGCCAGCTGGAGATGGCGCGGCAGCGCGAAATAGACCTTCGGGATCTCTACGCTTTTTCGCGACGTCTGGCGGTCGCCTTCGACGTCTCCGACATTCACGCCGCCATCGAGGACCATCTCGCAAGCGTCATGCAGCGCAACGTCGTGCTTTTTCCAAGCGCGCGCGAAGCATCGAACAGCAGCGGGCGCCGCGCCGGTGTGATCGTACCCGAGCAGGTGCTTGGTGAGGTCGTCGAGGCTGCCTCGGGCCGCCGCGACGCCCCCGCAGGGGCCACGGTGAAGGCCCCCAGCGGCGAAATCTGGCTGGTGCGCGCGGTATCGCCGAAGAATCGCGAATTCGGAGTCATTGCCATCAATCTCGGACGTGAGTCTAAAGAACGGTCCGACGAACTGCGCGTGCGGGTCGATGCGGTCCTCGCGGACGCAACGGCAACGCTCGAGCGGCTCGGCGTCGCTCATGCGATCAGCGAAGCGCGCATGCGCTCGCAGACCGATCAGTTGCGAGAGGCACTCATCGGATCTGTCAGTCATGAGTTGCGGACACCCCTCGCCTCAATTCTTGGAGCAGCAACCGTGCTCAGCGCGGCACCGGCGCTGCGAAACGAGAAGAAACTGACGGCGCTCGTTCACGACGTGCGTGACGAAGCAGAGCGTCTCAATAACGACATTCAAAACCTGCTTGATGCCACGCGCATCAGCAGCGATGGCGTAAAACCGCACGCCGAATGGGCCGATCCAGCCGACATCATCAACTCGGCGGTGGAGCGCTGCCGCCACCGCCTGGCGGACCGCCATCTCGTCGTCGATCTGCCCGCCGACCTTCCGTTGATCTACGTTGATCCGGTGCTGGTGCAACAGGCGCTGATACAGATTTTCGACAATGCGGTGAAATATTCCGTGGCCGGATCGCGGATCGCGGTCGATGCGCGTACGCGCGAAGGCCACCTGATCATCGGCGTCGTCGACCAGGGCGCCGGTCTGACAAGCGCCGAAAAATCGAAAATCTGGGATCGCTTTGCGCGTGGCGAGCGCCACGCCGCGACCACAAGCGGGTCTGGGCTCGGCTTGTGGATTGCCAACGCCTTCATCGCCGCCAATGCCGGAAAGGTGACCGCCGTCAGTGAGGGGCCCGGCCTCGGCACTACGGTGGCGATCGAATTGCCCGTGACACAAACCGCCGTCCCGCAACTTGAAAGCGATTCCGATGACTGAGCCATCTCCAATCGTTCTCGTCGTTGATGACGAAATTCAAATCCGCCGGTTCCTGCGTACCGGTTTCGAACTCAATGGTTTCGTTGTGCACGAAGCCGGTACTGGCACCGAAGCTATCCGCTCGGCTACGCTGCGTCCGATCGACCTCGTGATCGTCGATCTCGGCCTGCCGGATATGGACGGGGCCGACGTGGTCGAGCGTATCCGCTCCTGGTCGAGCGTGCCGATCATCGTTCTTTCGGTACGTTCCAGCGAAGCGGAGAAGGTTCACTTGCTCGAACTGGGCGCCGACGATTATGTGGTGAAGCCGTTCGGCATGGCCGAATTGCTCGCCCGCGTGCGCGTGGCCCTCCGGCGGCAAATGCGCGCCGTGTCCGGAGAGCCCACCGTCAAGGCCGGCCCTCTCACCATCGATCTCGCGGCGCGGGCGGTCTTGCTTAACGACAAGCGCCTGACGCTGACGCCGAAGGAGTATCGATTGTTGCAGGTTCTGGCCCAGCATGCCGGAAACGTGGTCACCCACCAGCATCTGCTCAAGGAAGTGTGGGGCTCGATCCATGTGCACGACACGCACTATCTGCGCATCTTCGTCCGCAAGCTGCGCCAGAAGATCGAGCCACACCCCGACTCGCCGAAAATTCTGGTGACCGAGTTGGGTGTCGGCTATCGGCTGGTGCAATCGGGTAATGAAATCGATGCTCCGGCTTGGCCGGATACCGCCCCGGCAAAAACCGAGACCTGAACCGGCCAACCGAACGCTTTCAGTGCCCCGCGCAGCGGCACCAAGAACTGCCGGGTTTCTTGACAGACCGGGCTTTTCCCCGCCATAAGCATGGCGCGCGGGCCCTCGGGTCCGCGCGATTTTTCAAGGGCGAACTAAGCTCTTAAAAACAAACAACAAACCGACTGAAAGAAGCCGGTCCGGAACAATCCGAGCGCCGGGATCGAACACGAGGACGAAAAAGATGTTCGCAGTCATCAGGACTGGCGGCAAACAATACCGGGTCGCCGCCGAAGATGTGATCCGGGTGGACCGGGTGAATGGTAACCCCGGCGAGATCGTCGAGTTCGGCGAGGTGCTGGTCGTTGGCGGTGACGCACCGCAGCTCGGCACACCGACCGTCTCGGGCGCGACCGTTGCCGGCGAGGTGCTCCAACACTCGCGCGGCGACAAGGTGATCGCCTTCAAAAAGCGGCGCCGCAAGAATTCGCGGCGCAAGCGCGGCTATCGCCACGAATTTTCGGTGATTCGCATCACCGAGATTCTCACCGGCGGCGCCAAACCGTCGAAGACGGCAACACCGCGACCCAAACGCGAGTCAAAGCCGAAAGCTGAAGCCGAAGCTGCTCCGGCGGCGGAAGCCAAATCAGCCAAAACCAAGGCCAAAAAGTCGGCCAAAGCGGCCGCAAAAAAGCCCGCGAGGGCCGCTACAAAGAGCAAGAAGAAGTGAGATGATTCCTTCACGGAATCGGTGTACAGAGTAAGAGAATTCGAGAGACCACTATGGCGCACAAGAAAGCAGGCGGATCTTCACGAAACGGCCGCGACTCCGCGGGCCGGCGGCTCGGCTTGAAGTCGACCGGCGGCAAGATCGTGCTCGCCGGCAATATCCTTGCTCGCCAGCGCGGCACCAAATGGCACGCCGGCCACAATGTCGGTACCGGCAAGGATCACACGCTGTTCGCGCTCATCGATGGAAAGGTTCAGTTCGCAACGAAAGCTAAAGGCCGCACCTACGTGTCCGTTGTACCGATGACGGAGGCTGCGGCCGAGTAAGACGGTGGACATAAACGAGGTCCGCCGGTCATTCCAAGTCAAACCGGCGGGGCTCGTAGGGCTCTGAGAGGGGGAGACGGGTGACCGGCTCCCCCTCTCGACTTTTCAAACCTGGAGCCCGTGCCATGACACTACTAGAGGAAATACCGAGAGAGCCTTACCGCGAGGGAAGTAGTCCCGTCCTCGAGACCAAGCGGCTTGCCTTGCGCGCGGCGCGCCTCGAGGACGCTAAAGCGGTAGCAGCGCTCGCCAATGACCGCCGCATCGCGGAAAACACCGCGCGCATTCCCTACCCGTACAAAGTGGCGGACGCCGAGAAGTTCATCGGTGGGGCGAACAAGAACGGCGAAGCCGCATTTCTGATCACGCTGCGTAACCGGACGATCATCGGCGCCTGCGGAATCATGTTTCACTATGATGACGTGCCTGAGCTCGGCTACTGGCTCGGCGTCCCTTACTGGAACAAGGGCTACGCCACCGAAGCGCTTCACGCATTGATCGACTACGCCTTCACCGATCTTTCGCACGAGGCACTTCAGGCCGGCGCACGCGTCACAAACCCGGCCTCACGCCGGGTGCTGGAGAAGTGCGGCTTCCAATGGACCGGCGTTGGTCTCTACCGGATCAACTCGATCAAATCGTCGGCACCCATCGACCGCTTCCGGCTTGAGCGGGGCATCTGGTCAGCACTGAAGACCTGGGGCCGCGTGAAGCGAGTGATGTAGACCGGCCCCGCACGGGTGTCATTGACGTTGGATGGCCGGGCGCAAGGCCCGGCCATCCACGTCTTCCAAGCTCGCGCAGGATTGCTAAGTCGCGCGCGCCGCGCGCGCGGCTGCCTCAAACTTGTTGCCAAATTCGTCGAGTTCTTCGCGATTGATGTCGCTCACCGCGAGCATATTCAATCCTTGATCGGTCCAGCGGCGGATGTTGAAGCCCTGTACGGTTTCCATCCGGGGCCCCGGCAAGGAAGAACCGACACCCTGCGTGACGAACAGATTGATCACGTGCACGCGACGGCGATAGACGATCACGGCAACCGACTTGCCGTCTATAAAATCGAGCCGTCCGCCAATCAGCGTGAAGCCTTGCCCAGCGAGATCGATCACCGGCGGTGCCAGATCAATGCGGCCGTTAAACCAAGGTTTGACGGTGTGCTGATCGGTCGAGAGCACGTCGGTCAAATGGTCGGCCTGCAATGAGCGCAGGTGCGCCGAGATCGCTTCGCTGAGGATCCGCTGATCGCGGTCCTCGCGCAAGACAACCAGCGTTACACTCGCGGCTGCTGCCGCCGACAGCAGGCCGCCAAGCGCAAAACCCTTGAGCAGAGTGCGCCGGTCGGTCGCTGCCGGCGAGGGAACCGCACGATCGATGCTCCGCCGCAACGATGCCGGAGCCGTATGGCGCAGGTTTCCGCCACCCCGCAGCGCCTGTCGCAGATCGCGATAGGACCCGAGTTGCGCCGCGCAGCGCGCGCAGCCGGCGGCATGCGTCTCGACTTCGCGCGCATGCCCGGCATCAAGCTCATCGTCGATGAGAGCATGCAACATGACGTCTGCTTCCTCGCAGGTCATGGCCCCTTCTCCTCCGCCAGCCAGGCCGCGCGCAACAGTCCGCGTGCGCGCGCAAGACGCGACATCACCGTACCGACGGGCACGCCCGTAACGTCGGCAATTTCCCGATAGCTCAAATCATTGACCTCGCGCAGCACAAGTGCCTCGCGAAACGCGCCCGGCAACTGCGTGATCAGTCGCTGCATGCTTTCACCATCGAGCCGTTGCAGGGTTTCCGTTTCGGGAGAACTCTGCGCCTCGCTCCACAATCCGTCGGATTTATTTTCGGCCTCCTCGAGATTGTCCACGACGGCCGTAAGCGCCCCGCGACGGGCATATTCGGCGCGACAGACGTTGCGCAGGATGGCCAGCAACCACGGCTTGATCGGCCCGCCACGAAATGTCTCGAAATGTCGGAACGCGCGCAGATAGCATTCCTGTGCGGCATCCTCGGCGTCGGCCGTATTGCGCAAAAGATAACGCGCAAGCGTGTAGACATCGTCGAGATAAGGCAAAGCTGCGGCGCGAAAACGCTCCGCCTTGCCACGATCGCCGCCGCCTTCATACGCCATGCTGTCGTTCCGCACCGTTGCATCACTGTTGCGGCGTGATGCTTCCGGTCGCCGCCTCCACGACAATTGTCCCGGTCATATGCGGATGCAAGGAACAAAAGTACTTGTAGGTCCCGGGTGTCGTGAATGTGAACGAGAATTTATCCTCGCTGTCGAGCGGTTTTGACCTGAAGTTGTTCGGTGACACCACGGTATGCGGGATATCGTCTTCGTTGGTCCACGTCACTGTTGTCCCGGACTTCACCTTCAGCTCTTGCGGACCAAAAGTGAAGTTACCGATCTTGACGGCAATATCGTCCGCCCAGGTCGGCGTGGCGGCAAAGACGAGCAACGCCACCACGCCCGCAACGACGCTGTTGATCAGCGATTTCGTCTTCTTGGCCATGTTCAAGCTCATCCCTGCAGCGGCGTGTCGATGATGGCAAGCCGTTGCTCGTTTTGCTTGAACGTCACGCTGGCGATCCCAAGCATCGTACGCAACTTGTCGTCGGGCACTTTCATCGGTCCCGGTGACGGAGCAGACCCGGGCGCCGGTTGCGGGAACGCCGTTGAGCGCGCCGTGTGGAAGGTCACGTTGCCCTCGACCTTCTGCATGACTTGATGAATATGGCCGTTGAGAACAGTCACCGAACCGAACCGCTTGAGATATTCGAGCGCCCGTGCGCTGTCCTGCGTGCCCCAACCCCATTCCGGGTAGACCGTCCACAACGGGATATGCGCGAACACGACAATCGGCTGTGACGCCGAGCGTCCTTTCAGATCGTCTTCGAGCCATTCCAACTGTTCGTTGCCGAGATTGCCGAGGCCGCCCGCTTTCAGGTCGACGACGTTGACGAGGCCGATGAAATGCACACCATCGGCGTCAAAGCTGTACCAGCCCGCACCTTTGGTGCCGCGGCCATAACGATCCCGATAAAGCTTGCCCTGATCCTCGTCGATGATGTCGTGTTCGCCCGGCACATAGTGCACATCGAGCCGCGCGTCCGAAATGATGCGATCTGCATCGTCGAACTCCACCGGTTTGGACAGATGCGAAATATCTCCCGTGTGGATCATGAATGACGGCTTGACCGTCAGCGCTTTCACTCGCCCGATCGCTTCCTCGAGCGTGCCCTTGGTATTCGGATTGGCGGGCTTGTCGAAACCCATGTGACTGTCGCTGATCTGCAGGAAGGTGAAACCCTTGCTCTGCTGCGCCAGCGCTTCGTCGATAATGCCGAGCGAGGTCGGTACTCCGCCCGCGACGGTCCACAACACGCCGGTTCCCGCCCAGGTCATACATTCAAGAACCTTGCGACGGCTGGGGCCTTTCTCGTGATCGTTTGTGCTCATGTCCGGTCTCCCTGCAATTGGCTGCATGGACTGGATCGGACGTCGCGCGGATTTATTCCCGGACCTCCTTTGGCGAATGACGGCGCCTTGGGATATACCCTAAGGCCATGAAATTCCTCGATGAAGCCAAGGTCTATATTGCGTCCGGCGCGGGCGGGAACGGCTGCATCTCGTTCCGGCGCGAGAAATTCATCGAGTTCGGCGGACCGAACGGTGGCGACGGCGGCAAAGGTGGCGACGTGGTGATAGAGGCGGTCAACGGCCTCAATACGCTGATCGATTACCGTTATCAGCAGCACTTCAAGGCCCAGCGCGGCGGTAACGGCATGGGCAAGGACCGTGCCGGAGCCAACGGTAGGGACGTGGTCCTGAAGGTGCCGATCGGCACGCAGGTCTACGAAGAAGATGGCGAAACGCTGATTGCCGATCTCACCAAGGTCGGCCAGCGCGTCACGATTTCACGTGGCGGCAATGGCGGCTTCGGTAACGCGCACTTCAAATCGTCCACCAATCGCGCTCCGCGTCATGCCAATCCTGGCCAACCTGGCGAAGAGCGCACAATCCGCCTGCGGCTAAAGCTGATTGCCGACGCCGGCCTCGTCGGACTTCCGAACGCCGGCAAGTCCACCTTCCTCGCTGCAGTGAGCGCGGCGAAGCCGAAGATCGCCGATTACCCATTTACGACGCTGCATCCGCAGCTCGGTGTCGTTGAAGTCGATGGGCGCGAATTCGTGGTGGCCGATCTGCCCGGCCTGATCGAAGGCGCACATGAAGGAACAGGTTTGGGCGACCATTTCCTGGGTCATACGGAGCGCTGTCGTGTACTGCTGCACCTCGTCGACGGGACCGCGGAAGATGCGGGCGCTGCCTACAAAATCGTGCGCGACGAACTTGAGGCATACGCACAAGGATTGACGGAAAAGCCTGAGATTGTTGCGCTCTCGAAAGCGGACGCAATGACCAAGGACACAATCAAGGCACAAATCGCAAAGCTGAAAAAAGCCTGCCGGAAAACACCGATGGTGCTCTCCGCGCAATCGGGCGAAAGTGTACAGGACGTTTTGCGCGCCCTCCTCAAGGTCATCGACAAGGCGCAGGAAGACGCTGACATCAAAGAACCGGTTTAGCGGCTCGGCGCGATCGCGGCAGGGATGAAAAATTCGTGGCTCAGCATGCCGCGCCCGCTCATAATAAGGCAGTACCGCACCACCCATCATTTGGCAGGATATCATGAAAACGCGTGCCGCAGTCGCCTGGAAAGCCGGCGAACCCTTGACCGTCGAGACCATCGATATCGAAGGTCCCAAGGCCGGCGAAGTGCTGGTCGAGATCGAGGCGACAGGCATCTGTCACACCGACGCTTACACCCTGTCAGGCGCCGATCCGGAGGGTTTGTTCCCGGCGATCCTCGGCCATGAAGGTGCAGGGATCGTGCGAGAGGTCGGAGCAGGGGTAAGCACCCTGAAGCCGGGCGACCACGTTATTCCGCTCTACACGCCGGAGTGCCGCCAATGCAAAACCTGTCTCTCGCGCAGGTCCAATCTCTGCACGGCGATCCGTGCCACGCAGGGCAAAGGCGTGATGCCGGACGGCACCAGCCGTTTCCGCTGCGACGGTGATCCGGTCTTCCACTACATGGGCTGCTCGACCTTCGCCAACTACACGGTGTTACCTGAGATCGCGCTCGCGAAGGTCCGCGAAGACGCCCCCTTCGACAAGATCTGTTACATCGGCTGCGGCGTCACGACCGGGGTCGGCGCCGTCATCAACACCGCAAAGGTTTGGCCTGGAGCAAATGTCGCCGTATTCGGGCTCGGCGGCATCGGTCTCAACGTAATCCAGGGCGCGCGTATGGTCGGCGCGGACAAGATCGTCGGGATCGACACCAATCCCGCCAAACGCGCGATGGCTGAGAAGTTCGGCATGACCCATTTCGTCAACCCCGCCGAAGTGGGCCGAGACAAGGTCGTGCAGGCCGTTGTCGACCTGACCGGCGGTGGTGCCGACTTTTCATTCGAATGCATCGGTAATGTCGCGACCATGCGTCAGGCGCTGGAATGCTGTCACCGCGGCTGGGGCGAGAGCATCATCATCGGCGTGGCCGGCGCCGGGCAGGAAATTTCCACACGGCCGTTTCAGCTCGTCACCGGACGTGTTTGGCGTGGGACGGCCTTCGGCGGCGCGCGCGGGCGTACCGACGTGCCAAAAATTGTCGACTGGTACATGGAAGGCAAAATCAATATCGACGACCTGATTACGCATACAATGCCGCTCGAGAAGATCAACGACACCTTCGATCTGATGCACGAAGGAAAATCGATCAGGTCTGTCGTGGTGTACTAGCGCGCTCTTACTTTACGAGCCCGACAACGCGACCGGTACGACACAATTTCCTCCCCCAGCTCGGCTATTTTCAAAACGCCTGTTGACTGCGATGTTACTTGCGATCAGCGTCGTGCAACAGCCCTCGTCAGGCTGCCGGAATGCAGCGGTCGTCAGAATCAGGTTTTCCCATGAGTGCACCGAGGACCATCCGCTTATCACCCGAAGACAATGTCGTCGTTGCCGTCGATCAAATTTCCGTCGGAGCCGTCGCCGCGGGCGTTACGGCGCGCGAGCGGGTGCCGCGTGGCCACAAGATGGCGATAGCGGCCATCGGCGAAGGCCGCCCGGTGCAAAAATACGGACAGACCATCGGTTTTGCGTCAAAGCCGATCGCACCTGGTGATTGGGTGCACGAGCAAAATGTGGCACTGCGCGATTTCGCGCGCGACTACCGTTTTGCCGAGGGCGCAAAGAACGACGAAGTCCTGGCGCCAGAATTGCGGGCGACATTCGAAGGTTATCTTCGACCCAACGGCAAGACCGGTACACGCAATTATATCGGCATCCTGACCTCGGTGAATTGCTCGGCCTCGGTCGCAAAATTCATCGCCGAGGAAGTCAACCGATCCGGCATTCTCGATGACCATCCGGAAATCGATGGAGCGGTGGCGTTTGTGCATGGCAGCGGCTGCGGAATGGCGGCGTATGGCGAAGGATGGGAATTGCTGCGGCGGACCCAGTGGGGCTACGCCACGCATCCCAATCTCGGCGCTGCATTGATGGTCGGCCTGGGCTGCGAGGTTTTCCAGATCGATCGCATGAAAGAAGAATACGAAATGGTCGAAGGCGATCACTTCCAGACCATGACAATCCAGGCGACCGGTGGGACGAAGAAAACGGTCGAACAGGGTGTGGAACGCATCAAGGCCATGCTGCCCGTCGCGGCGCGCGCCAAAAGAGAAACACGACCTGCCTCGGAGATCGTACTCGCGCTCCAGTGCGGCGGATCAGACGGCTATTCCGGCATCACCGCAAATCCCTCGCTCGGATCCGCCGTTGACCTTCTGGTCAAACATGGCGGGACGGCGGTACTCGCCGAAACGCCCGAGATCTACGGCGCCGAGCATTTGCTGACCCGGCGCGCCATCAATCGCGCTGTTGGTGAAAAACTCACCGAGCGCATCCGCTGGTGGGAGGACTACACGAAGCGCAACGGCGGCGAAATGAACAACAATCCCTCGCCGGGCAACAAGGCGGGCGGCCTCTCCACCATTCTGGAAAAATCATTGGGGGCCGCTGCGAAAGGCGGCACCACGACGTTGCGCGCGGTCTACGAGTACGCCGAGCCGGTCAAGGAGAAAGGCTTCGTGTTCATGGACACGCCCGGGTACGACCCCGTCGGCGCGACCGGGCAAGTGGCCGGCGGCTGCAACGTGATGTGCTTCACCACCGGCCGCGGATCTGCTTTCGGCTGCAAGCCCACGCCGTCGATCAAACTCGCGACCAATACCGAAATGTATCGGCGCATGACCGATGACATGGACATCAATTGCGGCGATGTTCTCGATGGGACCTCTATCGAAACCAAGGGTCAGGAAATTTTCGAAAAGGTGCTGCGGGTCGCTTCGGGCTCACATACCAAGTCGGAAGATCTGGGCTATGGCGAACTTGAATTCGTGCCGTGGCAAATCGGAGCGATCATGTAACTCCGTTACCAGTCATTCCGGCTGATAACGCAAGTGGGGAAACGTCAGATGCTTTTCAGAGCTGCCACCACACTCGGTCTTGCATTGATCTCACTTGCTGCAAACGCCGCGGACTACCCCGCGCCCAAGGAAGGTTATTGGATTGCGCGCGACTTCCGCTTCCACACTGGGGAGGCGCTTCCTGAGGTCCGCCTTCACTACCGAACGATCGGAAAACCAGAGGGCATTCCAGTCGTCGTCCTGCATGGCACCGGCAGTTCCGGGCTGAGCATGTTAACGCCTGCCTTTGCCGGCGAGTTGTTCGGACCGGGACAGCCACTCGACGCCGAAAAATATTTCATCATCCTCCCCGATGCGATCGGTCACGGAAATTCGACCAAGCCGTCGGATGGGCTGAAGACGAAGTTTCCGCAATATAACTACGCTGACATGGTGGATGCACAATATCGTCTGGTGGCTGAAGGGCTCGGCATCAAGCACGTGCGCATGATCATCGGAAATTCGATGGGTGGCATGAACGTCTGGCTGTGGGGCGAGAAATATCCTGACTACATGGATGTTCTCGTGCCCATGGCGTCGCAACCCACCGCAATGGCATCGCGCAACTGGATCCTGCGCCGAATGATGCTTGAGTCGATCCGTCAAGATCCCGAATATGCAAACGGCAATTACACCAACCAGCCGCATTCAGTGAGGCTCGCCAGCGCGTTCTTCGCATTCGCCACCTCCGGCGGCACGCTCAACTACCAGAAGCAGGCGCCGACGCGCGACCAGGCTGACAAGCTTGTCGATACACGCCTCGCCGCGCCGGCGACTTCCGACGCCAACGACTTCCTGTGGCAGTGGGGCTCGTCGGGCGACTACGACGCCTCACCCGATCTCGAGAAGATCGAAGCTCCGCTCTTGCTGATCAACGCGGCCGACGACGAGCGAAATCCTCCGGAGACAGGCATTACTGAAGCGGCGATGAAACGCGTAAAGAACGGAAAACTGCTTCTGATCCAGGCGAGCGAGCAGACCTCGGGGCACGCAACAACCGGCAATGCCAAGTTCTACAAGCGGGCACTGCAGGAATTGCTCGACAGCGCGCCGCAAAAAGGGATGTAGGTCGAACTACCGACCGAACGCTTACTTTGAGCAGAGCCTGCGCGGCCCATCGCTCGGCTGATAGGTGCAGTCGGCTGCCCGGAATGAACGATAGGCCGCCGTGCAAGCATTCACATTGCAATGCACCGGCGATTCCGGCGTCGCAGCTGGCGCTTCGGTCGTGGCCTGCGCCGCCGCCTCCGGTGGCGCCGAAGAGCTCGGTGTCAGGCCTGGGGCAATAATCGGTGCACCGAGATTCGCGCGGGGAGCCGTCGACACCGGCGGATTCATCGGCGCAGAAATATTTGGCTGGACAGGCACGGGTGCGCCCTGAGGGGCCGGCGTGTTTGGCATTGCGACAGTTGGTTTGCTCGGCGGCTGCGGCAGAGACGGAGCTGCGGCGCTTAATCCCGCCTTGGTGTCCACCATCGGGGACATGGGTGCCGATACCCAGTCGAGTCCCAGCAGCACGCTGCCGAGCGCAATCAACAGTACCGCCCCGTAGACCGCAAGCTGCATCGCTTCGCCCTCTGTAAATGATACCACGCTCAACCATGACGACGCAGCAGTTCCCATGCTACACAGCGCCGCCATGAACAGCTCGCTCGGAACAATGCCGAAAACGCCGTCGCTAAAGGACTTTCGGCGCATCGTCGTCAAGGTCGGATCCTCGTTGCTGGTGGATTCCGCCGCGGGCGGGCTCAAACGCGAGTGGCTCGCATCCCTCTCGGCCGATATCGCCGCCGTGCACAAGGACGGACGTGACGTTCTGGTTGTCTCTTCCGGAGCGATCGCGCTGGGGCGTGCGGTGCTCCGACTGCCAACAGGTGCGCTCAAGCTCGAGGACAGCCAGGCGGCCGCTGCGGTCGGTCAGATCGCGCTCGCGCGCGCGTGGTCCGAGGCACTCGGTGCGCATGCGCTCACTGCAGGTCAAGTGCTCGTCACCTTGGGTGATACCGAAGAGCGCCGCCGCTATCTCAATGCCCGCTCCACCATCGCCAAGTTGCTCGAGTGGCGCAGCGTGCCCGTGATCAACGAGAACGACACCGTCGCGACAACAGAGATTCGCTATGGCGATAACGACCGGCTTGCTGCGCGCGTTGCGACAATGATGAGCGCCGACCTATTGGTGCTGCTTTCCGATGTCGACGGACTTTACGACAAGCCACCCGGATCGGGACACGATGCCCGGCTCGTGCCGGTGGTCGCTCGCATCACACCGGGCATCGAAGCCATGGCGGGTGCTTCCGGCTCCGAACTTGCACGCGGCGGCATGCTCACGAAGATCGAGGCGGGCAAGATTGCCACCACCGCCGGCACGCACATGGTGATTGCATCCGGGCGCGTGCAGCATCCGCTCGAAAAGATCGGCAAGGGTGCAGCCTGCACCTGGTTTCTCACGCCGGCGAATCCTGTCACCTCACGCAAGAAATGGATCGCCGGATCGCTCGAGCCGCGCGGCGCGCTCGTCATCGACGCGGGCGCGGTGAAGGCATTGCGGGGCGGCAAGAGCCTGTTGCCTGCGGGCGTGATCAAGATCGAGGGCGGTTTCGGACGAGGTGATGCCGTGTTGGTCCGCGGCCCGGATGGACACGAGATCGGCCGCGGGCTTGTTGCTTACGACGCAGACGATGCCGAAAAAATAAAAGGTCGTTCATCCGCCGACGTCTTGCTGATCCTTGGCTACGCCGGCCGCACCGAGATGATCCATCGCGACGATCTCGTGCTCGGCGGTGAATAGTCACAAACTCGCGGAACCCGGATTCCTGCTCTGCGTTATCGGGAAGCGACACAATTGGAAAAAGGCGATTGACCGATCGCCCGTCAGCCCCAGCCCACAAGAGGCTGGGGCTTTCGCATTTCGAGGGGTCGGCCAATGGCCGAGCAATCCCACCCTCTCGCGATCCCGCCAAACCTTCGGTCTACCTGTGAACCGGCAGCCCGTCCGTGACGAAAAAACACGCCGAACGGTCTCGGCCAATGGCCGACTGGCTCAGCGCGCACGGGATCTACGGGCGCGCCGTCCGGTTGGAGCAGATTTCCGCTTCGACGGCCGGACCGGCAGCGGGAAGAACGTGCCGTCAGGGAATTCCAGGTACCGGCTGAATACTTGCACCTGGCCTTCGCCGCCGCGTTTACCTTCGATCACGAATTTGGTGCCCACAGGAAATCGACTGGGAAGACGGCCCGAACCGTACGCCATGGTAACCTCCTGCAACGTCGTCACCCTGGCACTGCAATGTGTAGGTCAATTGATCCGTTGCGTGGAGCGCATTTTTATCCACGTTATCCCCAACGGCGAACCCTGCCATGCGCCAGACGGCCCCATCTCGCCGTCACATATCTGACGTGGTAGGGAAGTGCCGACGGACAAAGGGTTTTACGGTTTTTCGGCCATGACCGCGTCGCTCAAAAGCATCGAGGGGACTGGAGACATCTCTAGCGTCATGCGGGAGATTGGGCTTCGTGCCCGCGCGGCGAGCCGCGTCCTCGCGGTTGCCCCCGCAGATCGGAAAAACCGCGCGCTCGCGGGAATGGCTACGGCCGTTCGGGAGCAGGCTTCCGCGATTCTTTCGGCCAACGCCGAGGACGTGGCCGAAGCAAAGGGCGCCGGGGTTACGGGGGCCTCTCTTGATAGGCTCGCGCTCGATGCCACGCGGGTCGAGGCCATCGCAGCAGGTATCGAGGCCGTCGGGGCATTGAAGGATCCCGTTGGCGTCGTTACGGAATCCTGGACGCGGCCAAACGGCATGCGAATTGAACGCGTGCGCGTCCCGCTCGGGGTGATCGGTATCATCTACGAGAGCCGGCCCAATGTTACGGCCGATGCCGCCGTGCTCTGCCTGAAGGCCGGCACTGCGGCGATCCTGCGCGGCGGCTCCGACAGCATGCGAACCAGCCGGGCGATACTTGCGGCCTTGGCTAGCGGGCTCGAGACCGCTGGCCTACCGGCAGCCGCGATACAACTCGTCCCGACCCGCGACCGCGCTGCAGTCGGCCTGATGCTGCAGGGGCTCGACGGCAACATCGACGTGATCGTTCCCCGTGGCGGGAAGAGTTTGGTGGCGCGGGTGCAGGCGGAAGCCAAGGTGCCGGTATTCGCGCACCTCGAAGGGGTCTGCCATGTGTTTGTGCATCGCTCGGCTTCGCTCGACATGGCCAAGAAGATCGTACTGAACGCCAAGATGCGCCGCACCGGCGTCTGCGGCGCGGCCGAAACGCTGCTGGTCGATCGCGGCGGCGAAACCACCAACCTCAAACCGCTGGTCGAAATGCTGATCGCGGCGGGTTGTGAAGTGCGTGGCGATGCCGCGACGCAGGCGATCGACAAGCGGGTAAAGGCCGCGACCGAGGAGGATTGGGGCACCGAATATCTCGATGCCATCATCGCCGTGAAGGTCGTGGACGACATTGCCGCCGCCATTGCGCATATCGAACGCTACGGATCGCATCACACTGACGCCATCGTCGCCGACGACGACGTTGCCGCCGCCAAGTTCCTCACCGAAGTCGATTCAGCGATCGTGTTGCACAACGCGTCGACGCAATTTGCCGATGGCGGCGAGTTCGGCTTTGGTGCAGAAATCGGTATCGCTACCGGCCGCCTGCATGCGCGCGGCCCTGTCGGGGTCGATCAACTGACCACTTTCAAATACCGCATCCACGGCAATGGTCAGACTCGCCCGTGAATTCGAAGTCGCCCGCCAATTCCGAGCGCTTACTGCCACCACATACGCCCGGCATGCGGATTGGCCTTTTTGGTGGGACGTTCGATCCGCCACATCAGGCTCATCTCGCCGCGACCTTGCTCGCACTCAAGCGACTCAAGCTTGATCGCGTCTGGTGGCTGGTGACACCGGGAAACCCGCTCAAGAACACCAAAGGGCTCGCGTCTTTACCCGAACGAATCGCTGCGGCGCGCGCGCTTACGCATCATCCGCGCATCGATGTCACGGGTCTCGAAGCTGTCATTAAGACGAGATACACTTACGATACGATATCTTGGTTGCTGGCCCGATGCCCGGGTGTCCGATTCGTCTGGATCATGGGCGCGGACAATTTGCGGAGTTTTCACCGCTGGCAGAAGTGGCGAAAAATAGCCGAGCAGGTGCCTATCGTCGTCGTCGATCGTTTGGGCCCAAGCCTTTATGCGGCCGCCAGTCCTGCGGGCAACGCGCTTTCCCGGATGCGTATCCCGGAACACGCCGTCTCTTCCTTGCCCGACCGAATAGCGCCTGCGTGGACTTTCCTCCACGGCCTCAAATCGCCCCTGTCGTCTACCGCGCTTCGCGCCCTGCGCCGTCGAAAACGCCCGACCGGTGGCGCCCGCCGCGCGGGGCCGGGCAAATCCAAGGGTTCCAAATCAGGTGGTAATAGGCGTGGAAGCAAGAGCGCGAAGGGCAAATTCATTGCGAGGGCACACAAACGCCGGGGTAGAAAGACGCGAACGAGGTAATTATGTTTTGTAAGGCTCCCGGTTCGAACCGGGGGTGAGTGCAACGCATAGAAAGGACCAGAACCCCTGAATACACCTGCACTCTCTCGGGCTACGCGTCATACGCCCGAAAACGTCTCCCGGCACCCAACTGCCAAGGAGACGCTCCGCACCGTCCTTGCGCGTCTTGAAGACATGAAAGCCGAGGACAGCGTCGTCATCGATCTTACCGAAAAATCCTCGATCGGAGACTACATGGTCGTGACCACTGGACGGTCACAGCGCCATGTCAGTGCCGTTGCCGATCACCTCGTCAAGGACATCGAGGATGCGAGCAATTCTCGCGTTCGTGTCGAGGGCATGAGGCAAGGCGACTGGGTCTTGATCGACGCGGGCGACGTGATTGTGCACGTCTTCCGGCCAGAGGTTCGCGCCTTCTACAATCTTGAAAAGATGTGGTCGGCGACAGGCAAGGACGCACGTCGGCCAGCCTGATAGGCTCAACGGTGCGATGCGTATCATCGTTGCCGCCATTGGACGCCTGAAACAGGGCCCGGAGACCGAGCTGAGCGAGCGCTACCGCGAGCGCGCGGCGCAGACCGGCCGCCAGCTGGGACTGCGCGATATCGAAATCGTTGAGATTAGAGAGAGCCGCGCCACTGACGCTGGCAAACGCATGATCGAGGAATCGATCGCGCTCGCCAACGTCATTCCGGACAAGGCGGCGGTCGTGTTGCTTGATTCCCGTGGAGACAACCTTGAGAGCATTGATTTTGCGAGCCAGATTTCCAAATGGCGGGCCAATGGCCGACCAGCGACAGTGTTCGTGATTGGCGGCGCCGACGGGCTTGCCCCTAACTTGAGGGATAAGGCGGATTTAAGGATATCGTTCGGGTCCGCCACCTGGCCGCATCAACTCGTCAGAGTGATGCTGTTGGAGCAGCTCTACCGCGCAACAACGATTTTGGCTGGACATCCTTACCACCGGGGATGAATTTTTGCCTCAGACGACGCCGCACCCCGATTTGGTCGCAATCGGCGTCAATACCTTTGACCAACAAATGGTCTTGCCGTTCCAACTCGCGGGCGTAACGTGATTTCCATGATTTGGCTGGGGGAATTCGGCCGCCTTTGCGCTTGCGCCGCCCTTGCCGTGGGGTTGGGGGTGACGCTCCCCGCATCGGCACAGGACAGCAAGGCTCCGCCTGCGCAGAACAATTCTTCAGACAAACTTGATGCGCTCAAGCAGCGCGACGAAGAGCTTAAGGCGGCGCGGGACCAGCAGCGGAAATCGGCCGAAACAGAGGCTGCGCTCAGACGCGACATCGATCAGATTGGCGCCGACCGTCGCAAGTTCAACCAGGATCTGATCGACACTGCCGCTCGCTTGCGGGACGTCGAGTCCAAAATCACGGCGACCCAGGATCGCCTCAAGCTACTCGATGAGACGGAAACTGGGATCCACAAATCGTTGGAGAGCCGTCGCGAGCTCATCAGCGAAGTGTTGGCCGCGCTCCAGCGCATTGGACGCCGAGCGCCCCCGGCACTGATCGCCAGTCCTGAAGATGCACTGCAGTCAGTGCGGACCGCCATGGTGTTGGGCGCAGTTCTGCCGCAAATGCGTCATGAGCTCAGCGTGCTGGCCAACGAGCTTTCTGACCTGATCGCGGTTCGCAAGAAGATCGACACCGAGCGCGAGCAGCTGCGCACCGAGGTCGCCTCCCTCGGTCGAGAGCAGTTACGGATGACGCTGCTGGTTGACGAACGCCAGAGGCAACTGGCCGAGCGCGAAAAGGCGCTTGACGCAGAGCGGACCCGCGCCGGTGGCCTCGCCCGCGATGTGGACAACCTGAAGGAGTTGATCGCCAAGCTCGAACAGGGCCTAGATCAGGCAACGCGCGATACGCGCGAGGCCGCGCGATCCGACAACCGGCCCGAGCTGTCCGCCTTTCGCGACCCCGGACGCCTGGCGCCAGCCGTCGCGTTCGCCTCCCTACGAGGACAAGTTCCAAGTCCGGTTAACGGCGTAAGGTTAAAGGAGTTTGGTGCCCCGGACGGCAACGGTGGGGCCGAAAAAGGCCTTTCCATTGCCACCCGAACTGGCGCACAAGTGACTGCCCCTGCCGACGGTTGGGTGGTATACGCAGGGGCATTCCGGTCATACGGCCAACTCTTGATCCTTAATGTCGGCGGCGGGTATCATGTGTTGCTCGCTGGGATGGAACGGATATCAGTTGATCTCGGGCAGTTTGTGCTGACCGGGGAACCCGTTGCGTTGATGGGGAACGGCTCCCATATCGCCGCTATCCTCGCGACAGGTTCTAGCCAACCGGTGCTATACGTTGAGTTTAGAAAGGACGGGGTTCCCGTCGATCCAGGCCCATGGTGGGCGGCTGGCGAAGGCGAAAAGGTTCGCGGATAATGCGCAAGACGTCACTCATTCTTCTCGGCGCGGCGGCGGGAGCAGCACTGACGCTGCTCGCGGTTCAACCTCGCGTAATTCTGGTTGGCGCGTCGGCCAAAGCCGCGGCAGCGGATACGTACCGGCAGCTTAATCTGTTCGGCGATGTGTTTGAGCGCGTGCGCGCCGACTATGTCGAAAAGCCCGACGACAGCAAACTGATCGAAACCGCCATCAATGGTATGTTGGCCGGGCTCGACCCGCATTCGAGCTACATGGACGCCAAGAGCTTCCGCGACATGCAGGTGCAAACCCGCGGCGAGTTCGGTGGTCTCGGCATCGAAGTCACCATGGAAGATGGCCTGATCAAGGTCGTGGCGCCGATCGATGACACGCCGGCTGCCAAAGCTGGAATCATGGCGAACGACATCATCACCAAGCTCGACGATGAACAGGTTCAGGGTCTGACCCTGAACCAAGCCGTTGAAAAGATGCGCGGGCCGGTGAACACAAAGATAAAACTGACGATCATGCGCAAGGGTCAGGACAAGCCGGTCGAGGTGTCGATCACGCGCGACATCATCCGCGTTCGTTCCGTGCGCTCTCAATTGGAAGGCGACGATGTCGGGTACATTCGACTCACGCAGTTCAACGAGCAGACCACCGAAGGGCTGAAGAAGGCCATCGCCGATATCTCGGCTAAGATTTCCGACGACAAGCTCAAGGGATACGTGCTTGACCTACGTAACAACCCGGGCGGCTTGCTCGACCAGGCAATATCGGTGTCCGATGCTTTCCTGCAAAAGGGCGAGATCGTGTCGACGCGTGGCCGCAACGCGGAAGAGACCCAGCGCTTCAATGCGCGCCCCGGTGACCTGACAAAGAACAAGGCTTTGATCGTGTTGATCAATGGTGGCTCTGCATCAGCGTCCGAAATCGTGGCCGGCGCGTTGCAGGATCACAAGCGGGCAACTGTCATCGGAACCCGTTCTTTCGGCAAAGGTTCGGTGCAGACGATTATTCCGCTGGGATCGGGCAATGGTGCCTTGCGCCTGACCACGGCACGTTACTTCACGCCTTCGGGTCGTTCGATCCAGGCAAAGGGCATCTCGCCTGACATCGAGGTCCTCCAGGACGTTCCGGAAGACCTGAAGTCCAAGACGGATACGAAGGGCGAGGCGTCGCTGCGCGGCCATCTGAAGGGCGACGAAGGCAAGGAGCAGACCGGCTCGCAGTCGTACATCCCTCCGGATGCCAAGAACGACAAAGCCCTCAATATGGCACTCGATCTTCTGCGCGGAACGCAGGTGAATTCGGCATTCCCGCCAAATTCGAAAGCTCCTGTCCCGAACTAGATCGCGTCACCCTTTCTCGCGCAAATGGGGCGGCCTTTGGCCGCCCCACCCATCCCTATTTAGGCGCGTCACGAGTCGATTTTGCCACGGCACAGCCGGCGACAATCGCCCGCGATGCCGATTGGGCAAAAAAAGTGGAAGCGCGCGGGATTTTCCTGGCGCCGATTACAATGGTGGCGATCAAGGCGAAGTCGTCGTAACGTCATTCAGGTCGCGCGAGCCTGCGCCAGAGCGGCAGAGTATCAATGTCTTCCCACAAATCACTGCCCTATCGCCCCTGCGCCGGAATGATGGTGTTCAACAACGCGGGCCTTGTCTTCATTGGACGACGGACCGAGGGCCCGGAACACCTCGACGCGACCCATGTCTGGCAGATGCCTCAGGGCGGAATTGACAAAGACGAAGACCCGTACAAGGCCGCGCTTCGTGAATTGAATGAAGAAACCAATATTCGCTCCGTGCAAAAGCTCGGCGAGATTGCCGATTGGCTGAAATATGACCTTCCGAGCCACGTCGTAAAGAAGGCCTGGGGCGGCAAATACCGCGGGCAGAAACAGAAGTGGTACGCGTTACGCTTCACCGGCAAGGAGAGTGAAATCGACATTGCCAACCCTGCGGGAGGCCATGACCCGGAATTTGTCGAATGGCGCTGGATTGAGATACGCGAATTGCCGGAACTTGTAATTCCGTTCAAACGCCCGACCTACGAACGCGTCGTGAAAGAGTTCGAACGGTTCGCCCGCTAGGTCAGTGCATCGCCGTAGCGGTGAGATGGCGATGAACATCCTTGAAGTGGTCAAGCTGCGTGACCCACTTGTCGAGGTCCAAACCTGGCTCCGCCTTGGCGATGCGGCCTTCGAGCTCGTTAATGCGGTCCGCAATCATCCCGTGATCGATATCCTCAACGGCCGCCGCCACATCGGCGAGCACCGTGAGGCCATCCTTTGACACTTCGGCAAAGCCGCCGAGCACGACGATTTTCTGTATGCCGCCGGCCGCATGCACTGTCAGTATTCCAGGCCGCACCGTGGTAACCATTGGCGCGTGATCAGCAAGGACACCAAAATCGCCTTCGATGCCCGGCACGTCGACTTGCTGCACTTCACCCGAGAATAAAAGTTTCTCAGGCGACACTAACTCAAAGCGAAAATTTGCCATCGTTCGTCTAAACCCTGCGCTTGCCGAGAGCGAAGCCCACACACAGTCCGATCACGCCGCCGATCATGGCCATGATCGCGATATGCTGCGCCTGCTCACTGGTGAGCGGTCCGCCGCGCGTCCGTTCGTTGTTACGGACCTCGACGCTCAGAGGCCCCAATTTGATCTCGGCCGTCTCCTCGGGGCGTGTCATGTAGCCGGCCAGGCCACCAATAACCAGCCCGATCAGCAAAAACGCAATCAGGTTGGACCGCCCCTGCATGCTCCCTAGGTCGCCTCCGCCGCGAGTTTTTTGCCCTTCTCGACCGCTTCTTCGATGGGGCCGACCATGTAGAAGGCCGCCTCCGGGAGGTTATCATACTTGCCTTCGCAGAGTCCCTTGAACCCCTTGATGGTGTCCTGCAGATCGACCAGCTTGCCGGGCGAACCGGTGAACACTTCGGCGACGTGGAACGGCTGCGACAGGAATCGCTCGATCTTGCGCGCGCGCGCCACGGTCAGTTTGTCGTCTTCCGACAACTCATCCATGCCGAGAATGGCGATGATGTCCTGCAATGCCTTATAGCGCTGGAGGACCTGCTGTACTTGCCGTGCCACGGCATAGTGTTCCTCGCCGACGATCAACGGCGACAACATGCGCGACGTCGAATCGAGCGGATCCACGGCCGGGTAGATTCCTTTGGCAGCAATATCGCGCGATAGCACGGTCGTTGCATCGAGATGGGCGAACGAAGTTGCTGGTGCCGGGTCGGTGAGGTCGTCAGCTGGCACGTAGATGGCCTGCACAGAGGTGACCGAGCCTTTGGTCGTGGTCGTGATGCGCTCCTGTAGCGCGCCCATATCGGTGGCGAGTGTCGGCTGATAGCCCACCGCCGACGGAATGCGGCCCAGAAGAGCCGACACTTCCGAGCCCGCCTGGGTGAAGCGGAAGATGTTGTCCACGAAGAACAACACATCCTGGCCCTGGTCGCGGAAATATTCGGCAACCGTCAGGCCGCTCAAGCCAACCCGGGCGCGCGCTCCCGGCGGTTCATTCATCTGGCCGTAAACAAGCGCGCATTTTGAGCCAACTACCGAACCCTTCTTGGGATCCTTGTTGACGCCGGACTCGATCATTTCGTGATAGAGGTCGTTACCCTCGCGCGTACGCTCGCCGACGCCCGCGAACACCGAATAGCCGCCATGAGCCTTCGCCACGTTGTTGATCAGTTCCATGATCAACACCGTTTTGCCCACGCCGGCGCCACCGAACAAACCGATCTTACCGCCCTTGGCGTAAGGGGCGAGGAGATCCACAACCTTGATCCCAGTTACCAGAATCTGCGCTTCGGTCGACTGATCAACGTAGCTGGGCGCCGGTTGGTGGATCGCACGCATTTCTTTGGTCTTGACCGGACCAGCTTCATCGACCGGCTCGCCAACCACATTGATGATACGTCCTAGTGTCTCGTCGCCAACCGGAACGGCAATCGGCTGACCTGTGTCGGTGACGTCCTGCCCGCGCACCAGACCTTCCGAAGAGTCCATCGCAACCGTGCGCACGGTTGATTCACCGAGATGCTGCGCGACCTCCAGCACGAGGCGCTTGCCGTCATTCGTGGTCTCGAGCGCGTTCAGAATCGCGGGCAGGTGATCTTCAAATTGCACGTCAACGACAGCACCGATGACTTGCGTGATTTTTCCAACTGCGTTGGGTGTGGCCATATCGTCCTCGTTACGGAACTAGAGCGCCTCGGCACCGGAAATGATCTCGATCAATTCCTTCGTGATCATCGCTTGGCGCGTGCGGTTGTAGGTAAGTGTCTGTTTACGGATCATCTCGCCGGCATTGCGGGTAGCGCTATCCATTGCACTCATGCGCGCGCCCTGTTCGGACGCCGCGTTTTCCAGGAGCGCGCGAAATATCTGCACCGAGAGATTGCGCGGCAGGAGTTCGGTGAGGATTTCCTCCTCTTCCGGCTCGTATTCATAGGAAGCCGAAGGTTCGGCCTCGCCATTCTCGGAGACCGGCGGAATGATCTGTTGCCCAGTTGGAATTTGCGCAATGACCGACTTGAAGCGCGAGAAAAATAGCGTAGCGACGTCGAACGCCCCCTCATTGAACAGCGCGATAATTTTTCTGGCGATCATATCGGCCTGTTCGAAACCGATCGTGCGAACCCCGCGCAACTCGATGGTCTCGATGATCTGCTTGCTATAGAGCCGACGTAGCTGCTCGTAACCCTTGCGGCCGACACAGAGAATCTTGACGTCCTTGCCGTCGGCAATAAGCGCATTCGCTTTCTCGCGGGTTAGGCGCACAATCGATGAATTGAAGGGACCACAGAGCCCCCGCTCCGCGGTGCAAACTACAAGAAGGTGAACCTTGTCGCTCCCGGTGCCGACCAGCAGGCGTGGCGCCGTATCGCTGCCCGCAACCGCCGAAGCGATGGAGTCGAGCACCTTGCCCATTCGTTCCGCGTAAGGGCGCGCAGCTTCGGCCGCCGCCTGCGCGCGACGCAGTTTTGAAGCCGCAACCATCTGCATGGCCTTGGTTATCTTCTGCGTCGCCTTGGTGGCGGCGATGCGAACGCGCATGTCCTTAAGGCTGGCCATGTCGATCTAATCCTGATCCATCCTCGTCGTCTCGCGAGCCTTAGGCGAAGGTTTTGGCGTAGTCGTTGACAATGGTCTTGAGCTTCTCGGCAACGGCATCCGAAAGGTCGCTGCTCTTGCGAATGCTGTCGAGCAGGTCGGCGTGCTTGCTGCGCAATAGCGTCAATAGGCCGCTTTCAAAGGGACGCACGCGATCTACCGACAGTGGGTCAAGATAGCCGTTGACGCCGGCATAGATCACGCACACCTGCTCTTCCATCTTCATCGGCGAAAATTGTGGTTGCTTCAAAAGTTCGGTCAACCGGGCGCCGCGATTGAGCAGGCGCTGGGTGGTGGCGTCGAGGTCGGAGCCGAACTGCGCGAACGCCGCCATTTCGCGATACTGCGCGAGTTCACCCTTGATGCGACCTGCGACTTTTTTCATCGCCTTCGTCTGGGCTGAGGAACCTACGCGCGACACCGAAAGGCCGACGTTCACCGCCGGTCGGATGCCTTGATAGAACAGATCGGTCTCCAGAAAGATCTGGCCGTCGGTAATCGAAATCACGTTGGTCGGAATGTAGGCCGACACGTCATTGGCCTGCGTCTCGATCACCGGGAGCGCGGTGAGCGAACCAGCCTTGTTCTCATCGTTCATCTTGGCGGCACGCTCGAGCAGACGAGAATGCAGATAAAACACGTCGCCCGGATAAGCCTCGCGGCCCGGCGGGCGGCGCAGCAGAAGCGACATCTGGCGATACGCCACGGCCTGCTTTGAAAGGTCGTCATAGATGATGACGGCGTGCATGCCGTTGTCGCGGAAATATTCGCCCATGGTGCAGCCGCTGAACGGCGCCAGATACTGCATTGGCGCGGGATCGGACGCGGTTGCGGCAATGACGATGGAATAGTCGAGCCCGCCCTGCTCCTCCAGCACCTTCACGAACTGGGCGACTGTCGATCTTTTCTGTCCGACCGCAACGTAAACGCAATACAGCTTTATCTTTTCGTCGGGCTGCGCGTTGAGCGGCTTTTGGTTGAGAATGGTATCGAGTGCGATCGCGGTCTTACCGGTTTGACGGTCGCCAATGATCAGTTCGCGCTGTCCGCGGCCGATTGGAATCAGCGAGTCGATGGCTTTCAGGCCTGTCGCCATCGGTTCATGCACCGACTTGCGCGGAATGATGCCGGGCGCCTTCACGTCAACGCGCGCGCGCTTTTCTGCTTTAATCGGCCCCTTGCCATCGATTGGATTGCCGAGAGCATCGACGACGCGGCCAAGCAGTCCCTTGCCGACGGGCACGTCGACGATCGAGCCAGTGCGCTTGACGGTCTGACCTTCCTTGATCTCGCGATCATTGCCGAAAAGGACGATACCGACGTTGTCGATCTCGAGGTTGAGCGCCATCCCGCGCACGCCATTCTCGAACTCCACCAGTTCGCCGGCCTGCACGTTGTCGAGCCCGTAGACGCGCGCAATGCCGTCGCCGACGGAAAGCACTTGGCCAACCTCTGAGACTTCGGCCTCCTGACCGAAGCTCTTGATCTGCTCTTTTAGGATGGCGGAAATTTCTGCGGCGCGGATGTCCATCAGCGGGCCTCTTTCATCGCGATTTTGATCGAATTGAGCTTGGTACGGAGTGAACTGTCGACCATGCGGCTTCCAACCTTGACGATCAAACCACCGATGATGGTGGGATCAATCTTGACGTCGAGGTCGATGTCCTTGCCGCCGGTCACGGATTTTAGAGCGCTCTTGAGCGCCTCAAGATTGTTGTCGTTCAGCTTTTCCGCGACGGTAACCTGCGCAGTCACTTCGCCCTTGTGCTGCGCAACGAGAGCGCGAAAGGCGCGGATCATGTCGCGGACTGCGAACAGCCGCCGATTGGCTGTAATGACTTTGAGGAAGTTGGCGGCCAATCCCTTGATGTCCGCTTTGGCGAGAACGGCCGACAGGGCGTTGAGCTGCTCATCGGCATCAAACGCCGGACTGCGGACAAGACGATTGAGATCGGCACTCTCCGATACGAGCGCATCAAACTGATCGAGATCCTTTTTGACGGAATCGACGGCCTTGTTGTCGAGTGCGAGCTCGAAAAGAGCGGTGGCGTAGCGGCCAGCCATTCCAGAGATGATCGGATCTTCGCCTGCCACAGTGACGCTCGTTGCTACGTTATTCACAGGCCAAACGCCGTCGCGAAAGGGCGGCGCAACCATTGGAATTCAAGAAGGAATTCCGATCTCCAGGGACGTCGCAAGAGCTCGCGGGAACCCCCTGAAATCGAGGGGCTAGCTAACACAGCGAGAACGGTGGTGCAACAAGCGGTCCGGTTTGTCGCGGACTGATTTACCGCCATCGCGGGCGACAAATTTGCATCACAGGGTTGCCTCGCCACCCGTACGGCATCGCTATAGCGTGCACCCGCGCCGCCTACCTTCGCCGGATTCCCTCTAGCCCATGCCAGCGCGAACGAAAGCCGACCCCGCGACGACCGCCAAGCTGTTGGTCGTGCTGCTTGCTTTTGCCTGGGGCCTGAATTGGGTCGCAGCAGCGTTCGCATTGCGCGAACTATCGCCCTGGAGCCTGCGTGTTGCCGGGTCCAGCATTGGGGCAGCAACCTTATTCGCCGCGGCTGTCCTCAGCGGCCACAATCTTAAGGTGCCTCGTGGCGAATATATCCACATCATGATTGCCGGACTGTTCAATGTCGCCGGCTTTCAAATCCTTTCGAGTTTCGCACAGCTGAGCGGTGCCACCACCCGAGCCATCATCATCACCTATTCGATGCCGATCTGGACGACGATGCTGAGCTGGCTGGTGCTTGGCGAAAAGCTGAATGCAATTCGCTGGTTTGCCTTCGGCTTGTGTGTCGTTGGCGTGACAGTCCTGTTGTGGCCCCTTTTTGCGCACGGATTCCCGCCATTCGTATTTTATTCGCTCGGTTGCGCGCTGAGCTGGACGTTTGCGACTGTTTACATCAAGTGGGCCAAACTGACGGTCGAACCCTTGACGAATGCAGCCTGGCAACTACTGTTCGGCCTGGTGTTCATCACCGCCGGCTCAATCCTGTTCGAAGGTCACCCGCATCTGTGGCCGATGACAAACGAAACGATTCTGGCGGTGCTTTTCGTCGGACTGTTCGGCGTCGGGTTGGCGCACTTCCTATGGTGGTCGATCGTCCACCGTTTGCCCGCCGTGACAGCGTCACTCGGCTCGTTGTTGGTGCCCGTGATTGGAGTCACCTCGTCAGCGATAGTCCTCGGCGAGCGTCTGACCGTGCCAGACATTGTCGGGTTTGCGATGATCTTTGCCGCCGCTGCGTGCGTGCTCCTGCAACCAAACGTGCGTCACGATGAGATGCCTGAGTGAACGCGCCCAAAAAGGAGGCAAAGGCTGGCGTGGATCTACCTATTCCTTGCCGGACTGTTTGAGGTCGCCTGGGCAATCGGGTTGAAATACACCGAAGGCTTTTCGCGGTTCACCACTGCAGCAGCGATACTCCGCGACCGCGCGTGAGGCGGCAACGATGACACCTCAGTAAAAACTCTGAGGATCGACGTCGACTTCCAGTCTGACATTGCCGCGAGGCTTGGGCGCTCCAGCAAGCCACTCGCGCAAATAGGCTGACAGGTCGAACCCGCGCGGTGATTTCACAAGCAAGCGGAATCGGTGACGGCCACGCACTACGGCGAGCGGCGCCTCGGCCGGACCGAGTACGCGGACATTCTGATCTTTCGGCGCAGCATTGGCGAGCGTGCGGCCGTAGGTTTCGGCCGTGTGCCGTTCATTTGCGGTGACGACGAGAGCGGCCAGCCGGCCGAACGGCGGGTAGCCGGTACGCTCGCGCTGTTCGATTTCATTTTTGTAGAACGCTTCACGGTCGCCGGAAATGAGAGCCTGCATAACGGGATGTTCGGGCTGGTGGGTCTGCAGGTAGCCAAGGCCGATGCCCTCTTCGCGCCCCGCACGGCCGACAACCTGGTGCAGCAACTGAAAAGTACGCTCGGCGGCACGCGGGTCGCCGTTGCCCAACCCAAGATCGGCATCAACGATCCCGACCAAGTTGAGCTTCGGAAAGTGATGGCCCTTGGCAACGAGTTGTGTGCCTATGATGAGATCGAAACGACCTTGCGCTACGTCGTCGAGCTCCTGCCGCAGGCGCTCGACCGATTCCACGAGATCGCTCGACAACACAAGCGTATGGGCCTGGGGAAAAAGTTCACCGGCTTCCTGCTCAAGCCTTTCGACCCCCGGGCCGACGGGAGCGAAACTGTCCGTGGCATGACAGTTCGAGCACTCCGCCGGGGGAGGCATTGAGAACCCACAGTGATGACAAACCAGACGACGTTTGAAGCGGTGGTCGACCAGCCAGGCATCGCAATTCGGACATTGCAGACGGAAACCGCACGCACGGCACAGCGTCAGCGGTGCGTAGCCGCGGCGATTGAGGAATAACAAGGCTTGATGTCCGCGAGTCAGCGAGACCGCAACGGCCTCGGCAAGCCGCGGTGAGATGAAGCGCCCGCGCGGCGGACCCTCACGCCGCATGTCGATTGCCTCGATCGAGGGCAGATGCGCGCCGCCGAAACGCTCCGGCAAATGGACATGCCGGTAGCGACCCCGCCGCGCATTGACCTCGGATTCGACCGACGGCGTCGCCGAGGCGAGAATCACAGGAAATTTCGCAATCGACCCCCGGACAACTGCCATGTCGCGCGCGTGATAATGTGCGCCATCTTCCTGTTTGTATGCGGCGTCGTGCTCTTCATCGACGACAACGAGTCCAAGATCAGCAAAGGGCAGAAAAAGTGCCGAACGTGCGCCGACAACCACCCGCACTTCGTTGGCAGCGACTGCTGCCCAGGTGCGCGCGCGCTTGCGCCGCGAAAGTTGCGAATGCCATTCCGCCGGGCGAACACCGAAGCGAGATGAAAATCGATCCAGGAATTGCGCGGTCAACGCGATTTCCGGCATGAGGATAAGAGTCTGCCGGTTTCGTCGGATATTCTCGGCAGCGCCTTCGAAATAGACTTCGGTCTTGCCTGAACCCGTCACACCGTCAAGCAATGTGGCGCTATAGCCGCCCTGCGCGACGGCCGTACGCAGCGCGTCGGCGGCGGCCAGTTGCGCCAGAGAAAATTCCGGCTTTCGGAAATCCGGATCCGGCTGTGGCGCCACCGGATCCGGCGGCAGCACTATGGTTTCCAGCGCGCCCGCGTCGGTCAACCCATCGATCACGCCAATGCTGACGCCGGCCTCGTGCGCGGCCTCGCTTTTCAAAAGGGTGAGACCATCCGCCAGAAGATGCAGCACGCGTGCACGCGCTGCTGTCATCCGCTCCGGTGCCGGTCCTGCACGCCGCACCCCGACACGCTCGCGTCCGGGTCCGAGGTGCTCCCCCATGCGCAGCGCCATGCGCAGCACCATCCCGCGAGAGGCCAGCGTATAGTTTGAAACCCAGTCGACGAACTGCCGGAGTTCAGGTTTCAGCGGCGGTACGTCCAGTTTTTCGTCGACATCCTTCAGACGGTTGTGCAGCCGAGGATTTGGGTCGGGGTTGTTGGCCCAGACCACGCCCATGCTTTCGCGTGCCCCAAGCGGCACGGCGACCACATCACCCGGCGCGAGCTCAAGACCCGCAGGTACGCGGTAAGAATAAGTCTGGTCGAGCGCCACCGGCACCAGAATGTCGACAATTCTGCTCATAGCGTGCCCGCCTGTCTGACCGATTCCGGGGCTTTAAGGAAGAGTGAACGAAGCAGTGCCAATCTTCGAAGCATGAGTGAATTTGCGGCCAGTTCCGACGTTTCGGCCGAGATTGCCCGCTGGACGGGCTACCTCGGCGCCGAACGGCGTATGTCACAGAAAACCGTGGAGTGCTATCGGCGCGACGTCGCACAATTTCTTGATTTTCTGACCGAGTATCTAGGCGGAGCCCCGACGCTCAAACAAATGGCCAAACTCACGCCGGCCGACATTCGCGCTTTCATGGCATTCCGGCGCGGCCAGGGGACAGGCAATCGTTCGCTGATGCGCACGCTCGCAGGTATCCGGTCCTTTGCGCGTTTTCTCGAGCGCAAGGGCAAAGGTAAAGTCGCCGCACTCAGCGCCGTGCGCACACCCAAGCTTTCAAGAAGCTTGCCGAAGCCGATCTCGGTGTCAGCCGCCGTGCAGATTACCAATGCCGATGTTCGCGAAGGCGAGGAGCGTGCGCCATGGGTTCTCGCACGTGACGCCGCGGTGCTCGCTTTGCTCTATGGCTCCGGTTTGCGGCTGTCTGAGGCGCTCAGTCTTAAACGCCGTGACATTCGTTCCGGTGCCGACGCCATCATTGTTCTCGGCAAAGGGAACAAGACTCGAATGGTGCCGATACTACCTCAAGTCACAAAAGCGATCACAGACTACGTCGCAATCTGCCCGTACGAGTGTTCACCGGATGCGCCACTGTTTGTTGGTGAACGCGGCGGACCGCTTTCACCCCGCATCGTACAACTGGCGATGGCCCGATTGCGCGGCGCGCTTGGACTGCCGGAGACTGCGACGCCACACGCCCTGCGTCATTCCTTCGCCACACACCTGCTGGCGCGTGGCGGCGACCTCCGTGCGATCCAAGAACTGCTTGGTCATGCTTCGCTGTCAACGACCCAGATCTATACGGCGGTCGACACGGAGCGTTTGCTTGAGGCGTACGCGAACGCGCATCCTCGCGCTCGATAATCATCGTATGGTTCTCCGCGGCCTCTTGCGCCTGACCACTCTCTGCTATCATCGTACAGACGGATCGGTCGGGAGCCGGAGGGCCAATGAGCGCACATGAAAACTTGGAGCATGCCGAGCATGCCGAGCACGCGTCGCACTCCAACAAGAAAATCGCACTACTGATCGCGGTACTGGCACTCTTCCTCGCGTTCTCCGAAACGCTTGGCAAAAGCTCGCAGACGGCGGCGATCGCCGACAATATCAAGGCTTCAGACACCTGGAATTTCTTCCAGGCCAAGACGATCCGGCAGACGTCGTTGCGCGTGGCGGCCGAGGCAATGGCGGCGCAGTTGCCGTCAATAACGAACGACGAAGCAAAGGGGACGGTTGCAAAGCAGATCGAGGCGTGGCGCAACACGGTCGCCCGTTACGAGTCGGACCCGAAGGAACAGGACGGGCGCAAAGAGCTCAGAGCCCAGGCGGAAAAACTTGAGCACGAACGCGATACTTGGCTGGCGCGTTATCACCAATACGAGTTCGCATCGGCCGCATTCCAGATCGGCATCGTCCTGGCCTCCGCACAGATCATCACCGGAATCGCGGCGCTGGGGTGGTTCTCTAGTCTTCTGGGCCTGTTTGGCCTTGGCTTCGTGGCACTCGGCCTGTGGGCGCCGCATGCCCTGCATCTGGCGGGGCATTAAGTTCGCGTCACGCAGGACGATTGTAGGACCGGCGCAATCGCATAAGCCGGCGGAAGGTGCGCCGCGCGCGTTCCGGTCTGAACATCCAGGCAATCTTCCGAATGCGTGCACGAATGGGTTCAGTCTGCAGATAGGCCCAGTCGCGCGCCCATATGACCCAGTCATACAGCCGCAAAAACCATGGGATCTGCAACAGTTTGGCGCGCGTCGTATCGAACACGAAGGCCGTCACGCCAAGGCCGAGAAGCTTTGCGAGTACAAGCGTTACAATGGCACCGAACCAGTTTCCCGTTGCGATACAATAGACCTCCAGAAATTTCACCGGCAGCACGACAAGCAGCGGGACAATGAAAACAATAAGCGCAGCGTAAGGCGGAAGATCCTCAATCCATCGCGCGACCGCGATCTTGACCTTGCCCCAAGGAATGAGATTGACGACGCGCGCGACGATGGGCTCGAGGTGGTCCCACAGCCAGGCCTCCAGGAGCAGCAGCAGGGCGAGGATGACCCAGAGCGGGCGGAACGCGTTGCGGCGCATGAATCAAACTATAGGCCGACCGACCGTTTTAAGTAAGGCAGAGACTGGTATAGTCTCGTTCTCCCGCAACTGCGAAATGAATCACCCAGCAGCCAACGCATTGATAACCTGCGCCAATTATGATCTCACGCGTCCACCATCGACGTTGAGAGTCTGCCCGGTCATGAAGGCGGCGTCGTCACTGGTGAGGAAGGAAACCGCTCCGACCAGGTCATCGGGGATTTCCACGCGCTTGATCGCCTGCATCTGAGCAACCGCATGGAACTCATCGTCCATGGTTTTGAAGCCGGGACGCGGCTCACGCACCAGCGTGCCCGGTGAGCGCGTCAATCCCGGCGCAATGGCGTTTACGGTGATGCCGTCCGGCGCAAGATCGGTCGCGAGAGCGCGGGTGAACCCGACAATGCCACCCTTGCTGGCAACATAGTGAGTGAAGCCGGTGACCACTGAGCCGAGCGTGCTCGACGCCATGTTCACCACGCGACCCCATTTGCGCGCGCGCATTCCGGGTACGAATGCCGTCGTGACCAAAAATGTGCCATCGAGATTGATCGAAAGGACTTTACGCCAATCGGCAAAAGTCATTTCAGGGAAATTTTTTTGGGGGAAGATGCCGGCACAGTTCACCACGATATCGACATGGCTGAATTTGCCCTGAACCTCCCTGGCCATGGCAGCAACCGAAGCTTCCGAAGACACGTCGCAATTGACGGCAAGCGCCTGCCGTCCGGCCGCTTCGATCATTTTTACAGTAGCCTTGCCATCGGCAAGGTCGGCGACCGCGACATGGACGCCGTCTTCCGCCAGCCGCTTGGCAAATGCCTGCCCGATGCCGTTCGCCGCGCCGGTAATGACCGCAACTTTGTCTTTGTGGCCTTTGGCCATGAAATTTTCCCCACTTGGAGTTGTACGATGAGCGAAATCGGGTGGTTTGGTTCGGCCGGCAACTGCAGCCCGTGAAGAGATATGGCCGGGGATCAACCCCGGCCATTTCGTAGCCTACATATGTATCGCGCGTTTCGCCACCGCCATCGCCGCTTCTTTCACGGCTTCAGGCAGCGTTGGATGCGCGTGACACGTGCGCGCAATATCCTCGGCGGAAGCGCCGAACTCCATCGCGATAGTAGCCTCCGCGATCATGTTCCCGGCATCCGCGCATATAAGATGCACACCGAGCACGCGATCGGTTTTTGCGTCTGCAAGAATTTTGGCGAAACCCTCGGTTGTCAGATTGACTTTTGCACGGCCGTTCGCCGTGAAGGGAAACTTACCGACATTGTAGGCGACGCCCGCGGCTTTTAACTCTTCTTCGGTTTTCCCGACTGCTGCGATTTCGGGATACGTGTACACCACGTTTGGAATCGCATCATAATTGACGTGACCTGCCTGTCCGACAAGAATTTCGGCAAGCGCCACGCCCTCGTCTTCGGCCTTGTGCGCCAACATTGGACCAGCGATTACGTCGCCGATAGCCCAGATGCCGGGAACGTTGGTTGCATAATAGTGATCGACAATCACGCGTCCACGTTCGTCCAGCTTGACCCCGAGTTCTTCGAGACCGAGACCCTCGGTGAACGGCAACCGACCGACCGAGACCAGAACGACATCGGCCTCGATCGATTCAGCGGCCCCGCCCTTTGCCGGCTCCATGGTGACCTTGAGTCGTTTTCCGGACGCATCGACCGCGGTGACCTTGGATGACAACTTGAATGTCATTCCCTGCTTCTCGAACAAACGGTGGGCCTGACGCCGTACCTCCCCGTCCATCCCTGGCAACACACCGTCGAGGAATTCCACCACCGTGACCTGGGCGCCGAGGCGCCGCCACACTGATCCAAGCTCAAGTCCGATGATGCCGGCGCCAATAACGAGCAGATGACGGGGTACTTCCGCCAGCGACAATGCTCCGGTGGATGAGACGATGTGCTTCTCGTCGATGTCGATACCCTTCAAGCGCACAACGTCAGAACCGGTGGCTATGACGATCGATTTTGCTTCAAGGGTCTGCGCTTTACCGCCCTCGTCTTTCACCTCGACCTTGCCCGGGGCAACAATTCGTCCGCTGCCGAAAAATGCATCGATCTTGTTTTTCTTGAACAGGAAATCGACACCTCTGACGTTGCCTTCAACGCCCTGATCCTTGAACGCCATCATGGCCTTGAGATCGAGCCGAGGTTCGGAGACGCCAATCCCCATCTTGCCAAACGTGTGGCCCGCCTCCTCGAACAGCTCCGAGGCGTGCAGCAATGCCTTCGACGGAATGCATCCGATATTGAGACAAGTGCCGCCGAATGTGGCGCGCTTTTCCACCACTGCGGTCTTTAGACCGAGCTGCGCCGCGCGGATAGCGCAAACATAGCCGCCAGGTCCGGTGCCGATAACGATGAGATCGTAGGCCATACGCTTACAAATCCAGCACGACCCGGGCCGGGTCCTCCAGGCCTTCCTTCACGCGCACGAGGAACGTTACGGCCTCGCGACCATCGACGATACGATGATCGTAAGACAGCGCGAGATACATCATTGGGCGAGCCTCGATCTTGCCGCCTATGACGACAGGTCGTTCCTGAATCTTGTGCATGCCCAGGATACCCGACTGTGGTGCGTTCAGAATCGGAGTCGACATCAAGGATCCGTAGACGCCGCCGTTGCTAATGGTGAAAGTGCCGCCCTGCATTTCATCGATCTTCAAGACGCCGTCACGCGCCCGCCGACCAAAATCGGCAATTGTCTTTTCGATCTGTGCAAACGACATGTGATCGGCATCGCGGACAACGGGCACCACCAAACCCTTCTCGGTGCCGACGGCTACACCGATGTGATAATAATTCTTGTAGACGATGTCGGCGCCGTCGATCTCGGCGTTCACCGCCGGGATCTCCTTCAATGCCTGAATGCAGGCGCGAACAAAGAAGCCCATGAACCCGAGCTTCACGCCGTGCTTTTTTTCAAACAGATCCTTGTACTGTGTGCGCAGAGCCATGACCGCGCTCATGTCGACCTCGTTGAAGGTCGTGAGCATGGCGGCAGTGTTCTGGGCATCTTTCAGGCGCCGCGCAATCGTTTGTCGCAGCCGCGTCATGTGCACGCGCTCTTCGCGGGCAGCATCATCGGCAGGCGATGGCGCGCGCATCTGCACCGGCGCTGATACCGGAGTTGGGGTCGTCGCCGCGCGCTCTATCGCGTTGAGCATGTCGCCCTTGGTCACTTGGCCGTGCAAACCGCTGCCGGCAATTCTTGACAGATCGACGCCGCTTTCCGCGGCCATCTTGCGGACGGATGGCGGCATTGGCATTTCGCGCGGCTGCGGTTGCTCCGGACCCGCGCCAATCGGCTTGGTCGTCGCCGCCTTTTCATCCGGCGTGCCCGTGGGACTCGCCGCAGGCTTGGTGGCTGTTGCCGACGGCGCCTTGGGGACAGCCCCGGCCCCCTCCTTGATCTGGCCGAGCAAAGCGCCAACCGCCACGGTGGCGCCATCCTTCACCGCAATATCGGCGAGCACCCCGGCAGCCGGAGCCGGAACTTCTAGGGTCACCTTGTCGGTTTCAAGTTCGACCAGTGGTTCGTCTACCGCCACCGAGTCGCCTGGTTGCTTGAACCATTTGCCGACCGTCGCTTCGGTTACGGATTCACCGAGTGTGGGCACGCGAATATCGACCATGACTTCTTACCTCTTGTCCGCCACACCCGGCCCGCGCTGAATCCTCACAGATAGGCGCAGGAAAAATGTTATCCCAATGCCTCGTCAAGAAATTGCTTGAGTTGCGCGAGATGCTTCGACATCTGGCCAACAGCCGTTGAAGCCGAAGCCGGACGCCCCACATAGCGCACTGTTCGGTGCTTGGCGGTGATCTGATTAAGGATCCATTGCAGGAAGGTGTCGACGAAGAACCAGGCACCCATATTGCGCGGCTCCTCCTGACACCACACCATTTCCGCCTGTTTGAAACGCGACAGTTCGGTGATCAGCGCTTTGGTCGGGAACGGATAAAGTTGCTCGATCCGCAAGATGTAGATGTCATCGATACCGCGCTTCTCGCGTTCATCGTAAAGATCGTAGTAGACCTTGCCCGAACACATGATCACGCGCCGAATTTTTTCATCGGCGACAAGATTGATCTTCTCGTTCGGTAGCAATTGCGCGTCGTCCCACAACAGGCGATGGAACGAGGTCCCGCTTGTGAGCTCGTCGAGTCGAGACACCGCGCGCTTGTGACGCAATAATGATTTCGGCGTCATCAGAATTAGCGGCTTGCGAATCTCGCGCTTCAACTGACGGCGCAGGATGTGGAAATAGTTCGCAGGCGTAGTGCAATTCGCAACCTGCATGTTGTCTTCGGCGCACATCTGCAGATAGCGCTCGAGCCGGGCCGAAGAATGCTCGGGTCCCTGTCCCTCATAACCATGCGGCAACATGCAGACGAGACCAGACATGCGCAACCATTTGCGCTCGCCCGACGAGATAAACTGGTCGAACACCACCTGCGCACCATTGGCAAAATCGCCGAATTGGGCTTCCCACAGCGTAAGGGCGCTTGGCTCTGCGGTGGAATAGCCGTACTCGAAACCGAGAACGGCTTCCTCGGAGAGCATCGAATTGAGTACTTCGTAGCGCCCCTGCGGACCACCGAGATGATTGAACGGGGTGTAACGCTCTTCGGAATTCTGATCAAACAAGACCGAGTGGCGCTGTGAAAACGTTCCCCGCTCGCTATCCTGACCCGAAAGGCGCACTCGGTGACCGTCCTTCAACAGCGAGCAGAAGGCGAGCGCCTCGCTCGTTGCCCAATCGATCCCCTCGCCGGTGTCGATCGCCTTGGCGCGCTGTTCAAGGAACCGCTGGATTGTCCGGTGAACGGCGAACCCCTGCGGAACGGCAGTAATCCTTTTGCCGATGTCGCGCAGAATGGCGACGTCGACACCAGTGTTCCCGCGGCGCGGCTCGTCAGCATCGCGCGCAGCCTTCAGACCTAACCAGCGACCATCCAGCCAGTCAGCCTTGTTCGGCTTGTAGCCCTGGCCGGCTTCGAATTCGGCATCAAGGCGTGCGCGCCAGTCGATCTTCATCTTGTCGACTTCACCTTCGGTGACGACTCCCTCGCCGATCAGCTTCTTGGCATAGATCTCGAGCGTCGACGGATGCGCGCGAATCTTCTTGTACATGAGCGGCTGAGTGAACGATGGCTCATCGCCTTCGTTGTGGCCGAAGCGCCGGTAACAGAACATGTCGATGACTACCGGGCGCTGGAATTGTTGCCGGTACTCGGTCGCAACCTTTGCGGCAAACACGACGGCTTCCGGATCGTCGCCGTTCACGTGCAGAATCAATGCCTCGATCATCTTGGCGACATCGGAGGGATAAGGCGACGAGCGCGAATAGCGCGGGTAGGTCGTGAATCCGATCTGGTTGTTCACGATGAAATGCAGCGAGCCGCCGGTGCGATAGCCCTTCAGGTCGGACAGGCCGAAACATTCCGCCACCACTCCTTGGCCGGCAAACGCCGCATCACCATGGATCAGCAGTGGCATGACCATCGTGCGTTCGTCGGGTTTCGCATGATGCTGATCCTGCTTGGCGCGTACTTTGCCGAGCGTGACCGGGTCGACGATTTCGAGATGCGATGGATTTGCCGTCAGCGACAGGTGAACCTTGTTGTTGTCGAACTCTCGATCGGATGAGGCGCCGAGGTGATATTTAACGTCACCGGAACCTTCGATCTCGTCCGGCGTCGCCGAACCGCCTTTGAATTCGTGGAAAAGCGCGCGATGCGGCTTGCCCATCACCTGGGTTAGAACATTGAGACGACCACGATGCGGCATTCCGAGACAGATTTCCTGCACCCCGAGATTGCCGCCGCGCTTGATGATCTGCTCGAGCGCTGGAATCAGAGACTCGGCGCCATCAAGACCAAAGCGCTTGGTACCGGTGTATTTGACGTCGAGGAATTTTTCGAAGCCTTCGGCTTCCACAAGCTTGTTGAGGATCGCGCGCTTGCCCTCGCGCGTGAACGTGATCTCCTTGTCGCGGCCCTCGATGCGCTCCTGAATCCAGCTCTTCTGCGCGGCGTTTGAAATGTGCATGAACTCGACACCGAGCGTCTGGCAATAAGTGCGGCGCAGGATCGCGACGATCTCGCGCATCGATGCGAATTCAAGACCAAGCACCTTGTCGAGAAAGATTTTTCGATCCAGATCGGCCTCCGCGAAGCCGTACGAACGCGGATCGAGCTCCTCTTCGTTCTTCTCCGGCTCGAGGTCGAGTGGATCAAGCTTGGCATGGAAGTGGCCGCGAATGCGGTACGCGCGAATGAGCATCAGCGCATGGATTGAATCGCGCGTAGCCTGCATCACGTCGGCAGGAGCGAGTTCGACGCCCTTGGCCCGCGCGGTCGCCGCTATTTTTTCGCCCAGCTTTTTCTCAGTTTCCGCCCACTGCCCATCGAGCGCCGCAACCAGGTCGCCGTTCGGGCGCATTGGCCAGTTTGGCTTCTGCCAGGATGCGCCCTGAGCGTTTCTGATGACGTCTGATTTCTGGTCCTTCAGACTTCCGAAAAAAGCGTGCCACTCGGCGTCAACGGCGGCCGGATCGGTCTCGTATTTTGCGTAGAGATCCTCGATATAGGCGGCATTACCGCCATAGAGGAACGAGGTTTTCGCGAAGATGGCATTGGCGTCCTGGCGGGACATGGTGGCGACAATCCTTGCGCTTGAAAATCGCGTCGACGCCGACCGACGACGTTGCGGCGCAACAATCTCTTGTACCTCTATTTATGACGCGTGTAAGTCGGCAAAAGGGGTAATTTGGAATCGGAATTGGTCATTTACCGGATTCGCATAGCGTTTGTACGCATTCCAAAGAGTGGGAATTTGCAAAACTCAAAAAGAAGAGGCCCCGGCGATGCCGGGACCCCGTTATCGTCAAAGCTCAGTGGGCGATCTCAGATCAGCGCCACCAGTTGAAGCGCCAAACCAGCGACGAGGTGACTGTTTGGACGAACTATCTGAATGGATAAAGTCGCCAGTGAAAACGCCGCCACTGAGAAGTCGAATGTCCTTGCTGTTATAACTGTTGAAGCGATATTCGGTCCTCCAGTACAGACCAGGCAGCCAATCGAACCTGTACTTTAACGCTTGAGTTCAAAGACTGATGGCCGCGCACTCAGCACTAGTGCCGAACTAGCGACGACCGAAGATAAGATCCCAGAACGTCCAGTCAAACTTGTAGCTGACCGCTCCGCGCACTATGTCGCCGGAAACTTTGTTTGACGCACCAACCCATCCAACGGGTGTCCTCGGGTCGAACACACTGTAGTTCAAATTGCCGAGATCATAGTGCAGATATTCTGCCCGCAATAACCAGTGGCCCATTGCATATTCCAGTCCGCCGCCAGCTTCCCAACCCCACAAAGTCTTCGACTCACTGCCACTCGAACAAGTCCCGAGCGGGCATCCGGCCAGGGTTATGAATGTATCCGCTGTCGCGCGGCCGTTGGCGAGGCCGCCGGTCCCGTAAAGCAGAAGATTATCGGTTAGGAGATAGCCTGCTCGCCCACGCGTCGTGCTGAGCCAATCAAGCTTTTGTGCGCCAGATGTCACTATGCCGCCCGGAAGCGTGACGACTGTTTGCGAAGCCTTGATATCACTGAAGGAGAAATCCGAATCCCACCCAAGCACGAACCGGTTGAATTGCCAGTTGGTACCATACTGAATGCCACCCAAAACGCCGCGCGGATTGTCCGCGAGCGAGAGTGGCACCGTTCCCGGGAAAGCGGTACCTGGCGTAAGATTGATCGGGTCGCTGCCCCATGCGTAACCGAAATTGCCGCCGATATAACTGCCCGTCCAGTTGTAGGGAGCGGCTTGCGGTGGCGCGTAGGCCGGCGCTTTGACAGGCATATCGGCCGACAGGGCAATTCCAGTGGTGCCAATTGTGGCAGCAGCAATCAATCCAATAGAAGTGAGGCGCATCAGCCTTCCCCATAGATCAAGTTGCAATATTGCATCAAAAATCAGATCGGATAAGCGGTTGTTCGGCAATCCACCGAAAATCCCCCCGCTGTGGCAATTTGGTTACATTATTTTGACCCGGTGTGGGCCGACGTCCGCAAGCGGACAATGCAGCGCAATAGCCCATGTCTGCTAGGGGTCACAAGCGGACATCACTAAATTAGGATGCCATTAGAGGCTCGACTTCACTTCGTTAATAACCGTCTTTGTTGCGCCACCGCTGCCCTTCCACCGCTCACCTCTTTCCTCTTCCAAAGCGAAACAGCTTGGCTGATGCTCATTCACTGCGCTTGAAGGGGCAGGAGCGGTGGGTGGAGGTGGGTCAACTTCACCACTACCACCACATACATCGCAATGCCGGTGGCCACTGCCATTACAAGCAGGGCAGGCGGTCGTTCTTTGGCCATGGCACTTAGGACACAAAACTTTGTCGGGCATTTTCTGCTTCCTCCGGTATCTCCTCATGAAGATATGGGACGGGGACGCAATATTCACAACTCGCTTGATGAGCCGAGCCGGACTACGGGGGGCGCCAGCCTATGTCTGCTTTACCCCCCCGAAAGCGGACATGTGCGGCGCACTCCTGCATTCTGCTAAGGGCCAATAGCGGACTCACGCGACACAGCAAAGCGCAATCTAGTCAAACACCTCGTCCGCGCGCGCGAGCTGATGTTGGCGGGGTTTCGAGGCCAAGGCTCTTGGCTGTTTTCTGATTGATCGCTGATAGAATTTTGCCGCACCTCGACCGGCAGGATCGGCGGCGTCAAGCGTGAGCTTCTCCATGTCAATGGATTAGCAAATCGTGCAGAGTCTTCCCAATGCGGGCCGGCGATGGCGATACCTTGATGCCAGCCGATTCCATGGCGGCGATTTTCGACTCCGCATCGCCTTTTCCGCCCGAAATGATCGCACCAGCGTGACCCATGCGCCGCCCCGGAGGCGCGGTGCGGCCCGCGATGAACCCGACCATGGGCTTTTTGCGGCCGCGCTTCGCTTCGTCTTTCAGGAATTGCGCGGCGTCTTCCTCAGCTGAACCGCCAATCTCGCCGATCATCACGATCGACTCGGTGTTCGGGTCGGCGAGAAACATTTCCAGCACCGCGATGAACTCGGTCCCTTTGACGGGATCGCCGCCAATGCCGACCGCGGTTGTCTGGCCCAGGTTCTCGCGGCTTGTCTGGAAAACTGCTTCATAGGTCAGCGTGCCGGAGCGCGACACGATTCCGACCGTTCCAGATTTGAAGATATTCCCCGGCATGATGCCGATCTTGCATTCACCTGCCGTCATCACGCCTGGGCAATTCGGACCGATCAGCCGCGATTTCGATCCTGACAGTGAACGCTTGACCTTGACCATGTCTATCACCGGGATTCCCTCGGTGATGCAGACGATCAACGGAATCTCGGCCTGAATCGCCTCACAGACCGCATCGGCGGCACCCGGAGGAGGAACATAGATCACGCTCGCATTGCAACCGGTCTTCTCCTTCGCCTCGGCGACGGTATCGAACACGGGCAGATCGAGATGTGTGGAACCACCTTTACCCGGCGACGTTCCTCCCACCATCTTGGTGCCATACGCTATCGCGGCCTGCGAATGAAAGGTGCCGTTCTTGCCGGTGAAGCCCTGGCAGATGACCTTGGTGTTCTTGTCGATGAGGATTGACATCAGAGCCTGCTACCGTTTCATCCGTTCAATGATTGACGAGAATCGAGTCCACCCAGACGCTCCAAAATCAGCCGCCCTTAACCGCCTTCACGATCTTCTGCGCCGCGTCATCAAGATCGTCACCTGATGTCACATTGAGCTTGGACTCGGCGATGATCTTCTTGCCAAGATCGACATTGGTCCCCTCCAGCCGCACAACCAGCGGCACCTTCAGACCCACTTCCTTCACCGCGGCGACGACACCTTCGGCGATCACATCGCATTTCATGATCCCGCCAAAGATATTGACGAGAATGCCTTTAACGTTCGGATCGGACGTGATGATCTTGAAGGCCGCTGCGACTTTTTCCTTCGTCGCGCTTCCGCCTACATCGAGGAAATTGGCAGGCGCCATACCATAGAGCTTGATGATGTCCATGGTCGCCATCGCAAGACCGGCGCCATTGACCATGCAACCGATCGAGCCGTCGAGCGCGATATAATTGAGATCGAATCTGGAGGCTTCGACCTCCTTCTCGTCCTCTTCAGTCAAATCGCGCAAGGCGACGATATCAGGGTGACGATAAAGTGCGTTCCCATCGAAGCCGACTTTCGCATCGAGGCAGATGATCTTGTTGTCCTTCGTGACAACCAGCGGGTTGATCTCGAGCAGACTCATGTCCTTCGTAGTGAAGGCTGAGTAGAGCTTGGGAAGGATCGCTTCGATTTGCTTTGCAAGATCGCCTGTGAGCTTGAGGGCCTGCGCTACGCGGCGGCCGTGATGCGGCATGATCCCCGTTGCCGGATCGACCGAGAACGTGAGGATTTTTTCGGGTGTCTTGTGCGCAACTTCCTCGATGTCCATGCCACCTTCGGTGGACACCACGAAAGCAACGCGCGAGGTTTCGCGATCAATCAAGGCCGACAAGTAAAACTCGCGATCGATCGCCGAGCCCTCTTCGATGTAGAGACGGTTGACCTTCTTGCCGTGCGGACCGGTCTGATGCGTGACCAGAGTTGAGCCGAGAATTCGTGTGGACTCTTTCTTCACATCGTCGATGGACTTCACCACCTTGACGCCGCCGGCCTTGCCGCGTCCGCCGGCATGGATCTGCGCCTTTACGACCCACACCAGACCGCCCAGATCCTGCGCGCCTTTTAGCGCATCTTCCACGCTGAATGCTGAAACGCCGCGAGGAACCGGCACTCCGAACTCGCGCAGCACCGACTTTGCCTGATACTCGTGAATATTCATGTGTCGCCTTGTTCCCGGCCCAGGCGCCGGCTTGTTTAGTTGTCGAGATTGGGCGCGATCTTCTTGCAGGCGTCGACCAGGCCCTGCACGGCGGCGGCCGATTTTTCAAACATCGATCGCTCGCTGCCATTGAGTTCGATCTCGACGATGCGCTCGACCCCCTTGGCACCGATTACGACCGGCACGCCGACGTAGAGATCCTTGATGCCATACTCGCCGTTAAGCCAGGCGGCAGAAGGGAGCACGCGCTTCTTGTCGAGGAGATAGCTCTCCGCCATCGCTATTGCGGACGCCGCCGGCGCGTAGAAAGCCGAACCTGTCTTGAGCAGATTGACGATTTCGGCGCCGCCGTTCGCGGTCCGTTTCACGATTTCATCGACGCGGGCCTGCGTGGTCCAGCCCATCTTCACCAGATCGGGCACGGGAATGCCCGCCACTGCCGAATAGCGGATGAGCGGCACCATAGTGTCGCCGTGCCCCCCGAGCACGAAGGCGGTTACGTCTTCCACCGAGACGTGAAATTCGTCGGCAAGGAAATAGCGGAAGCGCGCAGAGTCTAGTACGCCGGCCATGCCGACAACCTTATGCTGGGGCAGACCGCAGCTCTTCTGCAGCGCCCACACCATGGCGTCGAGAGGGTTGGTAATGCAGATCACGAAAGCGTCCGGCGCATACTTCTTGATGCCGGATCCGACCTGACCCATGACCTTGAGATTGATGTCGAGCAGATCGTCGCGGCTCATGCCGGGTTTGCGCGGAACGCCGGCAGTGACAATGCACACATCGGCGCCCTCGATGGAATCGTAGTTATTGGTGCCGGTAAACTTGGCGTCGAAATCATTTACTGGCGACGACTCGGCGATATCGAGCGCCTTGCCCTGCGGAATGCCCTCCATAACGTCGAACATCACGACGTCACCAAGTTCTTTCAATCCAATGAGGTGGGCCAGCGTGCCGCCAATCTGGCCGGCGCCGATCAACGCAATCTTGTTACGCGCCATGGTGGGAAAACTCTCGATTTTTGTGACCGCCAGGACTGGCGGTCCAATTGTGGTTGGTTAGCCGGTCGGGCCGGGCCCGACAATAACCGGAAATCAGCGAGTTCCTGGCAGACCAAGTCTTGTATACATTATACCAGCATGACGCCGTGTCCAGAGGCTAGTCATAACGCGGCCGCGCGAGGGCTCCGATCAGCGCTCAGGTCTCGACGATCTTTGTCATATCGACATCGGCTCCTTGGCGCGGACCGTGCGGGAGCCCGAGGTAGGATTGCGAACGCATTTCAATCAGCCGTGACGCCGTGCGTTTGAACTCATTGACTTCATAACCGTCGGAAGCGAGGTACAGCCGGTCGGGCTGCGCCTGCGCGGAGGCAACCAATTTCACCGCGTGGTCGTAAAGCGTGTCGATAAGGATGATGAACCGCTTGGCCTCGTTGCGCTGAGCATGATGCATAACCGGAACATGATCTAAGATGATGGTGTGAAATTCATGCGCGATCCTGAGATAGTCCGCAGCCGCCAGCGGCTGTGCGCAAAGGTCATCAAATGAAAATCGCGCAACTCCCATCGCCGTCTTCGGGACACGGACATTATGGCCTTTGATGATCAAATCTTGCGGAGCGCCCGCATGACCGCCCACAAGTCGCCGCCACGTATCGTCGAGAGCGGCATCGGATTTTGAGTCATCCGGCACGTACCATGTCGGCAAACCAGTCAACTTCTCCAACCTGAAGTCGGTGCGTGCCTCGAGCCGTATCACTTCGCAGTGGCGCTCCAAAATGACGATGAAGGGAACAAAAAGAGCGCGATTTAGCCCGTCTTTGTAAAGATCACCGGGCGCCAGATTAGATGTTGCCACCACGACCACGCCGAGTTCGAACAAGCGCGTAAACAGGCGGCTGAGAATCATGGCGTCGGCAATATCGGTTACGTGAAATTCGTCAAAGCACAGCAACCAGCTTTCCTGCCCAATTGCAGCCGCAGTGAGTTGGATTGGATCGCGCTCCCCGCCTTCGCCGTTTTTGGTAGCCTGCCGATAGGCATGAACTCGCTCGTGTACGTCGGCCATGAATTCGTGAAAGTGCACACGCCGCTTGCGCACAACCGCGCTGGTCTCAAAGAAGAGATCCATCAGCATCGTCTTGCCGCGGCCAACTTCGCCGTAGACATAAAGACCCTTTAGAGGAGTGCTGGCCCCCTCGCGCTGTCCGAATAGCCAGCCGAGTGACGACGATTTGCGCGCCAGGCGATGCTGGTCGAGACGTTTTTCGAGCGCAGCCAAGCGACGGGCCAATACCTCCTGGCCGGCATCAGCGTCAATTTTTCCTGCGGCGACAAGCGCTGCGTAGCGAGTGCTGAACGTTTCGGACATGAGCGGAATGAATGGAGCGCGGATTGGCGAGGCCTAAGGTGAACAGTCCAATGTGTAAATCAACCGCGCCCGAAAGAGCGTGCTTTTTGCCGGCAAAAGTACGGTAAGACCTTGTCAGCCATGCATTTTTTGCAGAAGGGGCCTTCGTTCACAGGGTTGGTGTCGAACTATTGTTGCAATGCAACATATATACTGACGGCTGCGATTCGCGGCGCCTGGCCACGCGCCAATGAAACAAGGGGCGACGTTAATCTTGGAGACACGATATGCACGAGCCTTTGCCTGATGGCGGCATGATCCGCAAACTGTGGATCAGCGAGACTGACGCCTACCGCGATCACCTGCTCCGCCTTGACCCGGAAAGCAGGCACCGTCGTTTTTCGGGCGCGGTGTCCGACGACTTCATTGCAAATCATGCCAGTTCGGCGACCGGGCTGAGTGTGGTGGTGCACGGCTTTTTTGTCGATGGAATCCTCCGAGGCGCCGCTGAACTGCGCCGTTTCGGATCTATGCTCGTTCGCGAGGGCGAAGCCGCGTTCAGCATCGAACAACCCTGGCAAAGTCACGGTGTCGGGACGGTGCTGCTCGAGCGAACGCTGTTGAGTGCACGCAATCGCGGCATCAAATCGCTGCAGATGCATTGCCTCGCCGACAATAAGCGCATGCAGCAGCTCGCCCGCAAGTTCGAAGCCGATCTCAAATTCGATTTCGGGAGCGTGGTCGGTGAAGTCGATCCGCCGCGTTACACCCCCATGTCGCTTCTGCGTGAAGCCGTCGTCGATGCGCACGGTGTCGCGAACGCAATTCTCGACGTGCAATCGCGGATACTCAGACCAGCCTGATTCATTTACGCGTTGAGTGGGTAACTTGCCTCGACCACGTAGGGGCCGCCCCCGATGGATGCGCGTGAAGAAAACAGCACGAAACGCGAAACCCGAAACGGCGAGGTCCGGAAATAACCGCGTGCTGAAAGATACTCGGCGACCTGCTGACTGGATGACTCGCGCAGGCGCGCCAGCGTCACATGCGGTGTGAATTTTCTTCCTTCCGGCTCGAGTCCGATGCGTTGCATTAGTCGTTCGTGCTCGGCCTGCACATCTGTGAGCGCTTGGGCGGGCGCGACGCTCGCAACCACTGCGCGCGGTTTGCGCCCGCCGAACGAAGTCAAACCTTCCATATGCAGATCGAATGATCCGCGTTTGACGCGAGACAGCATGGAAGCAATTTCGTGGGCGATTGCGTCGTCGACGTCGCCGATGAAGCGCAGTGTCAGATGGTAATTTCCCGGATCGATCCAGCGTGCGCCCGGCAGCCCACCGCGCAAGGTTGCAAGCGCCTGGCCAACATCGGAAGGAATTTCGACTCCGGTAAAAAGACGCGGCATGCGAAACTCTCAAATTACGATGCGCGTCCGGCTCGCGCGCGATTCGTAAGCTCTTCCACCGCCGGCAAAATGCGCGTCACAATCGCGTCGACACCGGCGACGTTCGGATGCAGGCCGTCGCCCTGGTTCAACTTCGGGTCGGCGGCAACGCCATCCAAGAAGAATGGATAAAAGACGACAGGGTGAGTCGAGGCAAGCGCCGGATAAATGGCGTCGAAGGCCCGTGCATAATCGGCACCCATGTTCGGGGGTGCCCGCATCCCGGCAAGTAAGACAGGTACATGACGGGCCGCGAGTTTGTTCAGGATCGCATCGAGAGCGGTCTTGGTGAGCGCCGGATCAAGACCGCGCAATGCATCGTTCGCCCCAAGCTCGACAATGACCGCGTCGGTTCCAGTCGGCACCGACCAGTCGAGACGTCCGAGTCCCCCGGATGCGGTGTCGCCGGACACACCGGCATTGGTGATGGACACGGCCACACCCTTGGCTTTCAGAGCGTTCGCAAGTTTCGCAGGAAATGCGTCTTCCAGGGTCAGGCCGTGGCCGGCGCTGAGCGAGTCGCCGAGCACCACTATGTTGACGGGCCGTTCGGTTGCTTTCACCCCAACAACCTGCCCAAACATGCACAGCGCCAGCACAAGCGAGACGACAAGGCGCTGGACCACGGCCGGATTCCTCCCATATGAGCGGGGTTGTGAAAAATGAGGTGCCATGACCAATAACTCCCAGGCAGTGCCGGCTATTGCGCTTGCCGGGGTCAATCTTTCGCTCGGGCACGGGGCGGCCCGTGTTCATATCCTTAAAGATATCGACCTGCATATAGGTACGGGCGAGGCGATTGGCCTCGTGGGGCCGTCAGGCTCTGGCAAATCCACGTTGCTCATGGTGATGGCGGGCCTCGAGCGCGCAGACGCCGGAACCGTTGCGGTCGCGGGCAGAAACCTCAGCACCCTTGATGAGGACGCGCTCGCGCGATTCCGCGGTCGTCACATCGGAATTGTCTTTCAGTCGTTTCACCTCATCCCGACAATGACCGCGCTTGAGAATGTTGCGGTCCCGCTCGAGCTTGCAGGAGTGATGGATGCGCACGCCCGTGCGCGCGAGGAACTTGCCGCCGTCGGGCTGAGCGAACGGCTTGACCACTATCCGGCCGAACTTTCTGGAGGCGAACAACAGCGTGTCGCGGTCGCGCGTGCACTGGCCCCTGATCCGGCGATCGTGGTGGCGGACGAGCCGACGGGCAATCTCGACGAAGATACGGGAAAGCAGATCATCGAATTGCTATTTTCCGGTCACGCCAGGCGAAAGACCACGCTGGTGCTTGTCACCCACGATGCCACGCTCGCGGCGCGCTGTGCGCGCGTCATACGCCTACGCTCAGGCCGGGTCGATGGTGTGAGTATCTCATGAGCGTAACCGAATTCATCGCTCCGGCGAGCCATTGGCTGCCCTTACGCTTCGCATTGCGCGAATTGCGTAGTGGCCTGAACGGCTTCTACGTGTTTATCCTCTGCATTGCGCTTGGCAGCATGGCGATAGCGGGCGTGGGATCGGTGGCGGCGAGCCTCACCGATGGTCTTGCGCGTGAAGGCCGCGTCATTCTCGGTGGGGATCTCGCTTTCACGTTGATTCAGCGCGAAATCGCGCCGAACGAACGCGCGTTTCTGCAGGCGCATGGCCAGGTTTCGAGCGCGACCACCCTGCGCGCGATGGCGCGGGTGCCAGATGGTCAGGCTACGCTCGTCGAGATGAAAGCCGTCGACGCAGCATACCCACTCTTTGGCCAAATCAAGCTCGATCCATCGCTCGCACTCGCGGACGCATTGGCAAAACGCGATAGCGCTTTCGGCGCTGTGGCCGATCCGACGCTGATGGCCCGGCTGGAAATTTCTCCCGGTGCGCGGCTCACGATAGGCAACACAACGTTCGAAATTCGCGCCACGTTGACAAGCGAGCCTGACAAACTCGCTGCCGGCATCGGCTTCGGCCCGCGCTTGCTGGTGAGCGAGGACGCCTTGCGCTCGACCGGGCTGCTGCAACCGGGAAGTCTTGTGCGATGGCAATACCGCCTACGTTTACCTGCGAATGAAGCATCTGATGCTGCCGCCAAGGCGCTGACCGTCGAAGCGCGCGCGCAGCTTCCGGAAGCCGGATGGGATATCCGCGGCCGCAGCAACGCATCACCGCAGCTCGAACGCAACGTCGAACGCTTTACGCAATTTCTTACAATCGTCGGACTGACTGCATTGCTGGTTGGCGGTGTCGGCGTCGGTAACGCGGTCAAAAGTCACCTCGATCGCAGGCGCGACACCATCGCGACGATGAAGGCTCTCGGGGCCAGCGGCCGGCGCATCTTCACGATCTACCTGACGCAGGTCCTGCTGATGGCCTTGATCGGAGGCGTTATTGGCGCCGCGCTTGGTGCAATTCTTCCGTTCGCGATTTCCTGGTTGTTCGGCTCGATCATTCCGCTGCCGTTGGATCCCGCTTTGCATGCCCCGGAATTGCTGCTGGCAGTGCTATACGGATTGCTGACGGCGCTTGTCTTCGCCCTGTGGCCACTCGGACGCGCGCACGATGTATCGGTGGCTGAACTGTTCCGCGACATGGTTGAGCTGCAACCGCGCCGCCCACGAAAACGCTATGTCATATTCACTGCACTCGCCGTGCTCGTTTTGGCCGGCTTTGCCGTTTTGCTGGCCTACGATCGCCGTGTAGCGCTGATCTATGTTGCCACGGCTGCTGCCGTTTTTTTACTCCTGCGCGTGATCGCCGCGCTCCTGATGGTGCTGGCGCGCCGCGCGCCGCGCGCCCGCGCAACCGGCCTGCGCATGGCCGTGGCCAATATTCATCGACCTAGCGCGCTGACGCCGACGATTGTGCTGTCGTTGGGGCTTGGCATCACGCTGATTGTGACCGTGATCGAAATCGATGCAAACCTCGGTCGACAGTTCTCCAATGAACTGCCGGCGAAAGCGCCGTCGTTTTATTTCCTCGATATCCCCGCCGATCAATCTCAGCGGTTCGGCGATTTCCTCCGCGCCCAGGCGCCGTCAGCAATATTGGAGGAAGTGCCGATGCTGCGCGGGCGCATCGTTTCCGCACGCGGCATCCCCGCCGAACATATCAAGCCGAAGGAAGATGCGGCGTGGGTGCTGCAAAGCGACCGGGGACTGACCTATGCGAACGAGATCCCCAGTGGCTCACGATTGGTCGAAGGAAAATGGTGGGCAGCTGACTACGATGGGCCGCCGCTTATTTCGTTCGAGAAACGCATCGCCGATGGCCTCGGCCTGAAGCTGGGCGATCCGGTCGTCGTCAACCTCCTCGGACGCAACATCACAGGAATAATCGCGAACATGCGTACGGTCGATTGGGAAAGCCTTGGCATCAACTTCGTCATGGTGTTCTCGTCGAATTCATTTCGCGGCGCGCCGCACACCCACCTTGCGACCCTGACCTATCCCAATGGCGGCTCTCCTGCGGAAGAAGCAACCATCATCCGCGCGGTTGCGGCGGGCTTTCCAACGGTTACGGCGGTCCGGGTGAAGGATGCTCTGGAAGCTGTTGGTAGCATCGTTGCAAATCTTGTACTGGCGATCCGCGGCGCCAGCGCTATCACCCTGATCGCCGCAGCATTGGTGCTCGGCGGTGCTCTCGCCGCGGGTCACCGCTCGCGCGTCTATGATGCGGTGATCTTGAAGACGCTCGGCGCGACGCGCCTTCGGCTCCTCGCGGCCTATGCCATCGAATATCTGCTGATCGGGACGGCCACCGCCGTCTTCGGCGTCGTCGGCGGCTCGCTCGCGGCGTGGCTAATCGTCGCCCAGCTCATGCACCTGTCTTTCACCTGGCTTCCCGAACCGGCTCTGGTGGCTGCACTGGCGGCAGTCGCCGTGACGGTAACCCTTGGATTGGCGGGCACTTATGTCGCTCTCGGCCAAAAAGCCGCGCCAATATTGAGAAATTTATAGCTTTTGCGACATTCCGCCACGGATTGGGCACCCCGGTCCTTGCCGGGGCATTTCGGGTATAATGGCGCCACCGGACGGTTAACGTTTCGCAATAATGCAGAGTCATTGTCAGGGCCTATCTGGCGCCAAGGCTAGCCAACCACTAGATTCGGAACACGAGCGCGACGGCACTGTGCCGGCGCGCGTGACGTGACCGGCGCAAAGCCGGGACATGAGAGAGGAAACTTCGATGTCGGACTACGACCGTAACGTAGCTGCTCGCGGCATAGGCGCCGCGCGCGATGTCGCGATCGATGCGGGCCTGCGCGCCTACATGATCCGCGTCTACAACTACATGGCCGCCGGCGTCGCTCTGACCGGCGTCGTCGCCTGGCTTACCTATAACGCCGCCGTGGTCACCGATGCGGCTGGGCGCGTCACCGCGCTGACGCCGTTTGGCCAAGCCATCTTCAGCGGACCCCTGGCGATCGTGCTGTTCCTTGTCACGCTCGGCCTGGTGTTCTTCATGAGCTTCAGAATCCAGACTCTGCAGCCAGGCACAGCGCTCACGCTGTTCATGGTCTACGCGGGCCTGCTCGGGCTCATGCTGTCGTCGATCTTTCTGGCCTACACAGGCGCGTCGATCACGCGCACGTTCTTCATTTCGGCGGCGTCGTTCGGCGCGTTGAGTCTGTACGGCTACACCACGCAACGCGATCTCTCCCCGGTAGGCTCGTTCCTGACAATGGGACTGTTCGGGCTCATCCTGGCGATGATCGTCAACATGTTCCTCAAGAGCACGGGGCTTGATTTCGCGATCTCCGCGATCGGCGTGTTGATCTTCGCGGGCCTGACTGCCTGGGACACGCAGAAGATCAAGGAGATGTACAGCGTGAACGATGACGGCACCGTCGCCGGCCGCAAGGCTGTGATGGGCGCTCTCGCGCTCTATCTCGACTTTATCAACCTGTTCCTGTTCTTGCTGCGCTTCCTCGGCGACCGTCGCTAAGCGCCAGCACAAGACTGCAATGAGCGCCCGGGCTTCGGTCCGGGCGCTTTTTTGTTGCGACAGCCGTGCAAATTTGCGCAACTGACGGCACTTGCCATGACGCTCACCATCCGCCCGGCTACACCCGCCGATATTCCCGCCATCACTCGCATCTATGCGCAGGCGGTCGACTACGGCACGGCTTCATTCGAGCTCATGCCGCCCAACGAGGCCGAGATGACGCGACGCATGAACGAACTGCTGGCGCGGAATTTTCCTTATCTCGCGGCCGAACTTGATGGCGCACTGGCCGGCTATGCCTACGCCGCGCCCTACCGCGCGCGGCCCGCGTACCGTTTCACCGTCGAGAATTCCGTCTACGTGGCGCCCGACGTGCACCGGCGCGGCGTGGGCAAAGCCCTGCTGGAAGCGTTGATCGCGGCCTGCACCGAAGGCGGATTTCGCCTGATGATCGCGGTCATCGGCGACTCAAAACAGATCGCTTCGATCGGCGTGCACGAGGCAACCGGGTTCAAGCACGTCGGCGTTTTCGAAAACGTCGGCTACAAATTCGATCGCTGGCTCGATACGGTGTTAATGCAGCGTGCGCTTGGGCCCGGGGCAACCACGCCGCCGTGACCAATCAGTTCGCGACCAACGCCAGCGAACCATCAATCGAGCGCAGCACGCGATCAAGCTCGTGGCCGCGGCGCACGACAAGACCGCTCGCCGAAATCACGCTGTAGACGCCTTGCCGGCGCTCCAGTTTCGGATTTTTTTCTATGCGATAGATCGGCACTTCCGAGGTGCGGCGAAAAACGGAAAACACCGCGCGGTCCTTGAGAAAATCGATGGCGTAATCACGCCATTCGCCCGCCGCAACCTTGCGTCCATAAAGGTCGAGAATGCGATTGAGCTCGCGGCGGCTGAAGGTCACCTGATTTTGCGCGGGGGCTGACGCGGTACGGACCGGGGTACCGGTGCCCCCAAGGGACTGGCTTGGATCGATTTCGCCGGAACCGAACGTCATGCGGCGCCTCCTTTTGCTTATAAGGATGATCGCGCCAGTCTCGGCGTACGGCAAGCGATTACTTCCGGCACGAAGTGACTGAAAAACGTACAAAAATCGCAGCATACGATCACGAACTCGTTAAACGCCCCCACAATAACGCCCAATTTCGGTCAATCGCCGGTCACTCTGGATTGGGATAACTCAGCCGTTGCCTCAAGGCCCGGTCCGGTACGAGCGCCGGATTCCTCAGCCCCCCAGCCCCCCGGGGTTCGATCGGCCGGGCCAGTTGAGTTCCGCGTACGGTTCAATCCCCTAATGCCTTCGGGCCGGCTTTAGCCGGCCCGATTTTTGTTTCTCTTCTGATTTTGAATTTTTCAGTTTGTCGACGCGCCGCAGCACTCTGTCGACGCGGTGCCGAGCATCCGGCCTGGCTTGGCCGCGACTCCATTTTGAACGACGACATCTAGTTGATCGATATCCTTGAGCGAATAGTCGCCGTTCGGAATATCATTGACCGGAAAGCTGAAAGTTTGCGCCTGACCGTTCCAGTCACCAAGCTTTATCCAGCGACGAACGACATTGTGATAGGTCAGCGTTCGATTGTGGTTCTCGCCGCGTCCGATCTGAACCGCAACTTTCTTTGAGATGGGACAGAGCCAAACCTCGCCGCTGCGATGTTCGTCGTGCGCCGCAGGGACATTCACCGTCACTTTGCCGTCTGCGACAGTCATTTTAACCGGCAAAGATAGCACGGCTGCATCGCGCCGAGTTTGCGCGATCGCATTTTCGATTGCCGTCTTGTCGCTTCCGAGGACGTGCAGAACACCGTTGACGACGACCTGAGGCGTATACACCTCACGATCGCCGCGCGCGCCGGCATAGGCGCGCTGCCGATCGGAATGACCGTGCAGTGCCAGCGTGTCCTTCCAGCCGAGATAGTCCCAATAGTCGACGGCGAGACTCATCGTTACGAGCGACGGGTCGTCCGACAATTCGCCGAGCACCTTGTCGGCGGCCGGGCAGGATGAACAACCTTGACTGGTGAACAATTCGATAACTGCACGCGGTTCGGCAGAGGCTGGCGCGGCTGCGCTGCAGATGAACGCGAACGCAAAGGTGATGTGGCGATAGCTCATTTCGTTACCGCAATCCTTGCCTCGCCCAGCGATTTATAGAGTGCGCTTTCGATCACCCGCCACTCACTTCGCGGTGAGCGGCCCACTTTCTGTGCACACTGTTACCAAATTGCCGGTCACCCAGCCAATTGGCGCAATACATACTGTAGGATGCCACCATTCTTGAAGTAGTCGAGCTCGTCCAAAGTATCGATGCGACAGATGAGTGGGACGCGTTTCAGAGTCCCATTGCCTGAGACAATCTCGGCAATCAGCCGCTGGTGGGGCTTCAGTTCGCCATGCAATCCGCGAATAGTGACCTGTTCATCGCCTTTTAGGCCGAGAGACTGCCAGGAAGTCCCCTCTTCGAAGACCAGTGGCATCACTCCCATGCCCACCAAGTTGGAACGGTGGATGCGCTCGAAGGATTGGGCAATAACCGCGCGGATCCCGAGGAGCGCGGAACCCTTGGCGGCCCAATCTCGGGAAGAACCACTGCCGTATTCCTTGCCGGCAAAGACGACCAGCGGGACCCCATCAGACTTGTACTTCATGGCCGCATCGTAGATCGGCATGCGCTGCTTCGACGGATAGTGGACGGTGACGCCGCCCTCAACACCCGGCACCATCTGGTTCTTGATGCGGATATTGGCGAAGGTGCCACGCATCATGACTTCGTGATTGCCGCGTCGTGTGCCGTACTGATTGAAGTCGGCCGGCTTGACCTTGTGCGCGACCAGGTATTTGCCGGCCGGCGAGTCGACCTTGATCGAACCGGCGGGCGAAATGTGGTCCGTGGTGATCGAATCGAGAAGCAAAGCCAGCACACGGGCATCGACAATGTCTTCAAGCGGCTTGGGATGGCGTCCCATGTGAACGAAGTACGGCGGGTTCTGCACATAGGTGGACTTTTTGTCCCAGTCGTAGGTCACGCCGCCCTTGACGCTGATCTTGCGCCAGTTGCTATCGCCCTTGAACACGTCGCCGTATTTCTTGGTGAACATCTGCTTGGTGATGTTCTTGGCAACGAAGTCACCGATTTCTTTGTTGGACGGCCAGATGTCCTTGAGGAAGACCTTCTTGCCCTTCTGGTCGACGCCGAGCGGTTCTCTTGCGACATCGACATTCATCGAGCCGGCGATTGCATAAGAAACAACGAGCGGTGGTGAAGCGAGATAGTTGGCGCGCACGTCGGCATTGACGCGGCCTTCGAAGTTGCGATTGCCGGACAGGACTGCGGCCGCCACGAGATCGTTGTCGTTGATCGCCTTCGAATTCTCCGGCGGCAACGGACCCGAATTGCCGATGCAGGTCGTGCATCCGAAACCCACGAGATTGAAGCCGAGCTTGTCGAGATCTTTCTGCAGACCGGACTTCTCGAGGTACTCGCCGACGACTTGCGAACCTGGCGCCAGCGATGTTTTCACCCAGGGCTTGGCAGTCAGGCCCTTCGCCGCGGCTTTGCGCGCGAGCAGGCCGGCACCGATCATGACGTTCGGATTGGAGGTATTGGTACAGGACGTGATCGCGGCAATGACAACGTCGCCGTGGCCGAGGTCGTAGTTCTTGCCGGAGACTTTTACGCGCTTCTTGGCTTCGGCGCTCTTGCCGAATTCCTTGTCCATCGAATTGGCGAAGCCGGCTTTGACTTCCTTCAAGGCGACGCGGTCTTGCGGGCGTTTCGGCCCCGACAGCGATGGTTCGACGGAGCTTAATTCAAGCTTGAGCACGTCAGTGAAAATCGGGTCAGGCGTCGTCTTCACGCGATACATGCCCTGCGCCTTTGCGTAGGCGGCAACGAGCGCGACGAGGTCCGCCGGCCGGCCCGTGTCCTTCATGTAACGAATGGTATCGTCATCGATGGGCGAGAAGCCGCACGTCGCTCCGTATTCAGGCGACATGTTGCCGAGTGTCGCGCGGTCGGCGATCGTCAGATGGGCAAGGCCCGGGCCGAAGAACTCGACGAACTTTCCAACCACGCCGCGTTTGCGAAGCATCTCGGTCACGGTGAGGACGAGGTCGGTCGCGGTGACCCCTTCCTTGAGTTTCCCCGCGAGTTTGAAACCGATCACCTCGGGCAACACCATTGAGAGCGGCTGACCGAGCATGGCCGCCTCAGCTTCGATTCCGCCCACGCCCCAGCCGAGCACCGACAAACCATTGACCATCGTCGTGTGCGAATCAGTTCCGACCAATGTGTCGGGGTAGGCGACCTCCATAGTCGACGCCTTGCCGTCAACCTTCACCTTGTCCTTGCGATTCCAGACGACGCGCGAGAGATATTCGAGATTGACCTGATGGCAGATGCCGGTGCCGGGCGGGACAACGCTGAAGTTGTCAAATGACCGCTGCGCCCATTTCAGGAATTTGTACCGCTCCTGATTCTGCCGGTACTCTTCCTCAACGTTTTTCTTGAATGCGGCATTGTTGCCGAAGAACGTCACCGCGACCGAATGGTCGATGACAAGATCGACCGGGACTTGCGGATTGATCTTCTTGGGGTCGCCACCCAATTGCTTCATGGCGTCGCGCATCGCCGCAAGATCAACGACGGCCGGGACCCCGGTGAAATCCTGCATCAGCACGCGCGCGGGGCGAAATGCGATCTCACGCTCGGAGGTCTTGGTCTTGAGCCACTCGGCGACGGCCTTGATGTCGTCTTTTGTAACTGTCCGGCCGTCCTCATTGCGCAGCAGATTTTCGAGCAGGACTTTCATCGAAAAGGGCAAGCGGGAAATGCCCTTGAGGCCGTTTCGCTCGGCAATGAGAAGGCTGAAATAAGCGTAGGTTTTGCTACCAACCTGTAGGGTCTTGCAGCATCTAAAGCTGTCGAGCGAAGTCATGTCGGCTGTTTCCATTCCCGGCCGGTTAATCGGCACTGGTTCGGACTAAGCTATTGGCAAGGTGATGTTTTTCTTGCTGGCGAGACTTGCGTCCGAATTCGAATTACGTAACGTCGCAAGTTCGGGCTTATAAGGTCTTTTCTCGCCCAACGCTATATTGACGAGGGAACTACGCCAAAAATGCTCGTAAAATCGGGGTTTTCCGGGCTTGGCGTCGTGTCTCCGCCGATCGGCGGATCGCGTTAACGGTGATGGAACTCAAGGGCGAACAACTGGCCTGCAACCGGGGCGGGCGTGAAGTATTTAGTGGCGTGAGCTTCAACCTGCCCGCCGGCGAGGCCTTGGTGGTGACCGGCCGCAACGGCGCCGGCAAGTCATCTCTCCTGCGGATGATCGTGGGCCTGGTGCGGATCGCTGCTGGGAAGCTCGTCCTGGAGGGCGGCGCTGCCGACATCCCAATTGCGGAACAGGCGCACTATCTCGGTCACCTTGACGCAATGAAACCAGCACTCACTGTCGATGAGAATCTGCAATTCTGGACGGGCTTTCTCGGCGCCCGACGCGACACTACATCGGCGCTGGACGCGGTCGACCTCGCCCCACTGGCGGATCTACCAGCCGCCTACCTGTCCGCGGGGCAGCGGCGGCGTTTGTCGATCTCGCGTCTAGTTGCCGTGCCTCGGCCGATATGGCTGCTTGACGAACCAACATCCTCCCTCGACGCACCCTCGCAGACGCGACTGGCGCAGCTCATGCGCGAACATCTGCGCACGGGAGGCATGATCATCGCCGCGGCACACGGAGCGATCGGTCTCGAACGCGCGCGCGAACTGAAATTAGGGCCGGCATGAGCGCATTCGCATCCCTTCTTCGGCGGGACATGCGGCTCTCGGTGCGAGTCGGTGGCGGCGCACTGATGGGCGCCCTGTTTTTCCTGGTCGTCGTCAGCATGATTCCCTTTGCAATCGGACCCGACCTTGCATTGCTCGCTCGGATTGGACCGGCAATCCTCTGGCTTGGTGCGCTGCTGGCCAGTCTGCTTGCGCTTGATCGGTTGTTTGCCACCGACTACGAGGACGGCTCGCTCGACCTCCTAATGATGGGTGGCATGCCGCTTGAATTGGCGGTAGCAACCAAGGCGATTGCGCATTGGATCACCACCGGACTGCCGCTCGTGATTATCGCTCCATTGCTCGGGCTGATGCTCAATGTCGACTTGCACGCGCTGGGATGGCTTGCGCTCACGCTCGCCGCCGGCACGCCTGCTTTGACCTTTCTTGGATTGATCGGGGCGGCACTGTCGGTCGCGCTGCGCCGCGGCGGCTTGTTGCTCGCGGTTCTTGTGCTGCCGCTCACGGTGCCGGTGTTGATCTTTGGCGTTGCCGCGACGAACGCGGCGATCGTCGGTTCTGCGCCGTTCGGCCCACCTTTCACCATTCTTTGTGCGCTAAGCTTAGTCAGCCTCGTGCTTGGTCCAATTGCCGCAGCAGCGGTCCTGCGCCATGGACTCGAATGACATGAAATTGGATTCAGACGACATGAGCAGAAATTGCCGATGCCGGTGATTGATTTCGCCAATCCGACGCGCATTCTCAATGTCGTCAACCGCGTGCTGCCGTGGTTGATTACCGCGACGCTGATACTTTTCGTCATCGGCCTCTATCGCGTGATGAACGCACCCGACGACTACCAGCAGGGCGCAACCGTCAAGATCATGTTCCTGCACGTACCGGCAGCGTGGCTCGGGATGTTCGGTTGGGGATTAATGAGTATCGCTGCACTGGGGACATTGGTGTGGCGTCATCCGCTCGCGGACGTCGCCGGAAAGGCTGCCGCGCCAATCGGTACTGTTTTTACCTTGATCTGCCTTGTCACCGGTTCGCTGTGGGGTCGGCCGACATGGGGAACTTACTGGGTTTGGGATGCACGCCTTACCTCGATGCTCGTCCTGCTTCTGCTCTATCTCGGTGTGCTCGCCCTCTATTGGACCGCGGAGGATCCGGGTCGCGGCGCTCGTGCGGCTGCGGTGCTGTCACTGGTCGGCGCAGTCAATCTGCCTATCATCAAGTTCTCCGTCGACTGGTGGAATACGTTGCATCAACCGGCGTCGGTTTTTCGCATGGGTGGATCGAGCATCGATCCTGCCCTGCTGACGCCCCTTCTGATCATGGCGCTGGCGTTTACATTGCTGTTCCTGACCTTGCACCTCGCCGTCATACGCAATGAAATATTGCGCCGCCGCGTACGCAGCATGCGTCTTCTGCAGGCGCAGAAGCTGGCGGAGGCGAGTGCATGAACCTCGGGCCGCATGCGGATTTCATCATCGCTGCCTATGCGGTGACGATATTCGTCATCGCCACATTGATCGCGTGGGTCGTGCTCGACTATTCGGCGCAACAGCGCATTCTCGGCGACCTTGAAAAACGTGGCATCACACGGCGTTCGCAGCGCAAGAGCTAGTGGGTTTGAGTCCATGAGTGCAGCAGGCGAAGGCGCCACTTCAAAGCGAAGCCGCATCCTTGTGCTGCTGCCTTTGATTGCTTTTCTCGCACTGGCCGCCTTGTTTTTGTATCGGCTTGGCGCCGGCGATCCTTCACGACTTCCCTCGGCGCTTATCGGCCACCCTGTGCCGACCTTTGATCTGCCGGCGATTCCGGGGCTTGAACGCGACGGCAAGCCAATTCCCGGCCTCAGCAATGCAACCTTCCAGGGCGCAGTAACCCTGTTGAACGTGTGGGCCTCGTGGTGCGTGCCCTGCCACGACGAAGCACCATTTCTTGAACAATTATCGCGGGACAAGCGGATTCAACTTGTCGGCATCAACTACAAGGATACGCCCGATAATGCGCGACGTTTTCTCTATCGTTACGGCAATCCCTTTGTCGCCACCGGACGCGACGACGCAGGCCGCGCTTCGATCGATTGGGGCGTCTATGGCGTGCCGGAGACATTCCTGATCGGGCGCGACGGCCGTATCGCCTACAAATTGGTGGGACCGATCACGCCCGAGAACTTCGGCGGCACGCTTTTGCCCGAAATCGAGAAAGCGTTGCGCTAGTTTTCTTTTTCGATGCTGTACTTGTTCAGCAGCGGAACCTGCAACGCGGCGAACAGGAAGGTGAGCGGGACAACCCCGAACAATTTGAAGCTCACCCAGAAATCCGTCGTCTGCGTGCGCCAGACGATTTCATTGATGAGCGCAAGAACAAAAAAGAAAATCGCCCAACGCCAGGTCAGTTTGCGCCAGCCCTCCTCGCGCAAATGGAAAACGGAATCGAAGACCATGCCGAGCAACGGTTTGCCAAATGCGAGGCCGCCGACCAACGTCGCACCAAACAGAGCGTAGATAATTGTCGGTTTGAGCTTGATAAACAGATCGTCATGAAGAACGAGCGTTAGGCCGCCGAAAATCAGCACGATCACTGCGGTGACGAGCGGCATGACCGCGAGATGTCGGGTCATTGCATATGAGACGGCGAGCGCGACGAGAATGGCCACCATAAACGCGCCAGTCGCAACATAGATTCCGAATTTTGCATTGGCAGCGAAGAAGAGAACCAACGGGCCGATGTCGAGCGCCAGCTTGAGTCCGGGATTCAGTTGTTTCTTCGTCGCCATGTGTTTCCTGACTAGGGCTCCAGGCCGACGACGGCGCGCGCAAAATCACGAGCCGTAAATGGCGCCAGATCGTCCACGCCTTCGCCGACGCCGACATAATGTACCGGCAGACCGAATTTGTCGGCGACGGCAACAAGAATACCGCCTCGCGCCGTGCCGTCGAGTTTGGTCATCACCAGTCCGGTGACTCCCGCTGTTTTTCCAAATATTTCCACCTGATTAAGCGCATTCTGACCGACGGTCGCATCGAGCACGAGAAGCACGGCGTGCGGCGCGGTCGGCTCGACCTTGCGCATGACACGCACCATCTTTTCCAGTTCGCCCATCAGTTCGGCGCGGTTCTGCAAACGCCCCGCCGTATCGACGAGAACGATCTCGATACCTTGTTCTTTGGCTGCGGCGATTGCATCGAAGGCGAGCCCGGCGGCGTCGGCGCCCGGCTCGCGCGCCATCACTTGCGCACCAGTCCGTTCCCCCCAGATCTTCAGCTGATCGATCGCCGCGGCGCGAAAAGTATCGCCCGCCACGAGCATCACGCTTTTTCCTTCCGCGCGAAATCTCGCCGCAAGCTTGCCAATGGTCGTGGTCTTGCCGGAACCGTTGACGCCGGACACGAGAATGACGAACGGGCGCGTAGTGATCTCGAGTGGCCTCGCCACTGCCGTAAGCGTTTTTTCGATCTCGGCGGCCAGAAAGCCCTTCACTTCGTCCGACGAGAGGCCCTGGGGATAGCGACCCTGGCTTAGCGCGTCCACGATCCGCACGGCCATATCCTGTCCGAGGTCGGCCCGCACCAGTTCGTCCTCAAGTGAGTCGAGCGTCTCAGGCTCGAGCGGCCGGTGAGAGACAATCGCCGTGATAGAGGAACTGAGCGAGGATGACGTGCGCTTTAGGCCGCCACTGAGCCGCTTCCACCAGTTTTCGCCCTGCGTGCTGTCGTTCATGCCGCGCACGTGATAGCCGTTTCGGCATGACATCGGAAGAGATGCTCGCCCGCCTTCTTTACCGTGACGGGCTGATGCTGGTGGTCGACAAACCGGCCGGATTGCCGGTGCACCGTGGACCGAACGGCGGCGATGCCTTCGAGGACTATTTCGATGCATTGCGGTTCGGATTGCCGCGTCCGCCGGCGTTGGCACATCGGCTCGATCGTGACACGACCGGCTGCCTGGTGCTCGGTCGCCACCGCAAGGCGCTCGCCCTGCTCGGCAAGCTGTTCAAACAGGGCAAGGTCGGCAAATGCTATTGGGCGGTTGTCGAGAATGGCCCCGAAGCGGACGAAGGCCGCATCGACATCCCTCTGGCGAGACGCGACGAGGCGCGCGGCTGGTGGATGAAGCCCGACCCTCACGGCCTGGCATCGGCGAGTACATGGAAGGTAATGGGTCGCGGCGCCGGTTTCAGCTGGCTTTCGCTCGAGCCCTTGACTGGGCGCACGCATCAACTGCGCGTGCACTGCGCCGAGATGGGATGGCCGATCGTTGGCGACAATATCTATGGAGGCGCGCCGCGCACAGGCGGCCTGCCCCTGCATCTTCATTCGCGTGAGGTGACGGTACCGATTTCGAAAAACAAGGCGCCGGTCACCGTCACCGCCCCGGTGCCGGAACATATGCGCGAAAAACTCGCGGCCTGCGGCTTCACTCAGTAAAGCTGCGCTTTGATGCGCTCGGGCGCTTCGCGGTCGTAAGTCTCACCGCCCAGCTTGCCCTGGCTGAGTTCGGAGATGATCGTGCCGGTCGAAGGCAGGCTCTTGCGGTCGATTTTGGTCGCCTCGTCCCACAACTTGGAACGTACGATCGCCTTCGAGCAATGGAAGAAAATACTTTCGATATGAACGACCAACACGCAGCGCGGCAGCTTGCCGCCAACCGCAAAGCTTTGCATGAGTTCGAGATCGACCGAGATCGCGGCCTGGCCATTGACGCGCAGCGTCTCGCCGATACCGGGGATCAGGAAAAGCAGCGCGATACGCGGATCGCGCACGATGTTGCGGAAACCGTCGATGCGGTTGTTGCCGGGCCGGTCCGGGATTGCCAACGTCCTGTCATCGAGAATGCGCACGAAACCGGCCGCATCGCCTTTCGGCGAGCAATCAAGGCCTTCAGGACCTGACGTCGCAACCGCGATAAACGGAGCCGCCTCGATCAGCTTGCGATAGCCTTCGCTGATGTGATCGATCTCCTTGATGATCGAGGTCGGCAGTTTTTCGCCGTAGAGCGACTCGAGTTGATCCATCGTGGTAATCAGATGATCGCGATAGGCCATCGCCAATCCCCCAAGCTACGCGGCAAGCAGTTGCCGGCCATCATGCGCCGACATCGTTAGATCCACAATAACACCCGGCTCCAGCGGCGTCGCCAGACGCACTGGCATGAACTGCTCCGTACGCCCGAGCGCACGTGATTCGGCGAGTACGGAGCGGCGCGCGCCGATCTCGCGATCGAGATGATGCCGTAATGCCTCATCGCCCTTTTCGCGCAAACGGCGGGCGCGCTCCTTGACGATTGCGCGGTCGACCTGCGGCATACGCGCGGCCGGCGTTCCGGGTCGCGGCGAGAACGGGAAGACATGCAGCTGCGTAAGCCCGCACGCATCGACCAGGTCGAGAGAGCGAGCGAACATGTCTTCCTCTTCGGTCGGGAAGCCCGCGATGATATCGGCACCAAAAACCACATCGGGACGCAAGCGTCTTACCTGCTCGCAAAGAGCAATCGCGTCGCCGCGCGAGTGGCGGCGCCTCATGCGCTTGAGAATGAGATCATCACCTGCCTGCAGCGACAGGTGCAAATGCGGCATTAAACGCGGTTCCTCGCCCAATGCGTCGAGCAGATCGAAATCCACTTCAACCGAATCGATGGATGAGAGTCGCAGACGCGTCAGATCCGGCACGGCCTTGAGCAGGCGCTTGACCAACGTCCCGAGGCGCGGCGCGTCGGCGAGATCAGCACCGTAGCTCGTGATATCGACGCCGGTGAGAACGATCTCGCGATAGCCATTGGCAACAAGACGCCGTGCCTGCGCAACCACGTCGTTCATCGAAAGCGAGCGCGAATTGCCGCGACCGAAGGGAATGATGCAGAACGTACAGCGATGATCGCAACCATTCTGCACCTGAACAAACGCGCGCGCACGTCCCTCGATGCTGTCGATCGCGTGCGGCCACATCGTCTTCACCAACATGATGTCGGACACGACAATCTTCTCGCCTGTCGTCCAGCTTTTGACGTTGAATTTTTCGTCATTGCCGACGATGCGGTCGACCTCGGACATGGTGGCGAACGTGTTTGCCTCGGTCTGCGCAGCACAGCCGGTAACGACGATACGCGCGTCCGGTTGCTCGCGCTTGAGACGGCGTATGGTCTGTTTGGCCTGACGAACCGCTTCTGCGGTCACGGCGCAGGTATTCACCACAATGGCATCGTCAACGCCGGCGGCGGTTGCGGCGCGTCGAATGACTTCCGACTCGTAGGTGTTCAGCCGGCAGCCGAAGGTGACGACGTTCACGGTCACGATGCCCCCGCGTTCACGAAAAGCGCCGGATCAAAGCGGCCCTTGAATTCGAATTCGACGGGGCCGGTCATGAGTACGTGATCGTCCTTTTCGCGCCACTCGATTGTGAGTTCGCCGCCCGGCAGGGAAACTTTCATTTTACGGCCAGTTCGCCTGAGGCGAGCGGCCGCAACTGCCGCAGCGCAGGCTGCAGAACCGCAAGCCTTGGTCAGCCCAGCCCCGCGTTCCCAGGTACGGATGACGATGTGATCGCACGCGACAATATGTGCGAGCGTGATATTTGCACGCTCGGGAAAGATTGGATGGTTCTCAAAAAGAGGACCGAAGCTTGCGAGATCGTAAGCGTTGACGTCGTCGACCCAAAAGATCGCATGCGGATTGCCCATGCTCACAACGGACGGCGAGTGCAGCACCCGCTTATCGATGGGACCGATCTGCAACTCGATCGCACGTGTGTCACGGAAATCCTCGGCAAGCGGGATCTCGTTCCACTTGAAGCGTGGCACGCCCATATCGACCGTGAACAGGCCGTCGGGATTCTTCCAGCAATTGAGGATGCCCGCCGTCGTTTCAAAGGTGAGCGCATCCTTTCCGCTCTCCTTTGCCACCAGATCGGCGACGCATCGCATGCCGTTACCGCAGGCGCCCGCCTCCGAACCATCATTATTGTAGATACGGATGAAGGCATCAGTGCCCGGCGTGCGCGATGGATAAAGCGCCATCAACTGATCGTAGGGGGCGCCGTCGGGCGCAGCAGCCGCGCGTGCTTCTTCGGGTTTGATCGTCCCACCGCGCGCGCGCATGTCAACGACGACAATCTCGTTGCCAATTCCGTTCATCTTAACAAAGGCCTGGTCGGCGAGCGCGCCCATATTTGTCTTGCCCGGGTTTCGCCCGGTTTATATGGCGAATAAACGCAGGTTGGCCAGAGGCATGCTAGGATGCGTGGCAATGCTGGCGAATTTCTCAACCGCCGCATTGGACGGAGAACCGTAATGTCGCCTTTTTTCACTTCGGTCGTGCTTGCGCTCGCGTGCGTTCTTGTAGCCGGCCCTGTCGCTGCCCAGACCCCGCCGGCGTCGAAGCCGGGCACAAACGACTCGATGCCGAGTCCCGGTGCAAAGTCGTCACCGTCGCCGCTTCAGCCTGGCGATGCTTTTGGCGAGTCAGTGACGCTGCCCGAACGCACGATCGTCTATATGAAAGGTCACACCAACTGGGACACAGCTTTCGACACCCTAGTGGATGCCTTCAAATCGCTGCAGGAATATCTCGACAAGCAGGATGTGAAGCCGGCCGGTCCCCCGCTTACGATCTACACGCAGACTGATGACACCGGCTTTTCATATCAGGCCGGCCTGCCGGTGACACAGGCACCGAAGGCCCCTCCGAAAGGCGATATCTCCATCGGCCCGGCACCTTCAGGCAAGGCGCTCAAATTCGTCCATCGCGGCTCTTACGACGCCATGGATTCGACGTACGAAGCGATCACCAACTATCTCGACGATAAACAACTCGAAGCTAAAGACCTCTTCATCGAAGAGTACACCACCGACCCGGTGAAGACTGCGCCCGACAAACTGGTGGTCAACGTATTTGTACCTGTGAAGTGATGCCACTACTGCGTTTCCTGCCGATCTTGCTTATCGCCATACTTGCACTCTCGACAGCGCAGGCCGCGGAAAAACTCGTGACAGTCTCGGGCGAGGCAACAGTTGCCGTTCCACCCGACACCGCGGTAATTCGCATCGGAGTGAGCAGCCTGGAGAAGACCGCGCACGAGGCCGGCGAAGCAAACGCCAAGCAGATGACGGCTGTGTTGGCGGCCATCAAAGCAAGCGGGATAGCCGAGCGCGACATTCAGACGTCGCGGGTGTCGTTGCAGCCGCAATACGATCCAAACAAGGGCGGCACAGCGCGTCTCACCGGCTTCCAGGCCAACAATCAGGTCACCATCCGAATCCGCGACATCGACAATCTTCCCACTGTTCTCGATCGCGCCATCGCGACGGGAGCGAATGAAATGTCCGGCATTGAGTTCATGGTTTCCGAGCAATCGAAATTGCTCGACCAGGCGCGCGCCGAAGCTATTGCCGACGCGCGTCGGAAGGCCGAACTCTACGCGAAGGCCGCAGGAGCCAAGCTCGGACAGGTGGTTTCGATCAGCGAAGAAGGCACTGCCCCGCAACCTCGGCCGATGCAGGCTGTACGCGCGGGCGCGGTTCCGATTGCGCCCGGCGAACAGACGCTGCGGGCAACCGTCAGCGTCAGTTATGAGTTAACGCCCTAAATCGGCCTCACCTTGACTCGATGATGCGGCGACCCTAGGTTCCACCCGTTCACGATAGAGACGTGAAATTCGACTCCGCCGCCCGGTCCGCAAGAGGCCGGAGGCCACCGCCCGACAGCGCGATGCGCCCTCGGGCGCAAAGGTGTTTGCAGACCGATGTTCGATAACCTGTCGGAAAAGCTTAGTGGCATCCTCGACCGCCTCACGCGCCGCGGCGCTCTGAGCGAAGCCGATGTCGACCTTGCGCTGCGTGAAGTCCGCCGCGCGCTGCTCGAAGCCGATGTCTCGCTTGATGTGGCTCGCGCCTTTGTCGATGGCGTCAAGAAGCAGGCAGTCGGCGTCGAGGTCATGAAATCGGTGACGCCAGGTCAGATGGTCGTGAAAATCGTTCACGATCAGCTGGTCGCGACGTTGGGTTCCGAGGGCCAGGGCATCGATCTCAATGTAGCGCCCCCCGTGGCCATCATGATGGTTGGACTGCAGGGGTCCGGTAAAACCACGACAACCGCCAAGATCGCCAAACGTCTCGTCGACCGGCAACGCCGGAAGGTGCTGATGGCATCGCTCGACGTGCGTCGGCCGGCGGCCATGGAACAGCTCGCTGTGCTTGGCCGCGAGACGCAGATCAACACGCTACCGATCGTGGAGGAACAATCCCCCGCACAGATCGCGCGGAGGGCCATTGAAGCAGCAAAGCTGGGCGCCTACGACGTGGTGCTGCTGGATACGGCCGGACGAACCACGCTCGATGATGCAATGATGAGCGAAGCGACCGAGGTCAAACGCGCAGTCAATCCGCACGAAGTCCTTCTCGTTGCCGACGCCCTCACCGGTCAGGACGCTGTCAATCTGGCGCGCTCGTTTGACGAGCGCGTGGGCCTCAGTGGAATCGTTCTCACGCGCGTCGACGGCGATGGTCGTGGCGGCGCCGCATTATCGATGCGCGCAGTCACCGGCAAGCCCATCAAGCTCATCGGCACTGGCGAAAAACTGGATGCACTCGAGGAGTTCGATCCGGCGCGGATTGCCGGCCGTATTCTCGGCATGGGCGATATCGTTGCGCTGGTTGAAAAGGCCGCGGCCAATATCAATGCCGAGAAGGCAATGCGCACCGCCGAGAAAATGCGCAAGGGCGCGTTCGACCTTGGCGATCTGCGCGAGCAGCTGACCCAGATGCAGGGAATGGGTGGCCTCGGCGGGCTCATGAGCATGCTGCCCGGCATCGCAAAAATGAAAAATCAGCTCGCCGCGGCCAACATCGACGAAAGCGTGATCAAACGACAAATCGCCATCATCGATTCGATGACGCCGCAGGAGCGCCGCAATCCCGACATTCTCAAAGCGAGCCGCAAAAAGCGCATTGCCTCCGGCTCCGGAACCACGCCGGAAGCGATCAACAAGCTGTTGAAGATGCATCGCGGCATGGCCGACATGATGAAGATGATGGGCG
>Ga0182034_10000015_pt1 | contig 73341 bp, 55 predicted proteins | sample flu12Cox44000172_FD_125972 | JGI IMG/M metagenome (GOLD analysis project Ga0182034, IMG submission 125972) | Lab enrichment of tropical soil microbial communities from Luquillo Experimental Forest, Puerto Rico - flux4day.12C.oxic.44.000.172 | ecosystem: Environmental > Terrestrial > Soil >... | reverse complement strand
GTATTATTGCAGCGAAGGAAAATCATAGTTTCCTTCTTTATGAGCGGTGGGAAAGATTTATAGGGGTTGGCGTTCCTTAGCTGCTTTTTCACCGTGCGCAGACGTTCTCAGGTAGGCCCCTTACCCGAGAACGTCTCTTAGCTAAGCGGCCTGTGATGGCTGCGAGATTGGGGAACGTTTTATTTTGGGCGAGCCTCGGTGTTGCGGCGTTCTGGCTTTACAGCGCTTACGGACCTGATGGCGAATTAAACCCAAGGGAGGATTTGATAGGGTACGGAGTGGCGGCAGTCATCGTGTTTATCGGTTGGTCGCTTCGGTACATTCTCGCAGGGCGAAGTATTTGACGTAGGCGAGCTTTCCAGAATTACGTTGATGGGCGAATTAGCTCCCCGCCAAACTCTTTCTGAAATGCCTTCGCATCTTCCGGATCAGCGAAGCACCATCGAACGTAATGACGGCCATTGTGATAACGCCCTCTGCCTCGTTGACTTTGAATGCCACGAGTAGAGTGCCAACTATGCATATCGTTGAGCCTCGTGCCGAAGCCTTTTAGCGGAACGATCATCTCAACAATATGCGGATAGTGGCGTTCGGTTTCTTTAGTGCCTATGCGTCCTTTGTACGCCATTGAGATGACTTAGCACATTGGCGGTGAGCAACGAGGCGATTACATTGAATGGGAATGAATTGGCAGCGATTTGGCGTTATGCAGAACGTTCGGGATAAGGCGACCGGAGTGCAACTCGCTTGGATCGAGGATGGCAAAGTATTCGATGCCAAAACGAGGGCGATGGTCGGCATTATTCGCAACGGGAAAGTCTTCAGGCTCAATGGAGTGTTTGTCTGCCACGTCGCGAGCCTACGCGAGACCGGAGAGACGCCCGATGCGTTCAAGAGGCTCCTTGAAGAGGAGGAGGACTAACAGCCGAAGGCTGGAGACACTCCTATCGGAGTGGTGCCTGATCGGAGACTTCGAAGGGTCTAGGCTCCGTCTGGTTCGGTTTCTCAATCGGCTGTACTCTGGGCTTAGCTGAAATAAAATCAGAGGGGCAATCATGGCCCAAAAGAAAAAGACGAAGAAAACTAAAATCAAACACAAGCGGACTGCGAAGAGAAGCAAGCCTAAAAAGCGCTCCACTCGTAAGGTCGGTGTTCATAAGCCTCTTGTTTCAGATGAGGCACTAGAACGTTCCTATAGCTTCTAAAATGCAAATGCTCCGATGCCGTGCTTCGCTTGTCGATTAGCGCAAGCTCAATCGAACTCGGCAGTGTTAGCGCCAGCTAACCAGGAAATTTCTCCCTGAACTAAAAAAGATAGAACTGCGTCCTGTAGGATCATTCAAATATTCCGTCGGAATATCTCTGTCTGACCTTGGAATTGCATCGAGGCGAACTCGATTGGTCACCATCGCTGCAACGCTCTGCAGCCAGCATTGCCAATTAAGTCATGTTGTTGAAATGGGCCGAGGAGTAAAAACGGGGCCGTTGTCAGCCCCCAGTGCCTGACCGAAGATATAGAAAGTGGTGAAGCCACTAACAGTCATCAGTTAGCGCAGTAACACACGGCCACAGTGGTTCTGATGTCATTTATGTTAATGGCTACCGAATATACATTTCATTGACATACAAACTGACAAAATCGAACGCGTTCACCATCGCCATGGCCCCGATCTCACTGTTCGCCCCCGAGGTTGGGGCCATTATTTATTTCTATGACAGATTTGACCACTAAATGAGCACACCACTCTGCGCTTCTTTTTATGCAGTATTGATAGTGTGAGGCCAACCAAAGGCGCGGGCACACCAAGGGCACAAAACGAGAGCCAATCCCAAGCCAGTCAATAACTTACGTCGTCTTGCAGCGGGCTCATAACCTGAAGGTCGTAGGTTCAAATCCTACCCCCGCAACCAAATAAAAGCCTGCCACGTCAACGCGTTGGCAGGCTTTTTCATGTGCCTGTTAGGAGAAACCCCCTCCGCAAGTAGGGTGCCGAAGAATGCCAACTAGATCAAGGTGTTCCCTTCCGATCCCTGCTCGTAGTCGATGGCACATGGAAGTGGTGTTTATTCGTCAGATGTTCTGGAAAGGCTTTTGGGCAATTTCGTTCATGGCCCGGCGGTGATCTTCGCTTGGGAACAGGTGGCCGAGTGATGATGCTGGCGTTCGGCTAGCCGGTTACTCGACCGCCGGCCTGCGGGCAGCAGAATAGTCGACAGAGTCAGATGGCGCTGACGGCGGTGGGACCCGCAAGTGGTTCCGCGCGTTGTTCCCGCATGTCATGAACTTTTCGAGCGTAACGCAGGTTGTTTGAAATCTGCTTTCACTCTAAAAGAGCACAACAACAAACATAACATACGAACAGGGGAGGAAGTAATGGCAGTCGCAGCAAGTTCTGCAGAAAAAGTCCGTGCATCCGAAGCGACCCGATGGGGTCAGTTGATCTTCGGTATCATATGCATGGTGATGATCGCCAACCTGCAATACGGCTGGACGCTGTTTGTGGGACCGATCGACCAGAAATACCACTGGGGGCGCGCTGCAATTCAGGTCGCCTTTACGGTCTTTGTGCTGACCGAAACCTGGCTGGTCCCGATCGAAGGATATCTCATAGATAAGTTCGGCCCACGCGCGATGATCAGCGGTTCGGGTGTGCTGGTCGCAATCGCCTGGGTGATTAATTCGGTCGCAGACTCGCTGCCCATGCTCTATCTGGGCGCCGCGATCGGCGGTATTGGCGCTGGCGTGGTCTATGGCGGCGCGGTGGGCAACGCTCTCAAGTGGTTTCCCGACCGGCGCGGCCTTGCGGCGGGTCTGACGGCCGCAGGCTTCGGTGCCGGTTCAGCGCTAACGGTCATTCCGATCGCCAACATGATCGCATCGAGCGGCTACCAGGCTGCTTTCCTTTGGTTCGGTCTCGGACAAGGTCTCGTGGTGGTTCTGGTGGGTCTGCTGCTACGAGCGCCAGAGCCCAGTGAAGTGCCGCCGAGTCAGGCCGTGCAGCAGTCGCGGCGCGACTATGAATGGAAGGAAGTGCTCAAGACACCGCCGTTTTACATCATGTACGCAATGTTCGTGATGGTCGGCGCAGGCGGCCTGATGGCGATCGCGCAACTGGCGCCCATCGCCAATGACTTCAAGATTGCCAAAGTTCCGGTCTCCCTGATTGGGCTAACGCTTCCAGCTCTTACCTTCGCGTTGACGATTGACCGGGTGCTCAACGGCATTTGCCGACCCTTCTTCGGCTGGGTATCCGACCGGATCGGCCGCGAGAACACGATGTTCATCGCCTTCTTCCTTGAAGGCCTGGGCATCTTCGCGCTGCTGTATTTCGGCACCAATCCGGTGCTGTTCGTGATCCTGTCTGGCCTGGTGTTCTTCGCCTGGGGCGAGATCTACTCGCTGTTCCCGGCGACGTGCACCGACATTTACGGGAAGAAGTATGCGACCACGAACTACGGGATGCTGTACACGGCGAAAGGCACGGCCTCTCTCCTGGTGCCCTTGGCTAACGTGCTTACGTCAGCCACCGGCAGCTGGCACGCGGTGTTCTATGTCGCGGCTATTCTCAATATTATCGCCGCGCTCATGGCTTTGACCGTGCTTAAGCCCATGCGCGTCAAGTTCATTTCGAGAAGCTGAGCGCGCCGAATAGCTTAGACCGCCCGCAGGTCTGACCCGCGGGCGGTTTTTTTCATGATGTACAACAAACCGGTCGACCGGTTGCGTGTGCCTAGGCTTCTGGCATATTGTATACCAGCATGAGTAGCCGACACAGTAGCTCCCGTCGCGTAGGGGTGTCCGATAACGGAGGCGTCTCCCGCTCTCCGCTAGCATCTCACCCGGCGCTTGCGCCGATCGACGTCACGCCGAGTTTCAAGCAGAAAGCCTATACAGCCCTCAAGAACGCGATCGTCGCGATGGACATCTATCGCAACCGCGATGACATCCGGCTCGACGAGCGGAAGCTCGCTCAGGAGTTCGGCATCAGCCGCACGCCGGTGCGGGAGGCCATGGCCCAGCTCGAGAGTGAGGGCTTTGTGCGCTCGGTGCCCCGCCGCGGAATCTACGTGGTGCGCAAGACAAAGCGTGAGGTGATCGAGATGATTACCGCCTGGGCGGCGCTCGAGAGCATGGCGGCCCGGCTGATCACGCAGACCGCAACGGATGAAGAGATCGCCGGACTGCGCAAGATGTTTGCGACTTTTGAAAACGGCAAGCTGCGCGCTCATCTCGATGAATATTCCGACGTCAACATCGAATTCCATCAGAGCATCATCAGGCTGAGTCACAATGATGTACTGATCGATCTCGCCGAAAATCTTTTCACGCACATGCGCATGATTCGGCGCAAGACCATCGGCGAAAAAGATCGTGCTGATCGCTCGATCCGCGATCACATGAACATCATCGAAGCTCTGGAAGCTCGCGCGACGGATCGCGCGGAAGAACTCGTGCGCGACCATGCGCTGGGCCTCGCCGATCACGTGTCGCAATATGCTGACTATCTCGACTGACGAGCCGCACGAAAATCCGCGCGGTCAAGCGCGAAACGACAAACTAGATTACCGGGAGGACTCCCAATGGCTGAAGCAGCAGTGAAAGAAAAAACCACGGCGCCTGACGCGCAGCAGGAACTGACCGATGGATTTCACCTCATCATCGACGCGTTCAAGCTGAACGGCATCAAGACGATCTTCGGCGTTCCCGGCATTCCGATCACCGATTTCGGACGCATGGCGCAGGCCGCCGGCATGCGTGTGATTTCGTTCCGTCACGAACAAAACGCTGGCTATGCCGCGTCAATTGCCGGCTTTCTGACCAAGCAGCCCGGTGTGTGCCTCACGGTTTCGGCGCCCGGTTTTCTCAATGGTCTGACTGCGCTCGCTCACGCAACGACCAATTGTTTCCCGATGATCCTGGTTTCGGGATCCTCTGAGCGTGAAATCGTCGACCTCCAGCAGGGCGACTATGAGGAGATGGATCAACTCGCCATCGCCAAGCCGCTGTGCAAGGCGGCGTTCCGGGTACTGCACGCGCAGGACATTGGTATTGGTCTCGCCCGCGCGATCCGCGCCGCTGTTTCGGGCCGGCCGGGCGGTGTCTATCTCGATCTGCCCGCTAAACTGTTCGGCCAGGTGATGACCGCCGAAGCCGGAAGGAAATCGCTGGTGAAGGTGATCGATGCGGCGCCTGCACAGATTCCTGCCCCGGAAGTGATCAAACGCGCCCTCGATGTGCTGAAAAGCGCAAAGCGTCCGCTGATCATCCTCGGCAAGGGCGCGGCCTACGCGCAGGCCGATGACGCAATCCGCAGCTTCATCGAGAAGAGCGGGGTTCCGTTCCTGCCGATGAGCATGGCCAAGGGCATTCTGCCCGACACACACCCGCAATGTGCGGGTGCGGCACGCTCGACCGTGCTGAAGGACTCCGACGTCGTGATGCTGATCGGCGCCCGGTTGAACTGGCTCCTCTCGCACGGCAAGGGCAAGACCTGGGGTGAGGCGCCAAAGAAGTTCATCCAGATCGACATCGAGCCGAAGGAAATGGACTCCAACGTCGAGATCGCCGCGCCGGTCGTTGGCGATATCGGCTCGTGCGTCTCGGCCCTTGTTCAGGGCATGGGTGGCAACTGGGCGGCTCCGCCGGCGGATTGGACCAAGGCCGTCAGCTCAAAGCGGGAAGAGAATGTTGCCAAGATGGCGCCCCGGCTGATGAACAACAATTCGCCGATGGATTATCACGGGGCACTCGGGGTCCTGCGTACGATCGTCAAAGAGCGGCCCGACGCCGTTTTCGTCAATGAAGGCGCCAACACGCTCGATCTCGCGCGCGGCATCATCGACATGTATCAGCCACGCAAGCGGCTGGACGTCGGCACATGGGGCGTGATGGGCATCGGCATGGGCTATGCCGTCGGTGCCGCGATCGAGACAGGTAAGCCTGTGCTCGCGGTCGAAGGCGACAGTGCCTTCGGCTTCTCTGGAATGGAGGTCGAGACGATCTGCCGCTACAAGCTGCCGGTCTGCGTCGTCATCTTCAACAACGACGGCATTTACCGCGGCACCGACGTCAATTCGGCCGGTTCGGATCCTGCGACGACGGTTTTCGTCAAAGGCTCGCGTTACGACAAGATGATCGAAGCTTTCGGCGGCGTCGGCGTCAACGCGACCAGTCCTGACGAACTCAAGCGCGCCGTGAACGCGGCGATGGACTCGGGCAAGCCGACGCTCATCAATGCGGTGATCGACCCGGCGGCGGGCAGCGAGAGCGGCCGCATCGGCAACCTCAACCCACAAAGCGCGCTTCGTAAGAAGTAGATCATTTGGATATTCGCCGGATGTCCGTGTGCGGGCATACGCGGAAAAGATGGAGCAGTTGAAATGGCCAAGAAGAAACAAAAGAGAGCAAAAGCCGCGACGAAAAAATCGTCACGCAAAGTCGTGAAACTTGCGGCCGCGCGCAAGGCGAAGAGCGGCAAGCAGAATGGCTTGCCGCGTCCGTCGTCCAAGCCCTTCGGGCAGGACGGCCAGGCACTGACCGGCGTGCGCATCCTCGATTTCACGCATGTGCAATCGGGCCCGACCTGCACGCAGCTGCTCGGCTACATGGGCGCCGACGTGATCAAGGTCGAGCGTCCGGGCGTCGGCGACATCACACGCACGCAGCTGCGCGATGTGAAAGGGGAGGACAGCCTCTACTTCACGATGCTCAACGGCAACAAGCGCTCGATCACGATTGATTCTAAACACCCGCAGGGGATGCGTGTTCTCAACGCGCTGATCAAAACCTGCGACGTGCTGGTCGAGAACTTTGCGCCCGGCGCACTCGATCGCATGGGGCTGACCTGGGAGCACATTCACAAGATCAATCCGCGCATGATCGTGGCTTCGGTCAAGGGCTTCGGTCCAGGCCCCTACGAAGACTGCAAGGTCTACGAAAACGTCGCGCAGTGCGCGGGCGGCTCGGCATCGACCACGGGCTTTCGTGAAGGTCCTCCGCTCGTGACCGGTGCACAGATCGGCGACTCGGGCACCGGATTGCATCTCGCTTTCGGCATTGTCTGCGCCCTTCATCAACGCATTCGAACCGGTCGCGGCCAGAAAGTTCTGTGCGCCATGCAGGACGGCGTGCTCAATCTCGCGCGCGTAAAACTACGCGATCAGCAGCGCCTCAAGCATGGGCCGCTGACCGAGTACAGCCAATATGGCGAAAACATTCCTTTCGGCGATGCGGTGCCGCGTGCCGGCAACGATTCCGGTGGCGGTCAGCCCGGCTGGATTCTGAAGTGCAAGGGTTGGGAGAGCGATCCCGACGCATACATCTACTTCATCACCCAGGCCCCCGTCTGGGGAGAGATCTGCGATCTCATCGGCAAGTCGGAGTGGAAGGCCGATCCCAACTACGCCACACCCCCGGCACGTTTGCCGCGTCTGAAACAGATCTTCGCGAGCATCGAAGAATGGACCGTGACCAAGACCAAGTTCGAGGTCATGGATATCTGCAACAAGATCGATATTCCTGTCGGGCCGATTCTTTCGATGAAAGAAATTGCCGAAGAAAAGTCGCTGCGGGATACGGGCACCGTGGTCGAAGTCGATCATCCGGGCCGTGGCAAATATCTCACGGTCGGAAATCCGGTGAAAATGTCGGACTCGGTCACCAAGGTGAAGCGTTCCCCGCTGCTCGGCGAGCACACCGACGAAATTCTGAAGGACGTGCTGGGCTTCAAGGCCGCGGAGATTGCGGAGATCAAGAACTCGGGCGCTCTCAGCGCGCCGAAGAAGGAAGAAAAGGCCGCGTAACGTTCATGCCCGGGCTCGTTCCGGGCGTCCAACCGGGACTAATTCCGGCGATGGAACGCTGATATTTTCGGGAGGGGTTGAATGCGTATTGTCGTTCACGGCCAGCAGGCCTTCGGCAAGGCCGTGCTAGAGGCGCTGCTCAAGCGCGGTGAGAATGTCGTCGCGGTCTATGTCGCGCCGGAAAAGGAAGGCGCCAAGGCCGATCCACTCAAGGAAGCCGCGCTTGCTGCCAAACTTCCCGTGCATCAGCCGGCGTCCTACAAGGATCCGAAAGTCTGGGAAGAGTTCAGGGCTCTGAAACCTGATCTTCAGGTCATGGCCTTCGTCACGCTGTTCGTGCCGGAGGATTTTCTCAACATCCCGACGCACGGTTCGATCCAGTACCATCCGTCGCTGTTGCCGGCCTACCGTGGCGCCAGTGCGATCAACTGGCCGATCATCAAGGGCGAGAAGGAAACCGGGCTGTCGATCTTCTGGCCCGACAACGGATTAGATACCGGCGACGTCCTGGTTCAGAAGAAAACACCGATCTCCAATACCGACACACTCGGCACCGTCTATTTCGACCGCCTTTTCCCGATGGGCGTCGAAGCGATGTTGGAATCGGTCGATCTGGTGAAGGCCGGCAAGGCGCCACGCATCAAGCAGGACGAGTCGAAGGCGACTTACGAGGGTCGCTGCGGCGCCGGAAACGCGAAGATCGACTGGGGCAAGCCCTGGGAGCAGATCGATCGCCTCATCCGCGGCTGCAACCCCGCGCCCGGCGCCTGGACCTCGCTCGGCGGCACGACTTTCAAGATCTTCGACGCCAAGCCTCTACCGGCCAAGGATCCGAAGGGCATCGGCGGGAAGCTTGGCGAGGTCGTCGCGGTCGACGCCGACAGCTTTACGGTGGTTTGTGCCGATGGCCGCTTCAAGGTTACGCGCGTTCAGCCCGACGGAGGCAAGAAGATCGACGCTTCCGAATTCATCTCCACTGCCAAACTCGTCAAGGGAGCAATTCTCGCCTGATTTAGCTCCCAACCGCATCGAACATCCCGCGCAGCGAACGTCGTGCTCCAATCAGAATTGGAAGATCTCACTTCGTCGAGTCACATAACCCGCATATTGGATCAATCCCATGCCCGCCTCGCAGCATCAAAACCCTAAGTCCGACATTGAAATTTCGCAGTCCGCGAAGAAGCGTCCGATCCTCGACATTGCAAAAGAGAAGCTCGGCATTGCTCCGGAGAATCTCGAACCTTACGGCCACTACAAGGCCAAGGTTTCGATGGACTACGTCAAATCCCTGCAGGGCAAGAAAAGTGGCAAGCTGATCCTGGTGTCAGCGATCTCGCCAACGCCGGCGGGCGAGGGCAAGACGACCACGACGGTGGGCTTGACCGATGCGCTCAATCACATCGGCAAGAAGGCGATGCTGTGCCTGCGTGAGCCGAGCCTTGGTCCGTCATTCGGCATGAAGGGTGGTGCGGCCGGTGGTGGCTATGCGCAAGTGGTGCCGATGGAGGACATCAACCTGCACTTCACCGGCGACTTCCACGCCATTACTTCGGCGCACAATCTTCTCTCCGCATTGATTGATAATCACATCTATTGGGGCAATACACTCGGGATCGACTCTCGCCGCGTCGCCTGGCGTCGTGTGCTGGACATGAACGATCGCGCGCTGCGCGAGATCGTCTGTTCGCTCGGCGGCGTTGCCAATGGCTACCCGCGCGAAGCCGGTTTCGACATCACGGTTGCTTCCGAAGTCATGGCCATTTTCTGCCTGGCCAAGGATCTCGACGACCTGAAAGAGCGTCTCGGCAACATCATCGTTGCCTATACTCGGGATCGCAAACCGATCCGCGCGCGCGATCTGAAGGCGCACGGCGCGATGGCCGCGCTGCTCAAGGAGGCGATCGCGCCGAACCTTGTGCAGACACTCGAGGGGACGCCCGCATTCATTCACGGCGGCCCTTTCGCCAATATCGCGCATGGCTGCAATTCGGTCGTCGCAACGACGACGGCGCTCAAGCTTGCCGATTACGTGGTGACCGAAGCCGGCTTCGGAGCCGATCTCGGCGCCGAGAAATTCCTCGACATCAAGTGCCGCAAGGCGGGCCTTTCGCCCGATTGCGTCGTCCTGGTTGCGACCATCCGCGCCCTGAAGATGCACGGCGGCGTCAAGAAAGAAGATCTCAAGTCCGAAAATCTCAAGGCCCTCGAAGCGGGCATGGCCAACCTTCAACGGCACGTGGAAAACGTGAAGAAATTCGGCCTGCCGGCCGTGGTCTCGATCAACCGTTTTTCCGCCGACACCGACGCCGAGATCGCGCTGGTAAAGGAAAAGTGCAAGGCTCTCGGGGTCGAGGCACTGATGGCGGACCACTGGGCGATGGGCGGGGCGGGGGCAGCCGATGTCGCCAACGCCGTCGTGAAAGTGATCGGCGAGGGCAAAGGCAAGCTCAAGTTTCTCTACCCGGATGACATCCCGTTGTTCGAAAAAGTGAGGACGATCGCCAAGGAGATCTATCGCGCGAATGATGCGACCGCCGACAAGTCGGTCAAGGATCAGCTCAAGAGCTGGGAGGAGATGGGATTTGGCAAGCTGCCGGTCTGCATGGCCAAGACCCAGTACAGCTTCTCAACCAACCCGGATCTCAAGGGAGCCCCCGTTGACCACACGATCGCGGTGCGTGAGGTGCGCCTTTCTGCGGGCGCCGAGTTCGTCGTCGCGATCTGCGGGGAAATCATGACCATGCCGGGTCTGCCGAAGGTCCCGGCAGCCGATTCAATCGACGTCAACAAGCAAGGGCAAATTGTCGGGTTGTTCTAATCCTTGCCGCATTGCCGACGGCAAAAAGGGCCCGCCAGCCGCGGGCCCTTTTCATTTGTCGCGGCTTTGTTTGACGCAAATTTCCTAAAATTTTTCGTTTTCTTGGGGGCGCGAGGTTAATTTCTGTTCTCCGGCGTTAGACCTTTGACTAAGTCAATCGTGTTCGACTAATCGGACAACAGCGGCGCCACGCGTCGTGCTTCTGCAACGAGTGCTGCGGTCAGCGTCGTCATCGGCTCGCGTGCTGGTGCGACCAGACCGATGGTATGAGTTGCCTCCGGTTCGACGATCGGGATCGCGCGCAACACATCTGTCAATCCAAGCGATGCAGCGAGCCGCGCCGGCATGACGCTCGCCCAGCGTCCGGTGCGCACATGCGAGTACAGAAGAATCATAGAGTCCGACTCGAGAGATATCCTCGGCGTGATGCCGGTGTCACGCAGCAGCCGTTCGATGATGCGACGGTTCTGCATGTCGGGGGTGAGCAGACAAAGCGGGATCTGGGCGACCTCGGTCCATGTTACGCTCTGACGATCGCCAAGAGGAGCATCTGCAGCGACCAGCAGGCGGTAGCGCTCATTGTAAAGCGGCACGGCGGTGACGCGGCCGAGAGGTTCGTTGTCGAGGTACGTAAGACCGGCATCGATTTCGAGGTTCTCCAGATGCGCGAGAATCTCCAGCGAGGTCCGCGACAGAATCGTGAATTGAACCTCGGGGTGCCGCGCGCGAAACGGTGTCGTCAATGTCTCCACCATCGCAAGCGCGGTGGGAATGGCCGCAAGACGCAGCCTGCCGGCAAGTCCGTGCTTGAGAGCATGGACCTCCTGACGCATGGCCCTGGTATCACCAACGATGCGCCGGGCCCAGTCGAGCACACGCTCACCTTCGGCCGTGAACCCCTGAAACCGGGAACCACGGTTCACCAGCAGGACGCCGAATGTATCTTCCAGCTGTTTCACGCCGGCCGATAACGTCGGCTGGGTTACGCCACAGACTTCGGCGGCCCTGCCGAAATGCTTTTCGCGTGCCAAGGCGAGCAGAAATTCGAGCTTTTCGAGCAAGGCTGCTCCCTTTTGCACCCATATGAACAAGTTTCACGGTCTTTACGTCCGCGAAACCCGCGTCATATGACAAGGTTAAGGTAATCGGAAAATACAAGAAGGCGGTGTTTTTTGATAGAAGGCTTCTATCGGTTGATTGGTACCGAGGGCTTGCCGAGCCTGATTCAGAGGCGTTTTTCTGGGTTTAGAGGACCAAGATGAGCATTACGGAACAAGTCGCCCCAAAGACGACCGCCCTTGGCGGGCGTCGCCGAACCCGCCGTACACCAAAGGGCCGACAGATCGACCCGCAGGCACTCGTGGAAGTGCGGGCTTTGCTGACGGATCGTCCGCGCCGACGCGATCTGCTCATCGAGCACCTTCATCTGATCCAGGATCAATACGGCTCCATCTCCGCGGCTCACCTTGCCGCGTTGGCCTCGGAAATGAAGATGGCGCTGACCGAGGTCTATGAAGTCGCAACCTTCTACGCGCATTTCGATGTCGTGAAGGAAGGCGAATTGCCGCCCCCGCCGATCACGGTGCGCGTATGCGATTCACTCTCCTGTGCCATGGCCGGCGCCGAGAAACTGCTGAAAGAACTCCCTGGCAAACTCGGACGCGACGTTCGCGTTGTGCGCGCTCCCTGCATGGGCGGGTGCGATCGTGCACCGGTCTGTGCCGTCGGTCATCTGCAAACATTTGAGTCGACGCCCGAGACAGTCGCGACCGCGGTCAAAAAAAATGACCATGCGCATGCGTGGAAGCCGGATACCGATTTTGCCGGATATCAAAAAGCTGGCGGTTACACACTTTTGAAAGCTTGTCTCGAAGACAAGCGCACGCGTGACGAACTGATCAAGATTGTAAGCGATGCGGGCCTGCGCGGCCTCGGCGGTGCCGGCTTTCCCACCGGTCGCAAGTGGTCGCTGGTGCGGGCTGAACCGGCACCGCGAATGTTTGCCGTGAACGCCGACGAGGGAGAACCCGGCACCTTCAAGGATCGCTACTATCTTGAACGCGACCCGCACCGTTTTATTGAAGGCGTGCTGATTGCTGCCTGGGTTGTCGAGGCGCGCGATACATACATCTATCTCCGCGACGAATACCCCGAGTTGCGCCTGATGCTCGCCGATGAAATTGCCAAGGTCGAAGAGGCCGGGCTTACGCCACATACCAGACTGCATCTGCGGCGGGGCGCAGGCGCCTATATCTGCGGCGAAGAGTCGGCGATGATCGAGTCGATCGAGGGCAAGCGCGGGCTACCACGGCACCGTCCGCCTTACGTTGCGCAGGTTGGCTTGTTCGGCCGACCGACACTCGAACAGAATGTGGAGACCATGTTCTGGATCCGCGACATCATCGAAAAAGGCGCGAAGTGGATGACGTCGCAGGGCCGTCACGACCGCAAGGGCTTTCGCAGTTTTTCGGTCTCAGGTCGCGTGAAGAATCCTGGCGTGAAGCTGGCGCCTGCCGGCGTCACCATGCGCGAGTTGATCGATGAGTTCTGCGGCGGCATGCAGGACGGCCATACGTTCAAGGCCTATCTCCCGGGGGGTCCCTCGGGCGGCATTCTTCCGGCATCGATGGCGGATATTCCGCTCGATTTCGGAACCCTCGAAAAGTACGGTTGTTTTGTGGGTTCGCACGCGGTTGTAATTCTCTCCGACAAGGACGACATCAAGGCTGCGGCGTTGAATCTGATGAAATTCTTCGAGGATGAAAGCTGCGGCCAGTGCACCCCCTGCCGGGTGGGGACCGAAAAAGCGGCCAAGCTTATGGCCAAGGGTCCATGGGATGTGAAGCTTCTCGAAGAACTTTCAACGGCCATGCGGGACGCGTCTATATGCGGACTGGGCCAGGCGGCGCCGAATCCGCTTTTGTGCGTGCTAAAATATTTTCCGGATGAACTGACCAAGCCATTGGGAAGCTGGTGACGGCGAAAGGCGAAAAGCGATGAGTGCGTGCAACGGCAAATCCAAATCGGTAAAATTCATCCTCGACGGCAAAGAGGTTGAAGCGCTTGACGGCGAAACCATCTGGCAGGTGGCAAAGCGCCTCGGTACCGACATTCCGCACCTTTGCTACTTGCCGGAGCCCGGCTATCGCGCCGACGGCAATTGCCGCGCCTGTATGGTGGAAATCGAGGGCGAGCGCGTGCTGGCGGCAAGCTGCATCCGCAAGCCGACCGATGGCATGAAAGTGAAAGCGACTTCGGACCGTGCCAAAACGGCGCGGCGGATGGTCTTCGAGCTGCTGGTCACCGACCAACCGGAACGCGCGACTTCGCGCGATCCGCAATCGAAGTTCTGGGGTTGGGCCGATCGGATGGGCATCGACGTTGCCCGCTTTCCCGAGCGCGAAAAAATGCCGGCTTCCGACCGCAGCCACCCGGCAATGGCGGTCAATCTCGATGCATGTATTCAATGCAATCTCTGCGTCCGGGCCTGCCGCGAAGTGCAGGTCAATGACGTCATCGGCATGGCTGGCCGCGGTCATGGCGAAAAAATTGTCTTCGATTTCGACGATCCGATGGGTCAGTCGACCTGCGTGGCGTGTGGCGAATGCGTGCAGGCCTGTCCGACCGGCGCGCTGATGCCGTCAACGCTGGTCAACGCCAAGAACGTGCGCACAGAGTATCCGGACCGCGAAGTGCACAGCGTGTGCCCGTATTGCGGTGTCGGTTGTCAGCTCACTTACCAGATCAAGGACGACAAGCTTCTGTACGTCACTGGCAAAAACGGCCCGGCGAACCAGAACAGGCTGTGCGTCAAGGGTCGGTTCGGCTTCGACTACGTGCATAGTCCCCAGCGGCTCACCAAGCCGATGATCCGCAAGGAGGGCGTGCCGAAGGTGCCGCACGAGTTCATCGATCCGATGAACCCGTGGACGCATTTCCGTGAGGCGACCTGGGAAGAGGCGCTCGACAAGGCGGCCACCGGCCTCAAGAAGATTCGCGATCGAGACGGCCCGAAAGCGCTCGCTGGCTTTGGTTCGGCGAAATGCTCGAACGAAGAGGCCTACCTGTTCCAGAAACTGGTGCGAGCGGGTTTCGGCTCCAACAATGTCGACCACTGCACGCGCCTTTGCCACGCGTCATCAGTTGCGGCACTGCTGGAGGGTGTCGGTTCGGGTGCGGTGTCGGCCACCTTCAACGAAGTGAAGAACTCCGATGTCATTATCGTCATCGGCGCCAATCCGACCGAAAATCATCCGGTTGCGGCAACGTTCTTCAAGCAGGCTGCCAAACGCGGTGCAAAGCTGGTGGTGATGGATCCGCGCGGTCAGGCGCTCAAGCGACACGCCTGGCGCATGATGCAATTCAAGAACGGTGCCGACGTGGCGATGCTCAACGCCATGCTCAACGTCATCGTCACCGAGAAGCTTTACGACCAGCAATATATCCAGACTTACGTCGAAGGTTTTGGTCCTTTCTCCGAAAGCATCCAGGATTTCACGCCAGAGGAGATGGCTCCGGTCTGCGGCATTCCTGCCGACACTCTGCGTGAGGTGGCGCGCACTTATGCACGCGCAGAAAGCGCGATCATTTTCTGGGGGATGGGCGTGTCGCAGCACACGCACGGCACCGACAATGCGCGTTGCCTGATCGCGCTCGCGCTCATCACCGGCCAGATCGGTCGGCCGGGCACCGGCCTGCATCCGCTGCGCGGCCAGAATAACGTGCAGGGCGCGTCAGACGCCGGCCTCATTCCGATGTTCTTCCCCGATTACAGGTCGGTCGAAAATCCGGAGATCCGCGCCGAGGTCGAGAACGTGTGGAACGCCAAGCTCGATCCAAAGAAGGGCCTCACGGTGGTCGAGATCATGGATGCGGTCCACGCGGACACGATCAAAGGCATGTACATCCTCGGTGAAAATCCGGCGATGTCGGACCCCGATCTCAACCACGCGCGCGAGGCGCTCGCGCATTTAGAACACCTCGTGGTGCAGGATCTCTTCCTGACGGAAACCGCGGTGTATGCCGACGTCTTCTTGCCGGCTTCAGCATGGCCGGAGAAGGATGGCACGGTTACGAATACCAATCGGCAGGTGCAGATGGGACGGCAAGCACTGCCGCTCCCGGGCGATGCCAGGCCCGACTGGTGGATCACCCAGGAGCTTGCTCGCCGTATCGGACTCAACTGGAACTACAAACACCCCAGCGAAATCTACACCGAAATGGCGTCATTGATGCCCTCGCTCGACAACATCCCGTGGGAGCGCGTCGAAACTGAAAGCGCAGTGACCTATCCCGCCGATGCAATCGACAAGCCGGGTCGCGACGTTGTGTTCGACAAGGGCTTCCCGCGTCCGGGCGGCTTCGCAAAACTCGTGTCAGCTAGGCTACAGCCGCCGGCCGAAACGCCGGATCACGAATATCCGTTCATCCTCACGACCGGCCGTCAGCTCGAACACTGGCACACGGGCGCCATGACGCGTCGCGCAACCGTTCTCGATGCCTTGGAGCCAACGGCCGTCGCTTCGCTTTCACGCGGCACGTTCGTGAAGCTTGGAATTAAACCCGGCGACATGGTTCGCGTGACTACCCGTCGCGGAACGGTTGAACTCAACTCGCGTCAGGATGATTCAATACCTGATGGCGTCGTGTTCATCCCCTTCGCTTATGTGGAAGCTGCCGCGAATATTCTGACCAATCCTGCGCTCGATCCGTTCGGGAAGATTCCGGAATTCAAATTCTGCGCAGCGAAAGTCGAGGCGATCGGGCCGCAGATGGAAGCGGCTGAATAGCGGCAGAAAGAGACGTCGAGGCGCTGCGGGCTCTTGTAGGCTCTTGTGGGGTAGTGGCCCTGGCGTTCGTCTCTACGTGAACCTCAAGCAGGCCATTCCATCCAACTCTTGACTGTGTGGCTGACGTGCTCCGACGGTGTTGCCTGCCCGCGCAAAATATTGTTCGACTTGCGCGGGATTAACCTGCTGGGATTTCGCCCATGGCATGGATGCTCGATCGCGTCGGGCGGCATATCGCCTCCTATCTGCAACAGCCTGCCTCAGGCTATGAGCCGTTTACGCCGGCGGATCCGAAGGCGCTGCAGGCATTGATCAAGCCTGGCGACATCCTCTTGATCGAGGGCCGAACGCATATCGCGGGCGTCATCAAATATCTTACCCAGTCCACGTGGTCGCATGCCGCGCTTTATGTCGGGCCGATCGATGGTCAGGCCACATCAAGCGGAGAGCCTTACGATCTGGTGGAATCCAACATGGAAGCCGGCATCATCTCGGTCCCTCTGTCGACCTATTTTGATTACCACACGCGTATCTGTCGCCCCGTCGGCTTGTCGCCCGAAGATTGTCAGGCGGTTTGCGACTACGCGATCGAACGCATCGGCTTACAGTACGATCTGAAGAACATCGTCGATCTGGGCCGCTATCTTGTGCCACTGCCTGTACCGCAGCGCTTTCGGCGCCGCATGATCGCACTGGGTTCCGGCGATCCGACGAAGCTTATCTGTTCCGCGCTGATCGCAAAGGCATTCGCTGCCATTGGCTATCCGATATTGCCGGCTATCGAGCACGTCGAAAGCGCGAGTGCGCGACGGGAGATTTATCGCATTCGCGATAGCTCACTTTTTTGCCCGCGCGACTTCGATATTTCTCCGTATTTTGCAATCATCAAGCCAACGATCGAAATGGGTTTCGATTACAAGGCGATCAGTTGGTCTACTGAAGGCTCATCTGCCGGAACATGAAACCTCTTGTCGCCCTGCCTCCGCACGAACGCGTGCCGGCTATGTGAACGCGTCGGCCTCACGCAACCGTGAGAAGCCCCCGGCACAATCCCCTGCAAAGATGCAAAGCGATCATCATTCGGGAGTGATAGATGCGTGAACAGAGCTCAACAACAGTCGACCGGCGCGCGCTACTGGGCGCCGGCGGATTACTTGCGGTGGCCACGATTTTACAGCCGGCCCAATTGCGTGCCCAAGGCAGTTCGCCGACACGAATCGGCGTCATTGGCTCAGGGAATATCGGTGGAACGATAGGCGGCCTGTGGGTCAAGAAAGGCCATCCGGTATTTTTTTCGTCGCGCCATCCTGAAGAGCTGAAGGACATGATTGCCAAGCTCGGCAGCCTTGCCAACGCGGGAACGGTGGAGGAAGCCGTAACGTTCGGCGACGTACTGTTCATTGCAGTCCCGTACGGAGCGATCCCACAGATCGGCAAAGACTATTCCGCGAAGATGAAGGGAAAAGTGATGCTCGACGCCTGTAACGCGGTGTCGACGCGTGATGGCGCCATTGCCGACGAAGTCGAACAAAACGGAATCGGTGTGACGACGCAGAAGTATTTCCCGGGCGTTCGCATCGTCCGCGCATTCAACACCATGTCCTACATGGTGTTTGCGCGCGAGGCCAACCGGCTTGATCCAAAACTTGTGATACCGATTGCCGGTGACGATCCACAGGCCGTGCAGATCGCAGCTGCGCTTGTGCGCGACGCTGGCTTCGATCCGGTGACCGTCGGAACGCTTGCCGACGCGCGGCGTTTTCAGCGCGGCCAACCCGGCTACGGGCAGCAAGTCTCGGCGGCCGAACTGAAGCAGAAACTCTCATTGCCATGACGATGTTGGAACGTTGGCTAGCGCGCCTCATGCCGGCGACGCCGCAGGAGCGCGCGGCGGCGCTGTGGTCTTTCGCCTATTTCTTTGCGCTTCTTGCCGGGTACTACGTCCTGCGGCCTTTGCGCGACCAGATGGGCATCGCCGGCGGTGTCAAGAATCTTCCGTGGCTGTTCACAGCGACCTTCCTCACTTTGCTCGTGGCGCAACCCCTTTACGGTGCACTGGTCGCAAGACTGCCGCGAGCACGCTTTATCCCGATCGTCTATCACTTCTTCGTCTTCAATCTCCTCGTGTTCTGGGCGCTGCTGACTTTCGACATTGAAACCGCCGTCGTCGCACGGGTGTTTTTCGTCTGGGTCAGCGTTTTCAATCTCTTTGCCGTGGCCGTATTCTGGTCGTTCATGGCCGACCTGTTCACATCCGAACAAGGCAAGCGGCTTTTCGGGTTCATCGGCGCCGGCGGAACGGCGGGTGCGCTTCTGGGCCCGATCATCACGATCTGGCTTTCCGTCCCGTTGGGGCCGGTAAACCTGATGATTGCCGGCGTCATATTTCTCGAGCTGGCCGTGTTTTGTGTCTACCGCCTCGAGCGCAATGTGGTCGTGCATGCGCGAGCCCAAGAGCAAATGCAGACAGAGAGCATCGGCGGCAGTGCGTTCGCAGCGATACCTGAGTTGGTACGGTCGCCGTACATTCTAGGCATCGGTGTCTGGGTCGCGCTCCTGTCCTATGCCGCGACCATCGTCTACTTCGAACAGGCACATATCGTCTCGGATGCAGTCAAGAGTGCGGGCCTTCAGACTCGGATTTTTGCCAGCATCGACCTCGCCGTGAGTCTGCTCACATTGATCACGCAACTACTGATCACCGGGCAGGTTCTAAAACGCGTCGGCACTGGCGTAGCAGCCGCGGCGCTGCCGGCGGTCTATATCGTGGGCTTCGCGGTTTTAGCTGTGATTCCGACGCTCATCGTCGTCGTGACAGTTCAGGTCGTGCAACGGTGGATGAATTTTGCAATCGCAAATCCTGCGCGCCAACTGTTCTTCACGGTCGTCACCCGCGAGGAGAAGTACAAGGCAAAGAACCTGGTCGACGTTGTCGTGTATCGCGGGTCGGACGCATTGTCCGGCTGGATCTTCGACACGCTGCAGGGATTGGGCCTGAAGCTCGGGGCAATTGCGCTCTGCTCTGTGCCGGTCGTCGCAGGGTGGGCGGTGCTTTCGCTGGTGCTAGGGCGCGAACAGGAAAAACGCTCCACACCGAGCCCGGCGCAACCTCCGCCGCCGAGGACAGGTTTGACGCAACCTGAAGCGGATTTTGCTTCTTAAGCTTTTCGCTGAACGTCGGTCCGGACGCCAATAGCGCAACGCGGCTCACGCCGTCACTTTCCTTTGCCTTCGTTTGGGGCCCGCATATTTGACCACGGATCCGACCGCTGCTGTGTTTCACCTTCCTTGCGGTTTCGATCCATCATCTTCTTGTACTGCTTGTCGATTGCCTCGGCCTGCTGCTTTTTATCCCTGTCCAGAAGTTCCAAGGGCTCCATGTCCTTACTTTGCGCGAACGCAGGTGCTGTCAGTATTCCCAACATAAAAGCAGTGACGACGAGTTTTTTCATGGCGATATGTCCCGGCATTCCAGTCAAGGGTATCATGGTGAAAAGAGCGGCTCAATTACGGTGAAATCTTGCACAATAGATTGCCGGGCCTTGGTATATAAGGCCAGAGCACGTGCCGCTGGAGACCCGAGATTATGTCGCTGTCGCATGAGATTCCGCCGGTAGTGGCATCAGGTCTGCCGCGTAATGACTGGACGCGGGAAGAGGTTCGCGCACTCTTTGCCCTGCCGTTTCCCGAACTGATATTTCGCGCCGCGCAGGTGCACCGCGACAATTTTGATCCTTCCGAAGTACAGATTTCCACTCTGCTCTCGATCAAGACCGGCGGTTGCCCGGAGGACTGTGCCTATTGTCCGCAGTCGGCGAAGTTCGAAACCGGTGTGAAGGCTGAAAAACTGTTGGACCTGGAGGCGGTGCTCGCCGAGGCCCGTGCCGCCAAGGCCGGCGGCGCTTCGCGGTTTTGCATGGGCGCGGCCTGGCGTTCGCCCAAGGACCGCGATCTCGAGAAGGTCTGCGACATGGTCGAAGGCGTGAAGGCCCTCGGCATGGAAACATGTGTTACGCTCGGCATGTTGACAGGCGAGCAGGCGAAGCGGCTCAAGACCTGCGGTCTCGACTATTACAACCACAACCTTGATACATCGCCCGAATTCTACGGCGAGATCATTACGACCCGCACCTACCAGGATCGGCTCGACACCCTCGGGCATGTCCGCGCTGCGGGGATCAATGTGTGCTGCGGCGGAATTGTCGGCATGGGCGAGAAGCTTGACGACCGCGTCGGCATGATCGCGACGCTCGCCAGTTTGCCGGTCCATCCGGAAAGCGTACCAATCAACATGCTGGTGCATGTTGAAGGCACGCCGCTTGCGGAGACGGCGACGATCGATCCGCTCGATTTCGTGCGCACGATTGCTGTTGCCCGTATAACGATGCCCGCATCGATGGTTCGGCTGTCCGCGGGCCGGGAAGACATGAGCGAAGAAACGCAGGCACTCTGCTTTCTTGCCGGCGCTAATTCGATCTTTTACGGGCCGAAGCTGTTGACGGCGCCAAATCCAGAACGCGACCACGACATGGCGCTTCTCGACAAACTCGGCTTGCACGCGATGGACTAGCTCAGGCGAGATTGCGGACCAGCGTGAGCCCCCGCCCCGGGCGCGGTAAAATACATGACCCAAGCACAGCGTGAAGATATAACGCACGCGCGCGTTCGCGACGTTCTATAGGGCCGGCACGGGATGCGCCGGCCCCATTCGCGATACAGCGAGGCAGGCGAAGTAGACGAAGGCGCTCAGCACGGCGATGCAGAAGCTCACCGGCCAGTCGGTGTAGAAGGCCATCGTCAGGCCGAGCCAGGACTCGGCCAAGGCAAACACCGCCGCTGCGACAAGTCCGCTCCACAGCCCGGTGGTTACACGTTGCGCGGCGGCCGGTGGGCCGACCATCAAGGTGAACACCAGCAGCACGCCGACAATCTGCGCGCATTCCGAAACCGCCAGCGCCACGATCGCGAGAAAGGCCGTAGAAATAAAGCGCAGCGGCACGCCTTTGGCTTCCGCCAGCTCCGGCTGCAGGCTGGAAAATATCAGCGGCCGCGTGATCGCGGCGAGGGCGGCGAGCGTGATCGCGCCCAGCACGGCCAACGTGGCGATCATGGAATGATCGACAGCCAGAACATTGCCAAACAGGAGCGCTGTGGCCTGCGTTGCGAACGAAGTGTAGTAGTGAAGGAACAGGAGGCCGAAGCCGAGCGCCAGCGCCAGAATCACGCCGATTGCAACGTCGCGGTTGCTGATGCGCTCTCCCAATGCTCCCATCGCGATGCCGGCAGCCAAAGTGAACGCCAGCAGACCCCACAGCGGCGCGATTCCGATCAGGCCAGCGCCGGTTGCGCCTGCAAAACCGATATGGGAAAGCGCGTGGCCGGCAAAGGTTTGCCCGCGCATCACCAGGAAATAGCCGACAAGACCCGACACGACCGCGACAATGCCGGCGGCGGAGAAAGCGTTGGTCATGAATTCGTAGGCGAACATGTCAGTGATGGTGATGGCTGTGGCCATGATCGTGGCCGTGACCATGATCATGGTCGTGCATGTGATCAACGCGTTCTACATCGCGCCCGCGCGACATCACGAAGATATGGCCGTCGGCGCGCACGACCTGTATGTCCGCGCCGAAGAGCCGCGAAAGAACCGGCGCCTTCACAACCTCGTCGACCGTCCCGAGCACAGCTTGCCCGTTGCCGAGGTAGAGCACGCGGTCAAGCGTTCCCAGCAGCTGGTTAAGCTCATGCGCGCTGAACAAGACCGTGATCTTGCGTTCGCGGCATACCGTGCGCACCACATCGATCGCGATTTCCTGATTCCGCGCATCGAGGCTGATCAGTGGCTCATCAAGTAGCAGGAGCTTCGGATTGCCGATGAGCGCCTGCGCCAACAACAGCCTTTGCCGCTCGCCGCCGGACATTTCAGAGAGCGGTCGTGTGGCAAGATCGCGCGCGCCGACGGATTCGAGCGTCGCTTCGACGGCAACGCGCTCCTTGCGACTGAGTGAAGGTAGGCCCCAGCGTTCACCGTTAAGTGAGCTTGCGATGAAATCGCGCCCGCGCACGCGAAGGTCGGGCAATACGGTGCGCAGCTGGGGGAAATAGCCGATTGCCGGATTTCCGCGCTCGGGCTGCCGCCCGAAAACCTCAATGCGGCCGCCGCTGGGCGGCAGCAGGCCGAGAATGGCGCGCATCAGCGTCGTCTTGCCGGAGCCGTTCGGGCCGAGAAGTCCGATGAATTCGCCCGCCTCGATGGCGAAACTGACGTCGGCGAGTACGGAGCGGCCGCCGATGTGCAGCGTGGCGTGGCCGAAGTTGATGACGCTCACGAGTTTGGTCCGCTCAGCGCCTTGTCGATCGCGTCCAGTTCACCGAGCACCCAGTCCTGGAATGATGTGTTGGCCGGCATCGTCTCCGTGACTCCGACCACTGGCACCTTGGACTTGATGGCGATGTCGCGTAACCGCTCGGTCAGTTTCTCCGAAACCTGGCTATTGTAGATCAGAACCTTCACCGCACGTTCCCGCAGATCGCGCTCGAACGCCGCAAGATCCCGCGCGCTCGGTTCGGTGTCGTTCATCATCGCAAGCTGAAAGCGCTGGTTACGCATGGTCAGGCCGAGTGCGTCAGCCATCGGCCCGAAAACTGGCTCGGTTGCGGTGACGTGTGTACCTGCGTGCTTTGTCTTGAGTTGCGCAACGCGCGCCGAAATGCGCTCGAGCGTTGCAAGTGTGGTCTTCAGCCGCGCGGCGTAGTCGGGCGCGTGGCCGGCATCGGCCTTGGAGAGTGCGTCGGCAATGGCGATTGCAACTGCGGGCATAGTTTTGGGATCGTACCAAAGGTGCGGATTGTCTCCGGCCTTGCGTCCGGTCAGGTCAGCGGCCCTGATCACAACGCGACCCGCGCGCGGCGTCGCCGCCAGAAGCTTTTCCATCCAGGGATCGTAGTTGGCGCCATTGGCGATAACGATTTGCGCCTTGGCAATCTGGCGGACCGAGCCGGGCGTCGTTTCGAACAGATGTGGATCCTGGTCCGGACTGTTCATGATGCTGACGACGGCCACACGGTCGTCGCCGATCTGGCGCGCGATGTCGCCGTAGAAATTCTCAGCCGCGACAACGGCGATCTGATCTTCAGCGGCCAGCGCGGGAACGCCGTGGCCGAAACAGAACGCAAAGGCGAGGCCGGCAAGCGTGCCTTTCATGGAGAACCCGTATCCCAATGATTTCTTGGAAAATGTAACATTATAACATTCGAATAGCAAGCTATGGTAACGAGCCTTGGCCGTGCCGGGGCCGAAAAACTTATGTTTAAATAGCTTAAGCGGCCGCCGAAGTTCTTCACTGAGCGTGGATGTTCCCCTCTTTGACCACCCGGCTCCATTTGGCGATTTCGGTCTTGATGTACTCGGCGAATTGATCCGGGGGCATCTCCACTGTCGCCGCGCCCTCGCGATCGAAAGCGGCCTGCAGTTCCGGCGATTTCAAGGCTTCCTGCGATGCCGCATAAAGTTTGTCTGCGAGAGGCTGCGGGAGTCCTGCGGGTGCGGCCAAGCCCCACCAGTTATCGGCGACATAGCCGGGCACACCGCCTTCCGCGATCGTCGGCACATCCGGGAGAACGGGGCTGCGCTTGGCGCCGCCCGTTCCCAGCGCGACCAGTTGTCCGGATTTGATGAACGGGGTGGTCTGCACCAGCGAAGAGAACATGATCTTCACGTGGCCTGCGATCACGTCCTGCATCGCCGGTCCGCCGCCCTTGTAAGGGACGTGGACGATATCGACACCCGCCTGCAGCTTGAATAATTCGGCGCCCAGATGCTGAAAACTGCCGACGCCCGCCGATGCATAGTTGAGCGAACCCGGCTTCTCCTTGGCCAGCGCGATGAGATCTTTCACCGATCTGATCGGCGATGTCGGATTGACCACCAGCACGTTCGGCCCCGTCGCGAATATCGAGATCGGAGTGAACGATTTGATCGGATCATATTTGAGGGTGTAGAGCGCCGGATTGACCGCATGCGCGATCGATATGATGCAGATCGTGTAGCCATCGGGTGCGGCGTTCGCGCAAGCCTCGGTGCCGATCGTCCCGCCGGCACCGCCGCGGTTGTCGACATAGACCTGTTGTCCGAGTTTTACGCTGAGCTGTTGCGCGACCAGCCGGCCTACCACGTCGTTGCTGCCGCCCGGCGGGAACGGAATGATCAACCGCACGGGACGGTTCGGATAGTCGTCGGCCGATGCGCTCGCTGCCAGCGCAAACAGCAGCGACGCAGCCATCATGAGTCGAGACAACAGTGTCAGCATGACGCCTTCCGGAGTGCAGATTTTTTCAGTGCCAGTATGGTGGGTAAGCTGAGTTCTTCTGCTCGGCGTCGAGCCTGCGCAACATAGCCGGCCATTCGAGCACACCATAGGGTCTGCGCGTGCCTGGCTGATACATGTGCGCGGTGTGCGCGAGCACGTTTTCGCCCGGCATTGTCAGTTCCGTTCGTGCCGCCATCGCATCCACCTGCGAACGGCACGACAGTTCGAGCTGATACATCGTGTTGAACGCCTGCTGTACGGTCGCGCCGCAGGTCAGCAGGCCATGGTTGCGCATGATCAGCGCTTCGTGCGGGCCAAGATCGCGTACAAGTCTCTCGCGCTCATCAAGTTCGACGGCCGGACCTTCATAGTCGTGATAACCAATGTGGCCGACGAAGCGGATTGATGTCTGCGACAAAGGCAGGAGGCCGCATTTCATCGCGGAAACCGCCATTCCGGCACGGGTATGCGTGTGCAACACGCAGGCAACATCCGGACGGGCCTTATGAATCGCGCCGTGAATCACATATCCGGATTTGTTGATGTCGTAGTCGGTCTTCGGTTTCCAGAGGATCTCGCCGTCGATATGGATTTTGACCAGGCTCGAGGCGGTGACCTCCTTGTAGAGAAGGCCATAAAGATTGAGCAGGACGACATCGTCTTCGCCGGGAACACGCGCGGTGATGTGGTTATAGATGAGGTCGGTCATGCCGTAGACATCGACCAGGCGATAGCAGGCGGCGAGTTCTAGGCGGGCCTGCCATTCCTGCGGCGAAACCCGGTCCTTGATCGACGGAAAATCAGTCGAATAGTTCATGGGCGCTTTCCCTTGGTCCACCGGACGTTGCTCGCCCTGGCCATCTGTGGGCAAACATAGCTCTGGGGGCGGGTGCGAGGAAAGGGCGGCGCCGAGATCGACCATGGCCTCGGGGCCTTTGTAGTTGCGCCGAGATTGCCTATATCTCCGTCCTCACGGAGATCTGGTCCTTAATGCCCGCCCCCGACTCGGCATCCAAAATACCCGTCACGGTTCTCACCGGCTATCTCGGCGCCGGCAAGACCACGCTTCTCAATCGCATCCTGTCCGAACCGCACGGCAAGAAATTTGCGGTCATCGTCAATGAATTCGGCGAGATCGGCATCGACAACGACCTCGTGGTGAATGCCGACGAGGAAGTGTTCGAAATGAATAACGGGTGCATCTGTTGCACCGTGCGGGGCGACCTCGTGCGCATCATCGATGGCCTGATGCGGCGCAAGGGCAAATTCGATGCGATCATCGTGGAGACGACGGGGTTGGCAGATCCCGCGCCGGTCGCGCAGACGTTCTTCATGGATGAGGCCGTCGGGGCAAAAACCAAGTTGGATGCTGTCGTCACCGTCGCCGATGCCAAGTGGCTGGCGGACCGGCTCAAGGATGCGCCCGAAGCCAAGAACCAGATTGCGTTCGCGGACGTCATCCTCGTTAACAAGACCGATCTGGTGACGCCGGAAGAATTGGGTGAGCTTGAAGCGCGCATTCGTGGTCTCAATCCCTACGCGCGGCTGCACCGCACTCAGCGCGCCAGGATCGACATCAATGAAGTGCTCGGGCGCAACGCCTTCGACCTCGACCGCATTCTCGACATCGAGCCATCGTTTTTAGACTCCGATGAACACCATCATGATCATGACCACGATCATGACCACCACCACGGTCATAACCATGATCACGGCCACGGCCACCATCATCACGGCGATGGCCTCAAGCACTATCACGACGAGGAGATGCAGTCGGTTTCAATAAAGACCGACAAGCCGCTCAGTCCCGACAAGTTCTTTCCCTGGATTCAGGATCTCGTCGCCAAGGATGGTCCGAATATCCTGCGCTGCAAGGGCATATTGTCGTTCAAGGATGACGCCGAGCGTTTTGTGTTTCAGGGTGTGCACATGGTTCTTGATGGCGATCACCAGCGCCCCTGGCGCGCCGACGAGAAGCGCGACAGCCGTATCGTCTTCATTGGCCGCAATCTGCCCGAAGACAAGATCCGGCAGGGCTTCGAAAGCTGCGTCGCCTGACGTGAGCGACACGCCGGCTCACTCACTCGCCGATCGCACGCGCCTCGTAACTGCTGGCGCGAAGCCCGTCGTCGGCGTGCACTTTCTTGGTTCGACAGCAGTGTTCGTGCTCGGCGAAGAGGAATTGCTATTCGTTGATGAGGCGGAACGGCGCGTTCCGGTTCATGGCGGCGGCATCCTCGCAAGCACTTGCGATGGAGGGCGCATCATCACCGGGGGCGATGATGGCCGCGTTGTCGAAAGCGTTTCGGACGGCGAGCACCGGGTCCTGGCCACCGACGAAAAGAAACGCTGGATCGACAACGTTGCGATTGGCACTGACGGCGCCATTGCCTGGTCGTCAGACAAGACCGCCTACGTTCGCACGAAAAAAGGCGAACTGCGCAAATTCGAAGCGGCCTCGACCGTTGCCGGGCTTTGCTTTTTGCCGAAGGGTTTTCGTCTGGCGATCGCGCATTACAACGGCGCGACGCTCTGGTTCCCGAACGCGGCCGGCGCTCAGCCCGAACGGCTCGAATGGAAGGGTTCGCATCTCGGGGTAACGGTCAGCCCGGATGGCAAATTTCTGGTCACCACCATGCAGGAGCCGACACTTCACGGTTGGCGCCTAGTCGATGCCAAGCACATGCGCATGTCGGGCTATTCCGCTCGCGTGCGCTCGCTGAGTTGGAGCGCGGAGGGCGAATTTCTTGCAACGTCGGGCTCCGAGCAACTGATCCTGTGGCCATTCGACGGCAAGGATGGTCCCATGGGTCGCCAGCCAACAATTCTGGCCCGCGCTGAATCGCGCGTGGTGGTCGTTGCCTGTCATCCGCGCCAGCCCGTTGTGGCCGTGGGCTATGCCGACGGCGCTGTGAGATTGGTGCGGGTCGAGGACGACGCGCTGATTCTCGCGCGCGAGGCTGACGGTCAACCGGTCAGCGCGCTCGGCTGGAATGAAACGGGCCAGGCGCTCGCCTTCGGCACAGAATCCGGTGACGCAGGCCTCCTCGCCTTGTGAGCGCCCTATATGCCTCCACTATGACGCATTGCCCGTGCTCCGGGCGGGCTCTCACCTGTAGCAAAATGGGGACAGGTGCAGCCACCGCAGCCGCCCGCGGGACCGCCACCGCAGCGAGACGAGCGTCGACGAGCGCTTTGGCCCGGGTGGCCTACCCGGTGGTCCGCCGCCGCAACAGCCGAACATCGTGAGTCCGACCGCACCGCAGGTAGAGCCGCCGCCTTCGCCGCCGCCATAGCAGCGCCGCAGCAGCAGCGCACGCAGCCGCCGCCACAGCCCGGTCCACATCCGCCGCCACAAGGTGCGCGTGGGTCCGGACAGGCTAAACCTGGACCGCCTCCGAAGGGGCCGCCGCCCAAACCGGCGAGGAGGAGAAAAAATAGCGGCGAAGCGAAAATGAACGGGCGGCTTTAGGCCGCCCGTTTGCATTTGTTCGCTTCCCGCGGATCAGTGCATGAGCACATTTCGGAACTGCCACGGATCGCGCTTGTCGATGTCTTCCGGGAAAAGTCCGGGTCGGCCGGTGAGGGGCGTCCAGTCCGTGTACGTGCCGACGACCGGGCCGAGATAAGGCATCTGCACTTCGAGGCAGCGACTGAAATCCATTTCGTCGGCTTCGACGATGCCGGCTTTCGGGTTCTCGAGCGCCCACACCATTCCGGCGAGGACCGCCGAAGTGACCTGCAAGCCGGTGGCGTTCTGATAGGGCGCGACCTCTCGTGTTTCGTCGATCGAAAGCTGTGAGCCGTACCAGTAGGCGTTCTTCTTGTGCCCGTACAGAAGCACGCCGAGCTCATCGATTCCGTCGGCGATCTCATGCTCGTCGAGAATGTGCACATCTTCTTGCGGGGCGCCCGCCCGCCCGAACATCTCGTGCATGGAGAGCACCGCATCGTTGCAGGGGTGATAGGCGTAGTGGCAAGTCGGGCGATAGAGCGTTTTTCGTCCCTTGCGCAGCGTGAAATAGTCGGCGATCGAAATCGACTCGTTGTGGGTGACCAAAAAACCCTGCTGTGCCTGGCCTGTGGGCGTCCACGAGCGCACCCGGGTATTTGCACCGGGCTGGAGCATGTAGATTGCCGCGCCACTACCGGTTTTATGTCTGGCGGCGTTCGGCGGGGTCCATTTTTCGTGAGTGCCCCAGCCAAGCTCCGCTGGCTGCAGACCTTCGGCAATGAAACCTTCTACCGACCAGGTGTTGACGAACACGTTCATCGGCTTTGGCTGTTTCGCACGCTGAGTGTCACGCTCTGCGATGTGGATGCCCTTGATACCGGCCTTCTTGCCAAGGCGCGCCCACTCTTCGCGTGACTTCGGCTCCTTGAATTTCAGGCCGACGTCATTTGCGATCGTCAGCAGCGCACGCTTGACGAACCACGACACCATGCCGGGATTGGCGCCACAGCAGGAGACGGCCGTGGGACCGCCCGGACGCTTGCGGCGCGCGGCTAGAATCGTTTCGCGCAACGCATAGTTCGTCCGTGCCTCCGGACCCAGCTTGGGATCGAAATAGAAACCCTTCCAGGGCTCGACCACGGTGTCGATGTAAAGCGCGCCGATCTCCCGGCACAGCTCCATGATGTCGAGCGATGAGGTGTCGACCGAGACGTTCACGCAAAAGCCCTGGCCGCCGCCGGCCGTGAGCAGCGGCGTCAGCAGGTGGCGGTAGTTGTCCTTGGTGACCGCCTGGTGAATGAAGCGGATGCCGCGCTGATCGAGTATCTTTCGATCTTTGTCTTCGGGATCGATGACCACAAAGCGCTTCTTGTCGTAACTGAAATGACGTTCGATCAGCGGCAATGTGCCTTTGCCGATCGAACCGAAGCCGATCATCACGATGGGCCCGTCGATACGGGCATGCACTGGCCATTTAGGCATCGTCAGCTTTCTCCAGGAAGGGAAGGTCTTATCTTTGGTTGGGCGCAAACGGACTAGACGCCGGGCGAATGTAGCCCGGCGTCCCCGAGATTATGGCAGAAATTACGCGGCGGAGGCAGCGAGGCCGGATTTCGGCATCTGCTTGCTGGGTGCGCGCAGCAGGCCGCGGGCACCCTCGAGAGAGCCCTGCTCGAGTTCGAGGGCCAGCAGCCGGTCGCATTCGAAGGGACCGGGCATGCGCAGGGCCGCAGTCTTCTCCGTGGAGAAGCCGAAGCGACTGTAGTAGGGCGCATCGCCAACGAGGACGACGGCCCGATAGCCGCGCCGGCGGGCTGCGGCAAGCGCATGGTCCACGAGCGCCGCGCCGACGCCGCGATTGCGGCAATCCGCAGCAACCGCCACCGGTCCAAGCAGCAGCGCCGATTGACCGGTGCCGCACATGACATTCCAGAGACGGGCGGTGCCAATGACCCGCTTCCCATCGGTCGCGACAAATGCGAGCCCTTCGGCCGGCGATCGGCCGTTTCGCAGGCGCTGCGAACTCTTGCGCCAGCGGTGATTGCCGAAAGTTTCGTCGAGCAGCGCTTCGCGCGCCGCGACATCGGGGGGACGTTCTTTCCGGATCGATATCATCTCAGCCTGCTCCCGCCCCGGCGCGCGACCAAGCGCGCGCTGCGAGGGGCGTTGCTTGTGGGTGAGGGGAGCCCGCATGACCGGCTCCCGGCGATGTCAGATGTGATAGGTCTTCAGCGGCGAGAAGCCGTTGAACGCCACCGCGGAGTAGGTCGCCGTGTAGGCGCCGGTGCCCTCGATCAGCACCTTGTCACCGATCTCGAGACTGATGGGGAGCATGTAGGGCTCCTTTTCGTACAGCACGTCGGCTGAGTCGCAGGTCGGGCCCGCCAGGACACAAGGTGCCAGGGCGTCGCCGTCCCGCGGGGTGCGGATCGGGTAGCGGATCGACTCGTCCATCGTTTCGGCGAGACCGCCGAACTTGCCGATGTCCAGGTAAACCCAGCGCACGTCGTCTTCCTCGCTCTTCTTAGAGACGAGGACGACTTCCGCCTCGATGGTGCCGGCATTGCCGACCATGCCGCGGCCCGGCTCGATGATGGTCTCCGGGATACGATTTCCGAAGTGCTTGCGGAGCGCCTTGAAGATAGCCGTGCCGTAGGTCTTCACCGACGGAACGTTCTTCAGGTACTTCGTCGGGAAGCCGCCGCCGAGGTTGACCATCGTGAGGTTGATGCCGCGCTCACCGCATTCCTTGAATACCGCCGCCGCTGATGCGAGCGCGCGATCCCAGGCATGCTGGTTACGCTGCTGGGAGCCGACATGGAACGACACGCCGACCGGCTCAAGACCGGCCTTGAGGGCATGCTCCAGCACGTCGACCGCCATGGCCGGTTCGCAGCCGAACTTCCGCGACAACGGCCATTCGGCACCGACACAATCGGAGAGGATGCGGCAGAACACGCGGCTGCCAGGTGCCGCCCGGGCGATCTTGTCGACCTCTGCTTTGCAGTCGACGGCATACAGGCGAACGCCGAGCGCAAAGGCGCGCGCGACATCGCGCACCTTCTTGATCGTGTTGCCATAGGAGATGCGGTCGGGCGTCGCACCGGCGGCGAGCACCATCTCGATCTCGGGGATCGAAGCGGTGTCAAAGCACGAGCCGAGCTTGGCCAGCAAGGTCAGCACTTCCGGCGCTGGGTTCGCCTTCACAGCATAGAACACACGGGTGTCCGGCAGCGCCTTGGCGAAGGCGGTGTAATTGTCGCGAACGACGTCAAGGTCGACGACCAGGCAGGGGCCCTCGTCCTTACGCTTGCGTAGAAACTCGCGGATGCGCTCAGTCATTGCGCTATTCCCCACGGCTATAGGGCTTTCCAAGCCCTTGATGATGCGGCTTAAGAGCTTGTCGCCTGCGCGCGATGGGGACGCGCCGACGCCTGCACTCTGCTGCCGCTCAGCTGCCTTGGATTGGATGGGGAGATCCCCGTCCGCACGGCCGGCAAAGATGAACAAGCCTCTTCGGTGACCCGCGCCGGTGTTGGAAGCCGGCAGAGACCAAGGAAGCCCGATCGTCGTTGCTTTAAGCCGCGTCCCCTGCTGAGAGCAGAGTGCGCCGGTTTCGCCTCCGGCTGCCGGTCAGATTTCTTGGAGAGGTTGGCTTTTCTCTCCAGGCGGCTGGCCGGCCTCTTGTCCGGCTACCTACCGACCGACACACGGCCACAGGCACGTGCGAAATTGGGCATTACGGAAATAAGTAATTTTGGTGACACATGCAAGAGAATAGTGCGTAGTGACAAAAATCTTTCTTAACTTTTTTCGGCGATCGACGACGCGTGCTCAGCCGCGCGTGGTGAACGGCTCGATGCGATGCGCAGCGCGGATGAACTGCACCATGACGGCGAGACCGCAGAGGACGAAAACAACGTCGAGCACGCGCGCGCCAAATCCGCCGAGGTCGAACAAGTTGGCGATGGCCCACGAGCCGGCGAACGCCGCGCCGAACACCTCGGCGCCGATCAGGATCGCGGCGCTGATGACGGTGATGACGTTTAGCCAATTGATGCGGCTGCCTTCGGGCATGCGGGCCTCTCTTTGCGAGGCGCAATCTCTCCGAATCCGGCTTTGAGATCAAGTCCATAGCGCAAGCACTCATCCGCACGGATTGTCGCAGCGAGCGTCGGGCACCTGGCGATCGCGCTGCGCTTGTCCGGATCGCAGCATCGTTAACACAGGCTGGAGCGCCGAGTGACGCGCCGCGCTTGTCTGGGTCGTGGCGGGAATGTGGCCACCCCGGCAGCCTGATCAGGGCCCTCGCCAAGGAGCCGGTCTGCGACTAGATGGAAGGGATGAGCGCCACATCCTCCTCCACAGACCTCGAGAACCCGTTGCTCGCCACCTGGTCCGGTCACTTCGAGCTGCCGCCGTTCGCCGCGATCAAGGCTGAGCACTTCCGTCCGGCATTCGACCGGGCGCTGGCGGAGCACCGGGCCGAGATCGAGACGATCGCCCAAAATGCGGCCGAGCCCAGCTTTGAGAACACGATCGCGGCGCTGGAGAAAGGCGGGCGGGAGCTTGAGCGGGTCGCCAATGTCTTCTTCGTCCTGGCAGGGGCCGACACGTCGGACGACATCGAGGCGATAGAGCGGGACGTGTCGCCGATGCTAGCCCGCCATAACAATGCGCTCTACCTCAATCCTGCGCTCTATTCCCGCATTGCTTCTCTCCATGGGAGGCGCGGCTCGCTGGGCCTCAGTCCCGAGGAGACCCGCGTTCTCGAACGCTACCACACCCGCTTCGTCCGCGCAGGCGCAGCGCTCGAGAAGCCGGCTCAGGATCGTCTCGCCGCCATCAATGAGCGACTAGCGAGCCTCGGCACCCAATTCGCGCAGAATGTACTGGCCGACGAGAAGTCCTTCGCCATGATCCTGGAGGAAGACGACCTCGCCGGATTGCCTGACTTCGCCCGTGCGGCCGCCCACGCCGCCGCCGACGAGCGTGGCCAGCCGGGCAAATACGCGATAACCCTTGCGCGCTCGTCGGTCGAAAGCTTCCTGCAGTTCTCGTCCCGCCGGGATCTGCGTGAAAGGGCGTTTCAGGCGTGGATCAGGCGCGGTGAAAACGGTGGAACAACAGACAACCGGGCACTGATCGCGGAGATGGTGGCCTTACGGGGCGAACGCGCAAGGTTGCTCGGCTTTGCGACCTTCTCCGACTATCGGCTAGACGATCAGATGGCGAAGACCCCGGCGGCGGCGCGCAAACTTCTCGATGAGGTCTGGGGCCGCGCCAGGACGAAGGCGGCCGGCGAGCGCGACGCCCTGCAGGCATTAATCGCCCAGGAGGGCGGCAACTTCGCGCTGGCGCCGCACGACTGGCGCTACTACACGGAAAAACTTCGCAAGGCGAAGTACGACCTCGACGAGGTCGAGATCAAGTCGTATTTCCAGCTCGACAAGATGATCGAAGCGGCGTTCGAAGCGGCCGGCCGTCTGTTCGGCCTCTCATTCAAGCCGGTCGATATGCCGCTGTATAATCCTGACGCACGCGCGTGGGATGTGACGGACGCGCAGGGCCGGCACGTCGCGCTCTTTATCGGCGATTATTTCGCTCGCAGCTCCAAGCACAGCGGTGCGTGGATGACGTCATTGCGCGACCAGGAGCGATTGTCTGGCGATATCCGCCCAGTTGTTCTCAACGTCTGCAATTTTTCCAAACCGTCGGCAGGAGAACCGGCGCTTCTGTCGTTCGATGACGCGCGCACACTGTTTCATGAATTCGGTCACGCGCTGCACGGCATGTTGTCCAATGTGACCTATCCGTTGCTTTCAGGGACCGCCGTGCCGAACGATTTCGTCGAACTGCCCTCGCAGCTCTACGAGCACTGGCTCGAAGTACCGGAGATCCTGCAAAAGTATGCGCGCCATTTTCGCACCGGCGAGCCCATGCCAAAAGCATTGCTCGATCGGCTGCTCGCGACACTGACTTTCAATGAGGGTTTCGCCACGGTCGAATACACCGCTTGCGCGCTCGTCGATCTCGACCTGCACTCGCTTCCAGACGCGTCCGGACTCGACGTGTCCAATTTTGAACGCAAGGATCTTGAGCGCATCGCAATGCCGGCGGAGATCGTGATGCGTCACCGCCTGCCGCATTTTCAACATCTGTTCGCCGGAGGCGGCTATGCGGCCGGCTATTATTCTTACATGTGGTCGGAAGTGCTCGATGCCGACGCCTTCGCTGCTTTTGAAGAGACCGGCAATGCCTTCGATCCGGCCACGGCGAAACGCCTGCGCGATTTTGTCTATAGTGCAGGAAACCTGCGCGACCCCTCCGAAGCCTACACGTCGTTCCGCGGGCGCCTGCCGACGGTCGACGCTCTCTTGAAGAAGCGTGGCCTCGTCGACGTAACCTCTGCATGAGCCTCCACACCGCCGGGCATCGTCGCGGCGTGGTTGCCGCCCCGCACTCGGCCGCTGTCGAGGACGGTCGCTCGATCCTCGCCGAAGGCGGCAACGCGATCGAAGCCATGCTGGCAATGGCGGCTAGCATTGCCGTTGTCTATCCGCACATGAATCATCTCGGCGGCGACGGTTTCTGGCTCATCCGTGAGCCGTCTGGCCGCGTCCGCGCATTGATGGGCGCCGGCCCGGCCGGGGCCAAAGCAACACAGCGATTCTATCGTGATGCAGGCTACGACGAGATCCCGGCGCGTGGCCCATTGGCGGCGCTCACGGTGCCAGGCGCAATCGGCGCGAGCCTCCTGGCGCAGGAGGCGGCCAAAGGGCAGGGCGGAAAACTGCCAATTGCGTTGCTGCTCGCCTCCGCGATGGGGCGCGCACGAGAGGGCTACACGGTGACGCGCAGTCAGGCGCGGCTGACAGCCGAGAAGTTGCCGGAAATGGAAAAGGCCACCGGATTTAGAAAAGCTTTTTTGCTCGACGGGCAGGTGCCAGAGGTGGGTGCGCGTCTCAATCAAACAGAGTTTGCCGCAACGCTCGAGCATCTGGCCCATGCCGGCCTTGAGGATTTTTATCGCGGCGATGTCGGCCGCGAAATTGCCGCCGATCTCGATCGCATCGGGAGCCCGGTGACTCGCGCCGACCTGGAGAAATATCGTGCGACCATTGCCGAGCCACTTAGCGTCACGACGCAGGCCGGCACGCTCTACAATTCGCCGCCGCCGACGCAGGGCCTTGCTTCCCTCGTGATCCTTGCGCTGTTCGAGCAGTTGCGCGTGGCGCAGGCGGAAAGCTTCGAGCACATCCACGGTCTGGTCGAGGCGACGAAACGCGCCTTTCGAGTTCGCGATCGCGTGATCACCGATCCCGACAAAATCAGCGACGACCTCGCCCGATACCTCTCACCCGGTTTTCTCGATGCCGAGGCGTCAAAGATCGACGCCCACAAGGCGGCGCGCTGGCCCGCGCCTTACGGCGAAGGCGACACGATCTGGATGGGTGCGGCGGACGCGAGCGGCCTCGTCGTCTCTTACATCCAGTCCCTCTATTGGGAATTTGGCGCTGGCTGCGTGCTGCCCGCGACCGGCCTCCTCATGCAAAACCGCGGCGCGAGCTTTTCACTTGATCCGAAATCACTGAATGCACTCTCGCCTGGCCGCCGTCCATTCCACACGTTGAATCCCGCGCTCGCCACGCTCAGGGACGGGCGCTTCATCGCCTACGGAACGATGGGCGGTGACGGTCAACCGCAAAGCCAGGCAGCGGTCTTCACACGCTACGTCAGTTTTCGGCAACCACTCGAGATGGCGCTCGACGCGCCGCGTTGGCTGCTCGGCCGCACGTGGGGTTCGAGTCACACCAACTTGCGGATGGAATCGCGCTTCGACGGCAACCTGGTCGATCGGCTGCTCTCGGCCGGCCACGACGTAGCCGTTCTCGACGACGCCTATTCCGATACGATGGGTCACACCGGCGCGGTGGTGCTGCATCCTGATGGTACTTTGGAAGGCGGGCATGATCCGCGCGCCGACGGCGGTGCCGCGGGCGTTTGACTGCAATATTTACGCAAAAGCTATTGCTACAAAGTAACACGTCACGTTTAGGCCGTAGTCCGTGTTATGGTCCCTGCATGCTTCGCATTTTTCTCGTCGCACTCGCCACGCTCTCCATCATCGCTCCGGCGCAAGCGCATCCGCACGTTTGGGTCACCATGCGCACCGACCTGGTCTACGCGCCCGACGGGCGAATCACAGGTATTCGTCACGCCTGGTCGTTCGACGACATGTTCTCGACCTTTGCCGTCCAGGGGCTCGAGAGCAAAGAGAAGGGCAAGTTTACCCGCGAGGAACTCGCTCCGCTGGCCAAGGTCAATGTCGAGTCGCTCAAGGAGTTCGACTATTTCACCTATGCCAGCGCAGACGGGGCGAAGATCGCGCTCGCCGACCCGACCCCGGACTACTGGCTCGACTACAACGACCAGGTGCTGACGCTCAATTTCACGCTGCCGCTCAAAACACCGGTCAAGGCGAAGGAACTGAAGATCGAGATCTATGATCCGACAATCTTCGTCGACTTCTCCTTTGACAAGCAAAACCCCGCGCGACTTGTCGGCGCCCCGAAATGCAAGCTCGACGTCCAGTTGCCGCGCGAAATGACATTCGCCGAAGGCAAGAAACTCAGCGAGATCCCGGCCGACGAGAAAAACACGACAATGGCCTGGGGTGCCCAATTCGCAAACAAACTCCTGGTGCACTGTCCTTGACGCAGGTCCCGCGACTTCACCTGACACAATATGTCCTGCTGGTTGCCTGCATTTTGCTTTTTGTCGCGGCGATAGACTGCGCCTTTGCGCAGCCATTCGGCGTAACGCGCGGACCGGCGCCACCTGAACTGGGAGGGTTCGCCGGCTGGATTCTCGCCAAGCAGGCGGAATTCTACCGCACGCTGTCCGGTCTGATCCGCGCCGCCAAGGCTGACGGGAGCGCGGCCTATACATTGCTCGGTATTTCGTTCCTTTACGGCATTTTTCACGCCGCCGGACCAGGCCACGGAAAGGCGGTGATTTCGTCCTACCTGGTCGCGAATGACGAAACCTGGCGCCGGGGGATCGTGCTGTCGTTTGCATCGGCGATTCTGCAGGCATTTACCGCCGTTGCCGTTGTCGGCATCGCCGCAGCCCTTCTCGGCGCAACCGCCAAGGCGATGGGCAACACCGTCCGTGTCATCGAGATTGTCAGTTATGCCCTGATCATGCTGATCGGTCTGCGCCTGCTGTGGGTGAAAGGTCGCGCCTTCCTGCGTTTGTTGCGCGAGGAACAACAGGCGCATCATGTGCAGGATCATAGCCATCATCACCACGCGCACGATCACAATCACGACCACGACCATCACCACGACCACGATCATCATCACGCGCATAATCACGACCATGGGCACCACCATCATCACGGCTGTGCGCATTCCCACGATCATGACCATGAGGACGACGCATCCGCCTGGGGTCACGCGCACGCGCCGGAGCCGCAGGAACTGACAGGCAAGCATTGGCTCAGGCGCGGTCTTGCCGCGATTATCGCGGTTGGCCTGCGGCCGTGTTCGGGCGCGATCATCGTTCTTGTTTTCGCGTTAGCCCAAGGTCTGTTCTGGATCGGCGTTGCGTCGACCTTCGTCATGGGATTGGGTACGGCGATCACCGTTGCGGCTATCGCGACCTTGGCCGTCGGCGCGCGTGGGCTGGCCGACCGATTTGCCAAGGCAAGGCCCGGCGCGGGGATGCTTCTGCTGCGCGGATTGGAAACCGCGGCGGCGCTGGTCATCGTGTTTTTCGGCGCCGCCTTGCTGACCGGTTACATCGTCAGCGAACGCCTGTTGGGCGTTTAGCGGAAATCTTCGTCCCGCAATTCTATCGGCTGACCATGCGGAGTACGGTCGTAGGCGTGGTCCCACGCATGGCGATAACGGTGCAGCGCGTCTTGCGTCGTCACACCTTTATCGGCCACGAGCTTCTCCAGCGTGTTGAGCCAGTGCAAATAATAGGTCTCGCCGGTGTCTGGATCGCCGGCGGCCTGCGCGCGCTTGATTTCGTCCGCAAGTGCCGCCGCCCATTCTTTCCATGTAAAGACGCCGCGTTCGTGCAACGCCAGCGTCATGGCGAAGACTTGCGCTTCCCAAGGCTCGCGGAATACGGGACCGTCGGCATCGCGCGGTACACCCGGCACGGCAATCGAGGCGTGCATGCCAGCGCGTGGATCTAGCGGCATCGCAGGCGCGCTCCAGATGCCCTCAATGTAAGCAAAAGGTCCGCCTTTGTGCCATCATCGACGCCATGACTTTTGCGCATATGACAGCGGTCGCCGACCGCATTGACCGCGTCACATCGGCTCTCGGCCGTGCCGTGGCATGGCTGACACTGGCAGTCGTTTTGCTGCAGTTCGCGCTGGTGGTCGCGCGTTACCTGTTCGGGCTCGGCTCGGTCTGGCTCACCGAATCGGTGATCTATGCCCACGCGACGGTGTTCATGCTGGCGGCGGCCTGGACGTTGCAAGTCGGTGGCCATGTGCGCGTGGATATTTTCTATGCGGGCGCTTCCGCGCTCACGAAAGCGATGATCGATCTTGTTGGGGCATTGTTGTTGCTGCTGCCGTTTATGCTCGTCCTGATCTGGCTGTCGGTACCTTACGCGGCGCGTTCCTGGTTGATCCTCGAGCATTCGCAGGAGGCAAGCGGTCTGCCGCTGGTTTTCCTGCTCAAGACGCTTATCCCTCTTTTTGCGCTGTTGATGGCGTTGCAAGGGATAGCGCAGGCGATCCGCGCCGGCGCGGTGCTGAGGGCGCGCTGATGTCGCTCGCCGAGCTTCTCGCGATACTGATGGTGCTGGCCGTCATCATTGCGCTGATGGCTGGCTACCAGGTTGCGCTGACGCTCGCCGGGATGTCGCTGATTTTCGCGCTTCTCGGCGATGCCGCTGGCGTTATGCGTTTCGCTATTCTCGGTGCGCTGCCGCAGCGGATCTTCGGCGTGATGACCAACGAGGTCCTGCTCGCGATTCCATTGTTCATTTTCATGGGAGTGATGCTCGAGCGCTCACGGATCGCCGAAGATCTGCTGGAGACGATGGGGCGTCTCTTCGGCACGCTGCGCGGCGGACTCGCAATCTCCGCGGTCATCGTCGGAACGCTGCTTGCTGCCGCCAAAGGCGTTGTCGGCGCCACGACGGTGACGACGGGTCTGATCATGCTGCCGGCGATGATGCGCTTTGGCTATGACCCGCGGCTTGCCGCCGGCACTGTTGCCGCAACCGCGACCCTGGCACAGATATTTCCGCCGGCCACCGTGCTGGTTCTTCTGGGCGACCAACTGGGCAATGCCTATCAGGCCGCACAGCTTTCGAAAGGCGCCTTTGCTCCGCGTTCGGTAACGGTCGGCGATCTTTTTGCCGGCGCGCTGGTGCCCGCTTTCACGCTGGTTCTGCTGTATCTGTTGTTCCTTATTGCGGTTGCCATTTTCCGGCCGAAAGCCTCACCAGCGTTACCTCCGGATCCGAAAGCACCGCGCGGATTTGCGATGGCGCGGCGCCTTGCCGAAGTTCTTGTTGCGCCCCTTGTGCTGATCGTTGCCGTGTTGGGCTCGATCCTTGGTGGCATCGCCACGCCCACGGAAGCAGCGTCAATCGGTGCCGTCGGCGCAATTCTGCTCGCGACCCGCAAGACGACGCTCGCCACCCTGCTGCGGCCAGTCTGCGAAACGACGGCTCAGATCGTCAGCATGATTTTCCTGATCCTGATCGGTGCCACGATGTTCAGCCTCGTTTTCCGCGCACTCGGTGGCGACGACATGGTGCATCGCGCCTTGTCAAATCTGCCGGGCGGGGCGGCCGGCGCTGTGCTGGCCGTCATGCTGGCGATGTTCCTGCTCGGCTTCGTGATGGATGCGTTCGAGATCATCTTCGTCGTGGTGCCGATCGTCGCACCCACACTCCTCACCATGCCTGGCGTCGATCCGGTTTGGCTCGGCATCATGATGGCGGTAAACCTGCAGACTTCGTATATGCATCCGCCGCTCGGGCCGACGCTGTTTTTTCTGCGCGGCGTCGCGCCACCGCAGATCACCACGCGACATATCTACGTAGGGATTATCCCGTTCGTGCTGATCCAGCTCTTTGCACTCGCGGTGCTCTGGTTTGCGCCCGGGCTCGCAACCGCACTGCCGCACGCGCTTTACGGCCACTAGGACCAGAGCTTCTCGATCAGGATCCAGAGCCACACTGCGCCCGCGGCCAACAGTGAGAGGCCGACCGCGGCCGAGCCCATGTCCTTGACGCGCTTGATGACAGGGTCGTCGTCGCGTGTAACACGGTCGCACAGCTTCTCGATTGCCGTGTTGAGCAACTCGACGATCATGATGAAGACGATTACGCCGATCAGGGCAAAACGTTCGCCCACATCCGCCGTCAGGAAAAAAGCGAGCGGGACGCCGATGACAAGAACGATGACCTCCTGGCGGAACGCCTCTTCCGATTGCGTCACCGCGACCAGGCCGTTCCAGCTGTTGATCGCCGCCTGCCACAGCCTCTTCACGAAAATTCACCCGCCCCGATGTTTGACGGGGCAAAATAGGCGGCCTGAGATTCATAGTCTATTCATGTGCTTGCTTCGCATGTGTATAAGGTTACGGCATGAAGGCCGCGGACATGTTCAGCCTCAAGGGCAGGGTGGCGCTGGTGACCGGCGCGTCCAGCGGCCTTGGCACTCAGTTCGCCAAAGCACTGGCGGACAATGGCGCGACAGTTGCGCTGGTAGCGCGGCGGGCTGAGCGCCTCAAGGCGCTCAAGGCCGAGATCGAAGGCAAAGGTGGCAAAGCGATTGCCATCGAGGCCGATGTGACCGATTGCGCGGCGATGACGCGCACTTTCGACTCTGCGGAAAAAGCCTTCGGCACAGTGACCATTCTGGTGAACAATGCGGGCATTGCGCACGGTGGCCGGGCGGTCGAAATGGCACCGGAAGAATGGCGCCGGGTACTCTCGACCAATCTCGACTCCGTCTTTTTCTGGGCTCAGGAGGCCGCGCGGCGCATCCTTGCCGCGAACAAACAGGGTGCGGTCGTCAACATTGCCTCCGTGCTCGGACTCGCAGTCTCGAAAGGGGCTGTCGCCTATGCAGCGGCCAAAGCCGGGGTCGTGCAAGTCACCAAGGCGCTCGCGGTCGAGCTCGCCTTCAAAGGCGTGCGGGTCAACGCGATCGCGCCGGGCTGGTTCGTTACCGAAATGAACGACGACTATCTGATGAGCGAGGCCGGCACGGCCATCAAGCGTGAGATTCCGATGGGCCGTTTCGGCAACTCGGGCGATCTCGACGGCGCGCTCTTGCTGCTCACTTCGGACGCCGGCAGCTATATTACTGGCGCTACGATTGTCGTTGATGGCGGACAGGTAATTCAGATCAAGGGGTAAGTATGGACTTCACGCTTTCGCCCGACATTGAAGACCTGCGCCTGCGCGTGCGCGCCTTTGTGGAAGAACATGTTCTGCCACTCGAGGTCGATCCGGAAAATTTCTCCGAGCATGAAAACATTCCGGAAGCGAGGCTGGGGAAGGTTCGCGAGAAGGCGAAAAAAGCCGGCTTGTGGGCCCCACAGTCACCGAAAGAATTCGGCGGCATGGACCTGCCGATCGTCGCCTGGGCGGCGATTTACGAAGAGGCTGCGCGCTCGATTTTCGGGCCGCTTGCGGTCAATTGCATGGCGCCCGACGACGGCAACATGAACGTGCTCAAGCTGGTTGGCACCCACGAACAAAAGGAAAAATGGCTGAGGCCGATCGTCGAAGGAAAAGTCCGTTCGTCATTTACGATGACCGAGCCCGCGCCGGGTGGCGGCTCCGATCCTTCGATGATCAGAACGCGCGCCGAGAAAAAAGGCGATCGCTACATCATCAAGGGTCGCAAGTGGTTCGCGACGGGCGCCCAGGGCGCCGCGCATTTCATCCTTGTCGCGCGCACCAGTGACGACAAGCGTCGGGGTTTGACGGCATTTCTGTTTCACAAGGATCAGCCTGGCTGGCAAATCGTACGCCGCATTCCGATCATGGGTCCGCATGAGCACGGCGGGCACTGCGAGCTCGAATTCGATGGACTGGAAATCCCGTCCGAAAATATTCTTCTGAGCGAAGGCGATGGGCTGAAGATCACGCAAATCCGGCTGGGGCCCGCGCGGCTGACCCACTGCATGCGCTGGCTTGGCCAGTCGAAACGCTGCATGGAAATAGCGCAGGCCTACGTTGCGGAGCGCGAGGGCTTCGGCATGAAGCTGGGCGATCGGGAAAGCGTGCAGATCAAGCTTGGCGAAGTGGCGCAGCAGATTCAGATCGGTCGGCTGCTCACCATGCACGCGGCTTGGATGCTCGATCAGGGCGGCCGCGCGCGCAAGGAAGTATCGATGGCGAAAGTTCAGGTCGCCGACACGCTGCACAAGGCCGCCGACGTGGCGATCCAGCTACAGGGTGCCAGGGGCTTCTCGCAGGATTCGATCGCGCAATGGATCTATCGCGCCGCGCGCGCCGCGCGACTGGTGGATGGCGCGTCCGAAGTGCACATGATGGTGCTCGCGCGTTTCATGCGGCAAGAGGGTCGGGATTTCTGGCAATGGGGCCCGGGCGAGGGGCGACGAAACGAGCGTTGACGCTTACGTCGCTTTGCGCAGCGACTCGACTTCCTGACGTGCTGATTTGGTCAGATACTGCACGTCCGAACCGGCGATCACGAAGCGTGCGCCCAGCTTTATCAACTCGGCAACATGGGCGACATCCGCGCGAATTCCGCCGATGCCGAGAATCTGCCGTGCGCCTTGCAGGCTTTGGCCGTGGCCTCATAGGCCACTCGCAATTTCGGGCTTTTCAGCTCGCCGGGAATGCCCATGGCGGTGCACAGATCATTGGAGCCGATCAGCGAGACATCTATACCGGCCAGCGCGGCGATGGCGTCGGCGTTCGCAATGCCTTCCGGCGTTTCCAGCATGGCAATCAGCGATGACGCGGCATTTCCCTGCTTGTTGACCTCACCGAGGGGGACCTGACCGTCGCCTTGCAGCGCACCGGCGCCGGCGAGAGAGCGTTCACCCAACGGCGGAACATGCGCGTATAAATGCCTCGGCTTCAGCGCGCGTGCTCACATTACGGGCAGATGATGCCGAGCGCGCACGCGTCGAGCAGACGCGCTGCATGGTCAAACTGGTGACCGGCGATACGGCACGAGCGGTGTGACCCCGATCGGCAAGGCAGCGACACAGATCTGCGCCGTGTCGTCGAGCGAGATCGTGCAACGCTCCATATCGACGTAGAAGGCGTCGAAGCCGCAGGAGTCTACGATCATCGCGATGTCGGCGGTGCGGGCGAGTCGTGTCGCCATGCATAATGCGACTTCGCGGCGCGCAAGTTTCTCCTGCATGCGGTTTACGAAAGTCACGACAAAAGTCTCAGTTACGATAGTTCGTGTCGATTTTGTCGAGCACACGTAAATACGCCGACCAGTCGTGGCTGCCGCGGCCGGCATCGTGACGCTCGTACTGTTCGGCGGTCTTGGCACAAACCGCGGCGGGAATTTCAATCAGCTCTTTCCCGGTCGCTTCCAGCATAAGCTGGATTTCGGCGGCATCGATGAGATGCTTCATCAGCACAAAGGCGTCACGTGCGCTCTTGCCGACGGTGAGAAGGCCGTGATTGTGCATGATCATCGCGCGATTTTGGCCGAGATCGCGATTGAGGCGTTCGCGCTCTTCGAAGTCCTCGGTGATGCCCTCATACGCGTGATAGCCGATGCGCTGATAGAAACGAATCGCCTGCTGCGACACCATACGCAGACCGCCCTTCAGGCCGGCGATCGCCATGCCGATATTCGTATGAACGTGCATCGCGCAATTCACGTCAGATCGCGCGCTCAGAACGCCGCCGTGCAGCGTAAAGCCTGGCCGGTTGACGCCGGATTTCTCATCCAGGTCCTCCTCCATTGATACCTTGACGAGATTGGAAGCGGTCACCTCCGTGTAAAGCAGATCATGCTTTTTCATCAGGAATTTTCGCGGCTCGCCCGGGACGCGCATGGACGAATGGTTGTAGATGACATCATCCCAACCGTAATGCGCGGTCAGCCGATAGACGGCCGCAAGATCGACCCGCGCTTCCCATTCCGCAGGAGAAATTTCACCCCGTGAGCTTTTGGGAACGCTGGCGAGCTTGTTCATGGGCATATCCTCCGTCAATGCAGGCGGAATCTACCACAACGCTTGCGCTTGGCCAGATCGCTCCGCGTCAGTATAGAGAGTGCCGCAGCGAGCGAGCGAAAATGAGCAATCCAATCAAGATTCGTATGGGCGGCTACGGCCCGCCGAGTACCGGCTTTAGCAAATCGTTGAAATTGATAGGAGACAAACTCGAAGCGCGGTTCGGCAATGATGTCGCGATCGAGTACGTCTTCAACATCATGGATCACGGCCACAAGGCCGAGGACATTCTCACACTGGTCGAGGATGGTTCGATGACGCTTGGTTACCAGTCATCAAGCTACCTCACCGATCGCGTGCCGGAACTCGGGTTTGTCGATTTGCCGTTTCTGTTCTCCAGCAACGCGCAGGCGCGAGGAGCGATGGATGGCACGCTGGGAGAATTCCTTGCTCGTAAAACGGAGGAGCGCGTCAACTATCGCATTCTCGGTTGGTTCGAGAACGGCTTCCGCCACATCTCAAACCGGCTGCGTCCGATTCATCTACCCGCCGACATGAAGGGGATGAAGATCCGCGTGCTGCCCAGCGAAATTCACAAGCGCACCTTCGAATTGCTTGGTGCGATCGCCATGCGCATGGACCTGACCGAGGCGATTGCCATGATCGAGGCTGGCACGCTGGATGCACAGGAAAATCCGCTTGCCAATACCGTCACCTATGGCGTGCACAAGTTTCACAAGTTCCACACGCTCAGCAATCATTTCTACATTTCACGACCGATCTTCCTGCATCGGACGTCTTTCGAAAGTTGGCCGCAGGATCTTCAACGCGCCATGCGGGCGGCGGCCAGCGAGGCGGTGACCCATCAGCGCAAGCTTGCGGTCGAAGAGCACGAACAGTCACGCAAGGCGCTCGAGGCCGAAGGGTGCCAGATCAACGCGCTCACGCCGGCGGAACATGACGCGTTCGTCGCGGCCGTGCAGCCGCTTCTTGCCGAGGCCCGCAAGACTTATGGCGAGGCGATGTTTCGAATGGTGCCCAAGGCATAGGCTGACTGAAAGCTTAACGCCATTGCTGCAATTAGAATATTGGACTTAGCGGCACTTACGAAGCTTTCGCCTCGGACGATTGAGAGGCTTCGCTGCGCCTGCGGCCTGAAGGACTGGCGATCTTCGAGCTTTGGGTGAATAAACGGGGCGGTTTCAATGGCGCTCTCATACGGACCCCGCCATAGTGGCAATCATGCACGGCTGGAGGATTTATAATCGCTGGGCTGTGCAGATAGGGCCCCACTCCATTTCCATGAATGTGTCGTGGGCTGGCCTTGTCGTAGCTGCGCTGCTGGCGATTTGGGGTTTCTCGCTGATCCGCTAGTGCGGGATCCAGCCCGGACTTTCATCAGCACATAGCGACCCTATTTCTGAGGAGCCGTGCGCATAGTGCTCCAAGGATCAACTGATTGTTTGACGTCCGGAATTCTTTTAATCGTGGCCTTGTAGGCCTCGTCGATCTCTTTCCGAGAGGCTGCCTTCTCCTGCATCTTAGCTTTTTCTTGTTCGCTCTGTTGCGGAACAGGCGGACGTTGTTGCGCATGAGCGTTTGGCGGCTGCATCAGTAACACTGCCGCGACCACGGCTAAAACGAATGGGGCACGTCCATTTTCCATCGCACTGGACCGTAGGTGACCGTGTCAAAAGTGAGGTGAATGGTTAGTCTAGTACATGTCAATCACACGACCCCGCAAATTTACTCTGTTTTTACGCCCGACAAGACAACGTCGTGACGGACGCGCAATGAGTCTTACAAAGTCTTCACGTTCGGAGGTTTGGAGGAGTGATAAGATATGGGCGCTCTCGATCCCCAAGAGAGCGCGGCCCCGATCTCACTCCCCGTCCCCGAATGGTCCCGAGGTCGGGGCCACCATCTTATTCAGTAAGAAATCGGGGGCCGTTCTCGGGTCAGATGAGTGCAGCCCCCGATCCCTCTCCCGTCCCCAACCGATTAGGTTGGGCCTGACGGAGCCAACATCATTACCGTAATTCACAGCCTCCAGGTTGGTCGCGGTTACGAATTCTTTTGGACTGTTGCAGTGGGGTCACAGAGTTTGGTGCTTTGATTATGTGAGGGAGATACAAGGGCGGGGGGCTTTGATGAGTGACGTAATCGATTATCCAAGGGAGGCTCTTCAGCAACCAAGCTTTGCCAGCGTAGCGAATATGATTGGTGACCCGCGATTGGCGGCTCCGCTAGCGCAGCTTAAACGGGAAGTTCGTACCGAAGTTCACAACGCTGGCTTCATCACTAAACCCAGAGAGGTTAAGCGGGACATTGAACGGCTTAGGCGGGACGCTAGACGCTTTGAGATCACGTTAAGTCAAGCTTCAAAGCGACTAATCGACTTGCCTATGGATGCCGACCAAAGCTTGCTGAAAGCAAGAGACGTACTTAGTGATATCGTTGAGCTTTGCAATAGGAGCCTCGCAACTATCTCAACTAAGCCCGGCGCTCCGAGAAAGCCCGGCAGGGTCACTTGTGCCCTGATTGTGATCGAAGCCTTTACGCTGGTGAAAGACAGAGTTCCCAGCGCTAACAACTCCTCCGTTCAATCTGCTTGTGAGGACTATTGGCAGGCTTGTGGGGGTCACGCCAGCGATCTTGCCAATTGGCGACGGACGATCACTGCCGCCCTTAAAGACCAAAGCGCTTGGCGACGACATATTCGCGATAAGATTTGGCAGGGTACAGAATAGGCCTGCAATTATTTTTAATTGTGTTTAGTGGCGTGACGTTCAAAGCCTTGATATCGTCGAATGGCTTACGTTGTGAGATCGACCAATCTCAACCAACGCCTCTCCCGCCTCCCTCCGGCGTACAGCCTCAGCGATTTGATGTGGCGTAAGAGTAAGCTTCCGACCAAACCGGACTCCTCGGGCCTGAGCACGCTTACGTCCTTCGTCGGTTTGCCCTAATCAACTCACGTTCAAACTTAGCTAGACCGCCAAGTACAGTCAGCATCAACCGATCATGCGGAGTGGTTGTGTCGGCCCAGGCATAAGACATTGAGGAGGCGCGGGCGGTACTGTCGCAGCTACGACAGCTGCATCCGAGCGTGTCGGTTGCATGGATTGAACGTAACGTGCCTTACACAAGCCACCCGATGAGCAAGTTCCTCGATGGATTGCGTAAGGCGGGCCTGCAATAAAATTCGAAAAACCGTTTCGACAATGTCCGCTATTGGCCCTTAGCTGACATGGGCCTACCGCACCGCACATGTCCGCTTTCGGGGATAAAGCGTACCCCCTCCTCAAATCTGCATGCAAATCTGAAGGTATGGATCTTCACCTTCGCTCGAAGGGGCTCAGCGGATGAAATGATAGATTCCGTTCAGCCCTATAACCCCGACCACGATAAGGTAGATGGCAATGATGTAGTTTAGCGCCTTCGGCATAATTAGGATCAAGATGCCAGCGGCGAGGGCGATAATCGGGGAGATATGTGCGGGGGTAAGGGTCATAGTGGTCTCCTTAGCGGTGGGATTGAGCAACTACCACGGAGGTCCTACTAGGAAGTTAGTGCCCGCACATATGTGCTTGCGGAAAGAATGGTGAGCCCTCTCACAGCCTAATTAGCGCACCGCCAAACCCGGCTTGAAATACCTTCGCATCTTCGGGACCGTCGAAGCACCATCGAACATAATGACGGCCTTCGTGATAACGACCGCTGCCTCGTTGGGTTTGAATGTCCCGAGTAAAGTGCCAACAGTGCATGGCGTTGAGGGTTGTACCGAAGCCGCTCAGTGGCGCCGGGGGTGGGGGTGGGGTAACTGGGCCCGGAAGCAGTTCCCTTACCTCGCATTTTCAGCCGAAAATTCTCAAACACCACCCGCAAATATCGTCGAAGCTGTGAGTATGTTGCCGAAATACAACCACAAGGGGGTTTGCCGGTAGTAAAAAAAAGCCTCGGGCTAATTGTTTCAAAAGGGGGCCCCATGAAAAAATTCCTGATTGCAGTTTGCTCAATTGTTCTTGCCATTGGCGTCAGTGGATGCGTTGGCAAAGCACCGTTGGGAAAAGGTAAGGCTCCGCCTCCAGTCGTTACGCGGGGCTGATCGAATTCTGACAGCCGTTCGCCTTCGACTCCCCAGTCTCACTGCGAACGGATGAGAGTGGCGGCAAGTTGTTGCGGCTTGCCGCCTTTCTTGTGCGAACTGATCGCTTTCTGTGTATTGCATGGGCGGCAACGTCCGCGCTCGCGGCTTCGGCATCGTGGGCCGCGCCTGGTACCGCGTTCGTGGCGTTTGGCGTCCTGGCCGTTGTCTGGCTGATCAGCCCATCGCGGGCGTGAGGCGCAAGCGCTGCCGCCCGACCAGAATTCCGACCAAGAGTAAATTGAGAATGTTGGCGCCGATGCCGGTCGCGAACGCCGGCGCATAGTAGGCAAAGTGGTCGTACAGCAGTCCTGCGAGCCAGCCGCCAAGCGCCATTCCAGCGCCGCTGAACAGAAGTAACGTGGGAATGCGCCACGACGCTTCGGAAGCGGGAAACAATTCGCGAAGTGCGAGCACGTAGGCCGGAATGATTCCGGAAAATCCGAGTCCGAAGGCAGCAGCGACCGTAAACAGGCCGGCCTCACTTTGGGTGAAGAGAAACGCGGTCATCGATGCGGCCTGCCACGCCGAGCCGATCAATACAGTAGCGAGGCCGCCGATACGGTCGGAGATGGCGCCCCAGATCTGCCGGCTCAAAAATGCTGTGCCCAGCAGGACCGACAACATCAGCGCACCTATGGAGCCGCTGATGCCAAGGTCACTGCAGAACGCGACCAGGTGACCTTGCGGCATTGCCATCGGAACGCAGCACAGGACCGCAGCGACGCACATGACGCCGAACACCACGTTCGGCGACCATCCCAGCACGCGGGCCTTTCCAGCAGCGGAATCAGACGGCGCCGCTGGCAGCGGGAGCTCTGGAGGCGCCTGGAAATAAATCAGCGCCAGCGGGATGATCACGACAATTTCGGTGAGCGCGTACCAGAGCATTGTCTCGCGCCAGCCCAGGCTCGCGATGGCGCGCTCGAAGACGGGCGGCCACATTGCACCGGCAAGATAGCTGCCGCTCGAGATCAACGCCAAGGCTGAACCGCGCCGGCGATCGAACCAGCGGCTGACGTAGATGTACATCGGCGCGTTAATGCCGCCGAGGCCGGTCAGGCCGATGAAAAGCCCATGGCCGATCCAGAGCGGCCAGGCCGGCCCGAACGTCGAGATCGTCAGGCCGAGGCCGATCATCAGTGCGCCGAAGATAACGGTCCACCGTGTGCCGACCTTGTCGGCGATGCGTCCCATCAGGATGCCGCCAAAGCCCGAGCCCAGCCAGGCGAGAGCGCTGGCCAGCGCCGGGATCGAGCGCACGCCGTCCACCTCGGCGGCGATGTCCTTAAGTGCGACCGCCGTGATCCACGCAGCGCCGAATGCCATCAGCATCGTGACCAGCGCCACGGTGGCGACAGCCCAGGATGCCTTGGTCTCGATCGAGGAGGGCGGGGATTGCAGCATTATGAAGTTCCGGCGCCACCCTTCTGGCAGGCCGCACAGAATTTGACCACCCACATCGGTGTGGGTCTGCTCTGTCTGTTGCATTGCGCCAAACTGCGCGCGGAGGGCTTTCGCGGAAATTTCCTTCTAGATCGCGCGTCAACTACGAAATTGACCGGAAGTCCCTGCGGTATAGCCTTTATCTCGGATCCGACGCTTTGCGTCGTGCGAGGCAAGCCTATATGAGTGGGACTGGCGCCCCCGTACGCCGCGTGACAAGGCAATCCATGCCGCTTCGACCGGTCAGCCTCGAGGATAAATACGACCTTTCCCAGTCGCACATATTCGTGACGGGGTATCAGGCGTTGATCCGTGCCTGCCTGATGCAGAAGGAGCTCGATCGTCGCGCCAGCCTGAATACCGCGGGTTTCGTCACGGGCTACCGCGGATCGCCGCTCGGCGGTCTCGATCAGCAATTCATCCGCGCCGCACACCGGCTTGCTGCGTCCGACATCAAGTTTCAGCCGGGCATCAACGAAGAGCTCGCCGCTACCGCGCTGTGGGGAACCCAACAGGCCGAACTGCGCGGCGAAGGCAAGTTCAATGGCGTATTCGGTATGTGGTACGGCAAAGGTCCCGGCGTCGATCGCACCGGCGATGCCTTCCGGCACGCAAACCTTGCGGGGTCATCGAAGCATGGCGGCGTCATCGCATTGATGGGCGATGACCACACCGCCGAGTCATCGACCACCGCGCATCAGTCGGAGTTCCATTTCGTCGACGTGATGATGCCGATCCTCAATCCGGCCGGCGTGCAGGAGTTTGCCGACTACGCACTCTACGGCTGGGCGATGTCGCGTTTCAGCGGCGCCTGGGCAGCGCTCAAATGCATGCACGAGACGGTCGAGTCGACAGGCGTAGTCGATGCTAGTCTCGATCGCATCAAAATCGTTACGCCCGAAGACTTCCGCATGCCCCCAGGCGGCCTGAACATTCGTCTGACCGATACGTTTCTCGGCCAGGAAGCGCGCCTGCATGATTTCAAGCGCGACGCCATGCTCGCCTTCGTGCGCGCCAACAAGCTCAACCGGATCATCACGACGGGCGGCCGGGCGCCGAAGATCGGCGTCATCACGACCGGCAAAGCCTATCTCGACGTACGACAAGCGTTCGATGAGCTCGGGATCGACGAAATCAAGTGCAACGATCTCGGCTTGCGCCTGTTCAAGATCGCTTGCGTCTGGCCGATCGGTCGTCAGGAACTCGCCGAATTCGCGCAAGGCCTCGATCTCATCATCGTCGTCGAAGAAAAGCGTTCGCTGATCGAAGTGCAGGTGCGCGAAGAGCTTTACGGCACGGCCAATCAGCCTGTCTGCATCGGCAAGAAAGACGAACAGGGCGACTGGCTGTTCCCGGTCAAAGGCGCGCTCGACCCGAACGACATCGCGATCTGCATCGGCGAGCGGCTGCTGCGCTACGGCGCCAACGACGAGCTTGCGGCCAACGTGGCGCGGCTGAAGTCCGCGCAACGCGCGCTCGCCGAGACCGCAGACGTCGCCCAGCGCATTCCTTATTTCTGCTCGGGCTGTCCGCACAACACGTCCACCCGCGTGCCTGAAGGCAGCCGCGCCTATGCCGGCATCGGCTGCCATTACATGGCGCAATGGATGGACCGCAAGACGCTCGGCTATACGCAGATGGGCGGCGAGGGCGCCAACTGGATCGGCGAAGCGCCCTTCTCGAAGCGCGATCACGTTTTCCAGAATCTCGGCGACGGCACCTACAACCACTCCGGCTACCTGGCGATCCGCGCTGCGATCGCCTCCGGGGTGACGATGACCTACAAGATCCTGTTCAACGACGCCGTCGCCATGACCGGTGGCCAGGCGAACGACGGAGGCCTGACGGTGCCTCAGATTGCCGCCCAGGTTGCCGCCGAAGGGGCGAAGCAGGTTGTCGTCGTGACCGACGAGCCTTGGAAATACGCAGACAATACAGAATGGCCGCGCGGACTGACCGTGCATCACCGGGACGAGCTCGACACCGTTCAGCGTGAGCTCGCGACGGTCCCGGGCGTGAGCGTTCTTATTTATGACCAGACCTGTGCTGCCGAGAAGCGTCGCCGCCGCAAGCGCGGCACGTTCCCGGACCCGGAAAAGCGCGTCGTCATCAACGATCTCGTCTGCGAAGGCTGCGGCGACTGCGGCGTGAAGTCGAATTGCGTGTCGGTGCAGCCGCTCGAAACTGAATGGGGCCGCAAGCGCACCATCGACCAGTCGAGCTGCAACAAGGATTACTCTTGCCTGAATGGCTTCTGCCCGTCATTTGTCACTGTGCATGGGGCGAGATTGAAGGCGGGCGAGCGCACCGCTGAGCCGGAAAATTGGCCGGCCTTGCCGGCACCGTCCGTGCCTTTGATCAATCATCCTTACAGCATCATTGTCACCGGAATCGGCGGGAGCGGCGTCGTCACCATCGGCGGAATCCTCGGGATGGCCGCGCATCTTGAAGGCAAGGGCGTGGGCGTCATCGATATGGCCGGCCTCGCGCAGAAAGGTGGTGCGGTCTACAGCCACATCCGTATCGCGAACAAGCCGGGAGACATTCACGCCATCCGCGTGGCTGCCGGTGGCGCCGATCTCGTGATCGGTGGCGACGTTGTCGTCGCGGGCAGCAAGAAGGTCCTCAGCGCCTTCAAGCCCGGCACGAACGTTGTCATCAACAGCTTCGAATACATGCCAGGCGATTTCACGCGTAACGCCGATTTCTCTTTGCCGCTCGAACGCATCAAGCGCGCCATTGCTACAGCCGCCGGGCATGACCTTCGCCATGTCGTGGATGCGACAAAGATCGCAACCGAACTGCTCGGTCGCTCGATTGGCGGCAACATGCTGATGATCGGCTACTGCTATCAGATCGGCGCGCTGCCGCTCTCGGCCGAGTCGATCGAGAAGGCGATTGAACTGAACGGCGAGGAAGTTGCGATGAATCTCGCTGCCTTCCGTTATGGGCGTCGAGCCGCGGCCGATCCGGCTACGATCAAGGCGCTGATGAAGCCGCAACCGGAAGCAGTCAACGACGCGCTCAAGCTGTCGCAGTCTTTCGCCGAGACGGTCGACCGTCGCATCGAATTCCTGACCGCCTATCAGAACGCCGCTTATGCACGGCGGTATCGCAACTGGGTCGAGAAGATCCGCACGGTGGAGGCGGAGAAAGCGCCCGGCCGTTGTGGCCTCGCCGAAGCGGTCGCGCGCTATCTGTTCAAGCTGATGGCGTACAAAGACGAATACGAAGTCGCGCGCCTTTACACCGACACATCGTTCCTCGATCGCGTGAGGTCGACTTTCGACGGCGAAACGCTGCGGTATGAATTTCATCTGGCGCCGCCTTTGCTGGCGCGACGCAATCCGGTTACCGGCGAGCCGAAGAAAATATCGTTCGGTCCGTGGATTCTGAAGCTCTTCGCCGTGCTGGCGAAACTCAAATTCCTGCGCGGGACCGTGTTCGATCCTTTCGGCTACACGGCAGAGCGTAAAACCGAACGGCGGCTTGTCGCCGACTATGAGAAACTGCTGGGCGAATTCGTTGAACAGCTGACCCCAAACAACCATCAGCTTGCGGTGGCGCTTGCGATGGTCCCGGAAAAAATCCGGGGGTATGGACCCGTCAAACAGCGGCATCTGGCCGCCGCCAAGGCCGAAGAAGCCACGCTCCTTGACCAATTCCGCGCCGGCGCGACAACCTTCCTTAGGGCCGCTGAATAGCGGTCGGCTGCGTTATTACCAATTAGATAGCATCTGATACTTGACCGCCTTCGGGCGGTGTTTTCATATCGAGACAACAAGATCGTCAAAGACAGACGGCGAGGGGTTTTTGCCACGCTTGCTCGGGCGTGGCCGCACGGGAGGACTGGGCTGTGGCGCCGAATGCCGCCGCTGGCGCGGACACGTTTCCTAAGGTGCTGATCCGGAACGCCCAGCTTTATGGGTCGCGTCCGGCCATGCGACACAAGGACCTTGGCATCTGGCAGACCTGGACGTGGCGCGAAGTGCTCGAGATCGTGCGCGCCTATGCGGTCGGCCTGCACAATCTCGGCGTTAAGCGCGGCGAGACCGTTGCGATCGTCGGCGGCAATCGGCCGAGACTTTATTGGTCGGTGATGGCCGCGCAGATGTTGGGCGCAATTCCGGTGCCCGTCTATGCCGATGCGGTGGCCGACGAACTGGCCTTCGTGCTTGCGCACGCCGACGTGCGCTTTGCCGCGGTCGAGGACCAGGAGCAGGTCGACAAGATTCAGTCGGTGATGAGCCGCGTCCCCAGGCTCGAGATGATGGTCTACGACGAAAAGCGCGGCCTGCGCGATTACGACCACAAAAAGCTGCGCGCGATGGAGGATGTGATTGCGGACGGCCGCAAAGCTCTCGCAGATCCTTCGGTGGCCGCCTGGCTCGACGAGGAGATTGCAGCCGGCAAAGGGTCCGATCCCTCGATTATTCTCTATACATCCGGCACGACCGGCACCTCGAAGGGTGTCGTCCTCACCGGCGAACGCTCGATCAAGGCGGCATCCGACACGGTAACCTTCGACAAGCTGACGGAAACGGACGTGGCGCTAGCCTATCTGCCGCTCGCCTGGGTCGGTGACCATTACCTCAATTACGCGCAGGGCCTCGTGGCCGGGTTCTGCACCGCCTGTCCGGAAAGCCCCGACACCGCCATGGCCGACCTGCGCGAGATCGGGCCGAGTTTCTACTTCGCGCCGCCGCGCACACTCGAATTGCTGCTGACCCGCGTGATGATCCGCATGGAAGACGCAGGTGTCATCAAGCGCAAAATGTTTCACTATTTTATCGACGTGGCGCGCCGCTATGGCGAGCGCATCCTGAACGGCGAATCTGTTCCGCTGTCCGGGCGTCTGCTCTACGTGATTGGCAACGTCTTTGTTTATGGGCCGCTGAAGAATGTACTCGGCTTTTCACGCGTGCGTGTCGCATACACCGCCGGCGAGGCCGTCGGGCCGGACCTCTTCAGTTTCTACCGTTCGATCGGTCTGAACCTGAAGCAACTCTACGGGCAGACCGAAGCCTTCCTCTACCTGACGGCCCAGCCGGACGGCGAAATCTATTGCGACACCGTCGGCGCTGTCTGTCCCAACGTGGACGTTCGTATTTCCGAAGATGGTGAGGTGCAGTTCAAATCGCCGGGGATGTTCTCCGGCTATTTCAAGGACGACGCCAAGACGGCGGAAGTGATGACACCCGACGGCTATGTCAAAACCGGCGATGCGGGGTTTTTCGACGAGAAGACCGGCCATCTGAAGATCATCGACCGCACCAGAGATGTGGGGAAACTCACCGACGGGACAATATTCCCGCCGAAATATATCGAGAACAAACTCAAGTTCTATCCTAACATTCGGGAAGCGGTGGCGATCGGCGACAAACACGATTTTGTAACCGTCATGCTCAACATCGATCTCACCGCGGTCGGGAGCTGGGCCGAGCGAAACAACGTTGTCTACGCTTCGTACCAGGAACTCGCCGGCCATCCGCTCGTCTACGACATGCTTGAAAAGCATGTCGCCGAGGTGAACCGCTCGCTGGCCGCCGACAAGGTCATGGCCGGGGCGCAGATCAAGCGATTTCTGATCCTGCACAAGGAGCTTGATCCTGACGACGGCGAAATCACACGCACGCTGAAAGTTCGCCGCGGCTTCATCGCGGACCGCTATTCGCCGCTGATCAAGGCCCTTTACGACGGATCGAGCGAGGCCGACATTTCGACCGAGGTGACTTTCGAGGATGGCCGCAAGGGCACCATCAGCGCGCGCGTGAAGATCCGCGACATGAAGACCGATCCCGCCCCCGCCATGGGGAAGGCGGCATGAGAGCCGCGGGCGGACCGGACGTTGCGGTCGGCGATGTGCTTCTATCAGTCGAGAACGTGTCGCTGTCCTTCGGCGGCGTGCGGGCCGTCAGCGACGTCTCGTTCGACATCCGCAAAGGGGAAATCCGCGCGATCATCGGCCCGAACGGCGCGGGCAAGACCTCGATGCTCAACGTGATCAACGGCTTCTACCAGCCGCAAGAAGGCCGGATCACATTCAAGGGGCAGACACGGGCGAAGATGCGTCCGCACGACGCCGCCTATGGTGGCATCGCGCGCACGTTCCAGAACGTGGCGCTGTTCCGCGGCATGACTGCCCTCGACAACATCATGGCCGGTCGCACGCTCAAGATGCATGCCAGCTTCTTCTGGCAACTGCTGCGCTACGGTCCGGCCCTGCGGGAAGAGGTCGAGCACAGGGAACACGTCGAGGAAATCATCGATTTCCTGAAGATCCAGGAGATCCGTCGCGTCCCGGTCGGCCGGCTGCCTTATGGGCTGCAGAAACGCGTTGAGCTCGGCCGCGCGCTGGCGATGGAGCCGGAGCTTCTTCTGCTCGACGAACCGATGGCCGGGATGAACCTCGAAGAAAAGGAGGACATGTCGCGTTTCGTGCTCGACGTGAACGATCACTATGGCACCACGATCACACTGATCGAGCACGACATGGGCGTGGTGATGGACCTGTCGGATCGCGTGGTGGTGCTTGATCACGGCATCAAGATCGCGGACGGCACGCCCGACGAGGTCAAAAGGAACCAGGCCGTTATCGGCGCTTATCTCGGCGTGGCACACTGAGGACGCATGGACATCCTGTACAAAATCTTCCTCGATCCCTTTGTGCAGATGGGCACTGCACCCGATCTGTTCGTGCAAACGTTGTGGGAAGGCGTGGTCGGCGGCATGCTTTACGCGTTGATCGCCCTCGGTTTCGTGTTGATTTTCAAGGCGTCGGGGGTATTCAATTTCGCGCAGGGCATCATGGTGGTCTTTGCGGCGCTCACGCTGGTTGGGCTGTATAACGCCGGCGTCCCTGCCTTTCTGGCGCTCGGGCTTACCATCGCGGTGATGTTCGCGCTTGCCTTTGCCGTGGAGCGAATCGTCCTGCGGCCGCTGATCAATCAGCCGGATATCATTTTGTTCATGGCGACATTCGGCCTGACCTACTTTCTTATCGGCTTCGGTGAATTCGTTTTCGGTGGCGACCCGAAGGTGATGATCACCGAGCAGCTCTACCTGCCGAAAGGCACGATCACTTACAAAGCCCTAGGGGGCGTCGTTTCTTTGCAGAAGCTCGACATCGCCGCCGCCGTCATTGCCTCAATCATGGTGGCGGGGCTGGCAGTTTTCTTCTCCAAAACGAGAATCGGACGGGCGCTGCGTGCGGTCGCGGACAGCCATTCGGCTGCTCTGTCGGTCGGCATTTCGCTCGAGCAGATTTGGGTAATCGTCTGGTTTGCCGCAGGCCTTGTGGCGTTGGTTACAGGCATCATGTGGGGCGCGCGTTCGGACGTCTCCTTTGCGCTTGACGTGATCGCGCTCAAGGCATTGCCGGTTCTTATTCTCGGTGGATTAACTTCAATTCCTGGTGCCATCGTTGGCGGTCTGATCATCGGCGTCGGGGAGAAGCTGTGGGAATTCTATTGGGGGCCTTTGATCGGTGGCGGCACCGATTCCTGGTTCGCCTTTGTGCTTGCGCTGGTGTTCCTGCTGTTCCGCCCGCAAGGCTTGTTTGGCGAACGCATCATCGAACGGGTGTAAGAGACGATGCTTTACCGCGAGGCGGGCCAGTTCAAGACCAACTACGCCACGGACCAGGCGATTTTCCCGATTCTGCAAGATCGAATCGGAATCATCATCATTCTCTTCATTGCCTTCGTCGTCATTCCCCTTACCGGCAACGACTTCTTCATCAACGCGATAATGACCCCATTCCTTATTTTCTCGCTTGCGGCGATCGGACTTAATTTGCTCACGGGCTACACGGGTCTTCTCTCTCTCGGCACTGGCGCCTTCATGGGGGTCGGAGCCTACGCCTGTTACAAGCTGACCACCGTCTTCCCAAATGTGAACATCATTATCTGGGTAATCGCATCCGGATTCGTCTCTGCTGCCGTGGGCGTTGTGTTCGGCCTGCCATCCCTGCGCATCAAAGGGTTTTATCTTGCGATTGCGACACTCGCCGCACAGTTTTTTCTGGAATGGTGCTTCATCCGGATCCCATGGCTCTACAACTACAATGTATCCGCGGCGATAGAGGTCCCGCAACGCGAGCTTTTCGGCATTATCGTCACCGGCCCCCGCGCCACCGCGGGGACGCGTTACGTGATCGTGCTGACATTCGTCGTGATCATGACGTGGATGGCCTCGAATATCGTCCGCGGCCGCATCGGGCGGATGTGGATGGCAGTACGCGACATGGATATTGCCGCTGAGCTGATGGGGATCCGCCTGCTCCCGACCAAATTGCTCGCCTTCGCTGTGTCTTCATTTTACTGCGGAGTTGCAGGCGCACTGTTGGTCTTCCTCTGGTACGGGGGCGCCGAGTCCACTGTGTTCTCGATTAATGAGAGTTTCACGGTCTTGTTCATGATCATTATAGGAGGACTCGGGAGCTTATTGGGCTCCTTCCTCGGGTCGGCTTTGATCTACATTTTGCCGATCATTCTGCGTTTCGTGCCTCCGCAGCTCGGCCTGCCTTTGCACGCCGCGACGGTCGAGCACCTGACGTTCATGATTACCGGCGCCCTAATCGTGTTCTTTCTTATCGTGGAGCCCGCGGGACTTGCCCGCCTGTGGCAAATAGTCAAGCAAAAACTGAGGGTGTGGCCGTTTCCTTATTGATGGTGCAAGATGGACCCAGTTTCCGACCATGGCGCAGCCATGGCTCTGAAAATCGTCTTCCGGCTAGTCGGACCAGGCGAGATGGATAACCAGACGTGCGCCGCCGGGAGTGAACGAAGGGAGGAACGCGATGAAGGCAAGACAATTTTTGGTCGCTGTGACCTGTGCGAGCGTGGTTGGAGCCGCCGTACTCACAAGCCAGGCGCCGGCGCAGGATTCAATTTATGTACCGTTGCTGACCTACCGTACAGGGCCGTATGCGGGCTCAGGAATTCCGATCGCCAACGGCATGAACGACTATTTGGCCATGCTCAACGAGCGCGATGGCGGGATTGGCGGCGTAAAGCTAAACATTGAGGAGTGCGAAACCGGCTACGACACCAAGAAGGGTGTTGAGTGCTGGGAATCGATCAAGGGCAAGAAACCGGCCGTGGTGAATCCGTATTCGACCGGCATCACGCTGCAAATCATCCCGAAGGCGGCAGTCGATAAGATCCCGATCCTGTCGATGGCCTATGGCTTGTCAGCCTCCGCAGTCGGCAATGACTTTCCATGGGTGTTCAATCCGCCGGCCACCTATTGGGACGGTTTGTCGATAGTCATGCGCTACATTGGCGGCAAGGAGGGTGGCCTCGACAGGCTCAAAGGAAAGACCATCGGCTTTATTTTCCTGGAAAGCCCCTATGGCCGCGAGCCACTCCCGCTGCTGCAGCAATTTGCCAAGGACTATGGCTTCACGGTGAAGGAGTACTCTGTCGCCGGCAAGGAAATGCAGGACCAGTCAGCCCAGTGGCTGGCGGTCCGCCGCGATCGCCCGGCGTGGATGATCATGTGGGGCTGGGGCGCCATGAACCCGACGGCAGTCAAGCGCGCCGCGGAGAATGGATATCCGATGGACCATTTCATCGGAATCTGGTGGTCAGGCAGTGATGATGATGGACGTGGCGGCGGGCAGGAAGCCAAAGGCTACCTCACGCTCAACTTCAACGGACTCGGGCCGAACTATCCCGCCCTCCAGGACATCAAGAAATACGTCGTGGACAAGGGCAAGAGCCAGGTCGAGAAGGACAAGTTCGCCGAGAATTTCTACAACCGCGGCGTCTACAACTCCGTTCTGGTCGCCGAGGCAATCCGCAACGCGCAGAGGCTGTCGGGCAATAAGGTCGTAACCGGCGAGGACGTCCGGCGCGGCCTCGAGACGCTCAACATCAGCGAAGCGCGCTGGAAAGAACTCGGCTTGCCCGGCTTTGGGGCGCCGATCGCGGGCGTAAACTGCACCGATCACAACGGCCACGCGCCCGCTTACATGCAACAATGGGACGGCGCCAAATGGGTCAAGGTCTCCGATTGGATCCAGCCCATGAGGGACAAGGTGCGGCCGATGCTGGAAGAAGCGGCCAAGGAATATGTCGAAAAGAACGCTGGATGGCCCAAGCGTACCGAAGCTTGCGACAAGTCATCGTAACTTGATGTGCTGACAACCGAGCCTCTCCCCCTGTTGGGGAGAGGCTTCCTCTGTTCCGGAGTGATGGCCATGTCCGCCGTCGAGCAAAATCCGGCGACCAACACGCAAAGCGAGATTATCCTCTCGGTGAATAATATCGAGGTGATCTACGACCACGTCATCCTTGTGCTCAAGGGGGTTTCCCTAGACGTGCCGAGGGGTGGGATCGTTGCCCTGCTTGGCGCCAATGGCGCCGGCAAGACCACGACCCTGAAAGCGATTTCCAATCTGCTCCACGCTGAGCGTGGCGATGTAACCAAGGGCTCGATCGTGTTCGAAGGGGGCCAGGTCCAGGACCTTTCCCCAAACGAACTGGTGCGGCGGGGCTGTATTCAGGTGATGGAAGGACGGCATTGCTTTGGTCACCTCACCATCGAGGAGAATCTGCTCACGGGCGCGTTCACCCGGCGCGACGGCAAGGCGGCAATCAAGCGTGATGTGGATTTGGTCTATTCCTATTTCCCCAAGCTCGGCGAGCGAAAAAATTCGCTTGCGGGCTACACGTCCGGGGGCGAGCAGCAAATGTGCGCAATCGGCCGCGCGCTGATGTCGCGTCCGAAGATGATTTTGCTCGACGAACCGTCGATGGGTCTGGCGCCGCAGATCGTCGAGGAAATCTTCGAGATCGTGAAGGATCTCAATGAAAAGGAAGGCGTCTCGTTCCTGTTGGCCGAGCAGAACACGCACATGGCGCTGCGCTTTGCGCGCTACGGCTACATCCTCGAAAATGGCCGAGTCGTGATGGACGGTGAAGCGAAAACGCTCGCCGAAAACGAGGACGTCAAGGAATTCTACCTCGGTATTTCCGAAGGCCGGCGCAAATCATTCCGCGAGGGCAAGCACTACCGCCGTCGCAAGAGGTGGCTGGCCTAGGCCATGCCGGAATATTACGACGCTCTGGAAACCCGGGATGCCGCCGTGCGCGAGCGCGAGCAATTCGCACGCCTGGGTGCGACGATTGCCCGCGCCATGAGTGCTCCCGGTTGGTCGAAGCATCTCGCGGGCGTTGATCCGAAATCGGTGATCTCGCGCGCCGCGCTGGCGAAGCTGCCGGTCCTGCACAAATCGGATATCTCGACGCTGCAGAAGCAAAACCCGCCGTTCGGCGGTCTCAATGTCACCGTGCCGGGCAAGGTCCGGCGTCTGCTGATGTCCCCCGGCCCGATCTTCGAACCCGAAGGCGAGGGGAAGGACTGGTACGGCTCGGCGCGAGCTCTGTTCGCCGCGGGATTTCGCGCCGGCGATATCGTGCACAATTCCTTCGCCTATCACCTCACGCCCGGCGGGTTTATTCTTGAATCGGGGGCGCGCGCCCTCGGCTGCGCGATCATTCCCGGTGGCGTCGGTAACACCGAGCAGCAGCTTGAGGCCATCGCGCACTACCGGCCGTCCGGTTACGTTGGCACTCCCGACTTTCTGAAGATCATCCTCGATACTGCCGTAAAATCCGGCAAGGACGCATCATCGATCAAGCGGGGGCTTGTTTCGGCAGCCGCGCTTCCGGCCTCGCTGCGCGAAGAACTCGGCCGCCGCGGGGTTGCCGTCCTGCAATGCTATGCGACGGCTGAGCTCGGCGTCATCGCTTATGAAAGCGAGCCGCCGCAAGGCATGATTGTCAACGAAAGCGTGATTGTCGAAATTGTCCGTCCCGGCACGGGCGATCCTGTGCCTGATGGCGAGGTTGGTGAAGTCGTCGTGACGTCCTTTAATCCCGACTATCCGATGATCCGGCTCGGCACCGGCGACCTTTCCGCACTGATGGCGGGTGTGTCTGCATGCGGTCGCACCAATGCGCGCATCAAGGGCTGGATCGGCCGCGCCGACCAGACCGCCAAAATTAAAGGCATGTTCGTGCACCCAAAGCAGGTTGCCGAGATCGCTGGACGCCATCCTGAACTCAAACGCCTGCGTCTTGTGGTCGGCCGGGAAGGCGAACAGGACACGATGACCTTGCTCGCCGAAAGTTCGGCATCGGATGCGGGGCTGGAAAGTGCAATTGCCGCCAGCCTGCAGTCGGTCACCAAACTCAAAGGCACCGTGAAACTGGTCGCGCCCGGATCGTTGCCGACCGACGGCAAGATCATCGCCGATGAGCGCAAACTATGAGTCCGGACACAGTTCCGGCCACCGGTCGCATTGGGGTGCTGCTGGTCAATCTCGGCACGCCAGACTCGACCGGCTACTGGGCCATGCGGCGTTACCTAAAAGAGTTTCTCTCCGATCGCCGGGTCATCGAGGAAAATCGGCTCAAATGGTGGCTGGTGCTCAATCTTGTCATCCTGACGGTGCGGCCCGGCCGCAAGGGACGTGACTACGACAAGATCTGGAATAAGGAGCGCAACGAATCGCCGCTCAAGACGATCACGCGCTCGCAGTCCGACAAGCTCGAGGAAATCATGGACAAGGTCGACAGGCATGTGCGCGTCGACTGGGCCATGCGTTACGGCAATCCGTCGATCCGATCGCGCCTTGAGGCATTGGCGGCGCAGGATTGTGGGCGGATTCTCATCGTACCGCTCTATCCGCAATATGCGGCCGCGACCACCGCGACAGTCTGCGACGAGGCGTTCCGCTCGCTCAGCACGATGCGCTTTCAGCCGACATTGCGGGTCGCTGCGTCGTATTATGCCGAGCCTGTCTATATCGAGGCGCTGGCAAATTCGCTCAACGCGGCGGTGGCGAAATTGAACTTCAAGCCGGAAGTGATCATCGCTTCCTACCACGGCATGCCGGAAGAGTACGTCGAGAGGGGCGATCCCTATCTCCAGCATTGTATGGAAACAACGATGCTTCTGCGCAAGAAGTTCAAGCTCGACGAAGAGCGGCTGATCATGACCTTCCAGTCGCGCTTCGGCACGGCCGAATGGATCAAGCCCTATACCGATGCGACCGTAAAATCCTTGGCCGAGCGGGGCGTGAAGAATATCGCCGTCGTTACGCCCGGATTTGCGTCGGACTGCCTCGAGACGCTTGAAGAGATCGCGATGGAAAATGCCGAGATTTTCCGCCATGCCGGCGGTGAAAATTTCGCCGCCATTCCTTGCCTGAACGATACGCCCGGTGGCATGGCGGTGATCCGCGACATCGTCATGCGCGAGCTGAAGGGTTGGCTGATCAGTAAATCCTGATCACTTGTCGCCGAGCAGACGGCGCAATTCGGTGCGCAGCTCGGGGGCGATGTCGGCGCGTTCCAGCCCATAGGCGGCGTTGGCCGCGAGGAAACCGATCTTCGAACCGCAGTCGAAGCTGCGGCCTTCGAATTCCAGACCGTAAAACGGCTGCGAGCCTGACAGCGCCAGCATGGCGTCGGTGAGCTGGATTTCGCCGCCCGCGCCGGCGGCCTGTTTTTCCAGTAGTTCGAAGATCTGCGGTTGCAGGATGTAGCGGCCGGTGATCGTCAGTTCGGATGGTGCTTCACTCGCTTTCGGCTTCTCGACCATTTTGGTGATTGCGAAGGCCTTGCCCTTCCGTTCGCCGATGCCGACGACTCCATACATATGTATGCGCTCCTTTGGCACCTTCTCGACAGCGAGGATGTTGGCGTTGCTGGCCAGCCCATTCGCGGCATCGATCATCTGCGCAAGACAACCGCGGCCGTGCTGCACAAGCACGTCCGGCAGAAGCAGCGCAAAAGGTTCATGACCGACGAGCTCACGCGCGCACCAGACCGCATGCCCGAGGCCGAGCGGTGACTGTTGGCGGGTGAAACTGACCGTTCCTGCCGCAGGCAGATCTTCCGACAGCGAAGCGAGCTCGGTTTTCTTGCCGCGCTCCATCAAGGTTAACTCGAGCTCGAACTGGCGATCGAAGTGGTCTTCGATCACGCTCTTGTTCCGGCCGGTAACGAAGATGAAGTGCTCGATCCCGGCCTGCCGTGCCTCATCCACCACGTGCTGGATCAACGGGCGGTCCACCACCGGCAGCATTTCCTTGGGCATGGCTTTGGTCGCCGGCAGAAATCGGGTTCCAAGCCCGGCCACCGGAAAAATGGCTTTACGAATACGCGTCATGCAGGACTTTTCTAGCTATGCGAATCGTGAATGCGTTGAGGCCGAGAAAGCACGGGTCCGGCTCAGGGTCCAGCTGCAAATCAAACAAAATTAGACCATTAACCCCGCTGAAATGATATCGGGTCACCCTTAAATTTGCGATACTGGGCGAAGACGGGAACGGGATGCACAGAGCGCGGCCAATCGTCATTGCGGTGGGGCTTGTGGCGGCCACCTGCAGTATTGCCTTCGGGCAAGGCGCGCAGGACCGTTCTCTCGCTACGACCGGCGCACTTCCGCCGCCGACCTCACAACCGGCCCCGCCCTGGAGCGGAGAATCAGGAGCGTCGGGTCATCCGCTGATGACAGCCGAGGCAATCCGCACCGCGGCGGCACACTTTCATACGTGCATCGACCGGATGTGGCCCGCAGCGGCGCGCCGCAGCATTTCGCGAAGCGTGTTTCACAATTCCACCACCTCGCTGACGCCCGATCTGCGCATCATGGATCTGCTCGACAACCAGCCGGAGTTCACCAAATCCTTCTGGGACTATCTGGACATCCTGGTCACGAACGAGCGCATCGAGGAGGGCCGGGCGCTGCTTGAGAAATATCGCAGCGCTTTCGACTCGGTCGAGCGGGCCTTCGGGGTTGATCGTCATATCCTCGCGGCCATCTGGGGCGTCGAAACCAACTACGGCACGCTGATCGGCGAACGTTCGGTCCTGCGTTCCACCGCGACGCTCGCATGCATCGGCCGCCGGCAGGATTATTTCCGCGAGGAGTTCCTTTCGACGCTGGAAATCCTTCAGCACGGTGACGTGCGGCCTGACCGACTCGTCGGGTCCTGGGCGGGCGCTTTTGGGCCGACTCAGTTCATGCCGACGGCCTTCAAGAAATATGCTGTGGATTTCGATCGCGACGGACACCGCGATGTCGTCGACTCGGTTCCGGATATCCTCGCTTCCACCGCGAATAATCTGAAAAAGGACGGCTGGGCCACCGGCAACACCTGGGGTTACGAGGTTGTCGTGCCCACGACGTTTAATTTCCTGCTCGCCGATCACTCACGCCCGATGAGCCTTCGTGAATGGGAGCGACAGGGAATCAGGCGCGCGAACGGACAGCCGTTCCCGCGACCCGACGAACAGGCCTTCCTGCTGGTACCGGCGGGCGTGCAGGGACCGGGCTTCCTGATGCTGAACAACTTCAGCGTCATCATGAAATACAACCCGGCCGAGGCTTATGCGCTGGCAATCGGACACCTCGCTGACCGTTTAAGAGGCGGCGGGCCCTTCCTACAGGATTGGCCGCGGTATGAGCGTGTGTTGTCGCGCACGGAGCGCCTGGAACTCCAGCAGTTGCTGGCGCGTCACGGGTATGATGTGGGTGAACCGGACGGTCTGCTTGGCCTCAGGACTCGCAGCGCGATTCGCGATTTCCAGGCCAAAAATGGTCGGATTCCGGATGGTTTCGCGTCCGCGGGGGTCCTCGATCAACTGCGCGCGCGTTAACGATGGTATTTGGTCGACCTTTGAGTTGACATTTTTCTGGCGCTGTTGGTCCATGGGTCGTTGAGGTTCGCGCGTTCTGCAGGCGACCGCGCATCGGGCTGGGCATGATTGGCAGATACAAGGTTTCGCGCTGTGTCGTCGGAGCGGCCCTTTTGGCGGCTGCGGGTTTCGCCGGCGTCACCGCCATTGATGTTGTCCTGCCATCGCCCGCGCAGGCGCAGTTCTTTGGCAACGAGGGCTTTCCGTTTTTCGGCGGCCAACGGCAGCGTCAGCGGTCGGGCGGCGGCGGCGGATTCTTCGGAGGATTCTTCGGCGGAGGCGACCGATACGAGAACCCCGAGCAGCAGGCGCCGGTAGACAATTCGCGCGCTCCGCCTCCGCGCAAGCCCGACCCGAAAGCCGAGCCGGTCACGCCAACGACGACAGTTGTCGTCCTGGGTGACGCCATGGCCGATTGGCTTGGCTACGGACTCGAAGATGCGTTCTCGGATTCTCCGGAAATCGCGGTCGTCCGGAAAAACAAGCTCCACTCGGGGCTGGTGCGTTACGAGCCCAAAAGCGATCTCGATTGGTGGCGTGTTGCACGCGATATCCTCGCGCAGGAGAAAGCCAACTACGTCGTGATGATGCTGGGCGTCAGCGATCGCGCGAGCATTCGCGAACGTGATGTCCCCAAGGACGCCGACAAGAAAAAAAGCAAGGACCAGGCAGAGAAGCCAACCGCCGAAAAGGACGCGCAGAACAAGGAACAGGTCGACGAACAGGAGCAGGCTCCCGCTGCTCAGCCTGAAACGCAGCCGGCGAAGAAGACCGGTGGCACAATCGAGTTCCGTACGGATCAGTGGGCGGAAGTCTATTCCAAGCGCATCGACGAAACGATCGCCGCGATGAAGAGCAAGGGCGTGCCCGTCATCTGGGTCGGCCTGCCGTCGCTCCGCGGCGCCAAATCGACTGCCGATGCGGTCTATCTAAATGATCTTTACCGCGCGCGCGCGGAGCGCGCAGGGGTTGTATTCATCGATATCTGGGACGGCTTCGTTGACGAGGGCGGAAAATACTCAAATTTCGGACCGGACTACGAAGGCCAGATGCGCCGCCTGCGATCGGCTGACGGCGTCTTCTTCACGAAGGCCGGTGCGCTCAAGCTCGCCCACTACGTCGAACGCGAAATTCGCCGCAACATGAACAGCCGTGCGACCCCCGTTGCCCTGCCGACAGGTCCGCTGGCGCCGGAAACGCCGGACGGCAAGCCGGCTGCACGTCCCGTCGCCGGTCCAGTGGTGCCGCTTACTGTGGCGCCCGGCAATACGGACGAATTGCTCGGCGGTGCCGGAAACAGCTCGCCTCACGGCGATGCCATTGCGACGCGCGTTCTTGTGAAGGGCGAACCGCTGCCCGCGCCAGCCGGCCGTGCCGACGATTTCATGCTACAACGAAACAATGACGAGCCGGTACCCCCAGCGGCAGCAGTGCCGGCGAGCGGCGCTCTGGCCTCTGGGCCGCCCGAGCCGCTCCGCATCGAGTCTACGCCTGAGCCGAAGCCCGCTGCCGCGCAGAGTGGCCGCAAGGCGGCGCAAGGTGCACAGCCGCAAACAGAAACCCAGGCGACCCAGACCGCTCAGGCTGCCAAGCCGAAGCCCCAGGCGCAGCAGCAGCGCACACAGCACCGCGATGACGTGCCGCGTCCCCCTAGGGGCATTTTCCCGTCGGGGGGAAGCCCGTTCGGACTTTTCCGCTTTTGATCAGCGCGGCAGCGTCGTCGTACCCATCAGGAATTTATCGACCGCATGTGCTGCCTGGCGGCCTTCGCGGATCGCCCACACGACCAGCGACTGTCCGCGCCGCATATCGCCCGCCGCAAAGACCTTCGGTATCGAGGTTTGGTACGCGACGGTGTCGGCGGACACGTTGCCGCGCTGATCAAGGGCAACGTCGAGGTTTTTCAGCATCCCTTCATGCACCGGATGCACGAAGCCCATGGCGAGGAGAACGAGATTGCCCTCGATCTCGAATTCCGTGCCGGGCACTGCCTTGAACTTCGAGTCGACGTGCGTGCAATGTAGTTTCTTCACCTGGCCTTTCTCGCCAGTGAATTTCTGCGTCAGCACGGCGAACTCGCGCGTGACGCCTTCCTCGTGGCTCGACGAAATGCGCAGCTTGAGCGGCCAATCCGGCCAGGTGAGCATTTTATTCTCGTGCTCGGGCGGCTGCGGCATGATCTCGAAATTAGTGACCGACTCCGCGCCCTGGCGGATCGAAGTGCCGATGCAGTCCGAACCGGTGTCACCACCGCCGATAACGATGACTTTTTTGCCGGTCGCGAGGATCGGCTCGCCGCCAACCTGCGGTTCATTGCTCACGCGCCGGTTCTGCTGCGGCAGGAAATCCATCGCGAAATGAATGCCTGCAAGCTCGCGGCCGGGAATGGGCAGGTCGCGCGGCGTTTCGCTGCCGCCGGTGAGCACAATGGCATCGTGCTGCTTGTACAATTTGTCCACCGGGACGGAGACCCCGACATGCGCGTTGTAGTGAAAGGTGACGCCTTCGCCCTGCATCTGCTCGACACGGCGATCGACGTGGATCTTCTCCATCTTGAAATCGGGAATGCCGTAACGAAGCAACCCGCCCGCCTTCGCCCAGCGCTCGTAGACATGCACGTCATGACCGGCCCGCGCCAATTGTTGTGCGCAGGCGAGACCTGCCGGACCTGAGCCGATGACCGCGACCCTCTTGCCGGTCTTGCGCTGCGGTTTGTCAGGCTCGAGTCCCTGCTTGATCGCACGGTCGGCGATCTCGCATTCGATCGATTTGATGGTGACCGGGTTCTCGTCAATGTTGAGCGTACAGGATGCTTCGCACGGTGCGGGACAGATGCGCCCGGTCACTTCCGGGAAGTTGTTCGTCGAATGCAGATTGCGCGCCGCTTCTTCCCAGTTGCCGCGATAGACGAGGTCGTTCCAGTCCGGGATCTGGTTGTTGACGGGACAGCCCGTCGGCGCGCCGGTGATGCGGCTGGTGCCGTGGCAATAAGGCACGCCGCAGTCCATGCAGCGCGCGGCCTGGTCCCGGATTTCCTTTTCTGGCAGCGGCAGCACGAATTCGTGCCAATGCTTCACGCGTTCCACGACCGGTTGATAGTCGCGATCCTCACGCTCGATTTCGAGAAACCCGGTGACCTTACCCATACCTATTCCGCGGCCTGCATCGTGGCGGCCTTCTCCTTTGCCATCTCGGCGAGCGCGCGGCGGTATTCGACCGGCATCACTTTGCGGAACAGCGGTCGATAGCTATCCCAGTTGGCGAGAATCTCGGCGGCGCGCTTCGAACCCGTGTAGCGCGCGTGGTTTGCGATCAGCATGCGGAGCCGTTCGGCGTCCTTCGAGGTCAGGTCGGACATCACGTCGACGCGACCATGGCTCTCCAGATCGTTGTAGTGACCGTATTCTTGCTCGGCGACCTGCTCTTCCTCGGGAACGGGCTCGAGCTCGACCATCGCCATGTTGCAGCGCGACTTGAACGTGTTATCGTCGTCGAGCACGTAGGCGATGCCGCCCGACATGCCGGCCGCGAAATTGCGTCCGGTACGCCCAAGCACCACGACGATGCCGCCCGTCATGTATTCGCAGCAGTGGTCCCCCGCGCCTTCGATGACGGCAATGGCACCCGAGTTGCGGACGGCGAAGCGTTCGCCGGCCACGCCGCGGAAATAGCACTCGCCCTGGATCGCGCCGTACAGCACCGTATTGCCGACAATGATTGATTCCTCGGGCACGATCCCGGAATCAGCCGGCGGCCGGATAATGAGGCGCCCGCCTGACAGGCCCTTGCCGACATAGTCGTTGGCATCCCCATCGAGCTCGAAGGTGACGCCGCGCGCGAGCCACGCGCCGAAGCTTTGACCGGCGGTTCCGGTGAAGCGGACGTGGATCGTATCGTCGGGCAAGCCTTCGTGCCCGTAATGCTTGGCGATTTCGCCCGAGAGCATGCCGCCGCAGGCGCGGTCCGTATTCTGGATAGCGGATTGCAGGCGCACCGGCGCCCCGCGATCGAGAGCCGATTGCGATTCGGCGATCAGCTTGCGATCGAGGATGTCCTTGATCTTGTGATCCTGCGACTCGCACCTGAAGATGGCAGTGCCTTTTTCCGCCGGCGGTTTCGTGAACAGCTTTGAGAAATCGAGCCCCTTGGCTTTCCAGTGCTCGACCAGCTTGCGGCGATCGAGCATCTGCATCTGCCCGACCATCTCATCGAAGCTGCGGAATCCGAGTTCTGCCATCAGTTCGCGGGCTTCCTCGGCGACGAAGACGAAGTAGTTGATGACGTGCTCGGGCTGGCCCTTGAAGCGCTTGCGCAGCACTGGGTCTTGTGTGGCGACGCCGACCGGGCAAGTGTTCAGGTGGCACTTGCGCATCATGATGCAGCCGGCCGCAATCAGCGGCGCGGTCGCGAAGCCGAACTCGTCGGCGCCAAGTAGCGCTCCCACCACAACGTCGCGGCCGGTGCGGATGCCGCCGTCAACTTGCACGGCGATGCGGCCGCGCAGCCGATTAATGACCAGCGTCTGATGGGTCTCGGCGAGACCAATTTCCCACGGGCTGCCGGCATGCTTGATCGAGGTCAGCGGGCTTGCGCCGGTGCCGCCTTCAAAGCCAGCAATGGTGACGTGATCCGCGCGTGCCTTTGAGACGCCAGCGGCAACGGTGCCGACGCCGACTTCGGAGACGAGCTTCACCGAAACGTCGCCGGTCGGATTGACGTTCTTGAGATCGAAGATTAGCTGCGCCAGATCCTCGATCGAATAGATATCGTGATGCGGCGGCGGCGAAATCAGGCCGACGCCGGGCGTCGAGTGGCGCACCTTGGCAATGGTTTTGTCGACCTTGTGGCCGGGCAGCTGACCGCCCTCGCCAGGCTTTGCCCCTTGCGCCATCTTGATCTGCATCACGTCGGAGTTGACGAGATACTCCGCCGTGACACCGAAGCGGCCCGATGCGACCTGCTTGATCGCCGAGCGCATCGAATCGCCGTTCGGCAGCGGCTTGAAGCGATCGGACTCCTCGCCGCCTTCGCCGGTGTTCGACTTGCCGCCGATCCTGTTCATCGCGATGGCGAGCGTCGTGTGCGCCTCGCGCGAGATGGAGCCGAACGACATCGCGCCGGTCGAGAAGCGGCGGACGATATTCTTGGCCGGCTCTACGTCTTCCAGAGGCACTGGTTTGCGGCCGTCTTCCTCGGCCTTCTTGAGCCGGAACATGCCGCGGATGGTCAGGAGTCGCTCGTTCTGTTCGTTCACGATCTGCGCGAAGGCGCGGTAATGGTCTTGCGAATTCCCGCGCACCGCATGTTGCAGGCGTGAGACGGTTTCCGCGGTCCAGACGTGGTCTTCGCCACGCACGCGCACGGCGTAGTCGCCGCCGACATCGAGCATCGAGCGATAGATCGGCGCGTCGCTGAACGCATCGCGGTGACGGCGGACGGTCTCCTCGGCTATTTCGGCAAGTCCGACGCCTTCGATACGCGTATGCGTCCCGGTGAAATATTTGTCGACGAAATCCTGGCGCAAGCCGACGGCGTCGAAAATCTGCGCGCCGCAGTAAGACTGATAGGTGGAGATGCCCATCTTGGACATCACCTTGAGCAGGCCTTTGCCGATCGCCTTGATGTATTTCTTGATGACGTCCTTGTCGTCGGCCGGCTTGCCAGGCAGTTCGCCCTTGATCGCGACCAAAGTCTCGAAGGCGAGATACGGATTGATCGCTTCCGCGCCGTAACCTGCAAGGCACGCGAAATGATGAATCTCGCGGGGCTCGCCCGTCTCCAGCACCATGCCGACCGAGGTCCGCAAGCCATTGCGGATCAGGTGGTGATGCACGGCGGCGCAGGCGAGCAGGACAGGAATCGGAATACGCTCGGCGCCCGCCTTGCGGTCCGATAGAATGATGATGTTGCAGCCGTTGCGCACTTCCTCTTCCGCGCGCTCGCAGAGTTCAGCCAGCGCCCAGCCCATCCCGTCCGCGCCGTGCTCGGCGGGGAAAGTGATATCGAACGTGTGCGACTTGAAGTGATCGCCGCTCATTTCCGAAATCGAACGGATCTTCTCCAGATCCTCGTTGGAGAGGATCGGCTGGCGCACCTCGAGGCGCTTCGTCTTCGACGTGCCTTCAAGATCGAAGATGTTCGGCCGCGGTCCGATGATCGAGACGAGGCTCATCACCAGCTCCTCGCGGATCGGGTCGATCGGCGGATTCGTGACCTGCGCGAAGTTCTGCTTGAAATACGTGAACAGCGATTTTGGCTTGTCGGACAAGGCCGAAATCGGCGTGTCATTGCCCATGGAGCCGACGGCCTCTTCGCCGGTCGTTGCCATCGGCGTCATCAAAAATTTCAGGTCTTCCTGGGTGTAGCCGAACGCCTGCTGACGATCGAGCAAGGACAAATTCGAGATCGGCGCTTCGTTCGCTGTCCCAGGCAGTTCTTCCAGCACGATCTGCGTGCGCGCAAGCCATTCCTTGTACGGGTGGCTTTTCGCCAGCGTGGCTTTCAGCTCCTCATCCGGAATGAGCCGGCCGTGATCGAGATCGACCAGCAGCATTTTGCCGGGCTGCAGGCGCCATTTCTTGACGATATCCCTTTCCGGAATGGGCAGGACGCCCATCTCGGAGGCCATCACGATGCGATCATCGCGCGTCAGCAGATAGCGCGCGGGCCGCAGTCCGTTGCGGTCGAGCGTGGCGCCGATCTGGCGGCCGTTGGTGAAAGCAATCGCTGCCGGGCCGTCCCAAGGCTCCATCAGTGCGGCATTGTATTCGTAGAAGGCGCGCCGTTCCTCATCCATGAGCGGATTGCCGGCCCACGCCTCCGGAATCATCATCATCATCGCGTGCGCAAGCGAGTATCCGCCCTGCACGAGGAATTCGAGCGCGTTGTCGAAGCAGGCCGTGTCGGATTGGCCTTCATACGAAATAGGCCAGAGCTTGTTGATGTCCTTGCCGAACAGCGGCGATGAAACGGAAGCCTGCCGCGCCGCCATCCAGTTGACGTTGCCGCGCAGCGTGTTGATCTCGCCGTTGTGTGCGATGTAGCGGTACGGATGCGCCAACGACCAGGTCGGGAAAGTGTTGGTCGAAAAGCGCTGGTGCACCAGCGCGAGCGCGCTTTCGAAATCGGGATCGTGCAGGTCGGGATAATAAGTGCCGAGCTGATCGGCGAGGAACATTCCCTTATAGATCACCGTTCGGCAGGAGATCGATACGGGATAGTAGCCCGCGGTGCGCCGTTCGCGACGACGATAGATCGCATTGGAAATGGACTTGCGCAGGATGTAGAGCCTGCGCTCGAACTCTTCCTCCGAGACTTTCTTTTTCCCCTGACCGATGAACACCTGCATGTGCTTCGGTTCGGTCGGCTTGACCGATTCACCGAGCGTCGAGTTGTCGGTCGGAACGTCGCGCCAGCCGAGCAAGGTCAGGCCTTCGCGCGCGATCACCTCGGCGTAGATGTCGCGGACGATCTGGCGCCAGTTCGGATCCATCGGCATGAACAAATAGCCGACGGCATACTCGCCGGGCTTCGGCAATTTGATTCCGAGTTCGGCTGTCTTCTTGGAAAAAAATTTGTGCGGCATCTGCACGAGAATTCCCGCGCCGTCACCCATGCGCGGATCGGCACCGACCGCACCGCGATGCTCGAGATTGCAGAGAATGCGCAAGCCGTCTTCGATGAGCTGATG